>Ga0316207_10000613_pt1 | contig 53961 bp, 52 predicted proteins | sample 6weekpyrite_MG_FD_204943 | JGI IMG/M metagenome (GOLD analysis project Ga0316207, IMG submission 204943) | Microbial mat bacterial communities from mineral coupon in-situ incubated in ocean water Damariscotta River, Maine, United States -... | ecosystem: Environmental > Aquatic > Marine >...
CGCTCTGAACAAAAATTTGAGGGCCCGTAGCTCAGCTGGTAGAGCGGCTGACTTTTAATCAGTAGGTCACAGGTTCGAACCCTGTCGGGCTCACCAAATTCTAAGGCTGACGCTTTATGCGTCGGCCTTTTTTGGTTTTCAGTGATAATCCTAACTCTCAAGTGTCAAATTAGTTTATTGCCATGAAATTGGCATTTTTCTGCGCTTGTTTTGAATCTGTTGCCAGATTAAAGTTAGGCATGTGATCAAACGGGGAGATGTAAGGCTAATGGCGATCAAGAGTGTATGTTTTTTTCTGAGCCTATTTTTTATTGCGCCTAATTTTTCCCTTTTTGCAGATGATTCCGATTCTATTCCAAATTCCGAAGCGGTAGACCCGGCATTTAAAGTTTGGCTTGATGGGGTTCGTAAAGAAGCTCTTGAGAAGGGTATTTCTGAAGCCACGCTAGACAAAGCTTTGGCGGGAGTAAAACCTATCGTTCGCGTTATTAAGCGCGACAGAAATCAGCCTGAAATTAAACAGCCTTATCAACACTACCTCAAAAGTCGTGTAAGCCCTTGGCGAAAAGAAAAGGGTGCTAAAATGGTTCAAGAACATAGTGCAGCTCTTGATGCTGTTGCTGCTCGCTACGGAGTTCAAGGCCGGTTTGTTGCAGCTATATGGGGCATTGAAACCAACTATGGTACTGTACCGCTTTCCTACAGTGTCTTTGATGCTGTTGCTACGCTGGCATACGACAAACGACGTGCTGCGCGCTTTAGGCGTGAATTGTTTGCAGCTCTTGAGATATTAGATAAAGGCCACACATCATTTGATAAAATGAAAGGCTCTTGGGCTGGGGCTATGGGACAACCACAGTTTATGCCTGAAAATTACCTAAAATACGCACAAGATTTTGACGGGGACGGTAGTAAGGATATTTGGGAAAGCAAAGCAGATGTCTTTGCCTCCATTGCTAATTATCTCAAATCTTACGGTTGGCGAAATGATCAAACTTGGGGGCGTAAAGTGAAATTGCCGAAAGGCGGTGAAACTTCACTTGTTGGAAAGCAAGAAGAAGGCTTAACACCTGATCGAATCTGCAAGCCCTTTAAAACCATGGGCGTATGGCGAGACCTTCAGGATTGGCAAGAATTAGGTGTACGCCGATTAAGCGGTGCTGATCTGCCACCTCGCTCTATCCCTGCTGCTTTGATTGTTGGTGATAAAGGGGATGATGAAGGTTATTTGGTATATCGAAACTTTTGCTCAATTATGCGCTACAATCCTTCCTTCAAATATGCGCTAGCTGTCGGGCTCTTGTCGGATGTGATCAAATAAATGAATGTCTTTCCAAAAATTGGGGCTTTATCACTTTGTCTGGTAATAGCCGCTTGCTCTTCAACTGGTGGCTTTTATACGCCATCAAGCGGAAATGGGGCACCTTCAGGCAGATATCCAAATGATAATGAATTGCCCAAAGGGGACCAAGGAGTACAGAGAAAGATAGGCAACCCTTACAAGGTGGCAGGACGCTGGTATTACCCAAAAGAAGATCCCGTATACGATGAGGTTGGTTTAGCCTCTTGGTATGGAAAGGATTTTCACGGCAAAAAAACGGCCAACGGCGAATACTTTAATATGAATGCGCTCACCGCAGCGCATAAAACGCTTCCGCTACCCACATTTGTGAAAGTTACCAACCTTTCCAATGGGCGTTCCATTGTGTTGCGGGTTAATGACCGCGGCCCTTTTGTTAGTGACCGTGTTATTGATGTGTCACGCAGAGGAGCCCAGCTATTAGGTTTCCAAAAACAAGGTGTTACAAAGGTTCGCATTCAAGCAGTGGATGAAGATGGAAACTTACCTCGCGACTCGCGAACAAGGCCAACTGCGCGTACGGCGAGCACAAAGATTCCGCAGAATAATGAGACTGTGACGGTAACTTCGGAAACTACCCACTTTATTCAAGTTGGAGCCTATAGCCAACGCGGGAATGCGGAACTACAAGTTAAAAAGCTTAGTCGTTCAGGGCATAGGGCCCGAGTAGAAGCAGCCAGTGCTGAAGGACGTACTTACTGGCGTGTTCGTATAGGGCCTTTCATTAAGCGCCTCATCGCTGAAGACAGACTTGACCGCATCGTCTCTGATGGCTTTTATGAGGCCCGAATTTTTACTGAATCAATAAATGACTGATTATAATCAAGGGAATAAGAGAGTGACCTCACTTCTGGTACGTATTGGCATGGTATTTTTGTCATTCGCGATGATGACAAGCGCTATTGAAGCACAGCGAATGGCCACACCCGCCAAACAGGCAGTGCTACTTGATACTAGCACTGGCAGCATTTTGTTCGAAAAAGATGCCGACACACCATTCCCTCCAGCATCGATGAGCAAATTGATGACTGTCTATTATGCTTTTGATGCCATCAAACAGGGTGAAATGGCGTTAGATGATGAAGTTGTTGTGTCAGATGAAACATGGCGTGAATGGAATAACCGCGGTTCAACCATGTTCCTCAGGGCAGGCGATGTTGTCACTGTGGCCGATTTGCTCCGCGGAATCATTGTACTTTCAGGGAATGATGCCTGCGTTGTCTTGGCTGAACACATGGCTGGTTCTCATGAAATATTTGTTGATTGGCTTAACGGAAAAGCAACAGAGCTTGGGTTAACGAATAGTAATTTTGTTAATGCAAATGGCTGGCCTGCGGAAGGGCATGTTATGACTGCCCGTGATTTAGCTACTCTTTCATATCGCTTATCAACAGATTTTCCCAGCTTATACCCTATGTTTGCTGAGCGTGAATATCTCTACAAAGAATTTCACTCAAACCGGCACAATCGCAATCCTCTTCTGGGCCGTTTTCCTGGCGCTGATGGCCTTAAAACAGGTCATACAGAAGAATCTGGATACGGCTTGGCCGCTTCAGCTGAACGTGATGGTAGAAGACTTGTCCTTGTTGTAGGAGGCCTAACATCTACCAGCGAGCGTATGCGCGAAAGCCAGCGGTTAATGCAATATGGCTTCAGAAACTTCAGCCATTATCCATTGTTTCGGGCGGGAGAAACTGTTGATTATGCGGAAGTTTGGCTCGGAGGCTCAGCAACTGTACCGCTCGTAACCGCAGGCGATGTTGCGATAACAATGTCTCGTCGTCAACGCGCCCAGATGAAGGTAAGTGTTGAATATATGAACCCCATGCCAGCCCCTATCCAAAAAGGGCAAGCAATTGGTGAGTTGATTGTTGAAATGCCTGGCCGTGAGACGGTTCGCACATCGCTAGTAGCTGGCGAAACGATAGAAGAAGTTGGTGGCTTTGGAAAAATTGGCGCAGCATTTCAATATATGCTGTTTGGCTCTGCTGGTTCCGAAGGCCCACAAAAATGACGAAACAAAAATCGTTAAAGTCCCGTTTTATCACACTTGAAGGTGGGGAAGGGTCTGGCAAGTCTACACAAATTAAGCTTCTAGCCAACTGGCTGAGTGAAATTGGCGTGGAACATATATGCACACGGGAACCTGGCGGTGCACCAGGTGCGGAACAAATCCGAAATTTGGTGCTTACCGGTGATGTAGACCGCTGGACCCCTATGACAGAGGTACTGCTATATACGGCAGCTCGGTCTGACCATGTTGAGCGAGTTGTTTTACCAGCGCTTGAGGAAGACAAATGGGTTCTCTGTGACCGATTTAGTGATTCAAGCGTTGCTTACCAAGGGGCAGGGCGCGGTGTTGGTATAGAAAAGGTGCGAGATCTGCAAAAATTAGTTCTTGGAGATTTCAAGCCTGATTTAACTTTGGTGCTGGATCTACCTGTTACAGTGGGGTTAGGGCGCGCTGTTTCGCGCGAAAGCGGCAAAGTAGATATGGAAGATCGCTTTGAACGCATGGAAGTTAGCCTTCATGAAGCATCTAGAGAAGTGTATCTCTCAATAGCAAAGGAAGAGCCAGATCGCTGTGTTGTGGTGGACGCAGATCAAAGCATTGATGAGCTACAGCAGTGTTTAAGGCGGATTATTACTGAAAAATTTGGTATTCAGGGCTGAATTGAATGAGCGATGACCGGGAAATAGACGATTATTCACGCTTCGCGGCTAACATAATTGGCCATGAAGCGGCAGAACGTACTTTTCTTGAAGCTTTCAATCAGGATCGTCTCCATCACGCTTGGCTTCTTACCGGCCCCAAAGGTGTTGGCAAGGCCTCCTTAGCATGGAAATTTGCCAAATTTCTTCTAACCCAACCAAGTGATGAAGGCTCTGGCCTCTTTGGTGATGCATTACCAAGCGAAAAGCCTGTTTCGCTAAATGTGGACCTAGAGAACCCAGATATTCAACGGATTGATTCCGGTGGACACGGCGGGCTGAGACTCGTTGAGCGTACTGAAAATGTAAAAACCGGTAAACTTCGAAGTGATATCGTTATCGACGATATTCGTGACGTGATTAAATTTTTCTCTCAAACTAGTGCTGAGGGCGGATGGCGCGTCGCAATTGTCGATGCTGCAGATGAAATGAATAGTAATGCAGCAAATGCACTTTTGAAAATTCTCGAAGAGCCGCCTGAAAAATCAATTTTATTCCTCGTCGCACACTCACCCGGTAAATTGCTGCCAACCATTAGAAGCCGGTGTAGGGCTTTAAAGCTACAAACTTTATCTGAAGAGAGCGTTCAGGCGGTTTTGGCTGGACGTTACCCTGATTTAGGAAGCGAAGAATTATTAGCGCTATCCAGATTAGCGGAGGGTGCTCCAGGCCGGGCAATTGGTCTAGTCAAACAGGACGGTGTGGCCTTATACCGGCAAATGGGTAGTTTAATTGCGGAAATACCTAGATTAAACACACCGGCAGTGCATCAATTGGCGGGCCAGTTAGCTGGCGTAAAGGCCGATGCTCAATACCGTTTATTCATTCAGATTTTTCTTGGTTGGTTGGAGCGCCTAATTCGTCAAAGAGCAACAAACATTATGGTTGCTGATGTGATGGTGGGAGAAAGTGCGCAAATAGAGCGGATTTCTACACTTGCCGGGGTTGATCGCTGGCTGGACCTGTGGGAAAAGATGACCCGTTTGGTCACGCGGGCAGATGCGGTAAATTTGGACCGTAAGCAAATAATTGTTACATTGTTTACATCCTTAGCTGCTACAGCGCGCGGCCAGTAAAGATTTCAAAGCCACAAGAGAGACCTATGAGCCAGCGGCCGTCTTATTATGTCACGACCCCAATCTATTATGTTAATGATGTGCCACATATCGGGCATGCTTACACCACTCTTGCTTGTGACGTTTTAGCACGCTTCAAACGTTTAGATGGTTATGACGTTCTCTTTCTAACCGGAACTGATGAGCACGGACAAAAGGTAGAAAATTCGGCGGAAAAAGCTGGCGTAGCACCGCTGGAGTTCTGCGATAAAGTCTCGGCTCGCTTCCGCGACCTTGCCAGCGCAATGAACTTTTCCAATGATCAGTTTATTCGTACAACAGAAGAACGCCATAAGCTTGCCGTGCAAGCGCTTTGGACACGTCTTGTAGACAAGGGCTATATTTATGAAGATAAGTACGCTGGCTGGTACAGTGTACGTGATGAGGCATTCTATACTGAATCTGAGCTTACAGTGGTTGAGGGCGGTGAAAAACTTGCCCCAACGGGTGCCCCTGTTGAGTGGGTAGAGGAGCCTAGTTATTTTTTCAAGCTTTCGGCCCTTCAAGATAAGCTGTTAGAGCTTTATGGAGAACAGCCTGACTTTGTACTACCTAAAACTCGTTTAAATGAGGTGAAAAGCTTCGTTGAAGGTGGCCTGCAAGACCTTTCCATATCTCGCACGACATTTAGTTGGGGTGTACCTGTACCTGATGCGCCGGGCCATATCATGTATGTGTGGATTGACGCCCTTACAAATTATCTCACTGCTACAGGCTTCCCAGACGAGACTGCAGTAGATTACAAGAAGTTTTGGCCAGCCAATGTGCATATGGTTGGGAAAGATATCCTTCGCTTTCATGCCGTCTATTGGCCAGCATTTCTGCTTGCAGCCGACTTACCCCTACCAGATAGGGTGTTTGCCCATGGTTGGTGGACAAACGAAGGTCAAAAAATCTCCAAATCACTTGGTAATGTGATTGATCCATTTGAACTCATCGAGAGTTACGGGCTTGATGCCGTGCGCTTTTTCCTGATGAGAGAAGTTCCTTTTGGGAATGATGGTGATTTTTCTCGTCATTCTTTTGTCTTGCGCTGTAATGCTGACCTAGCAAAAGGGCTTGGAAATTTATCTCAGCGAACATTGTCTTTAATACATAAAAACTGTGACGGCGCGGTCCCAAATCCTGGGGATTTAACAAATGATGACAACGAGTTATTAAGGAATACTGAAAAGTTACTTGATGTTGTTCGTGGCTGTATGGATAGGCAAGCTTTCCATACTGCACTGGAAACTATTTTCGCTCAGGCAGCAGCGGCAGATGTTTATATTTCTCGACAAGAGCCATGGGTTTTGAAAAAAACAGACCCCACACGTATGGCTACTGTGCTTTATGTTCTTGCTGAAACTATTAGACAATTGGCGATACTGATCCAGCCAATTATGCCTGAATCTGCTTCAAAAATTCTTGACCAATTAAGTGTGGAAAATCGTGGATTTGATCAATTGGGAGAGGCTGGCCGCCTAGCTGTTGGCTCTCTAATTCCAAAGCCAACAGGTGTTTTTCCTCGCCTCGAATTGCCCGCGGATGACGCCTGATGTCAGAGTTTGGATATATTGTAGATAGCCATTGCCATCTAAATTATAAGGGCCTGATTGAAGATCAAGCCGATGTTGTGTCACGCGCCCGTTCAGCAGGCGTTGGCTGTATGTTGTCAATCAATACTAAATTACGAGAATATCAGCAAATCATTGATATAGTTGATACTTACCCTGATATTTTTGGCACTGTGGGTATTCACCCCCACGAAGCTGAAAGTGAGCCAGATGTGGCTGTACAGGCCTTAATTGACCGAGCAAAACACTCGAAAATTGTAGGTATCGGTGAAACTGGCCTGGATTATTTTTATGATAATGCACCGCGTGATATGCAGCAGGTAAATTTTCGCGCACATATCGCTGCTGCTCGGGAGACAGGACTGCCCGTAATCGTTCATACACGCGATGCTGATGATGATTGTATTGAAATTATATCAGAAGAAATGAAAAAGGGCGCTTTTTCAGGTGTTATTCACTGCTTTACAGCAAGTCAGCGCTTGGCGGATGCTTGTCTTGATATGGGGCTGTATATTTCAATTTCAGGTATCGTGACGTTTAAAAATGCACGCGCCTTACAGGAAACGGCTAAAACAATCCCACTAGACCGCTTACTTATTGAAACAGACGCACCATTTTTAGCGCCTGTACCCCACCGGGGTAGAACATGTGAGCCAGCGTTTGTCGCTGATACAGGGCGTTTTTTGGCAGAGCTACGCGGTGAAAGCTATGAACTGCTTGGTGAGGCAACCACGCAAAACTTCTTTACGCTCTTTTCCAAGATAGACCCACCTAGAGCAATAGCGGCATGAAGCTTACCATACTTGGCTGTGGTACATCAGGCGGGGTACCAAAGATGCCCGAATACTGGGGTGCCTGCGACCCTAACAACCCCAAGAACAGGCGAACTCGCGCTAGCATTTTGGTGGAAGAGGGCGATACAGCAATTGTTGTTGATACGTCTCCTGACTTTCGGGAACAAATGTTATCCAACCGTGTAAAAAAGATTCACAGTGTATTTTATACACACGACCATGCTGATCATGTACACGGCATTGATGACCTACGAGGGTTCTTTCATAAAACCCGTGAGAAAATTCCAGTTTATGCTGATGAACAAACCCTGAATTTACTCAAGAAAAGGTTTGACTATATCTTCCACACTAAGGAGGGCTATCCAGCCCTTTGCTATGGGCGCACGATTTCTGGCCCAATTCAGGCAGGCGATTTAAATGTTATCCCATTTGAACAGGGTCATGGTAGGGGCATAAGCTTAGGGTACCGTTTTGGTGATATGGCATACTCAACAGACCTAGACCGGATGACAGAGGCTGGGTTTGAAGCACTAAACGGTGTTAAGGTTTGGGTGGTTGATGCACTGCGCTACGAACCGCATCCAACACATTCGCATTTAGAGCAAACACTTAAATGGATTGAACGCGTTAAGCCAGAGCGCGCTATTTTGACCCATATGACATGGGACATGGACTATGAAACCCTAAAGGCCGAACTTCCAGAGGGTGTTGAACCTGCCTATGATGGCATGACTATTACACTATAACCACAGTTTGATTGTACCCAAAGCTTAGTTCGCGTATGCTGAAGCCAGCATCGGGAGTGCAAAATGGGTAATAAAGACCCTTGGCATGTGCCAGACCATGACAATAAACAATATAAGCCTAGTCAGGCATGGAAACAGGCAGCGGAGAATCCACCTGTTCATTTACCCGTCGCGCAACCAAAACTATTAAGATTGATTGTATTTTTAGTTGGTATGGGGCTGCTGCTTTTTGGTTTGTCGCTCGCGTTTCCTGTCTCTGGCAGCTTTGACCCATATTTGGTTCGAAGTGTTATCATCGCGGCAATTTTTGGCGGTGCCGCTGCTTATTGGAGCAGGGCGAGCCTATGGAAAATTGTAAAAGTTGCAGGGCTTTGGGCTGTGATTATTACTGGCATTTCGTTCTTTTACCTCTACAGATCAGATTTTGGTGACCGCTTCATGACAGCGCTAGACCCCGCTGGTGTAACAAGCAGTAGCGATGGTCTGGTGGTAAACCGGGCGAGGGATGGCCATTTTTGGTTAAGGGCACATATAAATGGTGTTCCTCTATTAATGATGGTGGATACTGGCGCATCTAATGTTGTTCTAAGTCCGGAAGACGCGAAAAAAGTGGGATTTAACACTGCGTCTCTTACTTTTGATCGCAAAGCCTATACAGCTAACGGTGAAGTTAGCTTTGCTCGGGCGAAAGCTGGCCGCTTTGATATTGGTAATGCTGTTTTCTATGATGTACCGATTACGGTGAATGGCTCTGAAATGACAGGGTCACTATTAGGCATGTCTGTACTCGATCGTTTTTCCAGTGTAGAATTCCGTGGTGACAACCTTATTTTAAGACAATAAACTGCTTTTGGGGAAGCTATGAAGCACTTTAATAAAGCACTAATTTCTTTTATTTTCATTGCCTTATTTAGTTTTCCTATATATTCAAATGAACCTATTCCTTTTGAGTATGATCAATATGGTAGAATCCTCGTACCAATTGAGATTGGCAGCGACAATATATATCCATTTTTGTTAGATACTGCATCCAGACGATTTTCAATTACGGATGAATTACTACCTCAGAGCCATATTAAACGACACGATCACAGAACTATTCGACATATGTCTTCGGCTGGTATGTATAATTTACCTCTTGCAACCCTAAAGCAGGTCAGTTTTGGCCAAAATGCCCGTGAAGCACGCATTGCGGCAATTTTCCCCAAAAGTAGGCAAATTATGGGATCTGCAGGATTTGACGCATATCACGGTTATATCTTGCATATTAACCCTATGCACAAACAAATAGAACTTCATGCAAATTCAGGTGCTTTTGCCAATGCCGATTGGCAGTTAATAACTGGAAACCCTAATCAATATGGCGGCTTACTTCTCGAGACCACGTATAAAGGCCATAATTTAACCGTTGTACTGGCTTCAGGTCTATCAACAAGCATTTTAGATATTCAAGCAGCAAGTGCTTTATTTCCAAACCGAGTAAATAAAAACCATGTTTTACCTGGTAAGGAAGACGGTGTAGTTGACCTGCAAATGGGATTAAATCAAAAGCGTTATCTCGAAAAAACCATTGTTTTAGAAGACTTTTCCATAAAAGACTGGCACCTAGGCAACTTATCAGTCGCTATACGTGGGTTATCCACACAGAATAAAACAGGCTACACGAATAGCATGCTTTTAATGTTAGGTGCTGACGTATTGGCAAAAACTGAAATGGCGATTGATGGCCGTAGCCATCAACTATGGATATCACCAAATAAGAACTGACACACAGCTAAAGGTTTTCATCCATTAGATCTTTGCTATTACTACTTAGCGCCTTTAAGAATTTATTATAAAGCTCCGCCAGTTGGCCATGGCTACCATAATTTTGGGTCATGGCCATTTGAGAGGCTATCTGCATTCTAGCTGTGCGTAGCGATATATGAGACAATTGATTTATTGACTTAAATAAATCACTGAATTGATCAGGATCTAGCTTTAAAGGCTCATCAGGCATAATTTTCTCCTAATTTGTGTGTAGAATATCTACCTAATAGACATTTAAAAATGCTGATGTGACAATGATCACAGATATAACATCCTTTAATATATGTGTAATTAATTTCCCATAATATAAATTATACGCATTAACTGACTCCTTTGTTCACGATACGTTTGTGAGAATTCGAATACGGCGAGAATAAAGAAAATTGCCGATTTTTTATGCGAAATCAATGGACTGATATCCGAATACTCTGAGACTAAGGGTTCACCCTAACTTTGTAACTCCTTGTAATCATATGTTTTTAGTGAGCCTTCATTTTTGCTGACTTTCTGGCCTGCCAAGAAATACGATACTTTTTATCCTACTTCGATCTAGTTCGACTTGGCTTTGCCCATAGATTTGATCGAGTTCGAACCTATTCAGTTTAATGTACAAACGGTCATCTCCTAATAGCGTGAGGTGCAGCACTTTTGTACGTGCGAATTTTGATGAGTTCTTAAGGGCACCATCTTTATCCGTAAATTCGTAAAGCATTGGCCATTCCTCCACTAGATCTCGATCCGTGGTTAGTACAACGCGTGCCCCTCCTCCCTGCGAAAGCATGCTGAGATGATTGTTAAACAGTGTTGTAAGGCCTGGGAAATAAACAACGAGGATGAATGTTATGATGAATATGGCACCGGCACCTCGCAGAAAAGATGGCTTATTGGTAGCCCAAGCTCCGGTCAAGAAGAGTATTACACTTGCGGCTAGTGATAATGATGCTGAAACAAGCAGGTTCGCGTTGTATTCTTCGTATTGCTCAAACGAAACATCACCAAAGTTGTTGCTCAATACCTGACCGATAATCTGCAGCCATGTGAACAAAAGTGCTCCATCTATGAGAGCAATGGGAATCCACATAGCATTAGCTTGCGTGAACCATTCCTTTGAATGGCTTTTATTCCCCCGTTTTGTCTCTGCTTTTCTAGTATAAACCAATCCAACTGCTGACCAGGCCAACATGGGGAGTAAACCTGCGGCCAGTCCATACAAAACTGCCTCGTTTATGGTGTTTTCACTAAACCAGCAGGCTTTGGCCGCGATCATCAGGGCTATCATGAAAAGGCCAGGGAAAGATGTTTGCGCAATTGAGAAGTGTAATGCCCAGCTCATTCTTAAATTTGACCTGATCGGATTGTGACATTCTTCACAGATCTTTGGCTGAGTTTCTATGGGTTTTGGACCTGCTATGGTGTACCCACATTTTTCACACTTTTCCCCGTTTTCCAGTTGCTTGTTTTCCTCAATGAGAAAAAGCCGAGCAAGCCGTACCAGACCAGGCAGTGAGAAGGTAATAGCCGTCAAGATTGTCAGTGCTACAGAGATGAAAAACAGCGTGCCAATATGCCCACCTAAAGTGTCTAAGACATCAAGAGCTGGAAGGCCTTGGCGACCTGAAAAAGCGATAACAACTAGTATAGGAACTAAGGTAGCAACCAGCGTTAAGGCAGCAATGGTCAGGTTTCGTAACTCTTTTGGCTCTAAGCCCCATTCATTTTGAAAATAATCTCGCCAATCCTCGAGATAGTTTTTCCATTTGGCTTTACTTTGCTCGTTAGTATCTCTCGTAGTTTGCTCTACCATTTGCAATCGTCCCCCAACCCATTGAATTTATGTTTGCCAGTCTATAGGCGCGTTACATCTAGCTGCAACGATTGATCACTGAAAAAATAGCAAGGTGGATGAATACTTTTCCGAATTCGTAAATTATTGTGTTTTCCACCAATAAGGATTTCTTTGAAATTTATAGACTTACCCTTGCGGATAGTTGGGTGATGGATTTAGGGTCAGTTATTGGTAGATTATTTTGGGGTTGGGTACGGTATGGACATTAAGGAGGCAATAGCACGTCTTGCGGCCAGTGATGATCACCGGGTCATTGAAAGGCTTCAAATACCTACTCCTATAGAGGCCCCCCTGCCCGCTGGTACTGTTAAACGCGGGGTCTATCTGGATATTGAGACTACCGGCTTATACGTAGAAGAAGATGAGATTATTGAGCTGGCACTGGTGCCATTTGCCTTCGATGAGAGCGCCAATATCATTGGAAGCTATGAGCCACTGAATATGCTGCAGGAGCCAGCTGCTGGTGCTATATCCGAAGAGATCACTACCCTGACTGGAATAAGTTTCGAAGAAGTTCGGGGACAAGCGATAGATTGGCAAAAGGTGCGAGATGTTATTGTCGACGCCGCCATCATCATCGCCCACAACTCTGCCTTTGACCGTCCTTTTCTTGAGAAGGTTGAATCTATGTTTGAACTTAAAGCATGGGGTTGCTCCCTCTCTGATATTGATTGGCGTGGTCATGGCTTCGAGAGCGGTAAACTGGAATATCTGGCACTAAAAAGCGGTTTTTTCTTTGAGGGGCACCGGGCTACGATCGACTGTTATGCTGGTTTGAGGCTCCTCTCGGGTGAGCTTGGAGAGACAGGTTCAACCGCTTTAAGCTATCTGCTTGAGAGCGCGCGTCAGCGGACATGTAGGATTTGGGCCGAAAATGCCCCGTTCGATTTTAAGGATCATCTCAAGAAGCGTGGGTACCGTTGGAACGATGGAAGCGATAGTCGCCCACGCGCTTGGTATGTAGAAATACAGGAACCGGACGTAGAAGCTGAACTCGAGTGGCTTCGCTCAGACATTTACCAGGATCCAGAGGCCGCTCCTGTCGTTACCCACTTCAATGCATTCTCCAGATATTCAAACCGTGTCTGATGACGCGCTGAGAACGATAAAGGATCGACCTCATGCATATTGAATCGCTTGCTCTTAGAAATTTTCGTTGTTTTGGCAACGAGCCGGTTTCTATTCCAATCAACAACGGCGTGACGGGTTTTGTCGGGGATAACGGCGCAGGCAAGTCTGCTGCCTTGGACGCTTTGAAACGTCTGTTCTCACCAGTGGCTGCCGAACGCATTTTTCGGAGGAGTGATGTTCACTTTGGTCCTGCAGAAGATAGCCAAAACGTAGATGACCGTGAAATGGTTATTGATGTTGTTTTTGCGTTCGATGATCCGGATAAGCTACCTCATGTGTTTAACGACATATTCTTTGACGCTGGCACGGGGGCTCTCAAGGTGCGGGTTGTCTGCGAATGTCACTATGAAAAGGCTGAAGCTTTTGAGGACGATTTAGAAACTAAGATCTATACAGTACGGACCTTAGATCCTGTGCCTTTTGGTCCAGATGACGAGCGCAAATCTCCCTTGAGGGGCAAAGCAACCCAGTTTGCTGAGCTTGTTTACATTCCTGCCCACCGGGATTCTATGGCTGTTACACGGCACGCACTTAAGAATGTTCTACGTCGTATAGAACGGTCCGCTGACTGGGAAGATGATACAAAAAACCAGTCTCATCAGTTTGCGACCCAACTCGAGCAGAGCCTCAATGAGGTACCGGCAATCAGTTCTGTGGTGGCCGACTTAAAGTCGTATTGGGGTCAACTTCATGATGGTCACTATGACGCTGATCCTGCATTTAGCGTGGTAGCGACTGATTTTGAGCAATTGATACGCGACCTGTCGCTCAAGTTTACCAAGTCCCCTGGAGGCGGCCAGCGTTTGATTGAAGAGCTGAGCGAGGGCCAGGTTTCCCTTTTGTACTTCGCGTTATCGGCAACGCTGCATAGTCTGATCTGGAGGATGGATGAAGCGGCACCAGAGTCTCTTGAAGGTTTTAAAGCGCTGGATTTTGTCCCTGCGGCCCTCACTATTTTCGCTCTGGAAGAACCGGAGAATCATTTAGCTCCCTTTTACCTACCTCGTTTGATCGCTCTTTTGGAGAGATTGAATAAGACGGGGTCGGCGCAATCTTTTGTTACCAGTCATTCGACAAGTATTTTGCGCCGTATCCCACCAGTCAACGTGAGGTATCTGCGCCTTAGCCGTGAGACTTTGACATCAACAGCTAAAGAGATACCCCTGCCCGCCGCCGGTACAGATGAGCGTAGTTTTCTGCACCAGGTAATCCTTGCCAACCCCGAGATATATTTTGCACGTCTGGTTATTGTTGGCGAAGGCGATAGCGAGAAGATTGTCATACCACGGGTGGCGGAAGCGTCAGGGGTGCCTCTTGATCCGTCGTTTGTTGCGTTTGTGCCAATTGGCGGGCGGCATGCACAGCATTTGTGGCGCTTACTTGCGGGCCTCGATATTCCACACCTCACCCTGCTCGATTTTGACCTGGGGCGATATCAAGCTGGTATGGGGCGTGTAAGGAACGCCATGACATGGCTCGACGCAGCCGGAGTGAATGTCAATACCGAAACTCCTCTGCCGTCCAACGTTGATCTGGATGCTGGAACGGCACTAGGCTGGACGCACTGTCTTCGAACGGTTGGGGTCTATTATTCTAGCTACCTCGATCTTGATATGATGATGATCCAATCCTATCCGGATGCGTATGCGCCCAGAGAACCCTATGATAGCGAAAAACACGACGCGAAATCAGAAAAAATATCTGCCAGTGTTTTTGGTGATAGCGGGCCGGGAAATAGCGAACTAGAGCATATTGGAGAAGGATACTCACTTCAGGCGCTATATGCGTACAATGCTCTTTTCAAATCTAACGCCAAGCCGGCGTCCCATTTCGACGGGCTATCAAAGTTGTCTAATGAGCAAATCCGAGCCAATTGCCCTGAGCCACTACAGGCATTGATTGCAAGGGCCTCAGAAATGTTGGCAGCCCCTGCCCCAGAGGTTGATGATTGACATGGTGTTGTTTACCAAGCCCGATGACTGGAAGCCTACGCCTGGTATTACGATTGAAGGGGTTGCCAGGGAGATAGTGACCGCAACAGCCACCTCTTCGGTACTGGCAGGGCCAGGTGCGGGCAAAACAGAGCTACTAGCGCAGCGTGCGAGCTTTTTGTTGTCGACCGGCCAGTGCACACCGCCGCAGAGAATATTGGCAATAGCCTTTAAGGTGGATGCAGCTCGCAATCTAATGCTCCGGGTTGATGAACGCTGTGACCCTTTGTTCTCGGCAAGGTTTGACTCGTTGACATTGCATGCCTTTGCCAAAAAGCTGCTTGATCAATTTGTTGAAAGTTTACCTGAGGAATGGCGGCCAAGCCCAGATTATACCGTAATAAAGACAAGTAGGGATTTTTGGGATGCTTATAGAGATAAGTATAGCGAAGCCTGTCCATCCCTCCGTGGTTATCGGGATACAAGACTGACACGAATTGTTCATGAGGGTGTCCCTAGCTATACCTACGATGATTCGGTGACGGAAGAAGAACAGTTTCGGTGGTTATGGTGGCGCGATCAACTTGCTGGTCGGTCTCGTTTAACCTTTGAAATGATTTTGTGCCTTGCGACCCATATATTGAGCAGCCAGCCAACAATTATAAGCGCTCTTCGGGCAACCTACTCGCATGTATTCCTTGATGAGTTTCAGGATGTGACAGGTCGTCAGTATGAGCTTATTCAGGCGGCTTTTCTTGGGTCCAATGCGACCCTTACCGCTGTGGGTGATACCAATCAGGCTATTATGGGCTTTGCCGGAGCTAGGCCGGATATCTTTAATCGGTACGATGATGATTTTGGTGCTGAGACCAAACGCCTGTTACATAATTACCGTTCGAACTCGAGCATAGTTGCCCTAATCAATAATATGGCGGCAACATTTGACCCCAATTATGTGCCAACTGAGTGCGCGCGGATGGATGACCCGGTTCCTGATAACCCGATTGAATTATGGGATTTTCCGACACGGCTGGCAGAAGGTAATTATGTCGCACAAAAAATAGCAGGCGAATTGGCCGAAGATCATACTCTGGCGCCGGGAGACTTTGTTCTTCTGGGCAAGATGAAGGTCAACGATATTGAAGGCCGACTAAAACCGGCGTTTGACCGAGTTGGGTTAAAGTTACGTAATGATGCCAGGGAGGTTGGCGGGATAGCTATTCAGGACCTTGTCAAAGAACCTGCCAATATCTTTTTTCTAAGTTGCCTTAAGCTTTCTGTTGGCGTTCGCGAAGGTAATCCGTTTCAGGAGGCCATTAGCTGTGTGGCGGACCTTGGTGGACTGGATATTACAAGTGACAAGGGATACAGCGACGCTGTCGCACAGCTTAGGCGTATCACACAGGGATTAGAGCAGCTTGTCGGCGCGCGCACTCCAGCAGCGGTTTCCGGGGCGGAGATTTGCGGATATCTTCTGGAATATTATGACCGTGCCGATTTCAGGCGTAGTTTCCGTACCTATGCTGCGGGAAATTTGATTGATCTGGTCATCGCGGGGTTTGAAGAGTTTTATAACGAATGTCGCGCAGGGATTGGCGCCTGGTCTGATTGTGTAGTATCGCTTGAAGGTCGGGATTCTGTACGATTGATGACTATTCATAAAAGTAAGGGACTGGAATATCACACGGTGTTGTTTCTAGAACTCAATGATGATGCGTTTTGGGGTAACGGCGATGAAGTGAATGTCTTCTTTGTTGCCCTTTCTCGCGCTCGAGAGCGGGTGTATTTTTCTCATGCGAGGGACTCAGCTGGTCATGAAAAGGTAGGCGGTATTATAAGAAAACTCATTGATTCTGGTGTGCCGATTGTTCGACAAAATGGGTAAGCCGCAATTAGAAAAATGCAGAAGCTGAAAAGGACGGCGAAAATACGTTTTTTGATAAAGGCGTACGCGATTACTATTTTCTGGCGTGAATGTTATATATACTGACGTATGCTACTGGCTCATAGATTAAATTCGGAGAGTAATATGGTCTGGATCAAGCCCAGTTCTGAAGACTTTGAATTTACATGCGTGGAATGGCGAAATTTCGAACGCGAAAACGTGCAGGAAAAATTGGACCGCTTGGTTGATGAGGGATGGGAAATAGATGGCGAAGAGCATTGTAAAGCTGGGATGGTTGTAGATCTATATTGGCAACAGTTAAGGCGTCCGCTCCGATAAACATGTGTGCTCAGCTTGCTTTTACAGTGGGGGGTAGTCTTCGATGTACCTCACAACACTCACTAAACTCCGCATATGCATGACTTTTTGTACTTCGGTAGCTGCGATTCCCTGATGCAACAGATGTAAGACTCGCCCTGCTCTTAAGCTTTGAGCCGTTATGACAAAGTCGTTAGGCTCGGAAGGGAGCAGATTGTCGACGTAGGCACGTATTTGTGTGTTTAAGGTCCGTACGGATATGGGCTTTTTGCCAAGAGTACCCCATCTGGTTATTGAGGTAAAAATTGGTGTATCCCCAGAGCTCAACTTAGGGTCTAGATTGCTGGCAGTGAGCCAATTCAGTAGTATATTCACCGTGTGTGGCGTTAAATGGTACCAGACGCAGGGGTCTACTAAGGATGTATCCGCCGCCCGATAAGAAAGGTGCGCTCTTCCTTCTGATAGATCCAGGTCTTTCATACGGACATTCATCAAGTCCCGTCCTTTCAGGCCTGTATCCACACCGATACTGATCATAGCTCTACTGCGTAGATCAAAGATTGTTTTGGCTGGACCATCTAGAATTGGTTCAACCGCAATTCCGCTAAAGCGGGTAGCGCTCTCTTTTGGCATTATCGGTGTTGCAATCCTTTTGGACTGTCTCGGCTTTCGGGCATATCTGATTGCAGTACGCACCTTTCTTGAATTTAAGGGGGAAACTTCCTCGATTATCTCATGAAAGAAGCGAATACTGGACGTTGCCTGGACGACGGTTGTGGTACCGCGGCCCTGCCCAACAAGTGACAATATATAAGTAATTACGGCATCTTCACTTGCAGGCAACAACTTATATTCAAACAGTTGGCAGTAAGCATCAAACTTTAAGATAGCCGCTACATAAATTCTCAGTGTACCAATGGAAAAGACATGTTGGTGCTCGTCAAAGGCTTTCTGTAGCAGATCGATCTCATCACAGTTTAAAGATTTTAGTTGTTGGAGCTTGTATGATACTGCCCGTCGGTCAGATATGTCTTTATCCAGCATCAAAGTTTTTTTCCCTGGCAATAATTGAGGCTAGTGCACATGTCAGAGAGTGGGCTGCCTTGCTCAATGATTTTCGGTCCTCTTTCGTTAATAGCTCTGTTGATTGTGGACTGATTAACTTTAAATTCAGCCGCCATGGCATACTGATCTTCCGGCTGCGCAAAGATATATCTGTAATAGATTTCAATAACTTGCTTGTCTGAAAGTTTCTTTTTTGTTTCCATTTTTAGCTCTCCTTTTAGGTTCTGCATCCGGTATTGGTTGCAAAGGAGGCCGTCATGTGGGACGCTGCTCGGGCATAGGAAACCTTTCACACCCTTAGGGGTGTGTGACTACCTAGGAACTAGGCATTTGGTTAGCCAATGGCGGCCATTGTTTATGTTTGTGGGTTTTCTTTTTGATGATGTGCGGCTCAACGCAACCTTCGATCGATTGGTGGGCCGCCTTTTCTCCCCTATGTTCAATGACCTGGAGTAGTTCCTGCTACTCCGGGTCAATTATTTCCGGTTGGTTTGAAGGTTAATGACGTTATTGGACGAGCGGTGCCAACGTTGTTTCTTGGGCTGGAAAGTCCTTGAAACCAAGCCCTCTTCCTCAAAGCGAACTAGCCGCATGTAAACTGCATGCTGGGTTACAAAGATTTTTCTTCTTCTGGCCAGTTGCCATATCTGTTTTAGGGTTAGGCCCTCATTTGGATCCATTGGCATAGCTTTTACGAGCTTGTGCCAAGTCTTCTTGGGGATACGTTTTGAGGTTTTCCGCGAAGGACTAATTGGATCGCCTTTGGACCCCGCTGTTGTGTCTCCAGTCGCCTTAAGCTCGGTGTTTTGATTTTCAGGGCGAAGCAATTGTTCTGCAAATTCAATCAAACACGTCAGATCGGTGTGATACGCCTTTAACCTAGTAATTTTGCGAAAAAGGACTCTTACCTCTTTTTCATGTTGATCTATAAGTCCAAGGGTATTGACTGCCTGATTTTGGAGATCAGTAACGTTGGTTTGGAGCATGCCATTCATTTTCAGGTCCTCTCACGGATACTTATGAGTAATATCCGATAGGGAAACCTCCAAAATTACAACCCATAACGAATGCAGAACGCCAAGCCGTTGCTTTCACCGGCTTTCCGTGTTTTCTCCGGAGAAGAAAAAGGGCTCCATTTTAGCAAAATTGGGAAATAGAATTAGAGACTCGCATGCCAGGAAAAGAAAATTTCGTTTTAGTGCAAGGGGTTATAACATTTATGTTATGACCCATCTAAGTTATTAATTTGTTACTTCAGGATCTGGAACAGAGCGATTTGACTGAAGGTCTATGTCCCCTACCATGTCATAGAAAAAGGTTTGGGCAAGAGCCACACGAGTAGAATCCGTCATCGTCGAAGAGCTAATGAGGTCGAGGGAGGCTTTAACTGCAGCATATATGCCTAGCATGGACTTACTCGGGTCATCATCAACATAGTCAAAGACTTCTTCGACAATTTTTGATTGTAGATCGAATGCGTCAGCAGTTTTTCCGAAAAGATTATCCATTGTGCTTAGTCCTTAGTCATTGACCTATTGGTAGAGATGCTATTGTCCAATAGTCATTACCCGTCGGGAATTAGTGCGATGGTCACCAAACTTGTATTTGTTTATCCCTAAATAAAAAAATGCAAAAATTCGTAGTGAGCTATGACTCGCCATCGTTAGTCGTAGCTAACTTTCTGTTAAATGTCCATAACCCAAAGCAAGCTACGGGTTATGAGTGAACTTAAAAATATCGTTGGGGCCCGAGTAAAGGCTCTTAGAGTGAACAAAGGGTTTAGCCAAGATGAATTGGCGGCTGCAATCGATCGCTCTATACATGCCGTTTCTCAGATAGAAAGATCAATCAACACCCCTAGTCTTGAGACGGCCGCGTTGTTGGCTAAAGCGCTAGGATGTTCGATTGATGACTTTGTTTTTGATCGGCAAAAACAGGGCGAGCGTAAAAAGTCTGACAAAAGACGAATGGCCGAGGACCAACTATGGGCCAAGTTAGAAGGGCTTTCCGACAAACAGCTTGCGGCAGTCAGCCAGTCTGTGACTGTTATTGAAGGGCTGTGATCTAACGATGGGAGAAAGCCGGCACCAGTTGGCGCCGGCTCCCTAGTATGGTTTACGGCCCACGATTGGGGGTCGATAAAAAAGCCGTAAAGCCTCACCAATATCATTAGCGTATGATCTTGTTCGAGTCCCTGTCAACCGAGCATTTGCCAGCGTTACAAGCAAACTATGGGTGATAGGCATTACTCAATACAAAATATCAATTTACTCGGGTATCTTCATGTATTTAAAAGGGTATTTCCCGTTCAAAGAAGCCTTTATTCTGTAATCCCCACTTGGAAAAACTTCGCAGAAGAAAAGGTCCCTACCCTTACCTTTGATCATAAAGCTCTTATACCCTTTTTCGACTATTGGATCACCGTCCCCTGAGAGAAAACTTTCGGCATATTTGATCGTCTTCGAGACTACTGTTTTGCAAGTATCAAAATCGCTACTTGCCGCCTCTCGCTTTTGTTCTTGAGCGGAAAGAAAAACGGCATCGGTTATTGAAACCACATAGCTGTCAATTCGGCCAGGCTGTTTAATGAGGGACACTCGCCCATAGTCAGTGTCGAATTCTACCGGTGATTTTTCTTTGAGTGCTATTACTAGCCGGTCTGGTGTATCAGCGCCCATGGTACTGAATATGCGATCTGTTGCTCGTGATAGCCTGTTAAAAGCCTGGTCCACTTGTCTAGGATTATTGACATTGACTTTGATCCGGATCTCGTTAGCTCGTCCAGGGGTGGTCCCTGTAACATAGAGTGCGATGTTGTTTTCCATGCCGTACGGTCCTGTCCGTCCGAACGGGATTAGGGTAGAAAGACAGATCCATTCTCCTTCGAAAGCGCGACTTTTTTTCCATCCCGCAGTTGGTATGCCGTTGTTGGCTAGGGATTGGCATAGCGATCGCGGCGAAGAAAATGCGTCTGTTGCAAATGTCGGTGGTGAGAAAAGGCTGCAGAACAGCCCTGCCTTAAGAAGGTATTTCATTGTGTTTGTCCCCCAAATCAAACAACTGAATTAAACGATGACGCCAGTGTGTTGCTTGTTAGTCGGCGGGTCAAGCTATGGAAGCCAATAGCAGGCAATTATAGGTAACCTTCTGGCAGATTGTTCGCCTTGTTCAGATCATACAGGTAGGGAAGCAGGAGCCATTTTCTGATTGCTGTTAAGCCAGCATAGCGAATGGAACAGGTAATAGAGAAATGTTGTGTTTACTGTTACTGGAGCGTTTATACTCATTGATAATATTAGATGTTTCAAGCCTGTATTTAGCAGTCAAAGGGAGCCGAGGGAATGGCTTGACGTGCCTCATGCCCTTCTTAAATGGGATAGCATATGACAATCTCGATTTACGGTGAGCAAATCCAAGACCCTTTGCCAGTCGACTTCCGGTACAAACAGCGGGTGATCAAAAAGATCGAGGCGATTGCCAAGGCATATTCCGTCGAGGCAAAAAATTCTCATGGAGAGCACGGGCAATCTGGACGACAACAGTCCGCCGCTCAGGCTTACGGAGCGACCGAACGGTTGCAGACCCGCCCGGCTACACTGGTGGCGCAACAGGTCATGACAGCTCCGGTGGTGACACTGACCCCAGAGGCGACGTTTGCTGAAGCATTTGATCAGTTTCGAACAAAATCATTTCGGCATCTACCAGTGGTTTCCTCCTCGGGCCACCTAGTAGGCATTATTTCTGAGCGTGACATCTTGCGCTACATGGCCGGTTTGACGGCGGCTTATGAGCGTCAGCCAGCAATGGATGCCGAAGAGGCACGTGTGGACCAAGTGATGATACCTCGGGTTTTGACCGCAAGCGTTGATACTGAGGTACGCAATATCGCACGGCTTTTCGCCGAACATCGTATCGGTGCAGTACCCATAGTAAAAAACCAGCTACTCGAAGGCATCCTAACCAGAGGTGACGTGCTGGCAGCAGTTATGCGGCACTATATGGAGTTGTGGGCATAATTGCTTTCAGGTTTTCAGCCCCTCGTGCAGCCATATTGTGCCAAAGACTGTGTTCAGTAATGGTCTCGTGGCTGTAACTTCAAAACCAGCGTCGGCCATCAGGTTCGGAAGTGCCCCCATAGCATTTGCCCGAGTGACAGCTATCCCATCAAAAAGGCGAACAGATAGGAAGCCAAGTTTGGTCAGAAAAGTTGCGCCTGGTCCCCAATCTACCAGGATGAAACGGCCGCCTGGCTTCAACACAAGATTGGCGTTGTTGAATGCTTGTCTTTTTTGTCTGGTCGTCAAGTGATGAAATACAAGACTGGATACCAAACAGTTGGCTTTAGGGAGCTCGTCAATTTCCGCTATAGATTCTGTAGAAAGATTTACTTGAAAAAAGGAAGGTGTTTGGCCGGGAGGCAGGTCAGAAAATTTTTGTTTGGCTAGGTCAAGAACTGTCTTGTCCAGATCAAAGCCGACTAGAGTTCCATTTTTTGTATGGCGGCGGATGGCCCTCAAGAGTGAGCCGGTACCACAACCAAAATCAACGACAGTTTCGCGCGGTGATACATGTAAAGCAGCAATTGTTTTTCGGCGGAGCTCTTTCTCTTTCACGAAAGTTTCCATCAGCCAGTCATAAAGACCCGTAGCCCATCTGTACCGAAGAGCAGGGACGAATTTCTCTTCTTTATTAGGGATTGCTTTGCTTTTATCGGTCATCAGTACCTCCTAGTTAGAGGCTTACAGTACTAATTGGATTGGGCTGACACTTGAAGAAATGGCCATTTATTCAAGCTCCTTGAAAACAAACTCCCTAGGTTGAGGATAAAGGAAGAGGAGTGTTTAATGTCGATTTTCAGAACTTTTTTGTCCGTTTCATACGTGCCTGTCATGCTTGGCGGGTTTATTTATGCAGCGATTGATCTTGTCGGCCGAGGACAGAGCTATGGTTATCTTTTCGGGCTACTGTTTGCGGCAATCTTGGTATCCTTTGCTGCCGAAAGCGTGGCGCCGTACGAGCGCGATTGGAATAAGGGTCATAATGACAGTTTCCGCGATACCATTCATGCGCTGGTGAACGAAGCTGCAAACAGTTTGTCTGTTTTACTACTGCCTGTTTTTGTTGCGATTACTCCTGATTTTGGCTGGTGGCCTGACGATTGGCCGCTGTGGGCCCAATTGTTACAAGCCATATGCATTGCTGATTTTGGAATTACGCTTGTGCACTATGCTAGTCACAAAAGCCCGCTGTTGTGGCGCTTCCATGCTGTGCATCATTCCGTAAAGCGCATGTACGGGTTCAATGGCTTAATGAAACACCCTATTCATCAGGCCATTGAAACGATTGGAGGTACATTCCCGCTTATTCTATTGGGACTACCCCTCGATGTTGCCGCTCTGCTGGCATTTGCGATATCTATTCAGCTTCTGCTGCAACACAGCAATGTTGATGTAAAGATCGGTCCCTTACGGTACGTTTTGGCGCTCTCTCCTCTACATCGCTTTCACCATATTAAATGGCCGGTTGAAGGCGATGTGAATTTTGGCCTTTTTACAACAATCTGGGATCGTATGTTGGGAACAGCTGTCTATGATGCCAACCGTGTCTTTAACTCTGTAGATTTGGGAATTGGTAAGGAGCCTAATTACCCGGACGCCTACGCAGCGCAAATGGTTAAACCGTTTCTCAGCGAAGACACTGCCCATTCGGTAAAACAGACATTTTGATATTGAGCATACCTTTTGAGGGAGAGACACCGAATGTCTCCCTCATCGTGCGTGAGAAATGTGCAGAATCAGAGAACCCTGCTATGTGCGCCGCTTCAGTTAGTGACATACCATCGCTGACCGAATGAACAGCCAGATAAAGGCGCCGCCATAAGACGTATCGCCGAAGTGGTAAACCTGTGGCGGCACGGAACCTTTGAGTGAAAGAGCTCTTTGACATGCCAACCTGGTTGGCCACAGTTTGAAGCGATACTTTGCCCTCCAGTCTCTGATCTACGGCACCAAGGGCAGCAACTAACTTTTCGTCGGATATTTGCGGTGTTGCGCAGCATAAATAGTCACGCCACTCAGTGACGCTTTTAAGTGTTTGTAGGTCTGGAGACGCGAGGGTTGGTTCAACGTAAAAGATGTCAACTTGGTCGGCTGTAGGCATGAGTTGGTGCAGTTTGTCGGATGGCACTAATGCAATGTCTCCCGTCCTTGTCCTTATATCTGCACCACCAATATTGATATCAATTGGACGATTATGGGTAAAGATCGCCTGCAACGGATAGTGAGCATGGGGAATTGTATCCCCAGCTATGCCGCGGTAATGTGCCCACCCCGTGCCCAATTGCAGCTCTCCTTTCCATTTCTGATTGGTGTAGGGTTCTGGCATTTTCAGGAATTCAACTTAGGTTTTTTAAAAGGTGTTCATTGCACGTCAATGGTTTGGCCGTAGAGATGGTTCATTATGCTGCATTCAGTGAGTGGTTGTTCGTCAGCCGGACAATAGGTGGCCAATTTTTCCAGGCTCGCCCGCACTTTCTTTAACCTCGATATTTTGGACTTTATCTCAACCAATTTGGCCTGTGCTTTCTTATTGATGGTGGCACAATCAGCATCGGGGTTGTCGGTAATTCCAAACAGTTCCGAAACCTCACGAAGCGTAAACCCAAGCTCTTTTGCCTCTTTGATGAAGCGAACTCGGTTGACGGCGTCTGACCCATACACCCGGTACCCCGAAGGTAGCCTGTCTGCCTCGGGTAAAAAGCCGTTCCGTTCATAATAACGTATTGTCTCAACGGGCACGTCTGAATATTTGGCGAGCTTTCCTATTGTAAAACCTGTCATAAACACTCCTTTCCTTTCAGATAGTACCACAATACCCCTGTACCATAATCAAGGGTCAAGAGTTGTTTGCTGGAAGGAAGAAGTGTTCACCAATGGATACTCAGTTAGGTTAGCTGTAGCAACTAGTTGCTTAAGTGTCTCTAACCGGTGCAACATTTTGTAATCTGGGCTGAACATGGAAAGGCAAACTACAATGCCGCCTACCGACAAGTATGCGGTCATTTCGAATGCTTTTAGGATTTCTAGTCTAATAATGCATAGTGGCACAGGACCAATTGATGATTCAGCCTTTTCATAGCTAAAAAGGGCAGCCCCTGGATATTTTATCTGAATATTGCTGTTTTGCCTTTCAATGAATTGTTCGGTCGATTGGCCTGCGCCTAGATAACTATTATGTAGACTTAGAATCTCTAGTTTTGCTGATGCTTCAGCGCTGGTGTAGCGGCTCGAGTGGCATACGGCAGAGCCATATGGTTCCGATTGAGTTTTTGCAATCCAGCCAAAAGGCTTCCTTATTTTTAAGGATTGTTGTTGTGATATTTGATAGGTGTAGGTTGGTTCGAACCGCACTAGATCTTCAATAGTAATTAGTTCGAGGTCTAATTGGTTTGGATTTAGTTGAACCTCTTGAAGGGCTTTTTCAGTATAGCCTTTTGAGGCGACCAATACGCCAGTAACGCAGCCAATGTCGCCAACTAAGTTGATGAATTCCTTTACATGCTGACAATCAGTTTTGCGGTATCTAAATTTGGCATCAATCAGGATGCTACTTCCCGAATAGTTTTGCAGCACTAGGATGTCGCAGTGCCTTTTTGCTCTCGAGTATTGGCCGATCACTTTCTGATTTGGCAGGACTTGTTCATCTGGAAATATTTCACATACCGTTTTGTATACACAGGTATCGAAGCGCCGCCAGTCCATAAAATTTTCCTCCCAATGATCAGTTGACGGCGGAGGCATGTTGGTACTCCGCCGTTTTACTGAAACTAGGTTTCAGCACCTGTTTTCTTTTTCTTGCCCAACAAAAAATTGAAATCACGGCGGTAAAAACGAAAGAACAGAAGCACAAAACCGCTGATGGTAAATAAAACTGCAAATAGGGACGTGACAATTATCAGCCAGTTGTTGGTGTCATGCCGTTCGTCGTAATCCATGATATGCAACATCCAGAAGAAGTCGTAGAAGCGCCATACCGAAGAACGTCGAGCAACTATCCGGCCCTCTGTAGGGGATATATAGATAGTGGAGCTTTCCGCGTCGTCGAAGATGATTTGCCAGACTGGTAGTGCTCCTCGATAGTCCACCGATGGTGCATTAACTTCCTTCACAGATAAAACCGGCACATCTGGTGAAAAGTCTTCGAGAGCTATGGCTTCAGCTAGTTCAGAGGGGATCGGCGACAAAAGCTTTCCAGTAAGTGCGTCTCTTACTTGCCGTTCACCGTCTGTAAGTCGAAGACGTACGACAGGTCGTTCAAGAAGCGTATCATATCGAACGTTACTTGCCGACTTGCCCACATATTCTAGCAACCGAGAAAGCGGCATAAAGTTCTGATCACTAGAAAAAATTGCTGGCGCTCTATCATCTATTTTATGTTCGCCGCGGACCATATCTAGCGGGATCCACGTCATCACCAGACCACCTACAGTCCAAAATATCAGCTGAAGGCCGAGAATAAGGCCAATCCATTTGTGTATTTTGGCAAAAAGGATATGCCATTTCTGTTTTGTCATTATCAAGTTCCCAAGGTTATTTGGGCCCCGGTGATTTTAGAGCCGGGGCCATGTCTTATTAACTGTCCGCCCACTGAACGAGGATCACCTTCCAGCTATCTCCGTGGCGGCGCAAAAGCAGGAATTCGCGGGAAGTACGGTCGACCTCTTTCCCTTTGTAACTCCCTGTAGAGCGCGAATGGGTGGTTACCCAGGCCACGTCTCCTGCTTGTCCCTTCTCACGAGACAAGACTTCATTCTTGATGTTTGGAAGATAGGCCATGTCCGACTTCATATGGCCTGACATATATTCCATTTTGCTTTTTTGGGCGTGCCCACCTTCCAGGATGAGAACATCATCTGCCAGCAAGTCTGCCACACTAGCCTCATCCCCTGTTTGCAGTGCTTTGAAGAGCGCATCTGAAATGTCAGCAGGTTTTGTAACTGCTTCGCCGACCTCTGATATTGGTTGTCCGTGATCGTGAGGTTTGGCGTGATCATGGCTGCCCTCTTCTGATGGCGCCTGTGCATGGTTCTCGGTTTCACTGTTGGCCTGTGAATGATGGTCGTCTCCACCACCGTGATCGTGCTCTTCTTGCGCTGTTGAGCTCGATCCATGATCATGCTCTTCGCCATCAGCGTGCGCATGCCCTTCCCCTGCGCTGTCAGGCAGGCGCATAACACCCAAGCCGTGCCTGTAGACCAGCTCTGCACCTAAATAGCCTGTGTAACCGACTAGGCCGCTCACCAGCAGGCTTGTCGCTACTGCCAGGGTGCTGACCGTTTTGGTTCGGAAGGTCCATAGTGCAAGAACAAGTATTGCTGCCGAAGTTCCCAAAGCCCAATTCCGGTGAACTTTCATGACCTTATGAGCGATATCATCGTGTGCAACGGTATTATAGGCATCAAATCCAGCGAGCACAGTGAGTACAGTGATTATTGCGCCGGCCCAAAGTGTCCATTTGCCGACTGTTTCAAAATTTGTCGACCATGTACCTTTGATTTTCGACAGGATAAAGAACACGCTAGATGTAATGACGAGACCCACCGTAAAATGCACCAAAAGGGGGTGCCAGTTGGGTGTTATGATACTTTCCATTTTTAACTTCCCATTTTTATCTGCAACCCAGCCCTTTGGGATGTATACGCAGAATGTTATTTGCTGTTGGATGAGGCGGGCCTTAGCCCGCCTGCGTTTTCAGGATTCCCAGCCCTAAAAGTTTCTTTTTAGCTGAATGCCGTACTGGCGGGGCTCACCAAATACAGTTACAGGCAAGCTAGGATCTGCTGCGCCTGCTGTATTGCGACCCAGCGTTATGTATGTGGCATACCTGTTATCAGTGAGGTTCTGTCCGTAGATCGACATTTCCCAATCACCGTCTTCTGACGCATATGAAATTCTGGCATTTAGCAATGAATATGTATCTGCCCTGAACTGCGGCAGGTTATTGCGCTTGAAATCAACATTATCTCTCCACGCATAGTCCGCCCGCAGCGTCATTTGACCCATATTGGCTAAATCATAGCTATATTGCGCGCCAAACGAATAAGCCCATTCAGGAGAGTTGGCGAGACGGTTGCCGGAGAAGTCCTCGCCACCTTCAAAGAAGTTTGTGTATTTGGCGTCGAGATAGGAAATTGTACCATTGATATCGAAACCTTCCGCCAGTCTTCCGACAAACTCGGCTTCAATGCCTTTAATCTTGGCTTTACCGGCGTTTGTCGTTGTTGCTATCCCGCCAACAAACTCAACCACTTGTAGATTGGTATAGTCATATTGGAATACGCCTACGTTGGCTCGAAGGCGACGATCGAGCAGTGTGGACTTGATGCCTGCCTCATAGCTCCACAGGAACTCTGGGTCAAAAGAGCCAGCATCTCCGAGCTGAAAGCCCCCCGATTTAAAGCCACGCGTCGCGGATGCATACGCCATAACATCGTCATTGATGTCGAAGTCTACGGCGAAACGGGGTGTCCAAGCTTTCCAGTCATCGCTTGGTGAACCACTATCTACTTCTGCCCCGTTCACCGCTGTTGAGTAACCATAACTCTTTTTTTCATAGCTATAGCGTAAGCCAACCGTAGCTCTGAGGCGGTCAGTGATAGTGTATGTGCCCTGCCCGAACACGGCATATGCATTGGTTATGTTACTTTCCGGAATTTCGATTTTGGGGTCTTGAAAGATAATGTCGATCCCACCGTCACCATCTTCGTTGAGAAAGAAGGCCCCCACAATCCATTCAAACCGCTCAGGGTCATTATTGGAAAGCTGTATCTCCTGGGTGAACGACCGGGAGTTTTCTCTGAACCCAATATCAAAAAGGAACAGATCGGTAGCATCTGCGTCGATAACCTGCTCTATCTCGCTTTCACGGTAAGAGGTGATGGACTTGAACGTATAGTCATCCCCGCTCCAGGTGGCAGTAGAAGAAACGCCCCAAACATCAAGATTGCTGATTGGTGTGGTATCAAAAGCTACATCGCGTTCCCCGGTTGGGATAGTAGCGCCTTGATCAACAAACTCCTGTGGATAAAAAGTCCGAACAGCAGGAAAGCCAGTCTCCCTTTCTTTGCTGAAATCACCACGTAGTACCAATTCGAAGTTGTCAGCCAGATCAATTGCGATCGTTGCCCTTCCTGCGAAATTATCCTGATCCTGATACTCATCACCGGAATTTACATCGGTGTAAATTCCATCTCGGTCATTCTTGAGTAAAGTGGCGCGAGCACGAACATTGTCACTCAGTGGTCCTGAGACAGTTCCACTGAAAGTCCGCTTGTTGAAGTTGCCAAAAGTGACACCAAGAGCCCCTTCCAATTCATCTGACGGTGCTTTTGAAATTATGTTCAATGTACCGCCAGTCGAGTTTCGTCCGAACAATACACCTTGTGGTCCACGGAGTAGCTCTACCCGTTCGATATCGAACATATCCTGATAACCGGTAGTGGGTCTAGGTTGGTAGACGCCGTCAATCTGAACTGTGGAGCTTGGGTCTGTCGCAACGCCAAATGCCGACGTTCCTATGCCGCGGATATTGACGATTGCCATGGAATCGTTCGTGACAGTAATGCCAGGAACAAAGAAGGTGAAATCTTCGATGGTACGAATACCGACCGCTTCCATCATATCACCTGTCAAAGCGGTGATGCTGATGGGTGTGTCCTGCATACTGGCCTCGCGCTTTTGCGCGGTGACAATTACCTCTTCTAGAAGTCCCTCGTCTTGGTCTGCTGCTGTTGCAAAACTTGCGCTCGTGAGAACAGCTAGAGAGCAACTAGATGCAAGTGTGAATTTTGTTATTTGTTTATTGAATGTCATGGTTTCCTCCATAGGGCCTAAGGCCCATTCAATTGCTTTCGAACCCTCGGGCTCGAACAGTTTGTATTGAAATGAACGAGGAAATTGGTTTTGGAGGATGTCTAAGAGTGGGCACATCTATGCCCGAATAAAATAGGTTACCCCAAGCGATGTGGTTTAGCGTCTGGCAGTCCTGGGAGAGGCGCAAGTTTGACACCATACTGGCGTCGCACACCACCCCACCCAGGCCACAGCAGCCGTCAAAAGACGTATGATAGTGACCGGACTCGTCGTCTGACGGTTGGTTCACATGAAGGGTAAGGAAGGCTGCAAAATTTTCTGCGTCAATCTGCTTAAGCGATTGGAACTGGACAGACTGCACAGCTTTGCTTGTTGTGATGCCATCAGCAATTTCCTCTACACCTGAGTGGTTGGCATAGATTTCGCCTTGCTGGAGGACCAACAAAGGTGAAGAGAACCACACCAGAATCTGAAGAATGCTTATGACACGATTAAAGGTCATTTTATCGGAAGAGCCCCGCTCGGGCGAAGAAATGAGAACCAATGCTGCATTCAGGCAGCAGTGCGTTCCCCGAAAGGTTCCAAAAAGCCGGGAGGCCACGGGGCCTCCCGGAAGTATAGCCCCTGACAGCAATTGCGAGGATTGGCTTAAGGAGATGCAAAAGCCAAAAAACCAGGAAAACCTTGGGAGAAATCCCTGGTGAGGTCTGCGGGGGGCTTTGAGGGAGACGGCGTATCATTGCTGTGGCTTTTTCGCGCGGCGAGAAGATGAATGAGCAAGAACAATTTTCCACCCCTTTTCTCCGTGAAACAGGGTTAGCGTGTCTACGCTTTCAAGATCGATCTTATCGCCGTGATGCTCAAAGGAGAGGTCCGAACTTGTGGTTACAATTGCTATATGTCCTGAAGCATAAACCGTTTGTTGTTTCACTGTCCGTTGCCCGTCAGCGAGCATCTTAAGCTCGGGCTTCAAGTGGCCCTCCAGATAATATTCGACTGATCTTTCCGCGCGGCCATTGCCATAAACCTGACCGGCGAGATCATGAGATTGCCGAAGGGTTTCAAGGTCATTGCCAAAGAGCGCTGTATAATAGCGGTTTGCAAATGCAAGGGCACTTGCTTTCACTTCGTCTGATTGTGCAATTTCCGGATTGTGAAGGGCAGTCGAGCTCATAGTTTCAGCGCTATTAGCCGCTGTTGGCTCTGAAATACCTTGGGCAGCAGAGGTGCCTATAAATGCCGCACTAAAAGCGACAAACTTTAACTGAGACATTAGTTTCATTGCATCTTCTTTTCTTTTTGTTCACCTAGCCAGTTGGCCAATTAGTTACCCGAGAGGGCATGCATAAGAGGGGCATCCCTCTCGGGATGTGACCTGCAATCTTGGGGGTTAGCGGAAGTGCAGATCACACAATCTGTGAAAATGGCAAATAGCTGAAAAATCAGAACAAGTTGCAAACAGTTTTTCAGTAAGGAAGGATACAGGTAGGGATTAGACTAGGCTCCTGCATCTGCCGTCTCGCACAGACTATTCAAGTCAGTTTTTGGGAGGCGGTGTGACCCAATCTGAGCGCGCTTCGGCAAGCTGTTCATCGTTGGCAAGGTTTGAAGTCAAACCAAAAGTTAGTGACTTGACATTGGAAGCAAATGCAAAGTCCGCGAAAGGCATGCAGGTGCCACAACATACGGTATCACATGTGTCGTTGCCGCCTGACTGTTCAGAAACGTCCCCGTTGTGGGAATGTGCCGCCTGGTCTAAATCATGTTGATGGGCATCTGAATGTGATGTTTCTAGCGATGATGCATTCTCGGGACAACATGGCATAGCGCCATAAGCCGCCAGGGACTGTCCGGCAACAAGCACGAGGGCAAGAAGAAGCGGTTTTATACCGCGTGTTATGATAGCTAGGGCTTGCATGGTTGAATATGGTAACGTTGGACCTTGGTCAAGGGTCAAGCTAAAATGTGTCCTTTTTTAAGTGTTTGTAACTTATGACTTTTTTTCGACAAATTAGTTTTCACCGTAAAGGTGGTTGATTATTGAACATTCAGACAAAGGCTGATCGTTGGCAGGACAATAGTTTGCCAACACGCCGAGATTTTTCTTCATGGCGCGCAGCAACTTAATCTTGCTTTCAATTTGCTTAATCTTGCTTCGAGCAGCCTCATTGATGTGTGAACAATCTGTTTGTGGGTCTTCTGAAAGAGAAAGTAGTTCAGCGATTTCTCCAAGCGTAAAGCCCAGCGTTTGCGCTTCACGGATGAACCGCAATTGCCTAACATTCTCCCTGGAATATACACGGTATCCTGATGGTAGCCTCTCTGGTTTCGGGAGGATGCCACTGCGCTCATAGTATCGGATGGTCTCCACCCCTACTCCCGTTTTATGTGACAATTTGCCGATCGTCAGATTTTCCATTTTTTGTGCCTCCCAATAGCCAGCTCAATGAAGTTTAACGTTCCTCAGGCGCAGCGAATTACTGATTACAGACACTGAACTGAGACTCATCGCCGCGGCAGCGAAGATGGGCGAAATCAATATGCCGAGGAATGGATAAAGAATACCCGCCGCGACCGGTACGCCAGCTGCATTGTACGCAAGCGCGAAGAATAGGTTTTGCTTAATATTGCGCATGGTAGCCTTGGATAGCTTCCGGGCTCTCACGATCCCGGTAAGGTCACCCTTAACAAGCGTGAAACCAGCACTTTCAATGGCCACATCTGCTCCAGTACCCATAGCAATACCAACATCGGCCTGTGCAAGCGCAGGGGCGTCATTTACCCCGTCGCCGGCCATTGCGATTGTCCGTCCTTGTTCCTGTAGCTCTCTGATAATACGGGCTTTGTCTTCAGGGAGTACGTCGGCTCTTATCTCATCGATGCCGAGTGTTTCTGCGACAGACTTTGCCGTACGCTCGTTATCACCAGTTGCCATAACAATATGGAAGCCTTCCCGATGAAGATCCCGAAGAGCTTGAGGTGTTGTATCTTTGATAGGATCAGCCACAGCGACTAGGCCCGCTACCTGGCCCTCTATGATTACGAACATAACAGTCTGGCCTTGATCGCGCCGTTCGTTGGCTGCATCGGCAAGGTGGACACTTTCAAGACCCATGTCGGCGACCAATTTTGCATTACCCAAAGCCACAGCTTTGCCGTCGACTACGCCGGTTACCCCCTTGCCTGTAATTGCTTCAAATTCGTCGGTCTTGATAATGGACGCTCCCTGCTCTTCCGCGCCCGTTACAATGGCTTCCGCAAGGGGGTGTTCTGACCCTTTTTCTAGGCTAGCGGCCAGAGAAAGAATGTCCGCCCCAAGAAAACCATCTTCGGGGATGACACCTACCAGCTTGGGCTTGCCAAGGGTTAAAGTGCCGGTTTTGTCTACGATAAGCGTGTCAACTTTGGCGAACCGCTCAAGAGCTTCCGCGTTTTTAATAAGTACCCCAGCCTGTGCTCCTCTACCTGTCGCTGTCATTATTGACATTGGCGTAGCGAGGCCAAGAGCACAGGGGCAAGCAATAATCAGAACCGCGACAGCTGACACAAGGGCATAGGCAAGAGCTGGCGCGGGTCCCCAGGCAGCCCATGCCGCAAACGAAAGCCCGGCGATTAGAATTACCGCGGGCACAAATTTTCCGGCAACTGAATCCGCGAGCTTTTGGATAGGCGCGCGCGAACGCTGAGCGTTCGCGACCATTTCCACAATTTGGCTGAGCATTGTATCAGAGCCAACACGGGATGCTTCGATAATCAGGCTGCCGGTCCCGTTGATAGTGGCCCCTGTCACGTTATCACCTGCGGTTTTCTCCACAGGGACGGGCTCTCCAGAAATCATGGACTCGTCGATTGACGAGCGGCCTTCAATGACAACACCATCTACTGGTACTTTATCACCCGGGCGCACTCTAATCTTGTGACCTACGATCACATCTTCCAGGGGAACTTCAAGCTCTCGTCCATCATCTGTAATTACACGGGCCGTTTTAGCCGCAAGATCGAGTAAAGCTTTGATTGCTGATCCTGTTCTTTCTCGTGCCCCCAGTTCCATGAGTTGGCCTAGCAGAACCAGAACCACAATAACTGCACCTGCTTCGAAATAGACACCAACATTGCCGTGCGCGTCTCGGAAGCCATCTGGAAAAACCTGGGGCGCCAGTACAGCTACCACACTGAATACGTAAGCAGCGCCCACGCCCATGCCAATTAGGGTGAACATGTTGAGGCTTCTATTGATCACAGACTGGACGCCTCTCACGAAGAAGGGTGCGCCTGACCAGAGGATAACGGGCGTTCCCAGGATAAGTTCAATCCACAAGGAAAGTCGTTCGCCAATCATGTCCCGGACGAAACCAAGTCCAACAAATGGCCCCATAGAAAGGACTAACAGCGGCACCGTGAGTACGGCACCAATCCAGAACTTACGTTTAAAATCGACTAGCTCTGGATTTGGTCCAGAATCTTGATCCGGAATGCCCATTGGTTCCAATGCCATGCCACACTTGGGGCATGTCCCGGGCCCAACCTGGACGACCTCGGGGTGCATGGGGCATGTATATTCTGTACCTTCAGGAACATCTTCCACCTGTTCAGACGGATTCAGGTACCTTTCAGGGTCGACGATGAATTTGTTTTCACACCGTACCGAGCAAAAATACTGTGCTTTGCCGCTATGCATATGTATGTGTTTGGCTTTGGCGCGCTTTACTGTCATGCCGCAGACCGGATCGTGTGCCTCAATGAATGCATCAGGCGATTCCGCAAATTTTTGGTTGCAGGTCTGACTACAAAAATGGAAGGCAGCACCATCGAGCTCTTGCTCATACTCTGAAGTTTCAGGGTCCACAAGCATAGCGCAGACCGGGTCTCTCACAATTTCATCATCTTTTTCAGTATCCGAATGGTCATGAGTACAACAAGCCGCTTCCATGCGTCGCTCTCCGGTAATTTCTGATCCTTTAACCGAGTCTAAAGGTTCTAGCTAGTGGAGGGTCAATAGGCCTTCTGCAAAAAGATTGGAGTATGGCTACAAGGTTTTTGATTGTTCCTGCTTGACCCTCCCCTAACTGGAACTCCCATGATTGCGAAGAATCGCATCAGGAGGATTATGTGAGCGAACAACCTGGTTTTTGGAAAACACGTTTTGGAATGACTTTTGCGGTGTTTTTGGCGGTTGCGGGTACGCTTCTAATCATGGAACACCAGGCGCATATTGCTGAATATGAAGACTGGCCAATCCTACTACTTTTGGCAGCCTGCATCGGTATGCATCTTTTCATGCATGGTAGTCACGGAAGTCACGGTGGTCATGGCAGCCACGATCACTCCGATAATGGCTCCGATGATCGGGAGGATCGATAGATGGAAGAATCCTCATACGGCCTCTGGTCGCTGGTTGTTTTAAATTCGGCCATATTCATCTTTTTCGCGTTTAGCTTTACGAAACCTAAAACCTCGACAGATTGGCGATCATTTGGTGCCTTTAGCGCCTTTATTGTCGCTCTGTTTACTGAAATGTACGGGATCCCTCTAACCATCTATTTCCTGTCAGGTTGGTTACAGACCAATTATCCAGAAATCGATTGGTTGGCACATGATAGTGGGCATTTGCTTGAAATGCTTTTTGGTTGGAAAGCCAATCCCCACTTTGGCCCATTTCACATGTTGAGCATGGTTCTTATTGGCTTTGGTTTTTGGATTCTTGCGCGAGCCTGGCCAGTTCTATATCGGGCTCAGCGAGATGGGACGCTTGCAATTGACGGGCCCTACGCGCGCATTCGGCACCCACAATATGTAGCTTTTGTCATAATAATGTTTGGTTTCCTAATGCAATGGCCCACCATCCTGACCCTTGCCATGTTCCCTGTTTTACTGATTGTTTACTGGCGGTTATCCCTCAGTGAAGAAAAGGCGGCGCAGAGCGAGTTCCCAGGCGAGTATGAGGCATATGCAGCCCGGACACCGCGATTTATCCCTGGGTCGGTAAAGTCTTCAGGTGTGGCTGATGGGCTATAAGTCGGAACTTAGGACCCTGCAAATTGCGCTGACTGGCTTTCAGAGACACCTGATCGAACATGAACATAAAATACTTGTTCTGTTTGAGGGCCGTGATGCGGCAGGAAAAGATAGTACGATTAAAAGAATTGCAGAGCATTTGAGTCCGAGGGAAATAAGGACAGTTGCCTTGGGCGCTCCCTCTGATCGAGACAAGCGTTCTTGGTACTTCAAACGCTATGTAGATCAATTGCCTGCCGCGCGGGAAATGGTCCTGTTTAATCGGAGCTGGTATAATAGGGCTGGCGTTGAGCGTGTGATGGGTTTTTGCACGGACCAAGAGTATGCTGATTTCATGCGGCAGGTTGTCCCTTTTGAAGAACTTCTAATCGCCTCAGGTATACAGATCGTCAAATACTATCTGGATATATCGCGCAGTGAACAGATGGTCCGCCTAGAAGCGCGTAAGTCCAATCCCCTCAAGCAATGGAAAACTAGCCCAATCGATGCTGTCGCGGTTCAACACTGGGATGCATATTCCCAGGCGAGAGACAACATGTTGGTGCGTTGCTCCAGCCACACTGCACCTTGGGTGGTTGTTCATGCCGATAATAAAAAGCAAGCCCGAATAAATGTGCTCCGCGATCTTTTGAATCGGATTGATTGCCCATCTTTGGGCGCTGAGGTTATGGACGCAGATCCGGACTTTGTTTGGAAATTTACCGGGGAGGAATGCCTTGAAAAATTAGCCTGATGTAAATCCAGATCCGTCTGGTTACGGGTCGCAAAGATCGATTGGGGTGAAGGATGGTTATTATAAAACGGAAATCGGCTGTGAGCTGGTGCAGAACTGCCGCAATATGCTTGTTGGCATGGCCGTTGGCCATTTCCAACAATGCCTTTGCAATTGATGAAGGCCGAGCAAAGTCGCTGCAGCAGGAAGTATCCGCCCTTAAAGTACAAGTGGCTGAGCTCCAGCAAATCGTATCGCTCTTGCAGCACCATTTGAGTGCCGGTTCGAAAAAAGAAGAACTGGAATCTGATCCAGGCCTGACAGTTTCAGCGGCGGATACTGCCTGTACGAAGTTAGTAGAAAGGCTGCGGACAAAATTACACGCTATGAAAGCTTATGGGTATACGGAACGGCACCCGGATGTCCGGCAGCTCACGACACATTTAGATGGGATGTCTCGCGAGTGTTCTGAAAACATTGACTAGTCAACGTCAAAAATATCAATTTTTACAAAGACCTATGTTGGGTTCTTTATCTAGGAGAAGAAGATTGAAAAAGATCCTTAATAAACATGTAGCAAAAGCTGCAGCTGTTACCGTTGTTGTAACAGGCCTTTTTGTGCCGTTAAGTGCCCAGGCAGCTGATGGGCACCAGGCACATGACGGCAAGAAAAAGCCTATGGCGCATATGCAGATGAAAGATGGTCATCATGGCAAAGAAAACATGATGGAAATGCATATGAAAATGAAAGCCAAAATGAAGACATGTATGGCCGAAAAGCTGGCTAGTGACGGTGAGGCAAATGCTGCCAAGCTGAAAGAAAATATGCTGGGTCATATGGACGCCTGCATGGACGGCATGATGAAGGCCAAAATGGCAGAAATGAAGGGTGGAAAGCATAAGAAAGCTGACCACAAAAAAGAAGATGGCAAGAAACACCAGCACTAAAAGGCTGATCTTTTAGCAGCTAATGACTTCAATAGCCTAACTCGGGCCCGGTGATGCGACCGGGCCTTTGTATAATCAGGAAAAGTACGATGGATCGTCGGTCATCAATCAACTTCGGGTATATTGTCCTTGCCTTTTTTGGAGTGATGTTACTCCAGAGCCTCTTTCAGGAAAAACATACGGAGACTGTACCTTACAGCGAGTTTGTCAACTATCTGGAGGACGGTCGTTTATCTGAAGTGGTGGTTAGCTCGCAGTATATTCAAGGTACATTATCGACTAGCGGATCAGGCCAGCCACAACATATAATCGCGACCCTCGTTGATCCGGCAGTTTCGCAGGCTCTTGAACAATATGACATCCCCTATTCTGCAGTTGTTGAAAACACGATGATCAAAGACCTTGTCGGGTGGTTTCTTCCTATTATTGTTTTTGCCGCTATTTGGCTGTTTTTCATTCGGCGAATGGCAGAGAAACAGGGAATGGGCGGCGGCGCAATGTCCATTGGTAAAAGCAAGGCCAAGGTCTATCTGGAGAAAGATACCAAGACAACTTTCCGCGATGTGGCCGGTGTCGATGAAGCCAAAGAAGAGCTTGAGGAAATAGTAGCCTTCCTGAAAGCTCCAGACAGCTACAGTCGTTTAGGCGCCCGGATGCCCAAGGGAATACTTCTGGTGGGCCCGCCTGGCACTGGTAAAACGCTGATGGCGCGGGCGGTTGCTGGCGAAGCAGGCGTGCCGTTTTTTTCGATCAGCGGCTCTGAGTTTGTAGAGATGTTTGTCGGTGTGGGGGCTGCGAGAGTAAGAGATCTGTTCGAGCAAGCTCGCAAGCAAGCGCCAGCTATTATCTTCATTGACGAGCTTGACGCTCTTGGCCGAGCCCGCGGAGCTTATCCTGGGATGGGTGGGCATGATGAGAAGGAACAAACGCTAAACCAGCTACTTTCTGAGCTCGATGGCTTTGACCCGCGTGATGGGCTTGTATTGCTGGCGGCTACGAACCGACCGGAAATTCTTGACCCCGCTCTTCTGCGCGCCGGCCGATTTGACCGCCAAGTTTTAGTTGACCGTCCTGACAAATCAGGACGGATTGCAATCTTGAAAGTTCATATGCAAAAGGCAGAGACAGCCAATGATGTTGATTTAGAAGAGATTGCTTCTCTTACGCCTGGTTTTAGCGGGGCGGATCTCGCTAACTTAGTTAATGAAGCCGCCCTTCTCGCTACCCGACACGGTGCAGACTCGGTATCGCTGGGTGACTTTAACCTAGCCATTGAACGTATCGTTGCAGGACTGGAAAAACGAAATCGGTTACTCAACCCGAGAGAAAGAGAAGTTGTCGCCTACCATGAGATGGGACATGCCCTTGTTGCGATGACGCTTCCGGGATCAGACGTGGTTCACAAAGTATCTATCATTCCGCGAGGTATCGGTGCCCTCGGCTATACCATACAAAGACCGACTGAAGACCGCTTTTTGATGAGCGAAAATGAGCTGAAGAATAAAATGGCGGTTCTGCTAGGTGGACGAGCAGCGGAAGCTCTGGTTTTTGATGAAGTGTCCACTGGTGCTGCTGATGATCTCTCAAAGGCCACGGATATTGCACGCAATATGGTAACCCGGTTTGGCATGCACAGTGAACTTGGCCAAATGACCTATGAGACTGAGCCCCATCAGTTTCTAGGGGGTGCCGCGTCCATGACCGATAGGCTGTTTAGTGAAGAAACAGCGCACCAGATCGATACGGCGGTAAAGAGCCTAATCCAAGAAGCCTTTGAGGCGGCGACAACGGTCTTGCAGAACAAACGTGCGATGCTCGAAACGTGCGCGAAAGAGCTTCTGGAAACTGAGACGTTAGACAAGGATCAACTTACTGACCTCACAAGTTAGGGGCCCTGAATTCGCCACCGTTTTGTCTTGAATGCGACTCCCCTTGATCTAGCTTTTTTGCCCTGACAACCAAATGAGAAGCTGAGCCGTGATCGTCGTCACACCTGGTGCCTAGCAATTCATGGCATTCGGTAAAATAGATTGAAGCGTTACACGCTTCAAATTGCGGGAGGCTCAATAGAAGTCACTTTCTGCAGTTACCTAGAAAAACGAAAATTTGGAGAAGTGAGTTTATATGGTTTTGTTTTCGAGGCTCGACGATGACTTCTTTTCTATATTCTCCGGCTCAAACCGTCATATCTATGAACACACTATTTTAGATCAGTATGCGGTCTATTTCTCTGGTGCTAGTGGGTTTCCGACGCGCAATGAAGTGGTTTCGAGGATCGTCAAGTTGCTTTCTGACAAGCAGGACTTGTGGCTCGAAAATGAAGAGCTGCTTGACTTTGCACAACTACATGTTTCGGGAAGGCGGTTGAGACGAAGACTATCAAAAAAATCCGATAGAACGACAAAGAATACGTCTTTGGCACTGGCGCGGGCCAGACACATCTATACACGGCTTGTGAATTCTGGCTGGTTGGAAGAAGAAGTGCGAGGGCTTGATCGACGGGTAGATATGCCGATGGCCCCCATGATGCTTGCTCGATTTCTTGCAAAATTGAAAGAAGGGTTTGCAAGCAACTTCGCAGGCATCATAGCCGAGGTGCGAAATACCATCCACGGCGTTGCATTACATGCTTTTGATAACGGCATTGCGCTCCAAAAAGCTGCTGCAGATGTTGAAGAGTTCTCTCGCAACCTTAGAGGCCTTTACTCGGGCTTTCGGGAAATTGCGAAGTCCATAAGCAAAGCGCCAGACCGAAGAACGCGCCTCAATATATTTTTTGATGATTATCTCAAAGAATTGTTTCTCAAAGACTTTCGAATACTGTCGAGCGGCTCTCATCCTTATCGGTTTCGCAACGAAATTCTCGAGGAATTAGATGATCTATTTTATGACAGTCAGGCAATACGGGATATCGGCCGTGCGTATGTTGCGAATGAATTTAGTCCAGTTCTTGAAACAGCCACTGAGGATGTGCTGAAAGATATTGCACGAATACGCTCTGGCTTTTTTCTGATTGAGGAGACTTTAGAGAACATTCAAGCAAGACGGCAGGGTCTTGACCGCCGCCTTCAGTCAATGGTCCGTTTTGCATCACGAACCGCCGGCGAGTTTGAGCTTAGGTCGTCGAGGATTATTCTCGAATTAGATACTTTCCTGTCGGAAACACCAGACTTACAACATGACATTTTGGCGCCGAGTTTTTTGGATGACCGTCAGACCCTGCTGGCTCCTGAACTTATAAAAACACCCACGGTGGCCCGACAACGAGTTAGGCCTGCCGCGACCGAGGCTCCAGAAGTTGACCCGATTGACGAGCTTAGGCAAGAGTTAGAAACAGCCTATTTCGATCGCATCTATCCGTCATCTGCAGAAGTGTTAGCCTACCTGGATTTGAATATTCCTCCAGGAGTCACGGTTTCGATGGCAGATTTACCCTTCAATACTGTTGATGATTTCATTTTCTTTGAGGCTCTTAGAGAAATCTGTGCCTACCAGTATGATTTAGCAACGCCTTTGGTTTCCGACATTTTGCCTTTCTATGACCTAAGTTTTTCCAACGAGAGAATGGAGAATGATTGGGTCAAAACAAACAAGTTTTTGATTCGCCGGAGAACGGCAAAGGAGCAACTGCATGTTAGTTGAGTTTCTTGAGATAGATGACAAAAACACACAGGATGCAGGGGCGCTACAGAAAGCAATAACACTTCTGCTGCGTCATCAGTTTATCTATGCCGGCGAGCGTGGCTTTGCTCATCCCTATGAGGTGTTGAACCGCCCTATCAATCGGCGTTTTGTACAAAATCTTTGCTCGTCGCTGGGGTATCGGTTTGAAATTGCAGAAACCGAAGGCTGGTGTGGTTTGATGCCTGATTTTGAGGCGTTGGAAGGCGTGCTGCCGAAGATGCCTATTCGCCGAAGTGTCGTTCTCTTGGTCTGCGCTCACCTTTGGTATGAGATGTTTGGCGACGGGAATATTGACTTTGACACGCATGTTGCAGTCACCACATTCAATGAGTTTGAAGCTTTGTATCAGGAAATTGCGGCCAAAGGCCGGGCTGCTGCGATGACTAGTTCAGCACTAGAAAACGAACTGTTGGCGCTTGAGAAATACCATTTGATAAAGCTCTATGAGTTTAATGAGGATGAACAGGATCGAGAGCTGGAGATTCGCCCGATCATTAAAGTAGCCGCTGGCGAAGCATATCTAAAGAAGTTGGAGAAATTCTCTGCTTCCTGCGCCGCGGTGACTGCGTCTGATCAGGGCCAGGAAGAGGTTGCTGACCAACATATCAGGAACGTTGCCGTCGAGGCTTCCGACAGCAAGCCAAGCCAAACCCCGGAAGGAAATTGAAATGTATAGTTTAGAATCAATTGGAGGGTGGAACTGGCATACATTCAGCCCATTTCAGGTCAGCGTTTCTGGAAACACGGCAATCCTGGGCCCAAACACCAGCGGTAAATCAACTCTACTGGATTTAGCACAAATAGTCCTCACCGGTGGCAAACCAAGCTTTTTTCGGCTTAATGCAACTGCGGCGGAAGATGGCGTAAAACAACAGCGCTCTGTTGGGGGGTATGTGTTGGCGCAACTGAACCGCGAAACAGTTCTGCGCCAAAGCGCCGTCTCCGTCATTTATCTCGTTTTCAAGGATCCTGATCTTGAGTTGCCGGATGTCACGATAGGTTTGGTCTTGGACGCAGTGGTTGACGAAGTTCTCACAAAATCCGGTAGTCAGATGAAAGCCAATATTGTCACCCGTTTCATCTCTACTGGGAGAGGCCTGGAGCTGGAACAGCTCAAGGATGAGGGGTCGACGGAGAAATCCTGGCTTTTAAAAGATTGGCCAACCTTAAGGGATGACTTGGAAGATGCCGGCAACACGACGATCATGTGTGAGACCGCGACAGAGTTTGTCCAGGAGTATATGAGGCTCCTAGGAAGCAATAGTTACCTTCCAGATGACGAAGTAACTCAGCTTCTCAAAACACTTGTTGTCGGCCTCCAAATGAAGTCTACAAAGTCGCCAAATCAGTTTGTGCGCAATCATCTACTCGAGCCAGACAATATAGATCTAACCGGCTTAAGGACTAGCATCCTGGCGTTTAGGGAGATGGCCGACACAATTGCACAACTTGAGGAAGATTTGGTTAGCCTTAAAAAGCTTGATGTTCTAATCGACAACTACCAATCGGCTTTTGAGGATTTCAAAGCAGCTGAAGGTGCAGTGGAGTTGGGGAATTACCTGGAATCAAAAACCAAGAATGTTGATACGAAACGTCGCATTACGGCGTCCTCCACTCAAATTAGTCGCGAAAACAAAGAGATTGAGAGGCTTCAGCGCAATTTAGAATCTGAAAAAGCTACGGCCAAAGAGCTTTCGAGGCAAATCTCGCAAAGCTCTGAAGCTCAAAGAATTGCCATAGCCGAGGAAACCAAAGAGAAACACGCACTGCGTTCTGATGCACTACGCCGCGAGCTTCTCACGTATCGATCTGATCTTCAGAAAATTACTGCCACTTGCAATGAGCCTGACGAACTAGCGGCCTACCCTCGTTTCACCGAGCAAATTGTGGCACTCACTACTGCCCTGGAAACGGAAAACCTGAAAGCGTGGCCAAAAGATCCAGCTTGGCTTGATACAATTGTCGACAGCCTCATTGAGATGAGCCCAACTGTTCTAACGGCAGTCACGCGACTTCATTCCGAGGCAGCAGGTGAATATCAGCAGTCCAAAGTCGCTTTGGAAGCTACCGAAGCTGCAATAGGCACAGCGAAAGCAGGAAATGTCGCGGCTTCAACCGGTACACAGAATCTTGTTGATGATCTTCAAAAGACAGGCATTGAAACTCGCCTGCTCTTTCAAGAGGTAGAAGTTAGACTTGAGAAATGGTTGCCTTCAGCCGAGGCAATCCTTGGCAAGGACCGTGAAGCCATTTTTGTTGCCCGAGAAGACCTTGACCGAGCAAAAGACGTTCTCAAAAAAAATCGAAACAGGTACCGTGGCGCCAAGATCGCAAACACAAGAAAAATAGATGCAGCAGATCATACAGCGAAACAAGGGACGTTGGCCTCAGTACTTTCGGCATCAGATCCCTTGGTGATGGCCTATATAGTTCGGAGGATTGGGAATGTCCGGCTATGCGCCAAAGAAAAAGAAATCTATCTTCCAGGTCGTGCTGTCTTTCAGACAGAAACTGTTGAGGGCGTCAATGTTACTTATGATGACGGGTTGTCGTTTGGCAATCGCAATGTCAATGATCGAAAACTTGGTCAAGGCGCGGCAGCATCCGAATTAAATCGCCAACAAGCGCTATTTGCACACTACCGAAGATTGTTTGTTGAAAATGGCCGCGCCTTAGAAAAACTGAACCGAATTCTCATCGGCCTTAACCGTCTATCGGATGTTGCATCACGGGAGAAGACAATCGCAGAAATAGCGCTTGCGATTGATCTTTCAGACGAACAGGTTGGGGAACAGGAAGCCACAATTGCGGACCTTAGAAACTCGCTTGATCCAGGCTTGAAGGTGCGCCTTGATCAATGTGATGTCCGAATTTCCGAATATGAGGAAGATCTGATTATAAAGCGCGGGCAAGTTGAGGGAGCAAATGAGCGTATCAAGCTGTTGAAGCGGGATATTGAAGCAGGAGAGAACTTTCCTGGATCTGATGAAAGCGTAAAATTTCACAGGAGCTTTCGGTTTCGACGGTCGGACGAAGAAAGCTCAGCACGATGGTCTACTGTGATTGCTTATTCCCTGCGGTCATACATGAAAGAGTATCGTAAACAGCGGGTGCGAGCAGGTAATAGCAAGAATACTTTTTTTGACTTCGATATACACAAGCTCGTCTCCAGGCAATTCGACCGGGACCTAGCAACCTATCTTGATTTGGCAAAAGGCGAAGAACGCACCTGCCGTATTGAAATAGGAAAGTTCTTTCAACAGAGCGGTCAGCCCAATCGTTTCGCGCATGACGCACCGCTTCTTGGGGAAATCCGACCATGGATTCGAGACGAAGTAACACGAATAGAAGATTCTGAGCTGGCCAAGCGCAAGACACTTGCGAAAAAAGTTTCTAAAGAGGCAAAACGAATGTTCCAGAGCACGTTCGTCGCCGAACTTAGAAGGCGGCTTGGCGATGCCCGCCGAAAGATCCGCGTTGTCAATGAGGGCCTGGATAGTAGAGTTCTTCATAACGAGCGATACTGTGTTCATTGCAACATTGCGGCAGACCGAACGGCTTTGGTAAGTTTGGCAGACGCTGTTGCCAACGATGACACGGTTATCGAACCGTTGTTTGCGGACACTATTCCACCAGAACATCCTTATGCGGACGCGCTCACAAAGGTTAGAGCCCTGCTCATTAACTCGGATATCGACCCCGAAGAGTGGGAGGATTATAGGGGATATTTTGAATTCGATCTGTCTATGACAGACATTGAATCCGGAAACAGGTCTTTTTATCGGGATCGTATAACAACGGCGTCTGGCGCAGAATTCCAAACACCATTTTATGTGGTTATGGGGGCTGCGCTTTCGTCCATTTACCATGGCCGAAAAAGGGAAAATACAGAATACAGGGGCATTGGGTTAGCCATATTTGATGAGGCTTTTTCAAAACTAGACGGCCCAAATCAGAGGGAACTGCTTTCCTATTTTGATTCGCTAGGGCTTCAGACCGTCGTGGCTGGTCCATCAGAGAAGAGGCCCGTAATTCGCCAGTCGATGGGATGTATTCTTGATGTTAGTCGCCCCAACAACAAGGTGTCGAGAGTTCGGTCTACGCGACTCAAGTTAAGGGCTCGCGAGGCATTGAAGGAGATTCTTCCAGAACACCAATTGAAGCAAAAAATAGCAGATATGGTGTCAGAGCAAGAAGAGCAAAACGGCGTGGCTAAAGATCCAACCAATATTCAATCTTCGGGGCTGATCTCTGAAGAAACACAAAAGCACAATGGGGAAGACAGCCCAGAAATTCGATGAATGGTATCAGCATATGAAACCTTCCAAGGGATTTACTATTGCAGAAGACGCGCTTGATGCCCTCGCCTCAAGCTTTGACGAGTACCCGAATAAAGCTAGTGCCCGTGTCCGCATCGATTTTGATTCGATTGCAACACTTAAGGATCAAAAGCGCTTGCTTCGTGAATTGGATACCGCTGCAAAGGCTGGTGCAGCTGAAGTCCGTGTTGATAGGCATACCAAGAAGCCTGTCGCTGTTTTTTGTAAGACGCCGACTGCTCTGTTCACTTTTCTGAAGCGTCAGCGGGCGCCCGAGGTAGCAGAGCAGCTAATTCAGCAGCTGTGCGCTGACATTGATGTACCAGCTGCCCTGAAGTCCGCTGTTGTCGAAGTTAGAAATGCGTGGGCACGTGGTAAGTCATGGGAACGCTTGGAGGCTCATATAGATAGCCTTCCCATACTGCAGCAGGTGTTTCAGTTGTCGCGGTGCCTCTTGGAGCACGATGACAGCGATATGGATTATAGAAGCTTCTCAATGATTGCCGGATGTGGGTCAAAAGCTCTTGAGCATCAGAGAAGCAGGGTTGCCAAAATATTGATTGCTTCAGGTCAGCTTGAAGAAGCTCTGGATGCAGAGTCCACGCTGGCACAGAAAGGACTGGAAAAAATTCCCCAGCCAATAATTGTTGGTGGGCCCATTAGAATGGAGAGCGCCGACGTATCAAGCCTACCATATGTAGGTTTACCAGGTGCTTGGATATCTTCACTCAGGCTATACCGGGTGCCCACTTATGTTTTGTTGGTCGAGAACTTTGTCAGTTTTCACCGACATTGTGTGGAATGCAATTTAGTTGGGGATGGTGTGATTATATTTACCGCTGGCTTTCCCACTCGTGCCTGCCAACGGGCAATCACTAGTGTTTTGGGTCTTGTTCCGGCTGAAACCCCTGTTTTCCATTGGGGTGACGTTGATTATGGTGGGGTCCGCATCTTGGATTTTTTATATGGGCTCTGTGATCAAGTTGGCTTCCAAGTCAGGCCGCATTTGATGAGCCCGGAACTTGCGGAAGAATACGGTGCAGAAGGCGATTTAAGGGGTGGCTCACTGAGCACAGTTGCCTCGCCGCCAGCAAATATCTTGGGGCGCTATCTGGGGTCTCGCTATTGCAAAGTGTTGGAGCAAGAGCAATTGGCCCCTAGCAGCCCTATTGAAGCTAGCTAGTCTTGGCCAGATGGTTTCTTCAGCCGTTTTTCCAGTCGAGAAATTTTTTGACCTAATGCACTTTTTTCTTCATTTGCTATAGTCAGCAACTTATAAAAACGATCACGTTCTTCCTTGGTATCTTCCAGTCTGCGTTCGCTTTCCTTCGCCACTAACAACAAGCTTGTCGTGTGGGCTAGTTTCTTTTCGGCACGTGCTAAGGCCTGCTTCGTGTGTGTAGTGTTAACTTGTGCTTTCTGTCGTTCAGTTTTCAATGATTCCAACTGATCTGTTAGCAAACTCACTTTGGCTTCTGCGACAGCGGTCCCTTTTTCTGCAATTGCTCTGGCTTTTTCTATCTCTTTTTCGGCCGCATTATCAACTACATGAAAAACTTCTAGTAGTTTCTCGCGAATTTGGTGCTCGGCCGCTAAAGCAATTCCCTTTGCCAGGCTTGAAGCCCGACGCTTAAGTTCCAGTTCATCATCTGCAATCTGCATAGTCGTTACAGGAAGTTCTACGTCAGATAATATCCTAGCAATTCGTTTTTTGTCTCCACCTCCCAGGTGACGACTGATCGAGCTCGGGTTAACTCTTGATCCGGCACTCAGCAAGTCTATCGCGGCTTGACGAATTTCATGGTCAGAATATGTCGGCTTTCGAGGAATATTTTTTATTCCTTTTTAAACTACTTAACTTCTAGGAGAAAAGAAGAAATGCGTCAAGAATTACAGATTTTGGGCTTGAATTCTGTGACTGCACAACAGCGGGGCTGTTTAAGAGCAGCATAAACCCCTACTCCTGTTGAGTTAGAGGTTGTTGCAGCCTCATTCTAGGATACAAAATGCTAGGCGATGACTTGTTGCAACAACTGAACTAGTAGTGAATTCTTGTGCTTAGGGACGCGGCTATTGGCGGTCGGCATAGTTGCAGTAGCGCCTTCGAATGAAGGCACAAGGCAGTCGAGGGAAGATACCCAATAGCCTTTTCTCCGCAGTACATTTTTTACATGATAACCTCAGACAGAATAAAATTTGTGTATCATAAAGGACTTTGAGCCTAGAAGGTGAACGAAGGAGCCAGAGTTTGAAAGCCGAAATCAGTAAATTTCTTGCCATGAAAAATGCCGGTATTGTCGTGTTCCCAAATCCAGGGGACGGTCGATGGATTGCGTACATGTTTAAGCCCGGAGAAGTTTTTGGTTATGGCGTCGCTGGTGATACTGCTGAAGAAGCAATTACTGCTTACGGCAAACATTTGGAGGAAAGTTTACTCGGTGAAGATTGGGGTAAAAGCCATAATTAGTAGGGTGGTGAGACACCTACGCTATCTTCTTTTTAAACAACCAGGCAGCGCTAGAGAGAGAAACCAAACTAATGAGTATCATGGGCCACAAATGATGCCAGATAACAAGACCCGGCACTTCCTTGAGAAATATACCGCGGCAAATCACTATAAAATGAGTGATAGGATTAGTCTGCGTTAGGCCCTGAAGCCAGTCAGGCATATTTTCTATAGGAGTTGCATAGCCAGAAAGAAGAATGGCAGGCACCATATACATGAAAAGGCCAATGATTGCCTGCTGCTGGGTATTGGCTAGAGATGAAATGAACAGGCCGATCCCAATTATAGCCAGGAGATATACGGTCATCGCCAAGAACAGAAGTGTTAGTGAGCCTTCTAGTGGTACATTTAGCACCATGACGCCTAGAAAGAGCATTGCGGCCCCGCTGATGGTAGCGATCAAAAGTGCAGGCAAGGTCTTGCCCACAAGTATTTCAAAGGGTGTCAGAGGAGATACCAGTAGTTGCTCGAATGTTCCGAGCTCTCTCTCCCTGGCGATCGAAAGGCTACTGACCATAAAACCGACAGTGGCGACTAGGCCTGCAAAAAGTCCGGGCACAGCTGACCAGATGGTATTAAAGTTCGGGTTGAAGTAGGTTCGGGCAATAACCGACCCTTTTGGGCCGGGACTAGCGAATTTGGTATCCGCAATAACTTCGTCATTGAACGCGCCGACTATTTCCGAAATATAACCACCTAATATTTGTGCCGCATTGGAGCGACGACCATCCAATATTAGCTGCAGTTCAGCGACGTCCCCTCTGGCTAGTTTGCTTGAAAAGTCTGACTGAATGTGAACGGCAGCGAGGGTCCCGCCTTCCTCAACGGCTTTTATGATTTCTTCATGCCGAGCGACATGCTTTACCGTGCTGAAGGTGGAAGATCCTTCAAATCTAGAAACTAGCTCACGAGAGGCCAGGCCTGCATCCTGATTGAGGATAACCAGTGATACATTTTGAACTTCCTGCGTTAAAGCAAAGGAATAGATCAATAACAGAAATGGAGGAGAAACGAGCACGACCATTCTTGTTTGCTTGTCTAGAAAGCTAGCAAGCAGCTCCTTCATCACAAGTGCGTAGATCCGTTGCCACATAGTTTTTACTCCAGCGTCATACGCGTTCTTACCGAGGTGGCGGCGAACAACAGCATCGCTATTACAAATAAAATTGCCGTATTTTGGCCGATTAGCCTTGGGACATCACCGACAAGAAAAAGGGTTTGCAAAGAAGATACATAGTATTTTGCTGGCACGAAGTAGCTAACCCACTGAAGCGGGACTGGCATGCTATCGATCTCGAATACGAAATTCGAAAAATAAAATGCTGGCAAGAAAGCTGACAGGATCGCTACTTGAGCGGCAACCAACTGACTGCTGGCCAGTGTACTAATAAATAAACCCAGAGCCAGAGACGCCCACATGAACACCGATGAGGTAAGGGTTAGCATGGCTATTGAGCCTCTAAAGGGAACATCAAATAGGAATATCGCCACCCCGACAGAAAGGCCCATCGAGATCATGCCAAGGACGAAATACGGTATTGTTTTGCCAATAAGAAACTCACTTGCTGATATCGGAGTGGTGAGGAGAGCTTCCATCGTACCCCTTTCCCACTCCCGTACGATAACAAGTGAAGTTAATAGTGTACCAATCATCGTCATGATTATTGCTACCGACCCGGGGACCAGATAGTTTTTGCTTGAAGCCTCGGCGTTATACCAAATTCGCTGCTCTATTCGAACACGTTCAGGGAAAGTTTCTCCGGTTTTCAAATATTCCTGCTCTAGCCAACTAAGGGAGAGCGCTCTGACATAATTCTGGATCAACTCAGCAGAATTGGCATCACTTCCATCTACCAGGACCTGTATAGGAGCTTCATTGCCGGCGAATGCATTCCGGGAGAAATCGGAACGCAGTACCACGATACCCTTGATGGACCCCGCAACCAGTTTCATCTCTAGCGTGCGAAGATCACGCGATTTGCTGACACGAAAATACCGCGAACTACGCAGCGCAGTTTCAAAGCTTCCAGTTTCTGGCGTGGGTTGCTCAATGATTAAACCCACTTTGTAAAAGCGTGGGTCAAAAGTCACGCCATAGCCAAAAAGAAACAATAAGGTTAAGGGGAGAATTACAGCAATGATGAGACTACTAGGGTCCCGCATGACCTGTGCGGATTCTTTTAAGCTCAATGCCTGAATACGAGAGATTGATTGCCTCATTGCCCAACCAGTTCTTCCTGTGCAGCAACAATCGAAACAAAAGCGTCCTCCAAACTGGGATCTGCGTTCGTTTCTGTGGTTGCCTTTGCTTTAAGTGTGTCTGGCTCACCTGAGGCAATAATCTGACCCTTGTTAATCAAGGCTATGCGATTACAATATTCTGCTTCATCTAGGAAATGCGTCGTTACGATGATTGTGACGCCCTGCTCTGCCATCACGTTTATATGAGCCCAAAACTCACGTCGCGTAAGGGGATCAACACCCGACGTTGGTTCATCCAAGAAAAGGATTTCGGGTTTGTGCATGATTGACGCGGCCAGCGACAGTCTTCTCTGAAAGCCTAGGGAGAGGTCGATACCTTTCGAACTGAGGTGGGGTCGCAATCCTAAAAGGGAAATCACATGCTCTATCGCTGCATCTCTCTTCTTCTGGCCAAGGCCATACATGCGGGCGAAAATTCCCAGGTTTTGAGCGACGGTCAGATCCCCATACAGCGAGAATTTCTGTGCCATATAGCCAATACGAGCTCTTACACTGCTGGGCACTCTGGTAAGATCAAGTCCCGCGACCCGGGCTGAACCAGAGGTAGGCCTAAGGAGTCCACATAGCATTTTGAAAGTAGTAGATTTACCGGCTCCATTTGGCCCCAAAAGGCCAAATATCTCTCCATGCTTAACCTTGAAGCTAACTCTGTCGGCGGCGATAAACTCCCCAAATTTTTTAGTTAAGGCGTCAGCGTCAATTGCAAAGCCCTTGGGTTCGAAAACCATTGCTTGCGCAGTCACTGCCAAATCAGCGGCAGGCCTTTCCTTCCTCTCTGTGATCATTGCCATAAAGGCATCTTCAAAGGTTGGCTTAATTTTTTGGAATTCCAACTCCTTGATGTTCCCCTTGGCTGCCAGATCATCAGTTTTAGGAACATACCCTTCTTCACTGAGGAGAAGCACATTTTTCCCCTGCAGACGAACGTCTAAGATATTGGGAATAGTTGCCAAGTGCCGCAGCAACTGGCGTTTATCCAATCCCCTTGCCTCTACTTTGAAGGTACGGTTCTTTAGTTGATCGGTGAGGTTGTCGGGGACGCCATCAAAAAGGACCTGCCCTCCATTGAGTAATATCACCCGTTCGCAGCGCGCGGCTTCATCAAGATAGGCTGAGCTCCATACCACAGTGATACCTGACTTGGAGAGCTGCTTGGTCATCTGCCAAAGTTCTTGACGAGAAATCGGGTCTACACCAACACCAGGTTCATCCAGCAGAAGCAATTTAGGTCTGGATATCAATGCGCAAGCAAGGCCAAGTTTCTGTTTCATGCCACCAGACAATCGGCCAGCTAGTCTTTTAAGGAACGGCGATAGGCCGGTTAGCTCCATTAGCTCGTCTATCTTTTGATCACGGTGCCGAGGAGAGACCCCCTTCAACTGTGCATAAAGGCGCAAATTTTCTTCAACTGACAGGTCTTCGTACAGCCCAAAACGCTGAGGCATGTAGGCAATGTCCTGCTTGAGTGTACTGTCGAATTTTCCCTTTGACCCAAGGACAGACACGGTGCCTTTGTTCGGTAACAGAAGACCAGCCAAAAGGCGCAAAATAGTGGTTTTTCCAGAACCATCTGGACCCACGAGGCCCGTAATTATGCCTTCTCGAAAGAGTGCGGAAAAGTTTTGAAGCGAAGGTCGATCTTGTCCTTCAAAGACCTTGATCACATTCTCCATATAGATAGGAGGGGGGGTCATGACGAACCATTCAGGGCCAATTGCACTGTTACAGGCATGCCTTGTTTAAGGCCGTCATCAGGATTTTCAACGATAATACGAATTCGATAAACCAGGCTCGTACGTAGGCTTTTGGTTTCGACAGCCTTGGGCGTAAATTCTGCGACAGGAGAGATAAAGCCAACCTGCCCGATATAGCTTCTGCCAGCATCTGTGGTGACCGTTGCTTTCATGCCTCCTGTGATCCGGCCCAAGTCTGGTTCTTCAATATAGGCTCGAACCCACACAGGGGTAGAAAGGCTCAGGTTTAGAATTGGTTCACCAGCAGCAACAATTGCACCAGGCTCTCGTACTCTGGTTAGAACCATGCCAGCGTTAGGTGCTATGATGGTTGCGTCAATCTGCCTACGTTGAGCAAGTGCCAAAGACATTGAGGCTGCTAACCTTTGTGCCCTTGCTGCCTCTATATCTTCCACGCGAGGCCCAGCAATAGCCAAGGCTAGTGCTTGTTCTGCGGAATATAGTCTCGCCTTGGCTTCGCTCAAGAAGGCCGCCGCATCTTCATGGGCTTCATGTGCAGTAAACCCTTGGTCGGCCAACTCCTCGCGTCGCTTGAGGTTTCGAACGGCGTTTTCAACAGTAGCTTTACGTTCTGCAACACGTGCTTTTGCCTGTTGTATTTCTTCCGGACGAGTTCCATTCTCAAGTCGTTTCAGGTTGGCGGCTGCAACGGCAAGATTAGCTGCGGCCAATTGCCTGTCATCTTCGAAATCAGCGAGTTCAAGTTGGGCGATTTGTTCGCCTTTTTTAACATGGTCGCCCTCTTCCACATGAACCATTTGCAGTCTTCCCGGCACCTTGAAAGCCAAATTCACTTGGCGTACATCTACATTGCCCAACAGTTCGATAAGATTGGCAGCACAATTACTTTGCCCTTGGCAATTGTCGTCTGACCTAAAATAGGTGTACCCGGAGAAAGCTAATCCTACAGCAATTAGCAGCACCCCGGTCTTTAGCAATTTGGAGGAGGTCATAGCTCACGGGCTCCAAGATCTTGCGCGTTAAGGTCTTGAATACCAGCCGCTATCATTGGCATTAGATCAATTTGATTGCTTGCGTGAGGAATGGTATTGCACGTCAGAATTTCGCCCGCACCCGCAGACGAAAGTTCATTAAAGGCATCATCAGCGAAGATGCCGTGCACTCCAATACAGATTGGAGCCCTAAAGCCCTCCTCCTTCAAGCTTTTGACAGTTTCAATCATCGTACGGGCTGTGGAGATGATATCGTCTACAAGAACAGGGGTCCTGTCCTTCCATTGTTCTGCCTGTGGGTCACTGACACTAACGTCGCGGTCGCCGCGCCTGATTTTCTCAAGCACAATTGAAGGCGCACCTGCTGTTTTTGCTACAGCCTCTACCCATTGTGCACTTTCGCTATCTGGGCCAATCAGCACGACTTCGCTCAGGTTGTTCTTTATCCATTCCCCTATATGAGGCGCGGCATGCAAGGCCGTTGCGGGGATAGAATAGATCTCGGCCAAATCGCTTCTTCTGTGTAAGTGCGGATCGACCGTCACCATCCAGTCCAGAGAGCCGCTGAGTAGGCGGGCAAATGTTTCAGATGTGATGGCCTCACCTGGCTGAAAGCGCTTATCCTGACGCATATAGGCTAGATAAGGTGCAGCATAGCCTACCGATTTTG
>Ga0316207_10000614_pt1 | contig 53867 bp, 41 predicted proteins | sample 6weekpyrite_MG_FD_204943 | JGI IMG/M metagenome (GOLD analysis project Ga0316207, IMG submission 204943) | Microbial mat bacterial communities from mineral coupon in-situ incubated in ocean water Damariscotta River, Maine, United States -... | ecosystem: Environmental > Aquatic > Marine >...
ACAAGCAATCGCAAAAATGACGTTAGACCTTGCTATTCTGGCTAAAACGGAAATCGATAATGTCAACTGCGAGAATAATTTGAAGCAAAAACTGGCATTAATGCGAGTCTGAGACTCTAAACTTTAGTTATATAATAATAAAGAAATAACTTTGCTGTAATTTAAAGAAGTCTAAAATAGGATGTATAAATGCGTAATTTAAAATTGGTATTTTTATTACTGATAATAACGGGATTGGTCGCGTGTGGAGGAGGAGAGAGCGGAAGTGGTGACGAATTCGCTGTTTTAAGTATTAAGCCCGCCAATAATTCAACAGACGTAAATATTGATACTAATGTTGAAGTTACTTTTACGCATGAGGTACAAATTGAGAGTGTTTCTTCGGAATCATTTAAGTTACAGGACAGTGATGGACTGGATATTGACGGTGAAATACTCATTGATAAAACCATTGCTACTTTCAAACCTGTAACGCCTTTAGCAAATAACACATCGTACAGTGCTAAAATCAGTCGTGATGTAACCTCCACAGCCAATAACAAACTGTCCAGCAACTTTTCTTATTCGTTTAAAACCAAAGCCACAAGCGATACTGAAGCGCCATTTGTCGCTTCGACTTTTCCAGATAATGGATATCAGGGTTTTAAACTAAACAACTCCATAACAATTACCTTTAATGAGCCAGTGAAACCTGCATCGTTGTCTGGAATATCATTTTCAGAAATCGACCCAGTGACAAATGTGGAAATTGCTAAAGTTTCTTATCTGGTTTCTTATACACACGGCAACACGGTTACGCTGATTCCCAATGGCGGTGAGCTGGAAAAAAATGCGTCATTTGAAATCCTGTTGTCAGGCATTAAAGATGAAGCCGGGAATGTATTACCCGATTATGGCTGGAAATTTACAACAGGTGATGAATCCGATTCCTTGTTGCCTGAAGTCAATCAAACAATGCCCGCAGAAGATGCTGTTGATTTCCCGGTCACACGCGACATCACAATATTCTTTTCAAAATCCATGGACAGCAATTCCATTACCAATACGCAGTTTACTGTGACAGAAGTTGTTACCGGCAACCAGCTAAATGGCACGGTGAGTTATGTAAATGAGAATAACAAAGCTGTTTTTTCCGTTAACGACAGCAACGGTCTGCTGAAAAATAATACCGAATATGAAGTAAGCATCAGTGATGTAAGAGATCTGGCAGGAAACATCATGGAAGCGCATACATGGCGTTTTACGACGGCCTCGGCGGAGCAAACACCACCGGAAGTCGTATCGGTGGAGTTTCAGCAGGCGAATAATGGATCAGGTATAGCGCCTGACTCTAATATTGTGATTACGTTTAGTGAGAGTCTGCTTCCATCTTCAATTAATAATGAAAGCGTTAAAATTAATAATGAAATAGCAGGTACTGTGTCGATGTTGGATACGAATAAGGTTGTGTTTGTTCCAGCAACATTGTTGTCAGAAAAAACAATTTACACACTGGTGATAGATACATCCGTTCAGGATGAGTCTTTAAACGGTATGGTTGATATTTACTCTCAATCATTTACCACTGGTGATTTAACTTCTCCCATCGTTCAAAAACTGCAGAGCCGTGATTCGGCGGAATTTCCGCCTAATAACTCAATTGATCAGGCGACAAATACAACAGTTTCGGTTACTTTTAATGAGCCTATACTTGCCACAGCTGATGACGTCTATATGAAGGTGTCGACCAGTTCAGGTCCTGTTAGTGGTGTTGTTACTGTTAGTGATAGCGAAATAAAATTCACAACAGATGCAGATTTTCCACAAAATAATCTTATATTGGTACAAGTGACTACAGATGTAAAAGATTTGGTTGGCAATGAATTGGCAGAAACTTACGAATGGTCGTTTACGACGGGAGATACATCTGCACCTGAGCCTGTGTCATATACCCCTGAAATAGACCAGACACGTGTAGCACTCGACACAAATATTATTGTGACTTTTGGTGAAAACGAATTGATTTCAATCACTTCGGTTACTGATACCACTTTTGTTTTACGAAATTTAAATACTAACGAACAGGTTGAAGCAGCAATAAGCGTAAGCAATAATCAAATAGTTCTGAATCCCATTTCAGATTTACCAGAAAAAACTTCATTCCGTGTTGAAGTCAGTGGTGACATTACAGACATGGCAAATCATAAAATCAATGCACCGCTCAGTTGGATATTCACTACCGATGATTTGACTGCACCAACTATCAGTGATACCTCGCCAAATACGAATGCTGAAAATGTAGCTGTGGCAAAACAAATCACTATTGATTTCTTAGAAGCGATAAAAGCAGAAACAATTAATACTGCATCGGTTTATCTTAAAAACAATGCTGATCAAGTTGTACCCGCTAGTGTGGAGTTGCTTGAAGAAGGTATGAGAATACGTTTGATACCGCTATCAATCTTGAGTGAGCAATCGAGCTATTATGTTAATTTAACTTCAGCGATAACTGATTTGTTTGATAATCCTTTAATGGCTTATAACTTTGAATTTACCACCGGCGACTTCACCGCGCCAACCGTTGTGATCAACAGTGAAACACCACTGAATAACGCTACCAATGTTGTATTGACTCAAAGTATCAGTGTGCAGTTCAGTGAAGCCATGGATCCCACAACAACCGAGGCTGCTATTAGTATTCCAGGCGTGTCGGGAACATCAGTGGTAACAGGTAATACCCTGGTGTTTACGCCAAGCGGAAATTTGACAGAGCAAACACAATATACCGTAACCCTGGCGGCAGCAGCGCAAGATGTTAATAGCAATGCAATGGGCAAAGATTACAACTGGTCCTTTACCACCGGGGATTTCACTTCACCAACAATTAGCAGCAAAACACCGGATGCCGGTACCGTAAATGTTGCTGCTGACAGTATAATTACCGTAGTCTTTGATGAAGCCATGGATGCCATAACAACAGCCGATGCCTTCAGTATCAGTTTGGGTGTGACAGGTGCAACTTCTGTCATCGGTGATACCTTAACCTTTACACCCGACGCAGAATTAACCGAACAAGCTGAATATACGGTGACGATTGCCGCCAGCGCGCAGGATGACAGTGTCAATGCCAACACCTTGGCGGCACCGGTTTCCTGGAGTTTTACTGTGGGCGACTTTACGGCGCCAACAGTTGTCACCGGTAGCGAAACACCTGCCATCAACGCTACCAATGTTGTCGTTGATCAAAGCATCAGTGTGCAGTTCAGTGAAGCCATGGATCCCACAACAACCGAAGCTGCCTTTAGTATTCCAGGCGTGTCGGGAACATCAGTGGTAACAGGTAATACCCTGGTGTTTACGCCAAGCGGAAATTTGGCGGAGAAAACTCAATATACCGCAACCCTGGCAGCAACAGCGCAAGATGTTAATAGCAATGCCATGGGCGCAGCTTTTAACTGGATCTTTACCACCGGTGATTTCACAGCACCAAGTATTAACAGTAAAACGCCGAATGCGGGCACAGTAAATGTTGCGACTGACAGTACAATTACCGTAGTCTTTGACGAAGCCATGGATCCAACAACAACAGCCGGTGCCTTCAGAATAAGTCCAGTAGTGCCAGGAACTTCAACAGTTGTGGGTGATACGTTAACCTTTACACCTGATGTGGCAATGGATGAGAAAAAGGAATATACCATTACGATCACAACTGGTGCACATGATAATAGTGTCAATACTAATACTTTAAGCTCACCAGTAAGCTGGAGCTTCACGATTGGGGATTTTACGACCCCCAATATGTTATCTCATAGTCCAGTTGGTAATTCTGTGGGTCAAAACTCAACAGTTACCGTAATATTTGATGAAGCAATTGATCCACTATCGGTTACTAATGAAAGTTTCATTGTAGACGACATAAATGGGGCAATAGTAGGAGTCCATACCGTAGCAGGTAACAGCATTATCTTCACGCCGAATGATATATTCGCAAGTCAGGCAGATTATACAGTCACTTTAACAACAGGTATTACTGATTTGGCAGGAAATGCGTTAGCTGCCGAGATTGTCTGGTCATTTACCACAGGGGATTATTTAGGGCCTCAAGTGAACTCTGTAATACCTCAAAATGGCGCTATAAATATTACTACTAACCAGAATATAACAGTGGCATTTAGTGAAGCCATGGATAAGGTTAGCACTGAATCAGCATTTACAATCTCCCCCCCAATATCAGGAAGTGTTTTGGCTTCTGGTAACGCGCTAACATTTACACCCACAGAACCTTATGATGAACAAAAAGAATATAGTGTAATTATTAGAGGTTCTGCAAAAGACGCATCACAAAACGCAATGAGCTCAGATTATCAATGGTCTTTTACAGTTGGTGATTTCACTGCGCCAACCGTTGTTACCGGTACAGAAACACCCGCCATTAATGCGACCAATGTTGCCATTGATCAAAGTATCAGTGTGCAGTTCAGTGAAGCTATGGATCCCACAACAACCGAGGCAGCGTTTAGTATTCCAGGCGTGTCGGGAACATCAGTGGTGACAGGTAATACCCTGGTGTTTACCCCGAATGTTGATATGTTGGAGAAAACTCAATATACCGCAACCCTGGCAGCAACGGCGCAAGATGTTAATAGCAATGCCATGGGCGCAGCTTATAACTGGTCCTTCACCACCGGTGATTTCACTGCACCAGGCATTAACAGTAAAACACCGGATACCGGTGCCGTAAACGTTGCGACTGACAGTAAAATTACCGTAGTCTTTGATGAAGCCATGGACCCAACAACAACGGCCAGCGCGTTCAGTATCAGTTTGGGCGTGACAGGCACAACCACTGTTGTCGGTGATACTTTAACTTTTACACCAGACGCGGTATTAGCCGAACGAGCTGAATATACGGTGACGATTGCCGCCAGCGCGCAGGATGCCAATGCCAACACACTAAGTGCACCGGTTTCCTGGAGTTTTACAGTTGGTGATTTTACGGCGCCGACCGTTGTCACCGGTAGCGAAACACCCGCCATCAACGCGACAAATGTTGCCGTTGATCAAAGTATCAGTGTGCAGTTCAGTGAAGCCATGGATCCCACAACAACCGAGACAGCGTTTAGTATTCCAGGCGTGTCGGGAACATCGGTGGTAACAGGTAATACCCTGGTGTTTACGCCGGATGTTAATATGTTGGAGCAAACTCAATATACCGCAACCTTGGCAGCAACAGCGCAAGATATTAATGGTAATGCCATGGGCGCAGATTACAACTGGAGCTTCACAACCGGTGATTTCACTGCACCAGGCATTAACAGTAAAACGCCTGATGCGGGTGCCGTAAGCGTTTCGACTGGTAGTGCAATTACCGTAGTTTTTGATGAAGCCATGGACCCAACAACAACGGCCAGCGCCTTCAGTATAAGCTCGGGCGTGACAGGCACAACCTCCATTGTCGGTAATACCTTAACCTTTACACCCGACGCGGTACTAACCGAACAGAATGAATATTCGGTGACAATTGCCGCTAGCGCGCAGGATAACAGTGTCAATGCCAACACCCTGGCGGCACCGGTCACCTGGAGTTTTACTGTGGGCGACTTCACCGCGCCAACCGTTGTCATCGGTAGCGAAACACCCGCCATCAACGCGACCAATGTTGCCGTTGATCAAAGCATCAGTGTGCAGTTCAGTGAAGCCATGGATCCCACAACAACCGAGGCGGCATTTAGTATTCCAAACGTGACGGGAACATCCGTGGTGACAGGAAATACCCTGGTGTTTACGCCGGATGTTAATATGGCGGAGCAAACTCAATATACCATTACCCTGGCGGCAGCAGCGCAAGATGTTAATAGCAATGCCATGGGTACAGATTACAGCTGGTCCTTCACCACCGGGGATTTCACTTCACCAACAATTAGCAGCAAAACACCGGATGCCGGTGCCGTAAATGTTGCCACTGACAGTACAATTACCGTAGTCTTTGATGAAGCCATGGAACCAACGACAACGACCAATGCCTTCAGTATCAGTTTGGGTGTGACAGGCACAACCGCCGTCGTCGGTGATACTTTAACTTTTACACCAGACGCGGCATTAGCCGAACAAGCTGAATATACGGTGACGATTGCCGCCAGCGCGCAGGATGACAGTGTCAATGCCAACACCCTGGCGGCACCGGTTTCCTGGAGTTTTACTGTGGGCGACTTTACCGCACCAACCGTGGATGTCATCTCACCAGTGGATGCCGCTGGCGACATCGCAGTAGAGGCCAACATAACCGCCACCTTTAGTGAAGCCATGAATCAGGCGACAGTGACGACGAGTTCATTCACCTTATCGGATGGCAGTACGCCGGTAATCGGTGCAATCAGCTGGATCGATAATACTGCTACATTTGCTCCGGCTAGTGCATTGACCGAAAACACCACCTATACAGCGACCATTACCACAGCAGTCACTGACGCGAATGGTGTGCCTTTGGTTAGCGATAAAGTGTGGAGTTTTACCACACTCGCCACAGCACCCACCGTGGATGTCATCTCACCACTTGATGGCGCTAATGACATCGCATTAGCTACCAATATAGAAGCCACCTTTAGTGAAGCCATGAATCAGGATACGGTGACGACGAGTTCATTCACCTTAACAGACGGCAGTACTGCTGTGACCGGTACGATCAGTTGGACCAACAATACCGCCACATTTGCCCCGGCTAGTGCGTTAACTGAAAACACCACTTATACAGCAACCATTACCACAGCGGCGACTGATGCTAACGGTGTGCCTTTGGTCAGTGATAAGGTTTGGAGTTTTACCACACTGGCTACAGCACCAACTGTAGACTTGGTTAGCCCTCTTCAAGATGCTAACAATGTTGTTGTGAATGCCAAAATCGAAGCTACATTCAGCGAAGCTATGGATGACACCACGGTAACAACCAGTGCATTTAATATAAAAGATGGCAGCACGCCTGTAGCTGGTAGCATTAGCTGGCTGGGGAATAAAGCCATATTTACACCTGACAATGATTTAATTGAAAAAAGAACTTACACTGCAACAATTACTACTACAGTAACGGATGCTAATGGTGTGCCTCTGGCGAGTGATAAAGTCTGGAACTTTACGATTGGTGATTTCACAGCACCCAATATCACTGCGACAAGCCCACTTGGCGGTGGTGTAAATGCTACATCAACAACGGCAATTACAGTCACGTTTAATGAAGCTATTGCTTTGACAGGGCTGAATGGTTCGGAGTTATCGATTTCTGTTGAAGGTAATACCAGTAATCCAGGTGTACCAGTACTAACAGGTACTGACACTTTAAGTTATACAGTTGCATTAAAAGACAATGCGCGATATTCCATTTCATTCAACGGTCAGGTTTCGGATGCATCGAATAATCTTGCCGACTATACAACGACACCTTATGAATGGACATTCGCCACGAGTAGTTTAAGTACGTCCACTGCTGATGTTAACGGACAAATTTTACTAAATGAAACCATCGTTGCGTCGAGCGAAGCTTTCTATGTAGTAACCGGGCTCATAGCTAATCAGGACTATATTATTAAGCTTGATGAATTACTTTCCGGCACCGGTCTTAATCTGGAAATATATTCAGATGCATTTATCAATTTATCATGTTTGTCTAACAGTGGATTGGCGAGTGAGTTGTGTATCGCCAATGCGAATGCTACAGGTGAGATTTATCTTAAAGTGTCGAATGCGGTTTCTGATCCAAGTTTTAATCTTGCGTTGAAAACTGCAACTAACACAGGTGGTTCGGTTGTAGATCAAACCTATGATTATTCAACGGAGACAACGCTATTGCTTGGTAAGGATTATGATATTAACTTGTCTTCCACGGAAGATCTGGACTTATATGCATTCAGCGGTTCACCATTAACAGCAGAATGTCGATCGGTTACTGCATCAATAAGCGAGTCTTGCCCTGTAGCTGGGGGTAGTGATATTACTATCCTGGTAGATGGCGCTAAAGCGACAAGTTCACCGGTTAATTATACGATTAATCCTGCAGAGATTATTATGCCCAGTGCAACATACAATTTCGTGAGCCCTACAATCACTGCATCTCCCTCACCTGTATTAACTACTGCTACAGAAAATTTCCTAGTAACCGGCTTGGATCCAAATACCACATACAGAATAGAGGTAAATAATTTAGTTTCTGCAAATGTTGACCTTCGTGTCTTCAGTGATGCGCTAATCACTCAAACCTGCGCTGAAACTACACCTGCCACAGCGACAGAGCTTTGTTATAGTTCCCCGCAAGCAGCTGGTGAGTTATATTTGGAAATTACGGGAGCGGTTAGCGATACGATTAATATAACTATTGATGAAGTTAACAGCAACTCCGGATTGGTTATATTTGATTCCGCAACACAGTTGGCTGCAGGAAGCAAATACTACTATGAATTTACTGGTCTCAATACGGCAAATATATATATAGTAGACCTGCTGACAAGCGATGGCAGTACTGATGTAATTGATGACGATTTTGATCTTTATGTTTACTCGGATCAATTTTCTGCTCTGGATTGTTCATCAGTTGTTGCTGACACTGGAACTGAGTCGTGCGTAACATCTGGCGGTGTATCTAATATATATGTTATCGTTGATACCCTGAATAGTGTCGGCGCTTCTAATATTTCCATAAGTTTTACCGCCAACTGATGTTGGTTGATCAGGTTGATAAATGAAAGCTATCTCAATAAATCTAATATTTCTAACGTTGATATCAAGTGCTACACATGCTGAAGTCATTAGCGATGGATCGGTGGGTAGTGGTGCGCTTGATGTTTCCCCTGTAGACGGAAATTACGCGATCACTGCAGATATGGGTATTCAGTCCGGTGCAACTCTATTTCACAGCTTCGAAACATTTAATATTGAATCCGCTCATACAGCAACGTTCAGCGGATCTAATAGCGTTAATAATATCATCACACGTGTTACTGGTGATTCTGCATCCACCATTAATGGAACGATTGCGAGTACGATTCCCGGTGCAGATTTATGGATGATTAATCCTAAAGGATTTGTCTTCGGTGAAGGCGCGGCATTGGACATCAAAGGATCATTTCATGCAGGCACAGCTGATTATATTCAATTACGTGATGGCATAGAATATAGTGCTGATTTAAATCTCACAACGCTGGTGACTTCATCTGAGCCACAGGCATTCGGTTTTATTAACGACAATACAATTTCCAATACACCTTTAACTATCAATAGAGCACGTTTATCTGTGCCTGAAGGTGAAACAATCAGTCTTGTTGGCAGTAATATTCAATTAAATGCATCGGTACTTTCCGCGCCGGGTGGGTTGGTTTCGGTGGTAAGCATTAGTGAAGCAGGTGAGGTTTATTATTCTGACCAGGGATATGAGGCTTTTTCAATAGATGCAGAGCATGAAATTGTTAATCCAATAAACTTTACAGGCGAACTGACGCTTTCAAATACTGCTTTGAAAGTGGATGGTGATGTGGAAGGTAATATTCAAATTCAGGGAGGGGATGTTGAAATTAATACCAACACGACGGATGTTATTCCCAGTGTTTCAAATTTAAAAGCCTCGTTTTATGAGGAAGAAAGTTTGCTAGAAAACTCTTGCGAGTTAGCGGATTTTTACGGTAAAGGCAGTTTTACATTTACTGTTAATGCTGAAGATGAAGAAGGTCGTTTTGGTGTGGAATTGAAAAAATCTCGAGGCGGTGGTGGAGCTTTGGGTTTTATAGAAGAACAAGAATGCCTGTAATAAATGATGAAGTCCCCTCAAGTTATGTTAATTAATAGATTATTTCCTGCATTACTCATTTTATATTCGATAAGTGCATCGGCAAATTCAGCTGTTCAATTTTCTGCCGCAATTGGCGGCGAAATTATTAAGAATTTCAATACAGGTCAACTGAAAATTGAAAAAGTTATACTGGAAAAGCCACATATATTTAATGAATCAGATTTACGTACCTTGTTAGCTAAATATGAAGGCAAAAAAATCACACCTAAGGATTTAAAGCAAATACAGAATGCCTTGTCGAGGCGATATTTTGATGCAGGTTATGTAAATTCCGGTGTGATTGTTCCTGATCAGGTAATTAAAGATGGCGTGATCAAACTTAAAGCCATACACGGTCGTCTTACGAAGATTAAGATATCCGGTAATAAAGAAATATCTGATCAATATATTCATAATAAATTGAGTAAGGGATTGGCGGTACCATTAAATGCAGCGATGTTACAGAAGTCGCTTATTGAATTACGTCAGGAAACCTTGATAACTGATGTAAAAGCGCATATTTCGCCAAGCGACAAATTGGGCCAAAGCATAATGCAATTGCAGATTAAAGAGCGAAGTCCGTATTTTGTAAATGCTGAAGCAAATAACCATCGATCCACAAGTATAGGTCAATACGGTATTTCCCTTTATGGCGGACACCGAAATTTGTTCGGCAAGCAGGATACGCTGCAAGCGGACATGACATTTTCTGAAGGTTTGAAAGATGCTGGTCTGGATTATTCATTACCACTTACCGTAGAAAGTTTAAAAATATCGGCAAAGTTTGATTACACAGCATTTACTGTTGTGGATCCCGCCTTTGAAAAAATTAATGTTGAAGGCGATACCGTTAGCTATGGCGCTGAATTGAGTTATTTAAAGATGAAAAAAACTCAAGCGGAAGTGTCGGGGCGAATTGGTTTGGATGTCAAGAAAATGACTTATTCCATTAGCGGTTTATCGCGAGAAAATTTCTCTTCACCTTTTGTTATTGGTATCGATACTTTAATTAAACGCAAAAAATTTGCCGCTGCAGCGATCGCTGAAATTCGACGTGGTGTCATGTTTGGCTTGTTCAGCGAGGAAGATGAATTACAACAATTCACTACTGGTTTGGGGCAGCTTTACCTTGCTTTTCGCCCTAAAAAGCGAATAGAGTGGACAGTGCGTTTAAATGGTCAGCTTGCCGCAGATACTTTGCCCGCCGTTGAAAAATTTGCCATTGGAGGCGCAAAAAGCGTGCGCGGTTATAAAGAAAATATTTTTGTTCGTGATAGCGGCGTGACAGTCTCGACTCAAGTGAAATATCCGGTTTACCAAAGCAAAGTGTTTGTTGCACCTTTTATGGATTATGGTCGCTCTTGGGAACGTAATTCAGGGTTTTGGGGAGGAAATGCTGACCAAGCACTAAGTATCGGTGCTGGCGTGCAATGGAATATTAGTAAAAAACTCTATTCCGAATTATTCTGGGGTCATGCATTATTGGATGTAGATACCATTGATGAAATACAGCAGGACAACGGTTTCCACTTCCTGTTGAATTATAAAATTCACTAAAACTGGTAGTACGTTGGAAGCTTTATGGTTTGGGCATCAATCAGTAGATGATTTAAATTGGGCTAGCTGTAAGGAAGGCAGATTTAGTCTGCCTTCCTGTATGTAATTACTATTTTTTTACTTCTGACTAACAACATCAGGTGGTAATACAGGTGGTGTTTGAACACTGTATTCACCAGTTAGGGTTTTTAGAAACGCTTCAAGCACATCGGCTTCGTAATCGCTGAGTTCACGATTTAATTGTGCTCTGGCCATTACACGTACCGCTTTATTCAGTGTTTTTACAGAACCGTTGTGAAAGTAGGGTGCGGTGTTCGCGATGTTTCGCAAGCTTGGTACGCGCCATTTGCCACGTCTAACAGAGAGTTCATCTTCTTTACCGCTGTTATACCCCAAGTCTTCCTTCAATTTGAATTCTTCATCATAAGGGCTGGCAAATGCAGGAAACCATTGCAAGAAGACTTTACCATTAGGTAAACGCGGGCCGGCCATGGCAGGTCCTCGGTGGCAACGAACACAGCCCAATTCAAGGAATGTTTCCATACCATTTTTTTCTTGCCTTGTGAGTGCTGACGAGTCGCCACGAAGAAACTTGTCAAATCGACTATTGGGTGTGATTAGGGTTCTTTCGTATGCTGCAATAGCTTTAGCGATATTGTCATAGGTTACGGTGTTTTCGCCGCCAAACACAATATTAAATTGCTTAACATAACCTGGTATCGACGCAATGCGGTCGACTGCCGCTTGTTCGTGAGGCATGGCCATTTCAATCGGATTAAGTATGGGCCCCTTTGCCTGTTCCTCCAACGTTGGTAAACGACCATCCCACATTTGTGCGCTGAGGAAAGCGGCATTCCAAACCGACGGCGCTGAGCGATTGCCAACCTGACCTTCCACACCGACAGAAGTTGAGCGACTATCTGTACCGTTGCCGTTAACGTCATGACAAAAATTGCAAGATACGGTGCCATCAACGGATAGACGTGGATCAAAGAATAATTGTTTACCTAGACCAATTTTCTCCACAGTACTTGGATTGTCTGCCGGATCTGGAACTGATAAAGGTAAAGGCTCAAATTTGTCGAAATTACTCATGTTGGTAGCAGCTGAACTTGCAGATGTGAAAGCGATAAAAAGTGTGCCCAACAGGAAAGCGGGAATTGCTCGAGTCATTTTTATTTCCTCATTATTTACACTGAGTTTTCATACATTAACTTACGTTATGTAAGAAAACACTTACTATGTGTAATAATATATCTGTAATGCATTAAATAAGTCAAGAAATTAAAAGAACTAAATAAGAGTAATTTAGTTAATGATCACTACTGCGAGAGGGAAATAAAAGTATAAATAACAATAAGTTGCACGTATTGTAATTCTAACAATAAGGCTAAAAGCCTAATCTGATGATCAGTGTGGATTGTTTGTTATAGTAAAAAAACTTGTGAATTTCTCATGAACTCAAATATGTAGAGTAATTTACTCAACATATCCAAAAGTATTTATTCGGTTTGCTTGATGCTGATTCCGTTGCAGAACGTAAGGCTTGAATCCACATTCTCAGCAATGTGTTGGAAAAAATACAAAATACGGAAAAAAACAGCATACGGTAAACCCAGTTGCGGGATACTTTAATCTGAATTGATGGGTCAAGAAAATTGCCTTTATTCGCGATCAAACCGAGAGTTTTAAGGCCGATTAAAATGGGCCATAAGGCGGCAAAGCGTAAGCGGTAAGAGTTTTTTGGAATGGAGTATAAATAATTTTCCGCTGAATCAAAATAAACAACAGCTTGTTGTAGCCAGTGATTGATAATAGGGCGAAATGCAGCGTCATTTCGAGGATTTTTTAACATCTCGGTTTCGAGTTTATAATGATCCAGTGCATGTTGAGGAAAATAACAACGACCTAACTGTGCGTCTTTAGCGACATCGCGTAGAATATTTGTTAATTGCAAAGCCTTGCCAAACTCAATGCCCAATTGGATTTGTATTTCGCGGTTCCAGTTTTTAAGTACCGGCCGATGCAAAATGGAAAGATCAGTCCAGAACTCACCGACACAACCAGCAACCAGATAAATGTATTCTTCCAAATCATCATCAGTTTTTAAAGCGACAATTTTCTCTTTGTCAGTGAAAGTGGATAGATCCTTTTCCATACCTTGCGTTAATATATCTACAACTTTTTGCACAGCAAAGAAGTTTTTTGTATCCAGCGAATGATAATGTTCAATGATTTCTTTTAACGATTTCATTAAACAAATTTCACTACGCACCTCGAGATGCGGTGTGACTTCAGTATTCAATTCCTTGAGTTTATCTGCGTCAAAATCACATAAAATAAATTCCCGAAACAAGCGTAAAAAATACACACGTTGTTCAGTGTCGATTGACGCGGTATCTGCAATGGTGTCGGCTGCGCGCGCAAGTAAATAAGCGACAGCAACACTGAACTGCATAGCTGGTGGTAAAACACGAATGGAAAGGTAAAAACTTCGGGAGACAGATTTGAGTATGGTGTTTAATTCTTTATTATTCATTATTATTGCTGCGTGGTTAATATTCTAAAACCCGAGTGAAAAATAAAATTGTATGTCAATTATACGACACAAAACGTTACAAATAGAGGCGGGCTTCAAGTTTAAATTATTACAGATTTATTTTACTGCTGTATTAGAGCTCTGTTCAGCTGTTAGTTTCAATAAAACAAAATACTTTCATGCATCTGAGTTAAATTTCATCAAACATAGGTAAAAACGTTGAATTATTAGTCGATTGATGAACCTAAAAGCTTATTAGTGGAAATAATCATCAATATTTTATGCAGTTAAAGAAATCTTAACAAATAAAAATCAATAATCCCCAAAAGTAGTAATTTAAATACTCTATTAAGATGTAGTATTAACAAAACAGCTAAAACAAAAAAATAATGTGGGTCTAATATTGTACGACATATTCTACGGTTTAAAAGCCAAACCATTCCGTTATATACCAGGTACACCTTGTTTTTTTCTGAGTAAATCGCATAAAAAAGCCTTGCAACATTTGCGATCCGGTTTAACTAAAGCAGAAGGCTTCATTGTATTAACCGGCGTTGAAGGTACGGGAAAATCAGTTCTGTTTTCTTTATTAGCGAAAGAGCTTGTTGAGCAGAAAGTGTTACTAGCTGAAATTCACAACACTGAGCAAGCTGAGAAAGCGCTTATTCCAAGCATATTGTCTGCCTTTAAGCAAACAGGGCCTGAACTCGACAAACAACAATTGATTAGTCGCTTGTTAGTTTTTTTTACCCGCGCTGTAAAAAAAGGTAAACGCTGCGTCATTATGGTGGACGCAGCAAATCATTTCTCAAATCGCAGTCTTGAAGAGTTACGTTTGTTAACTGAACTTCGATATCAAGACAAATCGCTCTTGCAAGTTGTCTTGGTTGGTGATGAGTGTCTGGAGAAGCAGCTTTCAGAAGAATCCAATACCAGGCTCCGGCAAAATATTGTGGGCCAGCATCAAATAGAATCCATGCGTCAACATGACGCCAAGCAATACATACTCTACCGATTAAAATGTGTGGGATGGAAAGGTAGCCCGCAAATTCAGGAGTCGGTTTTTGATCGAGTTTATGAATTAACCGAGGGTATACCAGCAAATATCAATCGTTTTTGTGATCGTTTATTAATGCAAAGTATGATGCACGAAAAACAACTCATAGACACTTACGATATTGAAATGTTGTTGTTGCAAAAAGACAAGCCAATGCCGCTCAATAACACATACACCAGTTATACGCAAAAACCGTCTGGCTTGGATGATGTAATAATTGAGCCCGTAAACATAACAGAATCGCAACCGGGGGATGAGCAGTTAAAAAAATATTATTTTAGTGACTCACTCTTACGAAACCGGTTTTACACACTTAATGTTAGCGCTTGGAAAAATAAACAAATCGTTAAAACACTTTTTGTTGCTTATTGTGTTTCAATGATTGTTGCGTTTTCGATTTATTACTTTTCCTAATCAGCAGTTGCTTAAATTTCTGGTGACTTCATAACGAGCATCTTCTCAACCTGCATATCGTGAAAAGTATAGGGAATACCTCCCACACCCAATCCGGAATGTTTTAAACCTGCGAATGGCATCCAATCCACACGAAAGGCGGTATGATCGTTAACCATTACAGCTGAAGCATCCATGTGTTTATAACACTTCAGGGCGGTATCAATATTTTTTGTATATACAGCGGCCTGAAATGCAAACGGTAGACTATTGGCTTGAGCAATGGCGTCATCAATGTTTTCGTAGCTATAAACACAGATCACCGGCCCAAACACTTCCTGTTTTGATACTTTGGATTCTTTTGCGGGATTTAACAATATTGTGGGTTGATAGCAACTGTCAGAAATAATTTCACCGCCGGCAAGCAAAGTTGCACCTTCAGTTATCGCTTCCTGTACCCATTGATGAATACGCTGAGTTTCTGCTGGTCGAATTAATGGGCCAATGTCTGTTTTTTCAAGCGTAGGATCACCAACCTTGTATGACTCTGCCAGATTAGTCATTGTCTTCAATACTTCATCAACAATAGATTGATGAACAAAAAGCCTCTGCACTGATACACAAACTTGTCCTGCATGATAAAAGCCTGCACGGGTAATCCCGGGCACAGTACTTGGTAAATCCGCATCCGCTTCAAGAATAACTGGTGCTACACCGCCGTGTTCCAGCGCGCAGCGGGCGCCGGGCGTAAGTTTTGAACGTAGTATCCAGCCCACTTTTGCACTGCCGATAAAACTTAAGAATCCTACGCGCTCATCACTCACCAGTTGGGTTGCCAGATCACGGTTGGTAATCACCAAAGCCTGACACCATTCCTTAGGTAAACCGGCTTCCCGTAATATTTTAACCAGCCGTAAGCAGGATAATGGCGTGTCTTGCGCGGGTTTAACAATGACAGGGCAGCCTGCGGCAATCGCAGGACCGATTTGATGCACAATGAGATTTAGTGGGTGGTTAAATGCACTCACAGCCACTACAACACCAATGGGTTCATGGCTTGTCATGGCCAGATGATTTTCTGATGCCGCATTGACACCCATGGGAATTTCCTGCCCCTTGTTATAGCGCAAGCAATCAGCACTGTTTCGTATACCATCGATGGCACGTGATACTTCAATACGCGAATCAACTAATGGTTTGCCGCCTTCACGTGCAGCTTCGATACTTAAGTGATCAAACTGTGCCTGCATGAGATCTGCGGTTTTTTGCAAAATTTCAATTCGACGAGATTTGCTCAACCACAGACTGCGATCACGATAGTGTGCAAAGGCTGTCGACAATGCGGATTCCACTAGTTCGGCATGAGCAATGTCGCTTGTTGCAATTAGGTTTTGATCAAAAGGTGAGCATATATCAAGTGTTTCAAGGCCGGTAAAATTTTGTTCGGCAAGTAATTCAAAGTGCTCGATCATGTGTTTTTCCTCGTATTTCTTGCAACGGAATATCTGTGTAAAGCGTGATAATTATTTAAGGGTATTTCAGAATAAACCACTACCTCATTAATCACAAATGTGAGTTAAAATGGTTGTCTGCCTAATGTATAAGCAAGTGACTAATATTTTTTATAAGCGTATTAATGGTAGTTGGTTTTCTGGTAATCTTTGATTTCCAGCAGTGTACAGAAAAAGCTCAATTGTTTAATCCACAGCAGCACTAAAACAAACAAAGAGACTGGTGATGAAAAGAGCAATAATATTCTTTATTTTGACGACAACCATTTTTTTACTTGCCGCTTGTGGAACCAAGAGGCCACTGGACGTCATTGAACAGCAGGTTGGTGAAAACAAGCTGGTGCCAGCAAATGCTGTGCAAAAAACCGGATTGCTTGATGCATATTATCATTTATTGGCCGAGCCAGAAAATCAACCTGTGGCTTTGAATTTAGCTGCCAACAAAACATTTATTTCCAGCGAAGGTGATAATATTATTTTGCAGATCGGCTTGGCATCACAAAAGCCCAAGAGAACCAATAAACAATTCCACTATTTGTTAATGCGCCCCACAACAGAAACACCAGCTTTAAATCGCCAACTGGAATCCTTGGCAAAAGAATTATCCGAAATAAAAACTTATGTACATAAACCCACGTTCGACTGGTCTGTTTCACCATTAGATAAGAGCGCTTTAGCACCCTTGTTGCAACATGAAGAGGCGACAAGTATGGATACGTTTATTCGACGCTATCTTATTGGTCTAGACAGCTACAATAACAAACATTTTGTCATCGTAACGGCAGATCACGTTGGGTTGGGACAAAAGCAACAGCAAAATGTTGCAGATATGGCTGCATACCTGGCAGGCAAAGGCGCAAGTGTTTCAGTTGTTTCACTGGGTGAAGGCCCGGATGCGGCGTTCTTGCTGAAAGTTGCCGAAAAGGGTAAAGGGCTTTTTACACTCAAAACCCAATCATTTCAATCTGAAGACTGGTATAAAACTGAAGAGAATTATATCAGTGCCAATAGTATTACAGATGTCAAAATCAAAGTCAGTTTAGGAAAAAATATCAGATACAAACGTGCAATTACCGGTGAAACGGTGAATATTAATGACGATATTTTTACCTATCGTTTAAAGGATTTTAAACAGGGGGAGCAGCGGGTATCTTTATTTGAATTGACGGTGCCACTCATGATGCTGGAAGCACAACAAGCGCTGGCAAGCGTTGAACTTTCGATTTTTGATGTAGCGTCAGCCAGATACTATGCTGACTCAAAAACTCAGTCAGTTACTTATAGCAATGATTTGAATCAGATTAACGCCAGTTACAATGATCGGGTAAATCGCAGTTTAACGATTCTGAATACGGCAGACGTGATTACCGAAGCGTCTCGTTTAGTACAGGCCAGTCGACCCTATCAGGCAATGAATGTGATTTCTGAACAAAAAGAATCTTTATCTATCTTGGGTAGTCGTTTAAACGACGATGAATTGCAAAGAGATGCTGAAATCCTGGGTAAATATGAAAAAAGACTCTTTGATTTTGCCGGTGAGTCCTTTCAATCGTTAAAAGCATGGAAAGATCTCAGCTGGGATAAAGATCGCTTTACTGCAGCGATTGAATAAAACCCTAAGGTTGATGAGAATCCGTTTAAAAATAGACTAGCTCTATAAGCTTTTTAATCCGAATTTTCATGCAACCTCAGGGTAGAGTTGGTAAAGTTATTAGAAATTTCTTCTATTGCCCGGTCTCACAATCTTGTCAATACGTTATAATGCCAGTTCGGATAGTTGGCTAAGTTATCACTTTGCCAAGCACGACCCAGCTAATAACAAAGGCAAAAGCTATGGATTTTTTCCCCGTGTTTATGGCCATCAAAGACCAGCAGTGTCTGGTTGTTGGTGGTGGAGAGGTTGCGTTTCGTAAAACCCGTTCTCTTTTAAGTGCAGGCGCCAGAATAAAACTGGTTGCACCGACACTTTGCGATGATTTTTCCACACTTAAAGCTGAACATATCGTTGAGCATATTCCTCGGGATTTTGAAGATCAGGATATACAGCAATGTAAGCTCATAATTTGCGCAACCGATAATGCGGAAGTGAATAAACACATTTCCTTGTTGGCGCAAAATATTGGGATTCCAGTCAATGTGGTGGACGCACCTGAGTTATGCAGTTTTATTGTACCCTCAATTGTAGATCGCTCGCCGATTGTGGTGGCGGTTTCTTCCGGTGGTAGTTCACCTGTGTTGGCACGTTTATTACGTGCACGCCTGGAAAGCTTAATCCCCGCGTCTTATGGTCGTCTGGCTAAATTACTTAATGGCTTTCGCACGCAAGTTAAAGAAAAATTTTCTAATGTGGAAAAGCGTCGCTATTTTTGGGAAAAAATCCTGCAAGGTTCGGTCACAGAACTCATGTTTTCCGGTCAGGAAAAACAAGCGCGAACTTTAATTGAAAAAGCCATTGATAAAGGTGACGCGCTGGTTGAGGGTGAAGGCGAGGTTTATTTGGTGGGTGCCGGCCCCGGTGATCCTGACTTGCTGACGTTTCGTGCTTTGCGATTATTACAGCAAGCCGATGTGGTGGTTTACGATCGTCTGGTTTCCAAACCAATTTTGGAAATGGCGCGAAAAGACGCCGACAGAATTTATGTTGGCAAACGAAAATCGGATCATGCTTTACCGCAGGAAGAAATCAACGAATTGCTGGTTAAACTTGCAACGCAGGGTAAACGTGTTTTGCGTTTAAAAGGTGGTGATCCATTCATTTTCGGTCGTGGCGGGGAAGAAATTGGAAAACTCATGGATTCTGGCGTTTCGTTTCAAGTCGTGCCGGGCATTACCGCTGCCGCAGGTTGTGCTTCTTATGCCGGTATTCCTTTAACGCATCGCGATTATGCGCAGTCTGTGGTTTTTGCTACCGGACATCTGAAAGATAACAGCATTGATTTGAACTGGGATGCATTGGTACAAAAAAACCAGACCATCGTTTTTTATATGGGACTGACAGGATTAAAAATTATCTGTGAACAGTTGGTAAAACATGGCATGCCGGCAGATACGATGATTGCCCTGATTCAACAAGGCACTACAAGCAGTCAGAAAGTTTATACCGGTAACCTTGAGTCTTTACCCAGTGAAATTGATAATATAAAAATCAAACCACCAACACTGATAATCGTCGGTAATGTGGTGGAATTGCATGAGAAACTGTCCTGGTTCAAGCCGGAAGAGCTTCATTCATAACTTCTCCCGTCCGCTCGTGATGGGGGAAAATCTGATGGGATTTCTAAAGTGGAGAACTCTGTTTCTCCCCTTTAGCCGTCGTCGTCCATATTCAATGGAGCTTGTCTTTCGATAAATTACGAGCAATATCCATAAAAATCAATAGCTTAATGCCCTTGTATGCTTTGATGTTTTGCCCTGCCTGATACCCAATTCCATTCAATTATTCCATAGCTCATGCCGCTAACCTTAAATATCTAGCAGGCTATTGAAAAACTCTCATGAGAACCTTTCAACAGCCTGCCAGGAGATATGAACAAGTATCTTCGAATAATTATCACTCGCCCAGTCACAACAGGGAATTTGCCGTTGAACATTGATTTTTACAATATTTTTGAATGAAAAATAAACAGCTAAAAAAATCGCGACTCGGTGCAGGCTTCACGGTACCTTTGTTGTTAATCGTGTTGCTAATTATTGTCGGCTTGAACAGCATGGAAAAAATTCAGGCGCATATGAAAAATATTGTGGAAGACAATAATGTAAAAACCACATTGGTAACAGAAATGCGTTATGCCGCACGGGAACGAACGATTATCTTATACCGTGTAATTATGCTGACTGATCCGTTTGAGAAAGACGAAGAGTTTCTTCGATTCAATCATCTCGGTGCTCGATTTGCTAACGCACGAATCAAACTCATGCAAATGTCATTAAGTCCTCTGGAAAAAATTATTTTAAAAAAACAGGGTGAATATACGGTAAGCACCGTAGACAATCAAAGACTCAATTTGAGTTTGGCATTGGATGACCGCATTGAAGAAGCGACACAACTCCTGTTTGAGAAAACTTATCCTGAGCAGCAAAAAGTATTTGATCAATTATCTCGATTGTTAGTTGTGCAGGAGGAAGCGACAAAGCAAGCGCTCAATGATGCCGATGCCGCATATCGTCAAACACGAACAATTATGATTATCATGGGCAGTAGCGCACTATTATTGGTATTCATTGTTGCTATCATCGTCGTTAAGCGTGCCAACGAAGCAGAAGCGAAATTGTTATTGGAAAAAACCCGCGCACAAGTTACCTTGCATTCCATTGGGGAGGGCGTTATCACGACTGATGCGGATGGATTTATAAAATATCTCAATCCAGTTGCGGAGCAAATGACAGGTTGCTCAATGGAAGATGCTAAAGATTTGCCGTTGCTTGATGTATTTAAAGTTCAAAGTGAGAATGAGCAGGATGCATCGATCAATCCGATTAATAAAGCGATAGCGGAATCAAGAATAGTCAGCGGATCAAATAATACGATATTTAATCGACAAGAGAAGAGGCAGTATGCCATCGAATATACTGCAGGCCCCATTCGAGACGAAGGTGATATTTTACACGGCGCTGTATTGGTGTTTCGTAATATCACAGATATTCGTGATATGGCGCAGCAAATGTCTTATCAGGCAACTCATGATGCATTGACAGGATTAATCAACCGAGTTGAGTTTGAAAACCGACTGGAATTTGCTTTGAAGACTGCACGTGATAAGCAGGAATATCACGTTTTATGTTACATGGATCTTGATCAATTTAAAGTTGTTAATGATACTTGTGGTCATCGAGCCGGTGATGAATTATTGAAACAACTGGTGAAGTTGTTTGCTGAACGGCTACGCTCTGGCGACACTTTTGCTCGACTAGGCGGTGATGAATTTGGCTTGTTACTCACAAATTGTGAATTGGAAAATGCGTTAAAGGTATCAAACGATTTTCGAAACTTGATTCGAGACTTTCGTTTTTATTGGGATGATAAATCTTTTGCTATTGGTGTCAGTATTGGTCTCGTGGCGATTACAGCGGAAAGTGGTACGATTACCGATCTGCTCAGCGCTGCAGATTCAGCTTGTTATGTCGCCAAAGATCTGGGCCGCGACAGGTTGCACGTTTATGAGCCGGATGACAAAGCATTAGCCGAGCGTCAGGGTGAAATGCAATGGTTACCCCGTATTCGGCAAGCTACTGAAGAAAATCGTATAACACTATATGGTCAGCAAATTGTGAATTTGCAAGATCCACTTAATGATACGATGCATTATGAAATTCTGGTGAGAATGTTGGATGAAAATGATCTGATTATCCCCCCGATGGCATTTATTCCAGCTGCCGAGCGATACCACTTGATGCCAGCGGTTGATCGATGTGTTATTCGTAATGCTATTGAATTGATTGAATATCAACAAGCACGTCGACCGGATATGAAAATGAGCTGGGCAATTAATTTGTCTGGTCAGTCGCTTTGTGAAGATACATTTCTTGATTTTATATGGGAGCAAATTTCCTCTAGCAAAATTAATCCATCTTGCATCTGCTTTGAAGTCACAGAAACAGCAGCTGTAACAAACTTAAGTCGAGCCACTGAATTTATTACTTCATTACGGAGCCGAGGTTGTCGTTTTGCACTGGATGATTTTGGTAGCGGATTAAGTTCGTTTAACTATTTAAAAAATTTACCTGTGGACTATCTTAAAATTGATGGCTCATTTGTCAAAGACATGCTGGATGATCCTATTGATATGGCAATGGTGGAATCGATTAATCAAATTGGTCACACCATGGGATTGCAGACAATTGCGGAATTTGTAGAAAGTAAATCCATTGAAAAAAAATTAGCAGAATTAGGGATAGACTATGCTCAAGGGTTTGGTGTTCATAAACCGCAACCTTTAGAAGAAATTATTAATCACAAAAATTCGAAAGCAGGTTGAATATCTTTACTGCACATTTATCGTCGCTTTGAAAAATATTTCAAATTGTAAAAAATCGTAAATTATTTGTCTCTTATTTTATATGAGTATGTTCCCGCAAATTCTGTTATAACTCGTCGTCACTGCTCAAATAGCTGTATTTAATCAGCATATTTCTCATTTTACTTATTGTCCTTCAGGCAACTGGCTTGTTCCACTCAGAACTGAATTTTGACATAATACAATCAACTAAAAAGTTAAATATAAATCAAGTTAGCCTGATTATTAACAGGTTCATTTGGATTTATTATTTCAAATTGATTAATAAAAACACAAGGTATGTGGATGAAGAAGCTAATATTTATTCTTGCGGCAGTCGTTTTATTACAGGCTTGTGCCTCTGCGCCAATAACCGGGCGAAAACAATTAATGATCATGCCTGAGTCAGAAGCAATTGCAGGCTCTAAGGAAGCTTATATTCAAATGCTGGAACCGATTCGTCAGGAAGGCAGGCTGGACAAAGACAAAGCGCTTAAACAAAGAATAGATTTAATCACCGGCAAACTCATTACTCAAGCAATTAAATACCGTCCCGACACGGCTAATTGGGAGTGGAGTGTACATGTAATTGATGAACCAGAAATGGTTAACGCCTGGTGTATGGCGGGTGGCCGCATGGCGGTTTACACAGGATTAATTCAAAAAATCAATCCTAGTGATGACGAGCTGGCTCAGGTTATGGGGCATGAAATTGCACACGCACTTGCCAAACATACCGCGGAAAAGATGTCAGTGAGTATGGCAACCAATATGGCGACAACAATGATTGGCAGTGCGTTAAATAATAATGAATTGGCGTTAAAAGGCGCAGCCATGGCGGCAAATGTAGCCATTGGTTTACCGAATAGTCGTACGGCTGAATCGGAAGCTGATCGAATCGGCATCGAAATTGCCGCTAAAGCGGGATATAACCCCAATGCGGCAGTGACTTTATGGAAAAAAATGGGCAGTAATTCAGGTGGTTCAAATTTTGATTTTTTAAGCACCCATCCGGCTGCAGAAAAACGGATGAAAACTTTGGCGTCACTGGTGCCGAAAAAGATGCCATATTATCAGGAAAAAGTTGATCGTCCAGTTTATAAAATTAAACACTAAAAAAGTTTTAATATTCTGCCGCTAGTTGCAGCCACAATTCTTGATGTGATTCACTCTCAAGGGATAGAGGTCCAAAGAGGGAAGTGAAGCTCATTCTTAAGGTGATTAACAAAATATAAAATGAAAATAGCCGTATTGTCAGATATTCACGGTAATCTTCCTGCACTAACAGCAGTGCTGGAAGATATTCTGCATTGGCAGCCAGACAAAGTCGTTGTCAATGGTGATGCGGTTAATCGTGGACCTTATAGCACGAAAACGTTAGAAATTTTGCAAAATACCATTCCTGATTGCCATTACATTAAAGGAAATCATGAAACTTTTGTGCTGCGTCGTGCTGAGAAGCAAATTGAAGCTGATGATCATCGTTATGATTTAAATCGGTTCGCACAGTGGACGGCTAAACAATTGGGTAGAGAGTGGCTGGATTATATAAATCAATGGCAAGATCATCTTGATATTACCGAGTTGGAAAGCAAAGGGACCATACATATTACTCATGGCTCGCGTCTAGGTAATCGTCAGGGTATCAGTTTAAAAACATCGGATGAAGAATTACCCGCTCGACTGGGTGATCATCGGGATTTATTTATTGCATCACACACGCACAAAGCGATGACACGTTATTATGAGAATACCATTATCGTTAATACCGGCTCGGTCGGGCAGCCTTTGGATGATGATGAACGTGCATCTTATGGACGTTTTCAATGGATGGCTAATCAGTGGACAAGTGAAATTCGACGCGTACCATATGACAAACAACAGGCGCAGAAAGATTTTATCGAGAGTGGGTTTATAGACGCGGGTGGCCCCTTTACGCATTTAATTTATTTAGAGCACAAACACAACCGCATGTTTGTCGGGCCATTTATGTATCGGTATTTTGAAGCAATGAGTAATAAGGAAATTTCCGTGGCAAGTGCAATTGAGCAATTTCTAAAAGATTTATCCATTACTGAGGTTTTTTAAACCGCTCATCTTCTGGTTTTGTTTTTTTCTTTTTTAGCTTCAGTATCAATATGCTTATACAAGCACATGGCAAACTGAGCCCAAACATAGGCATCATTCATTGCTTGTAATGTAGATTTGATTTGAGGGTATCCTGTTTTGCAATTGTAAGCATCTAGATTAAATTTGGAATTATATCTAAGTTCTCTATGAATGACTCCATCAGCGCCATAACATAAATGAATTGTTTCATGCATAACAACTTCCGCGCGAGTTTCCACTGTTTGTGGCTTTCGTAATTGAACGCCGGTTACATTTTTATGAAAAGTCGTCGTAAAATAATCTTCGTTCAGATAAATAATCTTTTCTCCAGGCAATACATATCCAAACGTGTCTCCGCCAGTGTTGTCATCACTATTGGCCACTGCATTTGTTACCAGTCTCACCAGTTTTGGTTGAACGCTATTTAATCGGTGATTGATCACACCAAAAGCATGCCGAAGATTGGCAATATTGTGAGGGTCTGGAGGTTTGATTTTAAAAAAGGTATGTAAAAGCGAAAATATTTTATCGTGTTTCTTGTCAGGCCGGCTGGCGGTTCGAGGATCCCGATCCCGATTCAATTGAGATCCACGAGAAAAATTTTGCTGTAATTGTAATGCATCCAATGCAATTTTAACTTTATTGGTTATTTTTATTGCCAGATCACGCCCCTCCCGAATGGGAGCCCATTCACCTTTGGAAATACTAGGTTTTCTGCCTTTTTTATCATTACGCCCCATCTTGATTCTCCCTGAACGGAAATCAATCAGTTTTTGGCTGAGTGATATACTGACTGCTTGCTCTTTAAAGTATGATTTTCATAAAAAACATGATTACTTATTAGCAATTTCCCGAAAGTATTGCAATTGTGGAAAACCGTATGAAATCAAAATTTACTAATGATGTGGAAACCAAGAATACCCATGAAAATAAACACACTGTGAATACGTCCGTGTAAACTTAATGGCAGCATCCTTGCTGCCAACAGTTTATTTTCATGGGTATTCTCTATTTCCGACTTTTTAATAACAATATTTTAGGGAAATCTGGCAATTAATCTAAATAAGTCTGCAATCGCTTGCGCCAACCTGGCAACCAGCGGCGTTCATCACGAGGGGCATTTTCCACGCGCCGTGTTAGCATGAAATCAGCAGATTTTACAAACTCTGACATCAGGTTAGGGGATTTGCCATTCATATGTTCCAATACCTGTAATAAACCCCATCCCTGATTGTTGTATCTTTCTTTGGGTGAAACACCTTCGCCTTTAAAATTGACATAATCCACTAAGGCATAAACGCCATTTTTTTGCATGGCGATGTGATAGAAATTCTCCCGGATCCTCTGTCGTTCAAAACCACTTTTAATTTCCTGAAGCATTTTCGGCAAAGCAGCTTCCAGGCGCGAAATGATGAAACGGATTTGTTCTACCTGAGTATCTTGTAAAAAGAATTTTAAATCACGCACAAATTTACTATTCCGATTTTCCAGAAAGTCTTCTCTTGATGTCCAGGGTGGGTAGGGTGTATTAACTAACCATTTAGGTAATTCTTGCGTTTTCGCTATAAATTGAAGAAGCTGTGGAAAACTTTCCTGAAAACTTTGCTCCACGCCTTCCGGATACCAGATGAAATGGCCTATGCCCAATGATGGAAAATCTTCTCCTTGGTTCCAAACAATCAGGTTATCCAGTTTACCCGCACCTTCGTTTTGCCAGATTTTTTTGCCGATGACCTGAGCTAAGTCATTCGAAATAACAATTTCTCTGGGTTCGGTAAATTGTTGAGCAACTTGATTTAAGATGAGTAATACCAGTATGAAAAAGGCAATCCAGGCAATCGATGTTTTTTTCATGGTCATGTTTATGGTGGTTTGGCAGCTTTGTTATAGTTTTTTATTTTAATATTACAGCTTAAAAGGCTGATGGCTTACGTTTAATGCCGTTGAGTTGCAGTAGAATAACAGTTGTTTGTTTTAATATGACAGTTCGATTTTTGCTCAATTGTGAGCAAGAGCGCAACGCTGATTATGTACTATACTGAAATATGGTAGATAAACATTTGTAATCACTAAATAACTTTAAAGCGTACATATTAGCATCAAGTGTCCTTAAAGAAGAGGATTAATTTCAGTCGCTTAGGGAGGCTGAGTAAAAAATAAGCGCTTGCTAAAAACATTAAGGAGGGTGTGTTTTGACTTTGTTTATTTTAATTGTGGTTTTTGTCATTTCATTATTTTTTGTCCTGGGATTGCAGACAAGTGACAAAGTAACGACTGAAATCGAAATTGATGCATCCAGTGACGATGTCTGGAAAACATTAACTGATTTTGCAAGTTATGGTGATTGGAATCCATTCATTACCCGTGTAGCTGGTGAGCTGAAAAAAGATGAGACTGTTGATGTTAGCATTGCTTTACCTTTTTCAAAATCGCTTGATTTTAATTTGACCATTTTAAGCGTTGATACAGGCTATGAACTGATTTGGAAAGGGGAAACCTTAGGGCCAAAAGTTTTAGATGGTATTCATTATTTTCGGATTGAAGACCTGGGGGCTGGCAAAGTGCGCTTTAGCCAGGGAGAAAAATTTACGGGTTTATTGCTTTACATAGTTACTCCATTTATTAAAGGTAGTGTTGAAAATAACTTTAACAAAATGAATCTGGCACTCAAGAATCGTGCAGAAGGTGTGGTTAAGGTTGATGATACGCCTCAGTTACAATCCGGTTCGGTTTAATTAATTTCAATATTTTATACACCTTGTCACCCGGGTTATATTTTTTGTAGCCCGCGGTGCATAAGCCCCTTCAATAGTCTTTACTTCTATCCTGCGGATTGATGCAGCCAAATTGAATTGCTTGTTGTAGAAGCAAGGCTAGACTTATTTGCCATTCTCTCAAATCAATACTGCACCATAATTTGTTATCAGTTCGCGTGTTTAAATGTAGTTGGTAAAATGTTTCAATTTAATTGATGTAGAGCCACCCGTTAGCGATAAGAATATAATTCCATCATTCTTCTTTAAGTTTCAATATTACCTCTATACTAAAAAAAACATTAACATTTGGTAATGCATGTTTAATCTTGTATTGTCGAAGCTAATTTGTAACAGGAAAAAAATCTGTAAGTGAATATTTTTCTTAATGTTTGATGGAAAATATCGAGAACCTACTAACGACTATCCCTTCTATTATTCGACTTATAATCACCTGGTAGGAAAATTTATTCATTTTCGGTTAATTCTCCGCGCACAAAAATAATATTTTGTTTCAAGTTAACAAGGAAGTGAAATGCGATTAATCGTATTTAGTAAATCTGTTCAGCTGTCAGCTGCACTAAATAAATCATTATACAATAGTGGTTTTAGTGTTGATTCTGTAGATTCTGATCAGCAATTGGATCATGCTCTGGAAATGAATGAATATGCATTGGTACTACGTGTTCATTCAGATGGTTTTGAAAGCGATAATCATAAAATAATTGGCTTTAGAAAACAGCACAAATTGATACCGCTTGTTGTTGTTAAAAAATTTATAGATACAAGCGAGCAGGCAAGGTTTCTCAATCTGGGTGTAGATGACTGTGTTCAAATTCCCATTAATGAAGATGAATTGCTTGCGAGAGTTCATGCTGTGTTGCGTCGGGTTCGAGGTGTAAGGCAGTCAAGTATTGAGCATCATGGAATAAAACTAAATACCATTACAAAACAAGTGTTCCTATATGGTGACAAAGTTGAGCTTACGAGAAAGGAATATTGTTTGCTTAAGTATTTAATGGATAATATCGGTCATCCGACTGAACGATCCCGACTAGAGGATGCGCTGTACTCTTGGAGTGAAGAAATCGAAAGCAATACTTTGGTGGTTCATGTTTATCGTTTAAGAAAAAAATTTGGTAATGAATTGATAAAAACAGTGCGCGGCTTCGGCTATATGATAGATCAATAGTTAGTTAGAATGTTATATCAATAGAAATTATAAAAATATATAAAAGTGTTAAAAATATAGAAATTGTTCACCTATCCGTAATCACATTTTTCTTAATATTCTCTATAGCGGTTATTGTAAATAAAAAAGCCGTTATAAAAATAAAATATAAACACACGAGAAGAAAAGGAAGATGCTCTATGTTAACTACCAATAAGTTTCATTTTAGGAAAGAAAAAACAGCATTAGCATTTGCGTTGTTGTTTTGTATGAACATATCCAATGCTGTGCCAAATGTTCCGCTTGATCCGTTAACCCAACCGCAGTTTGTTAATCCATTACCTATTCCTCAAACACTTGTGCCTGATACATTAACCTATCCAGGGTTTGAGTATTATGAGCTGGGAATGACTCAGTTCCAACAGGACCTTGGTTTAGTTGACCCGGTAACAGGATTACCATTGCTGACTACTGTCTGGGGTTTTGGTGGCAGTTATCCCGGGCCGACAATCGAAGCACGGTCTACGTTGCCAACGAATGTGTTAGCCCCCGGTTTGCCGGTAAAAGTGAAGTGGACCAATGATTTGTTTGCTGCGGATGGTGTTACACCTCTGCCAAATTTATTGCCGGTGGATACAACATTACATTGTGGTCCAGATTCGACCGGTGCACCGTCATATTGTCGACCGGATGTGAGAACAGTCACCCATTTACATGGCGGTCATACTGATGCGGATAGCGATGGCCATCCTGAAGCCTGGTTCAGTGCTGGCTTTGCTCAAGTGGGCGGCAGTTTCAAAGCCACAATGAATGGTATTTACGATTACCGTAATGATCAGGAGGCGGCGTCACTTTGGTATCACGATCATGCCATGGGAATAACGCGCTTGAATGTTTATGCAGGTCTTGCTGGGTTTTACACATTGCGTGACGATCAGGAAGATGCGCTGAGACTAGCGGGTGTTATTCCAGATGAAGCTTATGAGGTGCCGTTGTTGATTCAAGATCGTGCATTTAATGCAGACGGCTCATTAGCCTATCCGGATGCACCATTTGTCGATCCGTTAACGGGTCAAATAACGTCGATAGATCCACTAACCGGCGCGGCAAGCCCCAGTGTCGTGCCAGAATATTTTGGTGATACGATCCTGGTAAACGGTAAAGTTTGGCCTGTGCTTGACGTTGAGCCAAGAAGGTATCGTTTTCGCGTACTGAATGGTTCCAACTCACGTTTCTATACTATGCAGTTGGAATATAACGAACTAAAAAAAGGTGTGCCTAAACCAAAAAGATTGAAAATGCGTCAGATTGGTAGTGATGGCGGATTTTTAAATAACGTTGTAAAAATGAAAACAATGACGTTGGCACCGGCTGAGCGAGCGGATGTGATTGTGGATTTTTCTGATGATGATTTGATTGGTCAGACGATTATAATGACCAACAGCGCAGCGACTCCTTTTCCAGTTGGTGTAGCAGTTAATCCAGCGACAACCGGTAAAATCATGGCGTTTCGTGTAACTAAACCGTTAAACGCGTTAATTCCTGACAGTAAGAAACCGCGTGTCATTCGAACTGTCCCTATTGCGCCGCTTGTTGCTACACCAGGTGTACCTAATCGTGAGCTGGTGTTGGTAGAAAATATGGACGCCATGGGTCGATTACAGCCGCTGCTAGGAACATCTGCTGCTGGTGGTTTGTTATGGAGTGATCCGGTAACTGAAACACCAACATTAAACACAACGGAAATCTGGTCGGTAATTAATGCTACACCTGACACGCATCCTGTGCATCAACATCTGGTACAGTTTCAAGTACTGGATAGACAAGCGTTTGATGTGGCGACTTATGTTCCGGGTAATCCTGCATCGCTGACCTTATTGGGTTTGCCTATGGCGCCACCACCTGAAGAAGCGGGTTGGAAGGATACTGTTAAGGCCAGCCCAGGTGAGGTGATTCGTATCATCGCAAATTATGATTTACTGGGTGAATATGTCTGGCATTGTCATATTTTGGAACATGAAGATCATGAAATGATGCGTAAGTTTACTGTTGTACAATAACTTTCGCGTCTGGATAACAACAGCATTTACTGTTGCTGTTGTTATCCTATCTTCTATATGGTGAGGCAGAAAAGCGACAGTAGTTGACTACATTCCAGCCCCAGGATTTGACGCGTCAGTATTACGTATTATGTGAATCTCACCATTAAATGATTGGATTGGAATGATTTCAGCGGTTGGCATAACTTTTGGTATAACAAAATGAAATATGGCGCCACCAACGCTGGAATTTTCTGTCCATATTTTCCCTTGGTGAGCAAGAATAATATTTTTGCAAATACTTAACCCCAAACCCTTTCCACCAGCACCACTTTTGGTTTTACTGCTTTGCACAAAACTTTCGAAGATTTCTTCTTTTTCGTTTTCAGGGATACCAATGCCATGGTCTTCAACACTGATGTGCAAGCCTTCAACTTCTTGGTCATCGTTTAGTTTTACCATGTCATCAAGTATTTTGACTTGGATGCTTAAGCCATCAGGGCTGAATTTTATGGCATTACTTAATAAATTGGAAATAACCTGAGTGATGCGTTTTTCGTCCAGTTGAATTTTACTATTAGTTGATTCATTTTTTAATTCAAATACCAAGCCTTTATGCTTCATTGCTTCTGCAAAGTCGGTTTTGCATTTGTTAACCAGATTAAGCATATCCTTTTCCTGGTAAGTCATTTCAATTTGACCAGCCTCCAGTTTGGAAACGTCCAGCAGATCATTGAGTAGATAAACCAACCTATCACCACTGGTATAAATCCTAGAAAAGTACTTCTCCACATCTTCTGCTGTGATTTTGTCAGCTTTACCTAAGCCAAGTTTCGCGTAGCTGATGATGGCATGCATGGGCGTACGTAATTCATGAGATATATTGGTGAGGAATTCAGATTTGGTGTTGTTTGCTCTTTCAGCATCCTTCATGGCAGCGATCGCTTTGGTCTCTGATTCCTTGAGAGCATGGGTTTTTTGTTCGACGATATCCTGCAGATGATCCCGATGTTGTTGCAACTCTTTACTGACGCTTTTCAGTGTTTTGTAAGAACTTTCCAATTCATGAGTCTGCTGTTCCAGGTCTTGAGTTCTTTTCTCCACTCTGTTTTCAAGTTCCTGGCTTTGGGCTTTGAGTTCTTTATAGGAATTTAGCAAACGATGTGAAATGTTGTCAAAAGCACAGGCGAGAGCACCCGCTTCGTCTGTTCGGTTGATTAAACGCATGGGAATCTTAATGCCATTATCGATGGATAAACCAGAAACCACCCAGGTTAAATGACGAATTGGATCGATGAATTTATTGATAATAAGCGATACCCCAATCATGAGCATAATACTGGTTGCCACCATAATACCAATCAGGCGTGAAATGGTTTCGTCTCTTTGGGTGACTTCAATATCAAGAAAGTATGCTACACGCGCTGTGGCTAAATGATTCTCTTGGGACATAATAGGGTAGCTGGCTTCCATTACTGGGCGTCCCCGATAAGTGGTTTCCTTAAGTGTTTTATCTAAGGGAAAGGTTCCGGTGTTTTCGTTTAAGTTAGAAAAATTTTTGCCAACGCGATTGCCATTGGAGTGGGCGAGAATAAGCCCGTCAGTATCAATAATGGCGGCGAATGCATATTCTTTTGAGGGCATGGAAAACGACAGCATTTGCCCTAAGAGATCAACATCCTGTGTGATCAATGCGTCAAGACTGGTTTCCGATAGCATGCGCGCTTGATACTGCAATTGTTTCTGGCGCATGGAATTTATTTGTTGATCGGCGTCGTCCAACAATAATGAACTCGTTAGCCACAATGCAAACACCAAAAGGGAAAGTACGCTGGCTACCAGTCGAGATCGAATGCCAAATCTTAACATAATTTAATATGCTCGTCGTAAACCTTTGTGTATAAAAAAGAATTATGATTTTCTTGTGTTTTGTATAATTCCTTTATCTACTCTTGTAATCGACCAGTATGAGGCTTTTTTGAGAGAAAAATTTAAGAATTGTTATTGGTAATATGGGTTTTATAACAATAGCGAATTTTACGAGGGAATGGAAAATATGGGTCATCCAAATGCGACAGAAAAGTGAGAAGTGTTTCGCAAATATGAAGGCTCAGATTCCACCCATTTGACTAGTCGTTATCGTTGGCGAAAAAAATGCATCGGCAAAATCCATATCTACAGGTACATCGTAAATGTCGTACAAAGGTAGTTCGTAGTCATTCCAACCACGTAATCCGGTTTGTAGTGAATAGACGTTTTTAAATCCCAATGTCATTAGGCTTTCTGCAGCCAGTAAACTACGATTACCCGAGCGGCAAATGACAACAATTTTCTGATTTTTATCACCCGCTAATTCGGGTACCGTTTCGGCAAAGCCAAATTCGCAAGCGGTTTCTAGAATACCGCGTGGGACATGAAATGAATCACGAATATGCATCGCATTGAATTCATCCGCTTCTCTCACATCAAGCAATAACATGGGTGTATCGTTATCCATCAGCTCATTCAAATCCCAGGGGAAAATTTCATGAACGGTTTCCCGGCATTCATTAATCAGTTGGTTGAAGGTCTTCATCTTTTTTGCTTAAACCACATTCTACTGCGATTACTGCGGCTTCCACTCGTGAATGAACATCCAGCTTTCGTAATATGGACTTAACATGTAATTTTACCGTGCCATCGGATATGTTTAAAATTCTTGCAATGGCTTTATTGCTTCCACCTTCTGCCAAATAATGTAAGATTTCATTTTCTCTCGGTGTTAAACGAGAAAGAATATTTTCAGTTTGCGTTTTATCCTGTTTGCCTTGAACGACACGTGCTAACGCGTTGCTCAATTCTGGTGCTATTACCAATTCACCACGCTTGATGGATTGTAGTGATTTGATGAGATCATCCGGCTCCATGTCTTTTAATAAATAGCCGTTGGCTCCTAACTCAAGCGCTTTAGCTATATCACTATCATCTCGGCTGGTAGTTACCATCACAATGGATAGTTGTTGTTGCTGAGACTTTAATAACCTCAAAATCTCCAGTCCGTTTGGTTCAGGCATACGGATATCAAGTAATACAATATCAGGCTGAAGCTCTCGTACTTTTTCGATACCTTGTTTGCCATTATTTACTGAGGCAATCACATCAATATTTTTGCGCTTTAACAACTCACATAAACCTGCGCGAAATAAACTGTGATCGTCAATTAATAAAATACGAAGTTTCTCTTCTTCTGGAGTGTTATCGAGTGCAATCATGAAAAATTCACAGTTTGGTAATTTTGCATTGCCTGGTTATAACTAAATCGTAACTCGATTCGCGTTCCTTCATTAGCTTCACTTTCAAATTGAATATTGCCCTGAATATGTGCGGCACGTTCCCGCATAATGGATAAGCCTATATTCTCTCCATGGCAGGGTTTTTGATTATAAATATCTGCGCCAACACCATCATCTTCAATTAACACATACCAATTTAGATTTTCTGCACGAATAATAATACGCACATTTTTTGCCTTACTGTGTTTTCGAATATTGCTTAAGGCTTCCTGGATGATGTGTAAGATCTGGACTTCATAATCGGGTGGAAGAGTTTCGCCTCTGCTGTCATTCTGAAAATAGCAATTGATGTCGATTTCAGCTTGAAGATTGTTGATGAGTTCCTGAATTGCAGGAATCAACCCGCGTTCATCCATGCGTGTGCGGAAGTGATCCAGCAAATCACGTAGATCACTATTGGCTTTATCCAGGCCATTTTCCAGTCGCAGTAATTCATGGCCAAAAGACGTTGAGTCATTTTCTCGGTAACTTTGTTTTAATAATTCAGTTTGGAACTTGAGACTAACCAATGTCTGGGCCAGCGAGTCATGTAGCTCGTGAGAGAGAAAGGTTCTTTCTTCCATAACAGCGAGCCTTTTTGCACGAATTTCCAGTTGGTGGCGTGCTATGGCTACCCCCATGTGTTGACCAATACTGGTGAGTAAACCTGACCAGTCTTCACGGTCCAATATGTCTGATCTTTTTACATAAAGGTTGTAAATGCCCTGGCATTTGTTGCGATACATCATTGGCACAGCAATCATAGTGGAAGATTCATCGGCAAATAAATTAGCATTTAATATTTTATTGCACTGTTTTACCGATTGAGTTTTTACACAAGCACTCTTGATGGCTTCACCGCATTGACAACGATCAACAGAAACATGTTTTTCAGCACAGACAACATCTTTGTGAAGATTACTGTGTGCAACCAGATTAATATATTTATCATCAGATAATAGTCGCACACTCGAGGCCTCAACGTGGGGTAGGGCATTGAGGATGTTAACAAAGTGTGAGAGTAACTCATTAATGTCTTTTGCTTGATTTATATGGGTTGCGACATCGTACAAAATTGCAAGTGAGTGAGACTTTTGCTCGGTGCGTTGAGTTTGTGTTTGAACCTGCTGCTGCATATGTTGAGTCAGGTTTTTCAAATTAACACTTAATTGATTAATGTCTGTGGCCAGCTCGTGAAATTCAGACTGCGTTTCAGGTACGGGGATATTCGCAACAAGATTGCCACCTCGCATGCGCATGGCCCAGTGACGCACATGGGTGAGAGGTACCAGTAAATTTTGGTTTATTCGGTTAAGGATTACAGTTACAGCAAAAAGTGCGCACAGGCTAAGAGTTATGGTGAAAATGGACGCAGTGACAAGGCTTACGAGAGAAAAATAAAAGAAGAATTGAATAAATATTATTAGACCAAGCGAAGCAGACAATATAATGCCTGGCCAGTATATACCGCTACTGATTAAACCGTTTCGGGATTTTGGCTGCCAATCCCTAGCCGGTGGAATCATCCAGCGTGACAAACTGGCAAGACTCATGGCTTGCTGTAGGTGCTGCTTTGCTTTTATCATTTTCAGCCTTGTTTCAGGGCTGTAGGTTTAGCCGCGTTATGAACTCCCACACTTCAGCGTTAAATATACGCGCATTAATTTCTAATTCCAACAAAAAAAGTATCGAAAATATAAGGATAATCAGCGTTTATCGGCACATTAATAAATCCTTGTTAATTGACGTTTCTTTGTCGTTTATGAAAGTTTTCAAAATTTGACTAATAAACAATTTGAAATAAATACTGTTAAAAAATTCCATGAATTTATGGAAAGTAGAAGTATCTAGCTATTACAAGGTCGTGTAAGTTAAGTGGAGTAAAATATTTATTGGTAAATGAGTTTTACGCTACATTGGGATTTAGTTAATAGCATAAATTCCCGGTTGGAATATGGGCTCATGTGAATGATCAAACATATTCACATATTGATAAATTGTATTTTCCAGCTCTTCGTTCCAGGATGGGTGTGCATAATTGAGGTCGGTAAAAAACCATAATCCGCGATCAGATTGGCAGGCTGCGGTAATGGTGTGAATCATTTCTCTGGCTTGTTGACCGACAATACATCCGCCAAGTAAATGCCCGGTTTCTTCATCGTAAACCACTTCAATAAATCCTTCCAGATCTTGTGATAAACGGGCATTTGTCGTACCTGCCATATTTATACGGGCAACATCGGGTTCGAAACCTGCTTCTTCTGCGCCATCTTCGGTTAAACCCACGCTGGCAATTTGCAGGGCTGAGTCAATAACTATAGGTACCCGGTGATAATTATTGACAGCTTGATTGCCTCCTATTGCATTGGAAGCAGCAATTTTGGCATCGTGATAAGCCGCTGAAGCCGTCATTGGACCGGCTTTTACGTCGCCGATGGCATAGATACCTAGCGTGTTTGATTCCAGAAACTCGTTGGTTTTAATAAAACCATCTTCATCCAAATCCACGCTGGTATTTTCCAGTTTTAGTTGATTTGTATTGGCTTGACGGCCAATTGCTACCAATACTTTGTCAAATGACTCTATTGATCCGTCGCTGAATTCAATAAGTATGCGGTCGTCAAATGTTTGTTGTCCGACAACGGTACATTTTTTCTTGATGTTAATACCAATTTTACGCAGTTTTCTTTCTAATGCATTGCTGGCCCGATCTGAAATTGATGGGATGTTTAGTAAGCGGTCAGCATTTTCAACGATGGTTACTTGTGAGCCAAATTGATGCATAACAAATGCGAGCTCGCTACCAATTGCACCACCACCTACACACAAAAGTTTTTTAGGCAAGCTTTCGGTTTCAAACATAAACTGCTGCGAATCAATGACAAATGGATTATCGTTCGGCAACAAGGGATGTGATTTTGGGTGGGAGCCAGTGGCAATAATAATTCGATTGGATGTGAGCAGTTGCGTTTCAATGTTTTCTGAGACGATTTGAACGGTTGTTTTATTAACGAATGACGCATGACCATGAATTAAGTTAATACCCAGGCGTTTTAGCCAGGGAGATACTGTTTCACGAATCGAGCTAATCAGTTGATTCTTGTGTTCCAGAGCAGCGCTAAAATCAGGTGTGACAGAACATTTTAGACCAAGGCCTTCAAAGGCTTTTACGTTGTTAATCAGTTTGGCTATTTTTACCAGTGCTTGTTTAGGCACACAACCTTGATTTAAACAGGTGCCACCCGGATTCGCTTTTTCAATCAGAGCGACTTTGGCACCGAGTTGCGCGGCAATAACAGCAGATTTGTAACCGCCGGGGCCACTACCAATTACGATTAAATCAAAATGTTGTGTCATGGGTAAACTGAACTTTGTGGTTTGTTATATCGGTGATTATCTGACAGATAATGACTGATTTTACCTTGTTTTTGTTGTTTAATAAACAAAACAAAACGACTGGCCCAGCGACGATGGGAAACTTCTCGCAAGTGTGCGTAACTGGCCAGTACATTTTTATAAAGTAAACCATCAGCTTTGCCGGTGATTCCAGTACCTCTTAAAACCTTGTAGGCAAATTTTTGCTCTTTTTCTAAATTGATTAAGCGGGAATAGTGAAATTCGTGGGCACAGAATTCTTTGCTTGGTTCAGTGCTTTTATTGCATTCACTTTTCAATGAAGGCCATTTGAAATTATCTGTTTCTTGCAGCCTGACATAACCGCGTCCCTGAGGACGTTGACACATTTCTGCATCTGCTGGTAGGGCGCCAACCATGGGCCATGTTTTACCTTGCCAGTGAATGCTACGCGTTAGATACATTAAGCCACCGCATTCGGCATATACTGGTAGTCCGGTTTCCACTGCATCGGCGATGGATGTTCGCATGCTCACGTTTGCCGATAAAGCAGACATGTAACTTTCCGGAAAACCACCACCAATAAACAGGCCATCCACATCGGGCAGTGTTTTGTCATTTATCATATCAATGTTAACAATATCAGCACCTGCTGCCTGTAACGCTGTAATATCGCCGGGATAGTAAAATCCGAATGCTTTGTCTCTTGCAACGCCAATACGTACCGTTTTCGGTTCGTGGCTGACCGCCTTCAAATAACGCCCCATTTTAACTTCCGGTGCTGTACCGGCAATTTTTTGAAGGGCTTGTAAATCCACTTGATCTGCAATCAAGCTGGCGATACGTTGAATACGTTCTTGTGTTTGCTTGCATTCCTGACCGGGAATTAAACCCAAATGCTGTTCTTTTATGAGCAAATCATCATGTTTGTGAACCGCTCCAATCACCGGCACGTCGGTGTAATGCTCAATCACTGCGCGTAATTTCCCTTCATGACGTTTACCGCCCAGTTTGTTAAGAATTACACCAGCGATATTGACTCGTTTGTCAAAAGCTTGATAACCCAAAATTAATGGTGCAATTCCACGTGTCATGCCCTGGGCATCAATCACTAAAACCACGGGTGCTTTTAACCAGCGGGCGAGCGCCGCATTGCTGTTACGACCTTCAACATCCAGGCCGTCAAATAAACCTTTATTTCCTTCAATTAGACTGATGTCGGCTTGGTGGGCAAATTGCCGAAATGTACCACGAATTTCATCCTTGGCCATGGAGTGAAAATCCAGATTATGACAATCTCTGCCAGTGGCCAGACTTAACCACATAGGGTCAATATAATCTGGGCCTTTTTTAAAGGCTTGAACTTCCAAGCCCTGATTATTCAAAGCTGCGCAAAGACCCATGCTGATGGTGGTTTTACCGGAAGACTTATGTGCTGCGGAGATCATTAAATGCGTCATTTTTTTCTCTCTTATTTTGGCAGCACAGTAAGTAAAGATGAATCTCTACTTACATGGGCCACCGGTTTTTATTTCTTTCTGCCCACATTTTTTCTGCCGTGGCTTGTGCTTGTTGCTGGTCTTCTGCTCGGCCTAACAGCTTAAGTGCTATGGCCGCAGTTCCCGTAATACTGGCAATAGCGTACTCGTCATCATCAGTACCTGACCAGACGGCAATTAAACGTTGCGGATTCATTTCCTCATCTTTCAAATGTCTGGGGCCAGAAAACAGGGCAGGCCATTCTTCGTCAAATAATTCACCATTGTTAACATTTTTGACAAGACAAGGTGTATCGGGATTTCGTTCGATTTCACCGCCTTCACCTTTCAACACCGCAAGATAAGGTTGTTCCAGGATACGTGCAGCCTCCTGATGCGTATCACGATAACTTGGGTGGAATATGCCTTGAATTTCGCAAGTCGCTTTAAAGGGATTTAACATGCGAGAAATGGTATGCACGGGAGAGCGTAAACCAAGTAAAGGTCGCATTTGAATGATTTCGTGCATTTTTGATGATAGATATTCCAGTGGTACGTAGGCAAAATTATTTTCTTGAATTTGCGCAGCAGCTTGTTCCAGGCTGTGACTTTCTGGTAAACCTAAAACATTTAAAATATCTCTTGTATAAATTCGTCCGGCGGTATGGCCTTCTGCACCGTGCATAAAAACAGAAATATCATTTTCTGAAAGCAGTAAGGCAGTGAGTAAAAACCAGGGTAAATGACGACGTTTACCGGCGTAAGAAGACCAGTCGAGCATGACCTCTGGTTTGTTCTCAGGCAGCTGAAAGGTTTCACGCACTGCACGTACAAAACCAGCCACTTCTTCTGGTGTTTCTTCCTTAACGCGTAATAACATTAAAAAAGCACCTAACTGACATTCTTCAATTTCATTAGCCAGCACCATACACATGGCGTCATAGGCCTCTTGTTCAGTTAAACCACGTGAACCTTTTTTGCCTTTGCCCAGGATGCGTATGTATTGAGCGAATTGATGTTCTACTTGCATAGTTATTGATCAAACCTGTAATGTTGCAGAAACAATCATGTTAACGTTCGCTCAGGATTTTTTAAAGTGTGGATCGATGTTTTCGTCTGCCAGACTTTGTGGTAAGAATTTCATGAGTTTTACTGCGAATATTACAATTAGTCCGGCAATGGCGATTCCAGACAGTCCTAACAATATTTCCGGTAAACTGGGTAAATAGGCCGCCACCTGTCCATCAAAATAACTGCTTTTCACTTCATAGCCAGGAAACAACTGTAAAGGAAACGCCTGACCACCAATGACAATAATATAAACCTGCGTGATACCACCCACTAACACCAACCCGGCACCGGTGAGTATGAATTTAATTTGCTGATTAAAAGCTGAATGATAAAAAAACAATAAAGGTAAGAGACTACCGATGAAAACCTGCAGCAGCCAGAATAGGGCAGCATAAACACTGTCAGTCAGCAGAAATGTCTCCACATCAGTGTGTTCCGCTGCATAAAGATTGGTGAGGTGAAATATCGTTGCCAGAAATAAAACCGCACCCACAAATACCCCTAATAGATTTCTCAGTCGGAATATTAAATTATTACTGAGTGTACGGCCGCTCCAGTGATAGGCGCTATATAACACTAAAATAAATGTGGCGAGACCAAAGGCAAATGACATAATTATGAACATGGGAGCCATGATGGCCGCATCGTAAGCCTGGCGAGCGACTAAAAAGCCAAATATAGAACCAGTACCTGTGGTTAATAAAAGTCGCCAGAAAAAAGCAACAAAACCTGCCACTCTGGCATAACGGTTAAATCGACGCTCCATTAACATCCAGAGATACACGAAAACAATTAAAAGAAAGCCGTTATATAAAATAATATTCCAGGCGAAGATAGACGTAAAGTTGTAGTGAGTCATGGCGACAATGAGGCGGTCTGGTCTACCTAGATCCAGTACCAGCACACTTAATCCACCCAGTAATAAGGCAATTGCCAATAGGCCGGACAAAGGTGATAAAGGTTTGTAAACTGTTTTACCAAATACCGATGCGATGGACGCAATGTTCAATGCACCAGATGCAGAAACTATGAGAAAAATGGCGAATACATGCGGCAATCCCCAGACAATCTGGTTATTCATGCCGGTAACAATGTGGCCATTATGCTCCATATAATAAGCCGAACCCAAACCCGCCAGTAACATAATAATCAATCCACCAAGCAACTGGTAATAAGCCGGGCTTTTTCCTTCGAGTTCCTGGTAAATGGTTTTTTTCATGGTTTTACCTTATATCCGTGCTTTCATATCGCACCAGGTGCTATGCAGTTCTCCGAAAATCGCAGTAAATACCTCCCTGTATGCTCGACGTCCACGTCCATGTGGACGACGTTTTCTACGAACTGCTTAACACCTGATGCTTGGTTTGTTAGTGTCTTGCTTTCGCCCCTTCATGTATATTTTGAAATAACGAAACCTAAAGCCCCTGATATCTCACACCCGGATTTGTCTGCAAATCAGCGCGAATCTGTCGACTACTCACACTGGCGATGCGTAATGATATTTCCGATTGTTTATCGTTAAGATTACCAATCAATATTGCTTTTTCCGGGCAAGCAGAAATGCAGGCTGGTGATTTATCTTTGTCGATGAGATGTGTGCACATTGTGCAACTTTCCACAGTGCCCATACCGCGTGGCATCATATCATCGTGAGATTCTACTGGGCTGTGTACAAAAGAACGTGCTTTGTAAGGGCAGGCCATCATGCAGTAACGACAACCAATGCAAATATGTTTATCTACAAGTACAATGCCATCGGCACGCTTAAATGACGCACCGGTTGGACAAACATCAACACAAGGCGGTTTTTCACAATGTTGACACATCACCGGCAAGGAAACTTCGCGACCGGTATTTTTGTCTTTTAAATCTACCTTGCGCATCCATTGTACTTTTACTTCTTCGGGGCCTGTTTGATTTTGCCAGCCATTTTCTTCCGCGCAGGCAGTTACGCAATCGTCACAACCGGATTCACATTTGTTGGTATCGATTAACATACCCCAACGCACAGTGTCTGAAACCGGTTGTGCATCAGGTTTGGCTTGTGCAGTTTGATAAAGAAAAACTCCCGGCGCCAGTAAAGCTGTACCAGTTAATCCAATACTGGCTCCCAGAAATTGGCGTCGTGATAAAAAAGTATTTTTTTCCTGATCTGCCATGGTTAAATGCCTGCTGACGGATTATTTTTCAATGGTGTTGATGAGTGACAATCAAAACAGTCAATTTTTACGGCTGCGTAATTGTGACAGCTATTACAAAAATGTTTATCGTTCTTAATGTCTACGATTTGTTGATTGTTATCGTAAATGGCATGACAATCGAGACAACCCTGCAAGCTGTGGCTTTTGCTTCGTATACCTTGACGTAGGGTTTTATCTCGTTGATGCTTCAATAAATCCATATGATTGCGACGCATAAATGCAGTGTCTTCCACACATTGCTCGCCACTTGCTTGTGCAAGCTTAGGCATGGGTACTTCTGCTTGAGAGGAGGGCATTCCACAAAGCAGAAATACCAGCATGCCAGTGCCTTTTATTACCTGGTGATGTTGTTCACTTGAGTTGGCCATGATGCGCGACTCCTGATTACTCACCAAGCCCCATTTCAATGTAACCGGTGGGGCACACATCTTTACAGATATGGCAACCGATACAACGGGAATAATCTGTATAAACATAACGCCCGGTAGTTGTTTCTTTTTTTGCGGTTTTTTTAACGGCTTCCTGTGGGCAGTAAATAACGCAGTTATCGCACTCAAAACACATGCCGCAACTCATGCAACGTTCGGCTTCCTGTTTTGCCAATTCCTCTGAGAGGGCGACAATACGTTCATCAAAGTTGCCCAGAACATCATCTGCAGAAACAGCTTTATGATCGCGTTTTAATCGTGGGCTGTGACTGAAATGTCCGAGGTATAACATGTCAGAAGAAGCAATTTCCCTATCTGCTCTATCTTCATAGTTGTGAATGGCAAAATTTTCTTCAGAAGTCCCATGCACTTGTTCATGTGAATAAGCTTCCGGTTGGAGATTGTTTTCCTTGAGTTTCTCCAGCAGATTAAAATGATGCACATCGATTTTTGGCCGTTTGCCAGGTGTTTTGTTATTAAGAAAGTCTTGAATACTTTGCACGGCAATGGATGCCTGCCCGATGGCCGTGGTTAATAAATGAGGTTTGATAATATCACCCGCGACAAAGTGACCTGGTTTTTCGGCAACTTGGTAATTTTTATCGGCGTTGATTAATCCTCTGCCATTGTCCAGACTCTCGATGCCTGAAAAGTCACCGACTTGTCCGATCGCTGAAACAATTAATTCCGCTTCGAGTACAAATTCGCTACCCGCAATATGTGTTTTACAATCTTCTTCCAGCTCAATCACTTTTAGTCCGGTAGCGCGTCCGTTTTCATCAACGATGACTTCGACCGGATCCAGGCGACCATGAATGTTTACGCCTTCGCGTAATGCATCTTCCACTTCATGTTGTGCTGCAGTCATGCTATCAATATTGTGTCGTGAAATCAGAGTAACATCTGCACCTTGTCGGCTGGCACTGGATGCCACATCTTGAGCCACTTGACCAAGAATGACATTCTCTGGATGATCCGTTTCATTTTCCGCGTTGATATGGCCAATGCGTCGCGCCACTGATGCCACGTCTATGGATGTGTCGCCGCCACCTACAACTAATACTTTTCCGGTGACATGTTGTAATCTACCTTCATTGAAGGCACTGAGAAAGGCAACACCACTGATACAATTGCTAACATCTGCGCCGGGAATCGGTAAAGCGCGACCGGACTGTGCACCTAAGGCCCAGAGTACAGCGTCGTATTGTGTATTCACATCATCCATACTGATGTCTTTTCCCACACGTGTATTCATGCGTGTTTCAACGCCCATGTTGGTGATGCGACTGATTTCACCATCCAACACTTCACGTGGCGTTCGATAACCGGGAATTCCATAGCGCATCATGCCACCCAATTCGTCATGATCATCAAATATCGTACAGGCATGCCCTAAACGACGTAATTGATAAGCGGCAGCGAGACCTGCCGGGCCGCCACCAATGATGGCGACTTTTTTCCCTGTATCCGCTCCGCATTGAAAACCGTAATTGTTCGCCAATGCGGTATCACCAATGAACTGTTCGACGGCGTTAATGCCTACATGGTCTTCCACTTCATTTCGATTGCAACCGGCTTCACAGGGGGCAGGGCAAACACGTCCCATGATGGATGGAAAAGGATTGGCGGTTGTGGAGCGCTGGAAAGCATATTCCTGCCAGCTGACATCTGCGGGTGGTTTTTCCATGCCGCGAACTATGTCCAACCAACCACGTATGTCTTCACCTGCCGGGCAACTGCCTTGGCAAGGAGGTGTGCGATGAACATAGGTTGGACATTTGTGCGACCAGCTGGCCTGAAATATTTTTTCGTCCCATGCACCTTGCTGACTATCACCTTCTTCGTAACGTCGGAAGGTAATCTTCTGCTTCATGTCATCGCTGCGTGTTGCCATGAGTTTTTCTCCTGTTATTCGTTATTGACCATTTATTGCTTGTCGCCGAGCACAATGGCATCGCTCACAAGCTGGTGCACACTAACAATCATATCCATAGGTAAGTCATAATAAGGTAGTACTTTGCTGAACTGGCTTTTACAAATTGCGCAAATAGCGGCCATATTGGTGACACCTTGATTTTCCACCACATCTTTCAGGGCTTCCATGCGGGGTAATGCACCTTTAACACGTAGTTCCATTAAATCATCGGTTAGCAAACCGCCGCCACCGCCACAGCAATACGTTTTTTCATGAATCGTTTCCGGGTCCATTTCCACAAAATGATTACATGCGGCTTTAATCACATCTCTCGGTACGGTAAATTGGCCACCAGGTTTGAAGCCCATGCGAGTTGCGCGTGCCACATTGCAACTGTCGTGAAAAGTCACAATGCGATGATCATTGGCCTCTTTGTCCAGGGTAATCGCACCGCGATCGACAAGGTCCAGGGTAAATTCACATATATGTTGTGGTACGGGATATTTGGGGTCGAGAAAATCAAACGGACCAATCAGGGTATTCCAGAAACTGTAGGCGACACGCCAGGCATGCCCACATTCACCAACGACAATGCGTTTTACACCGAGCTCTTGAGCAACTTCTCGAATGCGCATGGAAATTTTGCGCATTTGATCATAACTGCCAATGAACATGCCGAAGTTTCCTGCTTCAGAAGCATAAGAGCTCAAGGTCCAGCTGATACCGGCTTGATGAAAAACTTTACCGTAACCAATCAAACCATCGATATGGGGTTCGGCAAAAAAATCAGCTGAGGGTGTGATTAGCAGGACTTCAGCGCCTTTTACATCCACCGGAAAACGCACAGTGACGCCAGTTTCCTCTTCCACATCTTCTTCCAGCCCTTCCAATGTGTCGATAAGAGCAGGTTTGGGTAATCCCAGGTTGTTACCAATTTTATGTACTTTGCCAATGATTTCGTTGCAGTACTTTTGGCCTTTGCCAATATGATCCATGATATCTCTAGCAGCCATGGAAATTTCTGCAGTGTCGATACCGTAAGGGCAGTAAACCGAACAACGACGGCATTGCGAACATTGATGAAAGTATTTATACCAATCATCTAACACGTCTTCGGTTAGATCTTCAGCGCCGACCAGTTTGGGGAAATATTTGCCCGCGAATGTAAAATAACGACGATAGACTTTTCGCATTAAATCCTGGCGGGCGACAGGCATATTTTTCGGATCAGATGTGCCCTGAAAATAATGGCATTTATCCGTACATGCACCGCATTTAACGCAGGAATCAAGATAGACTTTTAAGGAACGATATTTTCCCAATAACTCAGCAAATTTTTCAATGGCTTTTTCCTGCCAGTTATCCACTAACTCACCGGGAAAGCCCAATGGTTCTTGATGCTCTGGTTTGGCTACAAAAGGTTGGCTATGCGCCATACTGTCTTCGTGAATAATTGGGATAACGGGATATTCGCGAATTTCTGGAACATCAAATTGTATTTTCGCCATAACGTTTCTCCCTAGACTACTTTTCCAGTTCCGCCGCCCAGGGGGCAAGATGACGTTTTTCTCGTGCATCATCAACCTGGTTCCGGGTTGGGCTGAAGAAAACACCCGGTGCATGCAAAAGCTTGCTAATTGGAAATACAATCATTAATGCTGATACAAGTAACAGATGTAACATAAATAAAAAGTCAGTAGGCATGGGTTGCCAATCGAAATATAACAAGCCGAGTGCAAATGCTTTAACTTGAATAATGTCGGTGTGAGAAACATATTTCATCATTAAACCACTAAGACAAATTAACACGATGAGCGCTAACATGAGATGATCGGATGGTTTGCTAATGTAGCGAATACGTTCTATGAATAAGCGACGCGCCCATAATGCAATTAGCGCCAGAAGCATACTAAAGCCAGCATACAGCCCGATGGGTTGCATGAGGCTGACAATTGTCCACACCGGTTCAGTTGCATAACGTAAATGGCGAAACAATACGACAGCCAGGCTAACATGAAATAACCAGCCAAATAACCAAATCCATTTATTGGATTTAAATAAACTTTCGAAAAATACCACTTCCTTAATCATACGTACACGTACACCGTTTTGAGTAAGTGGTGCGGGCATAGTAGGAATTTTTAATGGCGCAGGTGTTTTAATATAGGTTCTTATGCGGTATGCCAGACCCGCAATTAAAATTGCAGTGGCGGCATAAAGCAGAAAAATAAAAACGTATGTTAAAAATCCCATGAGATATATCTTCCTGGTTTTATAGTAGCCTGGATTAGGATTGGAGCGGCGAAACTGCAATATGTAAGATCACATGTAGGGTGGATAAGCGTAGCGCATCCACCTTTTGCGCTACGTTCTGGTGGATGCGCTATGCTTATCCACCCTACATTCGTATAATCTCCTGACCTTAAAGCTTCACCCGGGCTATACGTAGATTTTTGTTTATACACAACCCGTTGGTTTGGGCAGGCCAGCAATTTTACAAGCTTGTTTTGCTGGTCCATAAGGAAACAATTCATACAAATATTTGCTGTTCCCTTTTTCTTTACCAAATCGTTTACCAATTGCTTTGGTAAGTACACGTACAGCCGGTGCGATTTGAAATTCCTCATAATATTCACGAAGAAAATTGACCACTTCCCAATGATTTTCTGTCATATCGATGCTTTCTGTTTTAGCAATTTCCATCGCCACATCTTCTGTCCAGTCAGACAGGTTGATTAAATAACCTTCTTCATCGGTTTCCAGTGATTGTCCACTTATTTCAATTGCCATTCCCATGTAGTGCTCCTTTGCTAAATAATGAATTAATGACAGCTCTTTGGCGTGTGCAGATTTTTATAGCCACGCAGAAACAGTGTCATGTTCCACTGTTAAATCCACAAAGCCTTCGTAACTGACTTTGCCAATACCATCGATGAGTTGATCCTGAACACCTCGGGCATTGAGGTCAGGTTCAAGTACATAGAAACGATGTTCACTTAATGCATCTGTTACCAGATGACTATATTTAGTGTTTTTCAATGCGGCGTATATGCCGTCTTCAATCAGCAGGATTGAACTGCCGGGCTTGCAGTGCTTCAGGCAGCTTTCCAATGTCGGCTTTTCAAACGGTGATTTATTTATTGTATGTAGAATCATATGTAGATACCTGTAATTAAACGTGTTAAAAACTCAAAATCACGTCTTGTTGCTCCATCAGTTCTGCCAATTGATCTGCACTCTTTAACTCCACCGGTACAATCAGATCTTCTTCTGTTAATCCTCGTTCGTTCATGGAATCCTGGCTAACATAAAGTTTCTCCACATCGTACATTTCCAGCGCGCGATAAGTGGGGGAGAAGTTTTTCATTTCCGTGGCTTTGGTGTCTTGTCCCTTTTTCAATTGATATACACCGTCGTCCATAAACACCAGTGAAACATCCTGGTCAAATGCTGCGCCAATTAATACCACTTCCAGTGACTCCAGCGCATAGATGGTGCCGTAAGGTGCTTTGCGGTTAACGTACATAAATTTTTTTATATCACCTTGATATTCATCATCTTCAAACATATCTTCGGACATAACTATTTCTCCCGATGTTAATCGCCAAACACCATCAGCCGGTCTGACTGAATTGCTGCTTCTATTAATTGACCAAGACCAGAGATGCGAAATCCTGGAGCGAGATTGTCGCAGTCTTTACCGTGCCGATTGGCTTCATCTTTATCGATAATGCCACGACGTTGCGCAGCTGCGACACAAACCACCATATCGATATTGTTTTCCTGTGCCATGTGACTCCAGCCCTGTACCAGGTCGCGATCATCTTGCGGTGGTGAAGTAAAGCGCGTGCCGTTATTCACACCTGAGTGATAAAAGAAAATACGGTAAATTTCATGACCTTTATTCAGTGCAGCTTTGGCAAATTGATAAGCTGTGTCTGCCGCCTGATGGGTGTAAGGGCCTTCGTTTACCAGAATTGCATATTTCATAACAAAAACCTCACTAGAAACGGATATGTGCAGAAGCGTTAAGACTGTTTCTTGCCCCACGCCAGTCATCAATATGAAATTTTGTGAAAGGCAGTCCGGTTAGTTCGAAAAATCGCGGCCAACCAATACGTTCTATCCAATCACCCATGCGTTCCCAGTCTCTGGCATCATCTTGATAGCTACGCAGAATTTTTTTGATGATTGCTGCCGCTTCTGGCCAGCGTGGTGGGTTATTGGGAATATCGGAAACGACTAACTTGTGGAACATGGGTTTGCTGCGTGCGTTGGAGTGTTTACCACCAACCCAAATAGCAAGCTTAGAATGTTCAGGATCATTAATTTGCATTGGTGGGCAAGGTGGATAACAAGCACCACAACAAATACATTTTTTCTCATCCACTTCTAATGAGGGTTTGCCTTCGATCATGGCGGGGCGTATGGCAGCGACAGGGCAACGTGCAACAACGGTTGGCCGTTCACATGCATTTGCCACTAAGTCATGATCAATTTTAGGGGGTTTGGTATGTTGAACATTAATTGCAATATCACCCTGGCCACCGCAGTTGATCTGACAGCAAGAGGTTGTCATATGCACACGATTAGGCATGCGTTCATTGACGAACTCATCATACAGTTCATCCATTAAAGCTTTTACAACACCGGATGCATCGGTGCCGGGAATATCGCAATGTAACCAACCCTGAGTATGAGATATCATGGTTACTGAATTACCGGTGCCACCGACAGGAAAACCTTCTTGATTAAGTTTGTCGATCAGCGGTTTGACTTTGCTTTCATCAGAAACCATGTATTCAATATTGGAGCGAATGGTAAAGCGTACATGACTATCAGCAAACTCATCGGCAATGTCACAAAGTTTTCGAATAGTGGCAACGTCCATTTGTCGTTGTGTGCCGGCTCGCACCGTCCAGACGTTATCACCGGAATGTGATACATGGTGTAATACACCGGGTCTTGGTCTGTGATGATATTTCCAGTTGCCAAAGTTGGCTTTCAACGTCGGGTGCATTAATGGCATTGGATCAGGAACGCCACTCTCCACGGGCATGCGCAATTGTTCGGCCATGTTATTCTCCTGTATTGTTTTTTATTCCGCAGCAACTTTGCGTTGTTGCCATTTATCCGCTTCTTCCTGCCAGTCATCCATACGTACATAAGAACTTTGGCGCGGTGAAGAAATCATATGCGGATCAACATCAATTCCAACACCTTCAAGAAAATTAACCAGCCCTATACGCTCTATCATTTCCCCGGTTCGTTCATGTTCCAAAGCATTTTCTGCAAAGAAGTCAATGATGTCTTCAGCAATGCCGACCAGTTTTTCATAATCTTCTTCAGTTTCCATTTTCATGAATGGAATAATAACTGTACCCATGGAATCACCAATTTTGAGCGTGCGCTTGCCACCGATAAGAACGGAAATACCTTTGTCTACACCTGGGGAAAGTGCTTTGGTCATGACATTAATGCAATGCATGCAGCGCACACAATTACGGTTGTCAATGTCCAGTGTGTCGTCATCATTGAGTGATAGTGCATTGGTGGGGCAACGGCTGACGACATTGTCGATAACATATTTACGGCCTTTGTCGTTAACGAAATTCACAACTTCGTTTTGATCAGCACGGATGTCATCACGCCAGGTGCCGATAACGGAAAAGTCTGAGCGATGGATGGAATTCATGCAGTCATTGGGGCAACCGGATACTTTGAATTTGAATTTGTAGGGCAGGGATGGACGATGCATGTCATCCATAAAATTATTGACTAAAGAGCGGTGAATTTTTTGCTCGTTAGCACAGGAGTGTTCACAGCGTGCTGCGCCGACACAAGACATACCCGTTCGTACTGCCGGGCCTGCTCCTCCAAGATCAAAACCCATTTCATTGAGTTCATCAAACGCCGGTTGCACATTGTCTGTGCTGCACCCTTGGAACATGATGTCACCGCTTTGGCCGTGTAATGCAATTAAGCCGGAGCCGTGTTTTTCCCAAACATCACACATTTTTCGCAATGTATCAGTGTCGTAATGCATGCCCGCAGGTGGCATAACCCGTAAGGTATGAAATTCAGCTGCATCCGGAAATTTTGCTTGACCGTTTTCATCTTTAAGCTCAGTGAATCTTGGTATGACACCGCCGCCATAGCCACGAACACCGACAGTACCGCCTTTCCAATAACCCATTTTTGTTTGATAGGATGTTTCCAGTTGACCAAGCAGATCCACTGCCATGTCATTTTCATCAGCCAGCCTTTTCAACCCTGTAACAAAACTTGGCCATGGGCCATCTTCCAGTTGATCAAGATTCGGCGTGTCGTGTTGTTTCTTGCTTGGCATGAATTCGTCTCCTTGTTGGTAGACCGCTTGGTTGTTTTATGACAGTTTTATTATTTTTATAGGTACTGAATTAAATTCATTCTGCATCTACTTGTATGATTTTGATAATCGAGTAGATAAAGTATTCTTCAGAATTAACCTTAGGGTTAAGTTTAGTAGTGAAAGTAGGGTAAGGAACATCTGTCAAAAGGGATGTATGTGACACTTTTTTTCTATCCCCAATGGGATATATGGTGTTTGCAGAGACTGGGTTAAGGTAATTTGACAATTCCTAATACAACAAGCAGGAGATGTTTATGTTCTCAACTGCTCAAGTCATAAAAGAACTATTATTATCGCATTTCGACTTATCGGATGAGGCGGCTTATCAACGATGGCGCACAAATAAGCTTGCGGCATATCCATTAAAATCTAATCTCTTACTCGTTCCGATTAACGATTATACAAAATTAACTCAGGCTGAAATAAATACGATTTTACATCGATGTCGTGTTTTAAACTTTGCCATTTATCGATTGGAAAATAAATCACCCTGCAATGGCCAGGTCGCCATTAAAATAGCAAAACAATTGGGTTTTCAGGTATCAGATCGTCATTTATGTGCTGATCAAGTGGGTTTGAGTGAAATTACCGTTTCAGAAAAAAAAGTACCTGGCGAGTACATTCCATACACCAATAAATTCATCAATTGGCACACTGATGGTTATTACAATGCAGCAGATAAGCAAATTAACAGCATGATTTTGCATTGTGGCCAGCAAGCGAAAATTGGTGGCGATAATAATTTTTTCGATCATGAAATTCTTTACATTCTATTGCGCGATGAAAATCCAGATTATATTGATGTGTTAATGCAGAATGATGTCATGACTATTCCTGAAAATAGACAAGATGGGCAACTACTGCGCGAAGCCCAAACTGGTCCTGTTTTTCGATTGTTCCCCTGGGGTTTGCATATGCGATATACCGCGAGAACACGCAGCATACAGTGGAAAAGCGATAGCCTGGTTAAAAAGGCAGTTGATCGAATACAGGAAATACTCAATACAGATTCTATTTATAAAATCCATCATCGATTTGCACCCGGTGAAGGGGTGGTAAGTCATAATATCCTGCATATGCGAGACGCATTTGAAGATTATGAATCACGTGCTATGCAACGATTAATTTATCGTATTCGTTTTTATCAAAGATTGATTGTAGACTGATGGAAAAAATTGAACAGCTGGGTGAAATCGCTGCACCTTACGGCAAAAAAATCAGTTTTCAGAAAATTGCGTATGATAATGGTTTTCAGATTTTGAGAATGCGAATCCGGGAAGGAAAACGATTTACGGATATGGATTTGGATGTGGAAACTATTCAGCAACTGCAAGGCGTTTTTGTAAAATGGTTGGTGGACCAAGCGGAAACCGAAAATGTTCTGGAATGATGAAGAAGACGCCTTAGTCGAGCATCAACAATCACCTGTGTTAGATGTGATATACAATATCAACGGATCAACCTTACCGGTCGATTATCATAGTGCCATTGCCTCCGCTTTGATAAAAACTTTCGATTGGTGGGCCGACGAAAAAGAACTCAGTTTTTATTTAATGTTGGCAGGTGAAGAAGGTAATGGCTGGTTTCAGGAAGACAATCCACAGGCGGTATTATATTTTTCAAGACGATGCAAACTCGTGGTTAGAACGCCAATAGCACTGCTTGATACTGTGCTTTCCATGAGTGGGTTGAAACTGCTGGTTGAACAGCATGAAGTAAATATAATTCATAAACATAATCGCAATTTGAGTTTCTCACCTACTTTATACGCACGTCACGTCGTGAGTAATTTGGATGAAATGCAGTTTTTGGAAACGGTCCAACAACAATTAACTGACATGCGTATCAACTGTAAAAAAATGTTATGTGGAAAGTCACGTTTGTTAAACACATCTTTTGGAAGTTTACCTACTCGCAGTTTGATGCTAAACAATCTTAACAAAGAAGATTCATTACGATTACAGCAGCAGGGACTAGGAAATTACAAAAAATATGGCTGCGGTGTATTTGTGCCGTATAAAAGTATTACAGAAACCGGATGAAAGCCAATGCGTATGCGCTCTAAATGGTATAAAAAAGAGAAACAACGTACTGCAAAGGAAATTGCTGGAGCACTGGCTTTTATTTACTGGCAGTGTGCGGTGGATCGGATAAAACACATGCGCGCTGCCAGCTTTTCTCTCTTTACGCCGGAAGTAACATTAGCAACCATGCGTGAACTATTAATTCTGCTGTTACATCTTACCGATCGACAATTACATGAAACGGTTGATGACAATCAACGTGCTGAAATCATTCAATTGCTGGCCATTAACCTTTCAAATACCTATGACGAAAATGCCACAGATGCCTTGGGCTTTGCTAATCATAAATCCGAATTTATCAACCTGAGCAATGAGCGTATAGGTGAATATGCAGAAATTAGTGCATCAGGTGAAGCCTTACAATTTTCATTATCTCGCGTGCTGGCACAAAATATCACTCAACAATGCCAGGAAAATGACAAACCTTGGATCAGTTCCCAGCTAATTGAAATAGAAATACCTGCCTTGTTTGAAAAATATGACAAGGCAACATCAGATTTACTCATCTGAATTCAATTCAAACTACCAAAGAAGGTACTGACGTAGGGTGGATAAGTTTACGCATCCACCAGATTCAAGCACGACGGTGGATGCGTAAACTTATCCACCCTTGTATGATTAATTCCAGTAACCAAAAGGTTATATGACAGAACAAAAACTGTCTTTTTAGAGTACGATGACGATGTATCCGGGAAGGTCGTTCCACCCTTAAGCCATGAGCTTGC
>Ga0316207_10000615_pt1 | contig 53836 bp, 37 predicted proteins | sample 6weekpyrite_MG_FD_204943 | JGI IMG/M metagenome (GOLD analysis project Ga0316207, IMG submission 204943) | Microbial mat bacterial communities from mineral coupon in-situ incubated in ocean water Damariscotta River, Maine, United States -... | ecosystem: Environmental > Aquatic > Marine >...
TGCCAATGGCGCGGGTTACGACAGTTTTGGATTTAAGGTGTCCGATGGTTCGGCTTTGTCAGCCAGCGCTTATACCATGACGGTGAATGTCACTGCGGTGAATGATGCGCCCACTGCCGCAAACAATGCAGTAACCATTACACAAAACACCAGTTATACTTATACGCTAACTGATTTCGGATTTAGTGATATTGATGGTGACACAATTTCTCAGGTTAAAATAACCAGTTTGGAATCAGTTGGGAGCTTGACGTTAAATGGTGTTGCTGTGACGTTGAACCAAGTAATATCATCCGCTGATATATCTGCTGGAAATTTGAAATTTACGCCGCAAACGAACAGTTTTGGCACGTCATACGATAATTTTGTTTTTCAAGTGTCAGATGGATCATTGCTTTCTGCGTCGACCTATACTCAAACAATCCATGTCAATCAATTTAACACTTTACCAACGGGTGCAGACAAAACAGTTACAACTGTTGAAGATACAGCTTACACGTTAACGACCGCAGATTTTGGTTTTAACGATGCAGATGGAAATAATTTAACACAAGTAAAAATTACTGGGTTAGAAACGAATGGTAGTTTAACGTTAAACGGTGTTGATGTAACGTTAAATCAAGTTGTCACAGTGAATCAAATTAATTCTGGATTACTTGTATTTACACCAGCAAGCGATGGCAATGGGGCGTCATATGATTCCTTTAATTTTCAGGTAAATGACGGTGCTGATTACTCGGCTAGCGCGAATACAATAACCATCAAAGTCACAGCAGTGAATGATACACCCACTGCGACAAATAATACCGTTACCACGAACGAAGACAGTGCTTATACATTGACGGTGGCGGATTTTGGTTTCAGCGATGTGGATGGGGATAGTTTAAGTGCGGTGCAAATTACCTCACTGACGTCGGTAGGTAGTTTACAATTGAATGGTTCTGTTGTCACATTAAATCAAACGATTACAGTTGCGGATATCAATTCTGGATTGTTAGTTTTTACACCCGTAGCAAATGCCAATGGCGCAGGTTATGACAGTTTTGGATTTAAGGTATCTGATGGCTCGGTTTTGTCCGCCAGCGCTTATACCATGACAGTGAATGTCACCGCAGTGAATGATGCTCCCACTGCGGCAAACAATACCGTCACCACCAATGAAGATACCGCCTATACGTTGACGGCTGCGGATTTTGGTTTCAGCGATGAGGACGGGGATAGTTTAAGTGCTCTGCAAATTACCTCACTGACATCGGTAGGCAGTTTACAATTGAATGGCTCAGCTGTCACATTAAATCAAACGATTACAGTTGCGGATATCAATTCTGGATTGTTAGTTTTTACACCCGTAGCAAATGCCAATGGCGTAGGTTATGACAGTTTTGGATTTAAGGTATCCGATGGTTCGGCTTTGTCCGCCAGCGCTTATACCATGACAGTGAATGTCACCGCAGTGAATGATGTGCCCACTGCGGCAAACAATACTGTCACCATCAATGAAGACACCGCTTATACATTAACGGCTGCCAATTTTGGTTTCAGCGATGAGGACGGGGATAGTTTAAGTGCTTTGCAAATTACCTCACTGACGTCGGTAGGCAGTTTACATTTGAATGGCTCAGCCGTCACATTGAATCAAAGCATTTCGGTAGCGGATATCAATTCCGGATTGTTAGTTTTTACGCCGGTAGCAAATGGCAATGGCGCGGGTTATGATAGTTTTGGATTTAAGGTGTCCGATGGTTCGGCTTTGTCAGCCAGCGCGTATACGATGACGGTGAATGTCACTGCAGTGAATGATGCCCCTACTGCAGCAAACAATACCGTCACCACCAATGAAGATACCGCCTATACACTGACAGCTGCTGATTTTGGTTTCAGTGATGAGGATGGCGATAGTTTAAGTGTCGTGCAAATTACCTCGTTGACGTCAGCAGGAACTTTACAATTGAACGGTTCTGATGTCACATTGAATCAAACCATTTCGGTAGCGGATATCAATTCCGGAAACTTGATATTTACACCAGCGGAAAATGAAAGTGGCCAAAACTATTCTGCATTTTCGTTTAAAGTCAATGATGGCCAAGATTGGTCTGTTTCTGATTACATAATCAATGTTAATGTAGATGCCGTTAATGACACACCAAAATCCATTTCCATTAGTAATATTGATATTGATGAAAACGTTGATACTCGTGCTGGTTATGTCATTGGTGTATTGTCAACAATTGATGTTGATACAGGGGAAACATTTACTTACACCATTATTGGTGGCGAAGATGCAAATCGATTTGTTGTGGGTGGTGCAAATCAAAACGAGCTTATGTTTGATGAAAATGCCAGTATTGATTATGAAGAAAAAAGTGAATTGGAAGTCATCGTACAAGTGACAGATAGTAATGGTAATACCTTTAGTAAAACCATTACAATTAGTTTAAATGATGTCAATGAATTGGATCCGATATTAGATATTCCAGAATCCATCACGACGACTGACCCAACACCGACAGTAGTGACCACTAATGATTTAGTAGAAAACACTCTTCCAGCTTCGAGTCAAGATAATGAACTACCTCCGACTCAAAATGAATTGTTAGAAGAAACCAACGAAGAACAAACTTCGGAGGAAAATAATAACGATAGTGAACAGGAATCTACGGATTCTACCGCTAGTGAGGTATCAGAAAATTTTGCAGATGATTCTGCTACATTATCTGAATCAGAAGAGAATGGTATTCAATTTAGTAATGAAGCATCATTGAACAAAATGTCAGGATTTAATGAGTCGGATAAAAATGATAGTAATAAAAATGCAGTGAGTTTTTCATTAGCCAATTCCAACCAAGACCTCAAAGCGTTTTTAAATTCGAATCTATTAAATGCTTCTTTAGATGGTGAATCAGGAGATACAAATTATAAAATCAATGAATCAATGGGAAAAGCGTTGGACATGTTAAGAAAACAGCTGGCTGGTAATGGCTCGGGTGATTCGGCCAATTCTTCAATCGTTGTTGGTACCGTTAAAGGATCTAGCTTATTGCTTGCCGCCGGAATCGGAACATGGATTCTAAGGGGAGGATCTGTTTTGGCCAGCGTTGTTTCCTCTATGCCAGTTTGGAATACCTTTGATCCGTTACCAATTTTACCCGATGAAGCCACTGCAAGCAAAGATGACGATGAAGACAAGGTCGATAAATTATTTAATTAACTAGAAAATTAGAAAAAATGTTTAAACTCTCCCCCTTAGTACGCTTAAGTTCTGGTTTGGTATTTATTACCATATCAATACTTTTGCTCGCAGATCTGATTGGGCTGTCGCCGAATACGAGCAATTTCGCGTTAAGTGAAAGACGAAAAATGGCAGAGTTTTTAACAATTCAAATTATGCGTTCTATCCAAAAGGGAGAAGAAGAAGACATCAATCCCATCATGGAAATCATTAAAGAACGGAATCCAGATATATTATCTCTGGCAATTCGAAAAATTGATGGTGTTGTTGTGCATCAAATTGGCCCACACGATAATAATTGGCATTTAACGCTAGATGATCCCTCTACATCTGAGTTTATACAAGTTCCCGTTTTTCGTGATGAAAAAGATTGGGGTCGAATTGAATTGCGTTATACACCGCTACAAGGGACAAAAGCATACTTCGGATATAACATCGATAATTCAATTATATTGACTTTGTTTGTTGGTGCAGTGGGGTATCTGATTTATGCGTTATTTTTAAGACGCACGCTTCGTTATCTCGATCCTTCTCGGGTTATACCCGATCGAGTTAAAAACGCCATGAATGCATTATCGGAAGGCGTACTTATTTTGGATAACAAGGGATCCATTATGTTATCAAATAAGACATTTTGTGAAAAAGTTGGACTAGAAGAAAAAAAATTATTGGGAAAAAGTGCTGCGTCGTTAGCATGGGAGGTAAAAAAAGTTGAAAATTCCTATCCCTGGTTGGATGTAGTCAAAAATCAACAAAAAGTGTCTTCCAGACCGATTATATATAAACAAGGAAAAGTGAAAAAAACGTTTATGGTAAATGCCAGCCCAGTTGAAGGCGAGGGTGAAAAAATTCGAGGTGTTATCTGTACCTTTGATGACGTAACCGCATTGGAAGAAAAAAATGCAGAATTAGTACAAGCGATGGAAGTCATAGAAAAATCAAAGGAAGAAATCACACAAAAAAATCATGAACTATCCATTTTAGCGTCAACTGACTCGTTAACAGGTTGTTTAAACAGACGATCTTTTTTTGACGATGTCACGCCAAAATTCAAAAACTTGAATACAGAATCTCCCATGACATGTCTTATGGTTGATATTGATCATTTCAAGAATGTAAATGATAATTATGGTCACGGAGTCGGTGATATTGTCATTGTTGCTATGGCAAATGTATTAAAATCCACTGTGAGAAAAAATGATTATGTCTGTCGATATGGCGGGGAAGAATTTTGTGTGGTGTTAGTGGGAACAACAACAGAATTTGGAATTGAACTAGGAGAACGCATTCGCGATAGAGTTTCAAAGTTACGATTTGAGGATTCAAAAGAAACCGAAGATTTACACATAACTGCAAGCTTAGGCGTGACAGACTCAACCTGCAACGCAGAAAATATTGAAGACTTTATCGATCAAGCAGACCAAGCGTTGTATTATTCAAAAGAAAATGGACGGAATCGAGTCACATCATGGAAGGAAATAATAAATGCTGAAAAACAAAAAGAAGAGGTTAGTGCGGAAGTTGTCAAGCCAGAAAGTCACAACGTCATAAATGCCAAAGAAAACAATTTACCGAATAGACAATTGTTTCTCGACTTAATTTGTCAATCCATCATGAACTCAAAATCGAGTGAAACCATGTTTGCGGTTTTACTAATAAACGTTGACAATTTCAAACGTATTAACAATTCCATGGGAATGAGTTGTGGTGATGATGTGTTGAAACAAATTGGAACGTCTTTGGCGAAATTGATTAGGACGACAGATATTCTATCCCAATTTAAATCGCCAGAGGATTCAATTTCGCCAGTTGCACAAATGGCAGGTGATGAGTTTGCTCTATTAGCGCAGGAGTTTAAAAAACCAAACGATGTGTTTATTATTGCAAAGCGGATATTACAATGTCTTGATCAACCTTACACAGTAGAAGGCACTGAAATCAAGTTAAATTTTAGTATTGGTATTTGCTTGTATCCCTTCGATGCCAAGTCGAGTGAAGGATTAATCAATAATGCAGAGTTAGCGTTACAACGGGCAAAAAAGGAAGAGGGTAACGCATATAAACGATTTATGCTTGACGTTGATAGTTTACCAACGAATTCAATTTCCATAGAAAATGATTTAAGAAAGGCAATAGAAAATAAAGAATTTGTTGTCTATTACCAACCGAAAATTGAATTACAATCAAATTCAATTAACAGTGCCGAAGCGCTAGTACGATGGATGCATCCTGAAAAAGGACTAATACCGCCGATGTCATTTATTCCCATTGCAGAAGGCAGCGGACTTATCAATCAAATTGGTCATCAGGTGATGGAAAGCGCCATGCGACAAACAAAGGTATGGAATGATAATGGTTATCCAGATTTTTCCGTCTCGATAAACATATCACCGTTGCAATTGAAACAAAAACATTTTGAAAAAAATGTATTGGATATGATAAACCTTATTGGCGTGAATCCAAAAAACATTGAATTTGAATTAACAGAAACGGTGTTAATGGAAAATATCCAATCCATTGTTCCTATGTTTGAAACATTTCATCAAGCAGGAATAAGTTTAAGCATTGATGATTTTGGCGTTGGTTATTCTTCCTTGAACTATATTAAGCGATTACCTGTAGACCGCTTAAAAATAGATAGAACTTTTGTTAGTGATATTGAAAATCAAAAAGATGATAGAATTCTTGTTGCAGCAATGGTTGCGATGTCCCATGCAATGCATCTTTCCGTGGTTGCTGAAGGAGTAGAAAATGAGAAGCAACTTCGAATTTTAAATAAATTAAAATGCGACTATGTTCAAGGGTTTTATTTTAGTAAACCGCTACCGGAGATGGAATTTTCTGCGTTGTTAAAACGAGATTGGTTTTCAGATAATATCGAACCGAATTCCCTTCGTACTTCCCCTCCAAATATCAGTCGTATGCAATAGATTAAATCGAACGTCCAAACTAAACACAATATTTTTTGAAGATTTCTCATGCGGAGATGTTTTAATCACATATGAAGATTAAGTGAAGAAAAGATTTCTATAGTCAATCTTGTATATCCAGCGCCTAAGGCGGTGGTTTGGACAATGGCTATGCCGTTGTCTTGATAATCTACACATGATATTTCTCATTTTGTTATCCCCATAACATCAATAAGAGGAATACCAAGAGTAGATTCAAAAGATTATCGCACGTTATTTGGTGTTGTAAATACCATATAGTTTGGGTGCCGAAGTGTCGTTTAGGATATTAACTGGCCCTATAGCAGAAGAGTTGAAGAAAACAATCCATGTGTACTGCGGTCGTATGGGCTGTGAATTTATTGAATTGAATATTCAGAGAGACCATGTTCATTTACTCGTGTCTATGCCACCGAAGGAATCAGTTTCAAAGTTACTGGGAATGGTTAAGGGAAAAACGGCGGTACAGGTGTTTCGTCAATTTCCTCATTTGAAGCAAAAGCCATATTGAGGCAATTATTTTTGGGCTAGAGGTTACTGTGTAGATAGATGAGGAAATCATACGTAAGTATGTTAAATTTCAAGAAAAGGAAGAAACCAGGCAGGAAGGCTTGAATTTCAATTAAATTAAAAATAGATAATGGGATAACGATAGCAACCTTCTAAGAAGGTGGTTGTTTACTTGAAACGATTTTAGTTGCATTACCTCGATGGCAAGGTTATTTCTATCGCACTGCCAATCAAGCAGAAATTGATCTCGTCCTGCAAAAGGGACAAACGATAATTGCTGTTGAAATTAAAGCGTCAAGCAATCCAAAAGTGTCACGGGGATTTTATCAAGCGATAAATGATATTCAAGCAGATAAAGCAATAGTCATTGCTCAAATTGATGAAAGTTACAAATTAAAAGAAAATATCACAGCAATGAATATTTCTTCGTTCTTACAATCTTTTCTGGCAGAGTAGTAGAGTTGATAAGTTAATAATAAGCAGAAAAGACAATTGGCTTGACTCTATCACCGTTCATTATTAAATCAATTCATTTCCCCTCTTGTTAATATTTGCACTGATGCGTCTTACGTATAGAATAATAATTGACCTAGTTCGTATTACAACCTTAGCTTTTTTATCTATACACTCTTTCATGACTTCCATTGCTTAACCAGAAAACTCCTTGTGGTATAAATTCTTTGCACGATAATACTGTCATAGGATAAAAAAACGGTTTTATTATCATCAACCTAAAAAAATCAATTAAATTCGATTGCTAGCACAAGCTCTTGATCCACTAGCGTTTTCAAAAAATGCCCGCTTAACCTAAGGGTGAAGCTAAGATTTTTTAAAATCACTATCGAATCAATATCATGCACTATCAATTCGCATTCAACTGATCTTTTTAGGACCAATAAAATAGGCTAAATACAAATCAATTTATTTACGTGCGTTTTTTGTCGGTTTAGATATACTTGCCGCATCTTCAATCTTGGGAAACTAATGCCATGGTAGCGAAAAATTATATCTATCGATTATTTGGACGTTCTCCTGTTAAACCATTACAGACACACATGGAAAAAGTGTTAATTTGCGTGAAAGAATTAATTCCTTTTTTTCAGGCAATTGTAAATGAGGATGATATTGAAGCAAATAAAATTCAAAAAAACATATCGAAGTTAGAAAAAGAAGCGGATAAATTAAAAAAAGATTTGCGCTTACATTTACCGACTGGAATGATGTTGCCCGTCTCCCGCACTGATTTATTAGATATTTTACGATTGCAAGATCAAATTGCGAATAGAGCAAAGGATATTGCGGGTATTATGATAGGTCGAAAAATGGTTTTGCCAGCGCGAATTGGTCCTTTGTTTTTGGAATATGTACAGCGCTGTGTTGATGCGGCTGATCAGGCTAACAAAACGGTGAATGAACTGGATGAGTTGGTTGAAACTGGATTTCGAGGATCAGAGGTTGAGTTGGTTAAATCGATGATCAATAAACTGGATTCCATTGAATCGGATACGGACAAATTACAAATTAAAATTAGGTCAATTTTATTCAAAATAGAAAAAGATCTTCCACCCGTGGATGTCATGTTCTTATATAAAATAATCGAAGGGGTAGGTGATCTTGCGGACCAATCCCAACGCGTAGGCAGTCGATTACAATTGATGCTTGCAAGATAATCATATACGGGAAATAAAAAAGTGGAATACGGTTTAGTTTTTATCATCCTAGCAGTGGTATTTGGTTTATTCATGGCGTGGGGAATTGGGGCAAATGATGTTGCCAATGCCATGGCGACATCAGTTGGCTCAAAAGCGTTAACCATAAAACAAGCTGTCATCATTGCAGCAATTTTTGAATTTGCCGGTGCGTTACTTGCGGGGGGGCAAGTGACTAAAACTATACGCAAGGGTATGGTTGATTCTGAATTATTGAGTAGCACGCCGGAATTGCTGGTTTACGGTATGTTAGCGTCGTTGTTAGCAGCCGGTGTTTGGTTATTGATTGCAACGTTTTATGGATGGCCTGTTTCCACCACGCATTCTATTGTTGGTGCGATTGTTGGTTTTGCCGCAGTGGGTATTGGGTTAGAAGCGGTGCACTGGAACAAAGTGAGTACAATCGCAATGAGTTGGGTGGTTTCACCATTACTCGCTGGCACGATCGCATTTATTCTATTTAATAGTGTACACCGTTTAATTTTGGATACCGCACAACCGTTGGTAAATGCAAAAAAATACGTACCATTTTATATGTTTTTGGTGGGTTTTATCATTGCATTGGTTACCCTATTTAAAGGATTAAAACACGTTGGATTAGAGACAACGCCATTGCAAAGTTACAGTATCGCTATTGGTTTTGGTTTGCTAATTATGATCATTGGTAAGATACTTATTAGTCGAATTAATTTTGATCCAGGCGAAGACAAAGTATTTCATTACACTAATGTGGAAAAAATATTCTCCGTTTTAATGATGGTTACCGCATGTTCAATGGCGTTTGCACACGGATCAAATGATGTTGCTAATGCCATCGGACCTGTTGCAGCGGTTGTTGGCGTGGTACAAAGTGGCGGCGAGGTTTCCCAAAAGTCCGTACTACCGCTTTGGATTTTAGGTCTAGGTGGTGTTGGAATTGTTGCTGGATTGGCTATGTACGGTCACAAAGTCATTGCCACAGTGGGTTCAGGCATAACCGCATTAACACCGAGTCGTGGATTTGCAGCGACATTAGCGGCGTCGGTCACCGTGGTGCTGGCGTCGGGAACGGGTTTGCCGATTTCCACAACTCACACATTGGTTGGTGCGGTATTAGGCGTTGGTTTAGCTCGTGGTATTGGCGCAATTAATTTAGGGGTTGTGAGAACTGTTTTTATGTCTTGGATTGTGACATTACCTGCCGGTGCATTTTTAGCAATTCTATTCTTTTATATATTAAAAGGTATATTTTCTGTTGCGTAATTAGTTACCCAGATAAAAATAGAAAGTTGCGCCTTTGCCTAATTCAGACGTTGCCCATACTTTTCCATTATGCCGATCGATAACTCGTTTTACGATTGCCAATCCAATGCCAGTCCCTTCATAATCGTCTGTGGAATGCAATCGTCTGAAGGTGTCGAAAATGGAATTGGCAAACTCCATTGAAAATCCTATCCCATTGTCTTTAACAAAGTATATCGTCTGATTGTTTTCAATATATGATCCAATTTCAATTGTACTATTAAGTGTTTTTGATGAATATTTCCATGCATTAGAGATTAAATTTTCAATACATTGATGTATTAACGTCTTATCACCAGTGATGGATAGGTCTTCACGAATAATCCAATTGACTGTATGCTCAGTTACTAAATTCGACTCCAGGTTTTGAATAATGCATTTCACCATATCACTTAAGTTGATTTTTGATTGGTGAAGTTCGCTGCGTGTTAAACGAGATAGTTTTAATATTTCGTCAATGATGGAAGACATCCGCTCACCTGCAGAATGTACACGCGTCAACATCTTGATTTGATCGTCGGAAAGAGAGTGTCTTGATTCTTCCAATACGATTTGACTAAAGCCAATTATGCCACGCAGTGGTGTTCTCAAATCATGTGCAATGGAATAGCTATATGCCTCCAATTCTCGATTGCTGGCTTCTAAACTCGCTGTTCTTTTTTCCACAAGTGATTCTAAAGAGTCATGACTTGTGCGCAAATCCGATTGTAATGTTTCATTATATTTTATTAAATTGCGAATGAGTTTTATCACAATTACTATTATAAAGACGCATAAGATAAATGCGGCGATTGAATAATGCGTTATATTTTCCAGTTGTTTTTTATCGATAGCACTTAATTGTTTTGAAAGAGTAACTGCATTGCGATTGTTTAATCGATCAAATTGTTCCAATAAATAGTGATTGGATTGAAGCAAACTTTCAATGTCTTTACTTTTTAAGCTTGATGCTTGATGGCTTACCGCAGTTAATTCAATTAGTAATTTTTGTAACTCAGAAGACTTTTTCTTATATCGAGAAAAAACGGATTCTATTAATGGCTCACGATAACTCCCTTTATTTAAGCGGTTCAAAAATGTATTGTTTTGATCATAATTATACAGAATAGAAAACAAGCTAGATTCTAACGGTTTTTGGTGTTCAAGTTTAAATCCAATTAAACTTAGATCTTGTTTCAATTTAGACACTATTGCTAAATTAGGTAAATAATATTGGCTTAGTATCGACTCTTTAGCGTTAATTGAATTATGAATCTTATTATATTGAAACAATATTATGCTAAATATAGTAATTAATATGACTATGATAAATAGTACGTAAAAATAAATCCGATTTAATTTAATAGATTGAAAACCCATGGCGAATTACTTTATGAGGCCTTGTTGTAAAACGATGTTCTTTAAAATTTCAAAGTCTTGTGTACTTGCAGGAAAAAAAGCATTGGCGTTTAAAATGTCTAGAATGGGCTTATGATTTGGATTATTTATGTCTAATTTCAAAAATGCATCCATTAATTTATCAGTGATAAATTGGGGTAACGTATCTTGTACCGACCAAACATAATCTGTGTAGGGAGGGGATTTCCAAATAAGTTTTATTTTCTTATTGTCAATATTGTTGCTATTGATAAAGTTTTCTAAAACAATGCTATTGGCGACACCGAAATCAACTTTACCTTGTAGGACAAGTTCTATCGTTTTATCGTGGGCACCAGAATAAATAATATTTTTATAAAATGATTCTGGTTCGATGCCCCAGTTTTTATTCAAAAAATGTCGGGGCATTAAATGCCCAGAAGTAGAAATCTTAGAACCAAAGCTGATGGAGTGATTCTTAAAGTCAGCCATTTTATTATTTGGATGATCAATTCGCGTAAAAAAATGGCTCTCAAATTTTGTATCAACATCTCGCATTACCAGTGGTTGCGCGTTTGCTGTGTGGTTTGCTTGTAGAAAAGTAACGCCGCCTAAACGAATGATATCAACGGATTTGTTTTTAAATTGATTAATGGCATCTTTGTAAGAATCTAATGTGATGAGGGAAAATGTAATATTAGTTTCTTTTGTCAAATAATCGAGTAAAGGTTGATAGCGAATCAATAGTCGTTCTTTTGATTGATCCGGCAACACAGCGATCTTGAGAGAGGAGATATTAGGTTGAGGAGGGTGATCGTTTGAGCAAGCGAAACACAAAAGCATGCAAAATAGTATTACGAGAGTCTTCATTAAATGCCTGACTTTTTAAAATTCATATCTAGCTCGTTGATGCAAAATACAAATTGTTTAGTTAATTGATTACTTGTTTCGACGTTTCTAATTGCAACGATATTTATGTGATTTATAAAATTAAGAGGAGCTAATTCTTATTAAATCGTATGGTTGTTGTACTAGGTATGACCATTACTAAAAAACCGGATTAAAAAAAGTTGATCCTACTTATATTGTTAACCTAATTTTCAGAATTGCAAATTTTACTGTGGTAGATATTCAAGCACAAATTAATTAGTTTATTCAATTTAAATTATAAATACTTGGATTATTTTAAATATACACTCCATAATTATACATCCATCTATTTTGGAAGAATTTGAAGGGTTTAGTGGTGTTTGGGTGAGTAGGGTATTTATTTAGCTAGCCTAGTTTGCTGGATGTATAATAGCGTGATGTATAGTGTTGTCGAGTGAGGTGTCATGGAAATAGAAGACATAGAAAAACCACAAACAAGTTTTGATGAAATTTTGCGTGTTGAATTAGCTCAGTCTTTGTCAAAGATTGAAATAGCAGTACAAGATTTGATTGAATCGATTAAAAGCGATTGTGAATTGCCATGCTGGGTATACGATTCTAAATTATCAACATCTATTTCTGGGCGACATGCCCGTGACGTAGCGTGTGATATTATTTCAGCGTTCGATTATGAGGATAATCAAGATCCTCATGAATCAATTACTTTGCCGGGTGTTATTGGGAGTTCGGATAATACGCTTTCCTTGCTGGATCCCTTAAATGCTGCGAAAATTCAATTTAAAGACATTATGTTGAAGATGAAAGGGCAAACAACGATTGTTGATATTTTTAGTGCGGCGGGCGAGCGTAAACAAAAACGCGTTCCTATGGCGAAGTATAGTTTGGATTTGCTTGGCCGAAGCCGATTGCACCGATATCAAACTTATCGATTATTAAAAGCGTTTAATGAAAGACCTGAGAGAATTGGATTTACATGGGCACGCACAAGTAAAGTTGAAAAAATTAGTAAGACACGTGCAATTCGTATGTTACAAGCATTGGGCGATGATGAAAAAGTTTATTACGCATTAAAAAATTTGGATAATATTCCTGATAGTGAACCGTTAGTGTATGTCAGACCACCTCACTTGCACGCAAGAGCAAATTTAGTTTGGCCAGATCAAAATGACGATCGAACAGAATATCCAAAACAGGTTAATTGCTCGTTACCGCTGTTCATACCTTGTCGTTTGTCACCAAGGCAAACCTTACCCCGTGGTAATCAACTTAAACCCATACCATCAGATTCCGAATCGAAACAAAGACGAAAACGGATTAACACCAAGGTGGATAAAAAACCATTTTTACCCATGATAAATGTTTTTCGTTATTTACCTGAATACCGCTAAGAAGGAATATTATGAATATTTGGGTTGATGCAGACGCTTGTCCAGTCGTAATCAAAGAAATTTTATTTAGAGCTGCTAATCGTACTGCCATTAAGATTACATTGGTTGCTAATCATTTGATGAGAATACCGCCATCCCCGCATATTAGTTTTCTCAAAGTTGAATCCGGATTTGATATCGCTGACAATGTCATAATAAATAAAATGACCGCAGGTGATTTGGTCATTACAGCAGATATTCCGTTGGCAGCGGATGTCATCAAAAACGGGGGATTGGCATTGAATCCACGCGGAGAACTGTATACAGAAAACAATATTCGAGAAAGGTTAAATATGCGCGACTTCATGGACAACTTGAGATCAAGTGGCATACAAACCGGTGGTCCACCTGCAATCAGCCAACAAGATAGACAAAAATTCGCCAACAACCTAGACACAATTCTAGCGAAACGCAAATTGTAACCAGATAAATAGTGATTTTATGGATAAATCAAAGACCACAGAAGTAGACAGTAAATGGGGTGATCCCTCACCAATGCATGATCCACTCATACTTGCCCATTTTACGGCACGCCCCACCGATGTTTTAATTACAACCGGACCAAAAGCGGGAACGACATGGATGCAACAAATTTTATATCAACTCAAGTCGGGGGGAGAAGATAACTTCCGATCAATAGAAACCGTCGTTCCTTGGTTAGAAAGGCCTCGAAAAAATAAAACTTGGTCAGACATGCTGGATTATTACGAGTCATTGGAGAATCCTCGCATATTTAAGACACACTGTACCTACCCACAAACCCCCGGTGTCGATGTGGCAAATATTATTTTAACCTCTAGAGATCCTCGAGATTGTTGCATTAGTCACTATCACCATTTAATGAATATGACAGATCAAGCATACGAAGAAATTAATATTCAACGACCAACGTCATTTGATAATTTTTTTGAACAATGGATGGAATTCGGTGCATGGTATCGTAATATATCCAGCTGGTGGCCGCACAAAAACAAAAAAAATGTTTTGTGGTTACGATACGAAGATGTTAAACGTGATTTTGAATCTAGTGTATATAAAATTTTAAATCACCTTAATTGGCAACTCGCAGAGGACAGACGATCGAAGGTTTTTACCCACTGTTCATTCGCTTGGATGAAAAAACACAGTGAAAAATTTAGCACCTTCGATGATATGCAAAGTTCGTTGTTCAAAAAAGGCACATTCATTCGTCGAGGGGAAATCGGTGATCATAAAAATCAATTAAATAAACAACAAGAAAAACAGATATTGGATCGTGCAAAATCAGAATTACCCGCCGACTGTTTGGCGTTTTTAAATTTACCAGATTAGGATTTAAAAATCGTGATAACCCCAAATTTTGAAAATTACATCGTAAAACAACTATTGAGTCATCTGTTTGACTATGGAAAAATAAAGCATAAGGAATTCACATGAAAACCAACGTTCCACATTTTTATTTCAGTGTTATTGTTATATTCTGTTTATTTATCTCAAATGCCGCTATAGCAAAAGGCAATTATTTGTTATCAACAGCGAGCACCGGTGGTACCTATTATCCAGTTGGAGTAGCGCTTTCCACATTAATAAAAGTTAAGTTGCAACCAAAACATAAAATAAACCTATCCGCGATAAATTCCGCAGGCTCCGCAGAAAACATTAAACTCATGCGAGAAAACGAAACGCAATTCGCGATACTTCAAGGATTGTATGGCTCATATGCTTGGAATGGAACGGGACCACTTCAAAAAGAAGGCGCGCAAAAACAACTAAGAGCATTAACCATGTTATGGCAAAATGTGGAGCATTTTATCATCACAAAAAAAGATAAAAAAACCGGCACCATAAATGATATTAAAACACTAAACGGAAAAACAGCCGGTTTCGGTAAGAAAAATTCGGGGACCATTGGCTCCAATCGTAAAATATTAAGCCACCTCGGATTGAATTTAGATACTGATTTCGGTTTATTTTATGGGGGTTACGGTGCGACGGCCAGTGCCATGCAAGATGGTAAATTGGAAATTATTAATACGCCAGCTGGGGTTCCCGTTGGTGCATTAACAAAATTATTCGCAGCACGTGGTAATAACTTAACATTTCTTAACTTCACATCTGAACAAGTAAAATTAGCCGATAGTGGATTAAATTTGTGGACGCCTTATACCATTCCTGCAAATACGTATCCTGGGCAATCTAAACCAGTAGATACAATTGCACAACCAAATTTCTTAGCCGTTCGGGCTGATATCAATGAAAATGACGTATATATGATTACCAAAACCATATATGAAAATCTCGGATTCCTTCGTGCAATACATAAAGCAACAAACGCGATGACACTGGAAAAATCCATTGCGGGTTTACCCATGCCATTACACCCTGGCGCGGTAAAATATTACAAAGAAGTCGGCCTAACGATTCCACCACATTTAATAATGAACTAGTCACTATGTCACGTTGATTTAATCTTTTTTATAGAGAAAACAAATAATTTCTTCTGAATCATCTTCGTCGCTTGATTTTGGCTTGCGACAACAATCCTTCATTAAGACTAGCCTTTATTGGTTTGGCGCGTTTGTATCTGTGCTTCATTTATTTTTTAATTTCAGTACGCTTATTTCCTCTCACTGGCAAGCGACGCTTCACTTTGTTTGTTTAGGTAGTATGTGTTTATTACTTTATCCTATGACACGATCCGTCGCTGCTGCTGCATCGCCTAAAAGATTGATTATTGATTTTATATTGCTATTCAGTTTTGTCAGTGCGACGCTATGGGTAGTCGGATCAGAAACCGCGATTCATGAACGTGGTGTCAATATGACGGGTTTCGAGCAAAGTCTTGCCTTGATAACAATATTTGCCGCGATTGAACTTGCCAGGAGAACAACAGGATGGGTAATACCCATACTCATTCTTCTCACATTAAGTTATGTCATGTGGTGGGGCAGTTACATAGACGGTGTGTTTAACTTTTCTGGCTTGAGTGTTGAAACCGTATTATTCCGTAGCATCTTTGGGGATGATGCATTGTTTGGTAGCATTGCAAATATCTCTGTGAGTTATGTGTTTTTATTTATTTCATTTGGCGCGTTTTTGGTAAGATCTGGTGCCAGTGATTTCATTGTATCGTTGTCTCAAATCATTGCCGGTCGCATTCTAGGTGGACCGGGTCTGGTCGCTGTTTTTGCTTCTGGATTAACGGGCACCATCTCTGGCTCATCAATCGCAAATACGGTATCAACAGGTGTCATTACCATTCCAATGATGAAACGGGCGGGTTTTCCTGCACGATTCGCTGCGGGGGTAGAAGCGTCTGCAAGTACAGGAGGCCAGTTAATGCCCCCCATGATGGGTGCTGGTGCGTTTGTCATGGCCAGTTACACACAAATTTCTTATACACACATTGTATTAATCGCTTTTTTACCGGCACTGCTTTATTTTTTATCTGTCGGATTTTTTGTTCGGCTAGAAGCAAAAAGATGCAATTTGTCTGTCGATAATAGTCAATCGACTTTATCGTTTAAAAAAATCATGGGACAAGGTGGCATCGTGTTTGTGTTACCCATCAGTGTATTAATTACATTGTTAGTCATCGGTTTCACCCCGAGTTATGCTGCATGTATTGCCATTATCGTAGTCATCATATCCAGTTGGTTGACGCCAAATAAAATGGGATTAAAGGCAATAATTGATGCGTTATCGCTGGGAAGTCGCAATATGATTACCACCGGCATTTTACTGGTTGCTGTTGGTTTAGTGATAAATGTGATTGCTATGACTGGGATTGGCAATACCTTATCACTCATGATTCAAGAATGGGCTGGGGGAAATTTGTTGATTGCCATTCTTCTAGTTGCAATAGCCAGTTTAATATTGGGTATGGGTTTGCCTGTAACAGCAGCGTATATTGTATTGGCAACACTCTCCGCGCCAGCGTTGTATTTTTTGATGGCAGACATTGAATTGGTTAAATTGATTGCCGCTGGTGCTACTTTGCCTGAGGCGGCCAAAGCAATGGTAATGCTTGCCGCGCCGGACTATTTGTCCAAACTTGGCCATCCGATGTCAATTGAAGAGGCAAGGCAGTTGTTGAACGCATTAAGAACCGTGGACCCCTCCATTGTCACTGGCCTTTATGAGCAAGTGATTAGTCCAGCCTTACTTACCAGCTTGTTACTCTCTGCTCATATGATTATTTTTTGGCTAAGTCAGGATAGCAACGTAACCCCACCGGTTTGCCTAACTGCCTTTGCTGCTGCAGCTATCGCAGGCACAAAACAAATGCAGACCGGATTTACCGCCTGGAAATTATCAAAAGGTTTATACATCATTCCACTATTATTTGCTTATACGCCATTTTTGCACGGTGATATATTCACGGCGATGACAATCTTTTTCTTTTCTAGTGTGGCATTATATGCGTTTGCGTCTGCCTTTCAAGGTTATCTGCATTCTCCTTTGTCGCACATAACACGCCTCGTTTTAGCACTTGTTGCCATTGCACTTTTATATCCGTTGTTGTGGTTAAATTTAATTGGACTATTATTGTTTATGGGAATTTATATTTTTGACAAACTAAAAATAACAAACAAGGTAATCTGATGGTACCATTAAAAAAGTCATGTTATAGAAAGGAAAGAGGAGCGTAATATGGTAAAACACATTGTCATTTGGAAATTAAAAAGTGATGCAGAGGGAAACGATATTATTACCAATGCAAAAAAAGCAAAAACCTTACTCGAAAACCTTCAAGGAAAAATTCCGGGTCTAAAGCACGTAGAAGTCGGAATTAATATTATTGGAGAAAACAATAGTGGTGATATTTGTTTATACTCAGAATTTGAAACGTTGGAAGACCTAGAAAAATATCATAATCACCCTGAGCATTTGAAAATCATCCCTTTTATGAAACGCATTAGAGCAGAACGTTATGTTATGGATTATACAACGCAAGAATCTGAAAATTAATAAGTGACTCAGGTGAGTTTCATTTTCCGCTCTTTTGATAACCTCAAGAATCTTACCAATTTGTAATGTCTTAGAAAACTTACTGTAAACCTCCTAACCGATAATTACCATTAAGAAAACAAACATATTCACTTTTTAATTGTTTTCTCAAACAACATGGAATTATTTTAATCAAGGAGAGTTGTCATGAAAAATTATGCAAATTTTGAAAATTTAAATACTACCGAAAGAGCAGCACGTTTTGTCGTAAGCTTTGCCGTGATTGTTGGAACATTATACAGCCCAATGGTTGGATCAACATTATACGCTGTCATCAATCTATTGGCGATTGGTTTGGCTGCAACAGCAATCATCGGTTGGGATCCTGCTAAAGCATTGACGTTTGGCAAAAAATCAGAATTGCCTGCAAAACACAATTATCATGGCAACCACCACGCATAAGTAGATCATCAAAGGAAGGAATCTGAGACAACAAATTTATCCTCGTTCACCGTTTGTTGTCTCAGTCCATTGACAAGGATGTCATTTTTTTAAGTGTAATAGTTAAAAGGAATACGCAAATACAATTCTGTAAATCTAAAAATTGTTAACCCACCCCATTTCAAGTCTTTAAATTTTTGATTTACCTTCCATAAGTAGTTTACTATAAACCAAAGTAATAAATTGATGTGGAGGATGTATGCCGAATTTGTATGGTTTTGTCGTATGGGTATTAGGTTTTATTGGGCTAGTTTTGGTAGTCTGGAGTTGGCGTAAAATGAAAAAAGCTCAAACTATAAACGATTGGCCCATCGCTGAAGGTGTAATTGAAATATCCACACCAGCCAGTGATGAAAATAACTTTACACCTTATGTTGAATACAAATATAAAGTTGACAATAACGATCACACCGGGTCTTTAAAAATTGAAAGTGATGGCACATCAATGCCCAGCGAATCACACAACATAACAAACAAATATCCGTTAAATTCCAAAGTGAATGTATATTACGATCCCAGTAATCCACAAACCTCAACACTTGAGCCCAATGCTGGAAAAGATGTACAACTGATATTTTGGCTTTCTGCTGGATCTTTAGTTTTAGGATTGATTTTTGTTTTATTCAAATTGTAAATAATCTGTTGAAAGCTTATTCACGGTTTGAAGAAACCTAAAAAAGCATGCACCTATAGATGTTAATTCGAAAAGCCTCACTTGATGACATTGCGTCCATGCACGAAATTATGACGGTTTTAGCTAGAAAATCGATAGCACCAACCTTAACAACAAAAGGGCAAGAAAATCTATTAGCGTCTTTCACTATCGAAACCATTAAAAACAATATTACCGGAAACGTTCAGTATTTCTTATCAGAACTCGATTTACAAATTGTGGGTTTAATCGGAATAAAAAACAATGATCACTTGTATCATTTGTTTGTAAAAACAGAATACCAAAATAGAGGGATCGCGACCAAATTGTGGCATGTTGCAAAAGCGCATTGTATTAACGCAGGAAACAAAGGACGCTTTACAGTGAATGCCTCAGTAAACTCAAAAAATATGTATGAAAAGCTGGGGTTTTATGAAACAGCAGAAATAATGGATAAAAATGGTATTACATTCATTCCCATGGAAAATACGTTTGAGGATAACTAAGGAAATATTCAATCAAAACTGGGTTTTGATAATAATTTTTCAACCGCTTCCACGCTAAGTGGTTTAGCTAGAAAACCACAAACGCCGTTATTCCTTGCTTCTGCAACTTGCGTTTTTTCTAACTTCTTTGCAATTATGACAATTTTAATTTCTGGTGCTGATTTCTTAATTTTTGCCAATAGATCCATTGATCCAAATGGGGCTAAATCAAAGTCCAAAAACAAAATACTTTTTTTATGTTTCCGTATTAATTCGATGACAGATTTTGATTCAAGTGATTTCCCCAAAATCTGATAACGCTTTTTTTTCAATACCTTATTGAGATTCTGTTGCTCAAGCTCACTTTCAAGAACGATAATCGCCCGTTTATTTGCCGGATCAGAGGCTTTTAATTCGGTAAAACTGTAATCTTGTATACTCACGATTCAATCCTATTTAACTAATTAAAACTGTTCTTAACTGAGTTATCGGATAATAAAAAAATAGCTGTAGTAAGGTTATTTATTCGGCTTTTAATAACGCATTTTGAATTAGTGGAATTTCAATAACAAACGTACTGCCTTCATCAATTTTGGTGACAAAACTAATTTTTCCGGATAGGGCGTTTAACACGTTTTTTGTTGTCGCTAAACTAATTCCCAGATGTCCCGGTTTTCTTGTGTCTGGACTATCGAATTGATAGAAAGGCTCGAAAATATGATTTTTAATCTCATCGTTAATACCCTTACCTTCGTCTTTAACAATGAATTGAACCTTGTCATCAACTTTCTGAACGTGAATTGATATAAACTGATTTTCGTTTGTTGCATAAATTGCGTTCTCAAGCACAACATAAATAGCGTTGGATAATCGTTGTTTGTCCGTTTCAACAAAAACGTTTGCATTATCACTATCCACTTCTATTTGATGTATTTTATCTGGATAGCGTTTTTTAACTTTTACCATCGCTTCATTTAAAATATCACTCACTTTGCAAAGCTGAGGATCGACTTTAATTTTATTTATATCCAATGCTTGGAGATCCAACAGTTTATCCACAAATTCATGTTCCCGTACGACATTCCGAGAAATCAACTCAAGGTGTGTGCGTAACGCAGGTGTTAATGGCTCAACAACATCGGCAAGCAATAAATCGACGGATCCTTTTATTGCGGTTAAAGGCGATCGTAATTCTTGACTCATAGCAGCAACAAATTCATCCTTAATCTTTACTGCATTTTCTGCATACGCTTTAGCGATGTCTGCTTTCTCGATGGCTTCCTGTTTTTTTCGAGACTCTTGGTTTACTTTTTCAATGACAAGATTATATTGTTTTGCTATGACGCCAACTTCTGTGTGCGGATCGACGTCCACATGACTGTCAAATACATTATTCACACATTGTTTTTCCATTTCTTGAATTAATTCTGTGATTGGCGTTGAGCTAGCATGCTCACCACTGTTTAAACCTTTTTTCTCTATCTCAGAAGTTACACGTAGTGGACTAATCTGTTTTATCAATTTTAATATGGAAAACCCGACGACAAAAACCCAAGCAAAAACACAACTAACACCAATAAATTGAATCCATACTTGCTCTAACACAGGTGTGTTAAACTGTTCATTGGTGGAAATTACAAAAAAAGGAAATACGATAGTACCAAATGCGCCGGCAAATCCATGTGCTGAAATTGCCCCGAGTACATCATCAATTTTTTTGCTTGCTAAATATTCCGATCCATAATAAGCAACTGTGGCACCTAACAAACCCAGAATTGCCGCGCCACTAGGCGATAACAAATTGACAGCCGCACTAATTGAAACGAGACCACCTATCATTCCATTCGTAATTGCAAAGACTGAAAAGGGTTTCGACGATAACCAGTTCATCAAAACAATGCCGCAACCAGCCGCTATCCCAGCGATAATTGTGTTTGCGAGAATTGTGGGAATGAGCTCAAGTGACGAATACGCTGCGCCTCCGTTTAAACCAACCCAACCTATGAAAAGAAATAAGCAACCAACTACAGCATACGTTAAATTTTGAGGTTGAATGGGTTTGTCGTTGTCAAAACGCCCGATACGTGGCCCCAATACAATAACGCAGACTAATGCAAACCAAGCACTGCTTGAGTGAATCACTGTTGCACCAGCAAAATCTATGAATCCCAAATTTGCTAACCAGCCATTGGGATTGCCGCTTACGTCCGTCGCCCAAATCCAATGACCAACAACAGGATAAACGATTGTGCTGATTAAACATGCCACCAAAACATAAGAACGAAACCGCATCCGTTCCGCAACAGCACCAGACACAATGGCTATCGCAACACAACACATTGACAAATGAAGCACAAAAAGTGAAATGTTTTCTGGCGTGTTTAGAGAGGAAAAATATGGATGATCAGCACCAAATATTCCCAAAACACTATTGCCAGCCATGATCATGTATCCAAAAAGCGCAAATGTAGCGCCACCAATACAAACACTAAATAGACTTTTAATGGCTACGTTAATGGAATTCTTTGATCGAACTAACCCAGTTTCCAACAGACAAAATCCAGCTAACATTAGCAACACAAGAGTTGTGCACAGGCTTAGCCAAATTATCATAGCATCATTGTTCATTTAATAGTCACTAAAAAAGAAATCGGGGCAATGCTTTAGCGACGTAGAAATTATGTAGCTGAAGTGAAAGTCATTAATAAATAGACTAATTTTATAAAGTATCTCAATTTATATACGATATTCGATCAAACTATGACCTATCCATTCCAGAACATGCAAATTATTTCTTGTGCTGACTTAATTAAAAAAAATGGAAAAAAATTAATCTGACAGCATAACTCGAATAATGATGATTTCTCTTGTAACATATCGACGCGTTCGATTGTGTTAAATAGTCAAAACATGGGATGGATGTGATTACAAAACAGTCTCAATAATAATAAGGCAATAATATCCGCATCATTTGCACAAATCACAGGACATAACTCCAAACTATTACAATAAATAAAATAACTCATTTAACGTGATTTATGTTACATACCCAAGCCACAATAATCTGTCAGAGTTAAACTGAATGGCTAAAAGCGAATGTTAAGCTAATGGAAATGATTTAATGTATGAAAAATGGAAATTTAAAAAACACAATTAGCAATAAAATCGTTTGCACTGTCGCACTATTTGTCATTGGATTCATATCAGGTAATTCACAGTCAGCCGACGACATTGAGCTGTCATTTCAAATTGCATCGCCGAGTAACTCACCAGAATATGGCATTGCAACAACATTAAACAGTGTTTGCCCAACCATAACGAATCCGCAATCTGAAGAACAAACTAATTTGAATTCTGTGTGCACTTTTTTCCTGGATACGACACAAGGCACGCCTGAAGCGAAAATAGAAATTTCAAAAGAATTAAGTGCGAAAAATACATCGTCAAACAATGCCAGTATTGCGCGACCTGCTTTTTCTAGTGGTTTTAGTGGCATTAATCTCAGATTATCGGCATTGCGTAAGGGAACAAAATCGATTAGTCAAAACAAATATACTTTACTACCATTTTACGTTCCGAATCGATTCGTGAAAAATGCGAATTCTTCAAGCAATGAACCCGGCGGTTTATTTTCTCAAAGATTGAGTGCGTATATTAATCTAAGCACTGCATCAGGTGAATATATTGAAACAAATACCGAAGCTGGCTTTGATGATAGTAGTAAAAGTGTATTGCTAGGCATGGATTATCGAATTGGGCTCAATTCATTTGTCGGCATTGCATCTAACTACACATCAAATGATTTAGAGCTAAGCGATCCTGGTAGTAAAATCACAGCATCTCAATATCAAATTTTACTTTACGCGTCACATATGCTGAGTGAAAACTGGTATTTGCAATTGTCATTACAAGGCGCAAATCAAAACATAGAAATGACTCGCGCAATCAATTTAGTATTAGCAACACCTGTAAATGAAATTGCCAATGCGGACACCACTGGCAATCAATTAGGAATTAATTTAAGTACGGGTTATGATAAACACTTTGGGAGTGGTTATAGCGGTGCCATTGCCGCTTCGGTAAACTATTTATCATCACATATCGATGGGTATAGTGAATCCGGGGCACCTGGTTTTAATTTAAACGTGAATGAACAAGATATTACTAGCCTTAACTCAGACGTAAAATTAGCACTATCAGCGAATTATTCATTTTCATGGGGCCTTGTTCTTCCGCAATTATCCGCCGCTTGGATACATGAATATAAGCAACAGGGTGATACTATAACAGCTAGCTTTTTAACTGATCCAAATAACACGCCATTTTCCTTTACCACACAAGATGCTGATCCCAATTATTTTGTTTTTGGTGCAACGATTCAGGCACTTTTTACCGGTGGTCGATCTGCTTTCTTGAGTGTGAACTCTATTCAAAAACTCAGGGACCGGAAACATTTGGCTGCAATGCTCGGTTACCGTATGGAATTTTAATCTAATGACTAACAAACCAAATAGTCTGCAAAATAATTTTTCCATTTTACATTTTTTATGTTTGATGGTGATACTTATCGTTATTTTGTCAGCTTGTTCTCAAGAATTAACATCACAATCTGATGGATCTACGGTTTTAATTTTATCGGAACCGTCAATCAAATTACAAAAAGTAAACAACAAAGCCATTAAGCAAGTTGAAATAAGCACTGCCATACCAGAGTTAACTAGCTTAGAAGTCAAATTGGTGGACGACAAAAATAATCTGATAAATGAACTGGAATTACTCAATAGTGAAAATAGTTTACAACTGGAAGTAACACCGGGAGAAGCATTAAAACTTAATGCCATCGCGTATGCTGGCGATGAAATACTTTATAATGGTAATGTCGACATCTTGCCGCTTATTCAAGGCGAGTCTCGTACGGTTAGCCTCACCTTGACACCCACGGTTAATTTCAGTTTAAAAATCCCTACCGACGGCCAGGATGCGGATAATCCAAACCAAGCTAGCAAATTGCCTGTTGGAAAGTCCCAATCCTTAAAAATTGATAATACCTTGCAAGGGTTAACTGACAATTCGATCATTTGGTTTGTTAATAATATTGAAGGTGGCAATGATGCTGTTGGGACAATAAGTACCGATGGTATTTATACTCCGCCAGAGCAATTACCTGACACGCCAGAAATTACAATTAAAGCCACACCGCAAAAAGCGCCTTCATTTAGTACTGAAGTTACCATTGTGTTAGCGCAGGAGACAACACCAATACTGACTGTTGAGAGCATTCAAGTCCAAAATCCCATTTCGGCATTGAGCTTGGATCAAACACATCAACTCATATTGGAAACCGTACTATCTGATCAAAGTATCGCTTCTATTTCAGAAGGGGAAAACATAAACTGGTCCAGTGACAATGCGTCATTCGTTTCTGTCGATGACAATGGATTGCTAACGGCACTGCAATTAGGATCTGCACGCATCACAGCGAATGCATTCGATAAACAAACCAGTTTAACTGTATCAGTGTCGGGTACTGAACCACAATTGACAGCCATTCAAATTAACAATCCGCCAAATGAATTACGCATTGATGCTACAGCGCAACTACAAGTTGATGCATTATATGACAACCAGTCTGTTATCAACATTGACAACGATGAATCGATTAGCTGGTCAAGTGATGATGAAAACATTCTAATTGTCAGTGCATCTGGTTTCCTAACAGCAAAACAACCTGGCAGTGCAGTGATTACGGTTAAAACATTGGATAAACAAGATGTGATAACCATTAAGGTGATCAATCCCATCAATAGAATAGAGTTGATTAATGCACCTTCAGAGTTAAGCATGGATATGTCAGTACAATTACAACTTGATGCCATCTATGAAAATAATGTCCGGGAAAATATCACTGTAGACGATGCCGTTATTTGGACAATTAGTAATGAAGCTATTGTTTCGATAGATTCAAGTGGAATCCTTAATACAGTTCAAACCGGAACGGTAGATATCATCGTAAATGCATTTGGCAAAGAAGCCAAACATACACTAACAATCTCAAATCCGGTAACACGTATCGAATTGGTAAATCCACCACAATCACTCATCGTGAACAGTACAAGCCAATTGCAACTGAGTGCCTTTTTCGAAAATGGGGATATTGTCGATATTACCAATACAGAATCAATTACATGGCTCAGCAGTGACGAACAATTTGTAACAGTTGATGACAATGGTCTACTAAACGCTTTGTCGACAGGCACTGCTTCAATAACCGTGAACGCACTAGGCAAAGAAGCCAAACATACGCTAACAATCTCAAATCCGGTAACACGTATCGAATTGGTAAATCCACCACAATCACTCATCGTGAACAGTACAAGCCAATTGCAACTGAATGCCATTTTCGAAAATGAGGATATTGTCGATATTACCAATACGGAATCAATTACATGGCTCAGCAGTGACGAACAAGTGGTAACAGTTGATGACAATGGTTTGCTTGAAGCATTGTCGTCAGGCAATGCTTCAATTACAGTGAGCGCACTAGGAGAAACCGCTATCCTAGATTTGAAGATAGATGAAACGCTAACCTTTGCATTGGATACGGATGGAGATGGTATCGGCGACGCGGAAGAAATCGAATTGGGATTTGATCCTAACAATCCAAATGAGCCTTCGCTCAGTGATAATTTGGTTTTAAGTAGTGCAATCTCAATTCCTATGAGTCTATTGAATACGATTAAACCCACAACAATTACAAAATTTAGCAAGGCAACTATTTTAAAGGAAGCGATATCCAAACCACTTTCTATTATCAATACCGTGTCACCATCAATACTCGAACAATACCAATCTCAAGCTAAACTGGTGGAGGCATTACCTATTCCAGTAAGCATTCTCAATTCTGTGTTAGTACCAGAGTTTGTTTCCACGCAACCGAATCAAAACGTCACACTCACTGAAGCGATCTCAAAGCCAGTCAGTGTGCTTAATACCGTGCCACCAATTTCACTTACTGAAAATATTCCTGTGAAGCAATTAAAAAATGCAGTCACGGTACCGGTATCCATTTTAAATACAGTAAGTCCTTTGGAAAGTATTCCAGAAGATCCTAAGATCCATGAAATCAGTAGTCCGATTATTAGCATTGAAGTGATTGAGTAAGTCTCACTTTGATTATGAAAAATGATATTTGAGTTATGAGGAAAAAGAGATGAATCCAAAAGTATTTAGCAAACGCCTGCTTTGCATTATATTGCTCGCAGGTTTTAATACAGCAAACGCTGCATTTGATAGTGGCTCTGATGGAACAGACGGTGAATTAAGTTTTAGCTGTGAGGATAATGTGCCAGTTTTATGGGATCCACGCAACCCGGCTAATCAAGGCGGTGCGATCGACCCTGAAGGGGATAATATTTTTCATTTCACGTCTATCAATATTCCAGCCAATTGTGAAATTCGATTAAAAGCTACCTTGCTCGGATATTCGCCTGTGATTTGGTTATCCCAAGGTGATGTCACCATTAATGGTATTGTTAATCTCGATGGAGAAAACGGCCATGCGAGTACTGCGGGTAGTCAACGCAATCTATCGATCCCAGGGCCGGGTGGTTTCCCTGGCGGTATTGGGGCAACGGCAAGTATTAGTGGCGCAACGGATGGTTTTGGGCCAGGTGCAGGAACTGTTTTAGATTATCCCCATGCGAGTCATTCAACAACAAGAAATGCCTCCATTCCTAGATACGGGAATGTATTTTTACAACCCTTAATTGGCGGATCTGGTGGTTCAGGAAATCCTGGCGGTGGCGGTGGTGGTGCCGGTGGTGGTGCATTATTGATTTCCAGCAATACCTTAGTCGATTTAAGCAATGGGAAATTGTATGCCAGAGGTGGCACAGGTAGTAGTGGTGATGGATCCGGTGGCGCCGTTCGAATTGTAACACCTAGAATTGTTATGAATTCATCTGGAGACGTAGATATTAATACGAATTCATTACGTTTTGGTGGTGACGGGCGTGTTCGCATCGAAGCAGTGGAATATATTAATGCACCTAATATTCTTGGAAATGTTAAAACAGCAACATTAGCAGTAGAATCACTTGATGTATCGGGTTACAGCTATGTCGTTCCAACCGTTCGAATAACCAAAGTTAACAATGTAGATGCGCCGCTAAATCCAACCGCAAATATTCCATCAGTGGATATTACATTTAATACCGCCACTACAGGGCCAGTGTTGATTCAAGGTGAAAACATGGAATCCATGTCAGATAATTTAGCTGATATTGAAATTACATTGGAAGTGCATAATGAAAATACTGGAACACAAACCTATACGGCAACAAGTGCGTTAATACCAGATCAGTCCGATGCAACATTATCCTCTTTAGCCATTACCGATGTTACGTTTGATCCGGGATTTTCCCAACTAATAGTTAGAGCGAAACTCGTTCCGCAAGAACAATAGAAATCTAGGCCTTCGAGTTCAAGTCCGTATGTAACACGAGTGGCATAGTGTTAAAAAAACCAATGACGAATTAACATCATTGGTTTTTTTTGTTCTATTTCAATTACGAATTAAATATTTGAATTAAATATCTGCCAGAGCACATTATCCCAAGTTGGCTCCACAATTGACGTATCTACCACACCATCTGCATCAGAATCTGTTTCAACCAATACCGTCCCATCAGGTTGTGCAGTTGCTGTAACGATGCCTGTGGTTACCCCAGCACTCGCATAAGATACCGTTAGTGAACCAGAGGTCGGTGCAGCGCCAATTGCGCCAGAGAAAATTTGACTCGTTTCCGCGGAAACACTTGACGTTGTCAAATCTGCGAGTGTAACTTGTGCGGTGACACCAAATTCCCAAGTATAAGTCTGTGCTGCTGTATCCCAATCAAATGCCAAGTTAAAGGCATGATCGCTGACTTTTGTACCAGTATCATTGGTTCGTGACACACTACCTGTACCGGTAGCCGATTGACTAATGGTTGTATCGACTACGACAATTCCAGTGGTAGTTGATCCATTGACAACTCTACTGACCGCTGCAGCGGTATTTTCACGCGTGAAGTTTTCCTGGAACATGGTTGTTTGCATGGTCCAATTAGGATCAACAAATGGTACACCTTCCATTTGATCAGCGATAAATCCGCGACTACCATTTAGCACTATATTTCCGCCGGGATTTCTAACACAATCCGTATAAGCCGTAGTCCGCATATCACCCGTAGATAATCCCACTGGATCAACATCATCCAAGGTTCGGGTCATAAGCCCACCGCCAACACAAGCTGTCTCGACCGTTGATACTGCTAAAGGTGAAATCAACGAATTTGTCGCATTGCTTGAAGAAAGAAAAACAAAATCCAATCCGCTATTTGCCAATGATGGATCAACGCCATTTAAATTGGATTCATTGGCAGTGACGTTGGGATTTGGGTTGAAACTGGTTATGGAATTCCCCTGACTATTGTCATTAATATTCACATTGTTGTTTATATTCACATTCACATTACTATTGCTGTTGTTGTTAAATGTAATGCTGCCACTCGGTAACGCGGGTAGTGAGCCAGGAATGAGTCCAGGTGGGATTCCACCGCCTTGACCGGGTGGTAACGCACCACCAAGACCCGGTGGAGATCCAATCCCTCCGATGGGTGGTGTTCCTGTTCCACCACCTGGATTGGGTGTTGGTGTACTTGGATTTCCTGTACCGTTACCAGGTGGAGTGCCACCTAAACCAGGGGGTGTTCCCACGCCAGGATTTGGAACGGGTGAACCAGGATTTGGATTTCCGGCACCGTTACCAGGTGGGGTGCCACCCAAACCAGGGGGTGTTCCCGCGCCTGGATTTGGAACGGGTGAACCGGGATTTGGATTTCCAGCACCGTTACCAGGCGGAGTGCCACCTAAACCAGGAGGTGTTCCTACGCCAGGATTTGGAACGGGTGAACCGGGATTTGGATTTCCAGCACCGTTACCAGGCGGAGTGCCACCTAAACCAGGAGGTGTTCCTACGCCAGGATTTGGAACGGGTGAACCGGGATTTCCCACACCGCCACCAGGAGGAGTACCACCACCTAATCCGGGTGGTGTGCCACCAAGACCTGGTGGAATACCACCTTGTCCAGGGGGCAATCCACCTCCCAAACCAGGTGGTGGTAAAATAACGCCATTCGGTGGTGTAGTAGGTAGTGTACCAGCGAAAAAACTGGCAAACGCACCAAATCCGCCAAAACCGAATCCGCCAACATTTCCGATAATGCTGGCAATACTTCCGCCAAACCCAAACCCACCCGCATTACCAATAATGCCGTTTGTCGTAATGGTAGTAGTCGTTGTTGTGGTCGAAGTGTTGTTGTTAAACCCACTACCAAATGCATCGGACAATGCAAGCGGCGTTGCTAATGAATCATCAGTATGGGTTCGTGTTTGTAATTTAGAATTGCTAGTCGCACTATCAACTGCAAGCTCCGGTGATGAATTTGTTTTTTGAACTTCCCCACCGCAGGCAACTAACAATGTTGTTATTGCAATGGAAAGGCTGGATTTTTTAAACAGTGATAGGTTGTTCGAATTTGAAATACGCATTTGTCCCCCACGAACCGAATGATAAATATGAATTTAGATTAAATCTCTATTCTTGAAATTTTTTATTATCTATTAATTATAGTCGTTTTCGAGACCCTTTATAAGCAAAATGTTGAATTTAACGAGAAAGTAATATCTTATAAATTAATAACTTATCGGTTTTATGTAATTCATTTCCAATTCATAATTGATAATGTCAAAACTTTGCAACTTCCCGATCGACAAACAGCCAATTTTCAATCAACGTTTTTAAATTATGTTTCTGTCAACCAAAGGACAACTCCCACGTTATTAACTCTGTATGGCGAATCTATAGCCCGCATTTCTCACAGGGTCGCGAGATTATCGCGCAGAGGGTTGATCCCACAAGTGATTTACTGACTGAGTGGAATACGGACTGTATTTCCGAAGGAAGAAAATTTCTTGTGGGATCAAAGATCAAGTGAGAATCCGCGAATCCTGTGAGAAATGCGGGCTAGCCCTACCAACACATCAGAAAACGAGTGAAAACCAAGGAGAAATAATCATGTTAAAAAACCTCAGTTTACTATTATTTATGTCCCTTTTTGCTAGTTCGTCATTTGCGTTTGGTGATGGATCAGGGCTCAGCGCAGAAGAACGCTGGAATAGTTTTCCTGCAGAAAAGCAAGCAAGAATATCGGAACGAGCGGCTGAAATGGGATTTGATATTTCAACACAGGAAGGACGAGACGCATTTCGCGCAGCAAGACTTGAAAAAAGAACGGCAAAAGCAGCAGAGCTAGGATTCGATATTTCAACTGAACAGGGTCGACAGGATTTTAGACAAGCCATGCGGTCAGAACGTCAAGCGATCCGAGAGCAAGTCAGAGCATTACCGGAAGCAGAAAGGATAGCATTAAAAGATGAATTAAGAGGATTGTCACGAAAAGAAAGAAAAGAAATTTTAGCATCACGATTTGGTAGTAATTAATTATTGTTTCACAATTTTAATCACGGGAAGGTTTTTTTAACCTTCCCTTTAATTGCCAAGGTCTTAATTTATGAGAGTCTTCAATTTCTTTTTAATTTGTCTGTTTAGCTTACCATTATCAGCAAAAGAGTGGATGCTAGATTTACACATTAGTAGCGGATATAACAATAATGTATTCCTACAAGATGATTTAAATCAAAGTATTGACGACAATGGTACGAATATAACTGAAGACATTCAGTCAGAATTCTTGATTGATACAAGCTATAAAATATTGAGTTTTCAAAACAGTGATGTCAAATTTATGCTTGCCTATGAACTGGAATATTTAAAAGATAATGATATTTCAAGTGCCTTAATCGATTTTGCTATTCCTTTCAGTTACTACTTAAAACAAACACGTTTTCGACTAACACCAAGTGTTGCCCGCTATTCCTCACAAGGTGAAAAAATACTATCTTATAAGGGAATTGGTTTTGACATAACGAGAAAAATAAATTGGTTTCGCTTAGGCGGATTTTACAACTATCAAATTAGCGACGCATTGAATGAAAATTACGATGCTTACGAAGGCATATCTCATGATTTTCACCTACAACTTGAAAAACTGTCTTACTCACAAAGAATTGCTTACAAAATTGGTTATTTCAAACAGGATTATATTGAAACGTTAGACGGTGACGAAAGTCACATGGGTTATTACGCAAGCGCGAGTTTCACTGCAAAATTAAAGCGGTGGGAAATTAATTTGAATGCAAAAATTAAACAGCGTAACTATGTCATTGACCCGTTAGATAACGTTAATCGTCGAGATATGTTGGTAACCAGTTCAATAATGCCATCCTATCGAATAAGTCCGTCAACGAAGTTATTTTATACAATTCGCTTCTCAAAAAACATCTCAAACCAAAATAGTGAAACTGACAATATGAATTATACTCAATGGCTAAATGAAATTGGTATTAGCTTATCTTTCTAATTGTGAAAATTCAAAAAATAATCATTTCGCTACTATTTGTTCTTAAAAATTTGTTCTTAAAAATTCCCTCAAAACAATTTTTGTCTTTATTTTAATAAAAACCTCTATATTTTTATGCGTGTGTAATCGGATGCGATTCGATGTTACTATTTCTTATTGTTGTTTCTTCACTTTCTACAAACTACTTTATCAACAATCATTCGACTAATTGATCATAAAGGAATCTGATATGAGTAAGCCAATTATCGCAGACAATAAACCAAAAAAAGTTAACATAACAAAAGGTGAAGAATATTACGTTTGTACCTGCGGACGCTCAAGTAATCAACCTTATTGTGATGGCTCTCATGCTGGTACAGAATTCTCACCGATGGCGTTCACCGCCGACGAAACAAGTGAGGCTTATTTGTGCGCATGCAAACACAGCAATAATTTCCCTTATTGTGACGGCACACATAAATCATTTACCACAGAACAGATTGGTTCGGAAGGACCGGGTCGAACCGAGTCTAATTCCTTAACTGCTGTTGCAACAGTTGAAGAACCCACTGTGGCACTGATACATCAACTTGCTAAAGATGGATTATCCAAAGTTGGACATCATGGACCTATGGTATCAATGGGTGTTCCTCGACATACATTACCCCATTGGGATGACATTCAGATCATGACTGCACAGATGGCAAACAAGCCATTAATGGAAGATCAACATGTTTCAACAGAACTCGTTATTGGCCCGGAAAGCAAAAAACCCTTGTCACTGGCAATTCCGTTGTTTGTATCCGATATGAGTTTTGGCGCGTTGTCGGAAGAAGCAAAAATTGCACTGGCGACAGGTGCTGAATTGGCCGGCACGGGAATCTGTTCCGGGGAAGGCGGCATGTTACCGGAAGAACAACAGGCAAATTCACGGTATTTTTATGAATACGCTAGCGCAGGTTTCGGTTACCAAGATGAACTAATGGAAAAAGTGCAAGCATTTCACTTTAAAGGTGGGCAAGGGGCAAAAACAGGAACAGGAGGGCACCTACCTGGCAATAAAAATAAAGGAAAAATATCTCAGGTCAGAGGCATTCCTGAAGGACAACCTGCAGTATCGCCGCCGACATTTGCGAATCTAACAACGGTTGCTGATTTCAAAAAGTTTGCCGATCGTGTAAGAGAAATATCGGGCGGTATACCCATTGGATTTAAACTCAGCGCAAATCATATGGAAAAAGACATTCAATTTGCATTAGATGCCAGTGCCGATTACATCATCCTCGACGGAAGAGGTGGGGGCACCGGCGCCGCACCAGAAATATTTAGAGATCATATCAGTGTTCCAACCATTCCAGCACTTGCCCGTGCTCGACGCTATTTAGATGAGCAAGGTGCGAGTGGCAGAGTCACTCTGATAATCACAGGAGGACTTAGACTACCCATTGATTTCACTAAAGCTTTAGCGTTAGGTGCAGATGGTATTGCGATATCAAACAGTGCCATGCAAGCAATTGGTTGTGTTGCGGCTCGCATGTGCAATACCAATAATTGTCCTGCTGGAATTGCAACACAAAAAGAATCCTTGCGTAAGAAAGTTAATATCGAAAAATCCTCAAAACAATTAGCGAATTTTTTCCAAGCGTCTGTTGAATTGATGCAGGTCATGTCCCGTGCCTGCGGCCATAGTCACTTAAATCAGTTCACTAAAACAGATTTAGCAACTTGGAAAAGAGAAATGGCCTATTTATCCGGAATTCGCTTTTCTGGTTTTAACAATTTGGATTAATCTGAGATAGCGACGGTGCCAGAATCGTTGAAGACAAAGTTATGGCGATGGGGGTTTAATTTTTTCCCTGCCTTTCGCGGCACGGGTGCAAAAGCGATTTACATTTCTGATGACTTTCACAATGTAAAAATCAAAATCCCATTTAACTGGCGTACAAAAAACTATGTAGGTACCATATTTGGTGGCAGCATGTTCGCGGCTACTGATCCAATGTATCCGGTGATGTTAATAAAAATTCTCGGGCCAAATTATATCGTTTGGGATAAAGAATCTAATATACGATATTACAAACCCGGCCGCACTACCTTATTTGCATCTGCTAAACTGGATAAATCAGAAATCGATGAGATTAAAGATTTATTGGGAACTGCGTCAAAAATTGATCGCTTTTACCAAATCGAACTATTGGATGAAAGTGGAATAGTTCACGCAACTATTGATAAAACAGTACATATTCGAAACAAGGAATAAAGAGGGAATTAATATGAAAGCCAAAGCCGCAGTCGCATGGGCAGCAAAACGCCCCTTGGAAATTGAGGAAATAGACGTCGAAGGACCCAAAGAAGGTGAGGTATTATTAAAAGTCGTGGCAACCGGCGTTTGTCATACCGATGCGTTTACCTTGTCTGGCGAAGACCCTGAAGGCGCGTTCCCTTGCGTTCTTGGCCATGAAGGAGGCTGCGAAGTGGTTGAGTGTGGTCCCGGTGTAAAAAATCTTTCCGTTGGCGATCATGTTATTCCTTTGTACATTCCTGAATGTGGTGAATGTGAGTATTGCCATTCCACAAAAACTAACTTATGCCAATCCATCGCGTCAACAGTATGGACTGGATATATGCCCGACGGCACACGGCGATTCTCACAAAATGGAAAAGCCATTTTTCATTACATGGGTTGTTCAACTTTCTCCGAATACACCGTTGTGCCTGAAATCGCATTAGCTAAAATTAATAAAGCAGCCCCATTGGATAAAGTTTGTTTATTGGGTTGTGGCATAACAACCGGCATCGGTGCCGTATTAAATACAGCGAAAGTTGAAGCAGATTCTACCGTAGCCGTTTTTGGATTGGGTGGCATTGGATTGTCTGTTATTCAAGGCGCCGTCATGGCAAATGCCAAACGCATCATTGCCATTGATGTCAACGAAGGAAAATTTGAAATGGCAAAAGCACTAGGTGCAACCGACTGCATCGATCCCAAAAAAATCACTGGCAGCTTAGTTGAAGCAATTGTCGATATGACTAATGGTGGTGTCGATTATTCCTTTGAGTGTATCGGTAATGTGGAAGTCATGCGTGAAGCACTGGAATGTTGTCACATGGGTTGGGGAACATCAACCATCATTGGTGTTGCTGGCGCAGGGCAGGAAATTCACACACGACCTTTTCAACTTGTTACCGGTAGAACCTGGAAGGGCACTGCATTCGGTGGCGTTAAAGGTAGAACTGAATTGCCAGGTTATGTAGAACAATACATGCAAGGTAAAATTAAAATTGATGATATGGTGACACACACGCTCCCATTAGAAGACATTAACAAAGCATTTGACTATATGCATGAAGGCAAAAGTATTCGATCTGTTATTACGTTTTAGGTGCCACATGAAAAAAATTGAAACAGTAAAAGAGTTTGATGGTTGGTTATCTCGTTATAGCCATTGGTCAAGCTCTTGTGATTGTGAAATGACGTTTTCACTCTTTTTGCCAGCACAAACAAACCATGAGACATTTCCCAGTTTATATTGGCTTTCCGGATTAACCTGCACAGATGATAACTTTCGTGTAAAGGCAGGTGCACAACGCTATGCTGCAGAATATGGTGTCGCATTAATCATTCCCGACACCAGTCCCCGCGGTGATACTGTGGCAGACGAACCTGATCGATATGATTTGGGAAAAGGAGCGGGATTTTACATCAATGCGACTCAAGCACCTTGGAAAAAAAACTACCAGATGTACCGCTATATCACTGAAGAACTTCCCATGCTAATCAAAGAACATTTTCCCGTGAATGATAAGCAAAGTATCTTTGGACATTCCATGGGAGGACACGGTGCCTTAATTGCCGCAATAAAGAATCCAAATATTTATTCCAGCGTTTCCGCCTTCGCTCCGATTTGCCATCCAACAAAATGCCCTTGGGGTGAAACGATATTTCAACAGTATCTTGGTGATGATAAAAAAACATGGCAACAATACGACGCATGTTGTTTAATACAATCCACAAGCAAGCCCATACCTATACTGATTGATCAAGGAAGTGATGATGAATTTTTACAAGAACAATTACACCCACAAGATCTAAAAACCGTCTGTGAAGAACACAATTATCCGTTAAATTTGCGAATCCAACCTGGTTACGATCACAGTTATCATTTTATCGCTACGTTTATTGGAGAGCATATAGAATATCATGCGTCAGCATTAAGAAAATGATAACTGTTCAATAAAAATGAATGAAGAATAAATATGGCTTTACGAAATTTTATTTAGGATACCTCTAGTATTCATATAAACGATGCTGGATCGTTATAAATCACAACCGGAAACATCCTTTGTGATTTTAATACCCAGTCTAGTTAATCAATATACTTAAAATAATATTCAACTCCGTATGCGACTTGACCGACACCCTATAAAATACTTGGGGATACGTTTAGGTACAGCCAAAATTCTCTTAATTGTATTTGAAATAATTAAGCCTAAACACATGAATACACATAGAAATATGATCAAATTCGTAAATTCATATTCATAAAGTCAATTGATACCAAGGCCAAGTAAATCAAACATTTTACGTGTTTAAAAATAGCGAATATAAAAGGAGAGTTTTATGTCAGAATCAAAATATCGACTAATAACACGGAGTGACTTTGACGGATTGGTATGCGCAGTTTTGTTGAAACATCTAAATCTAATTAACGACATTAAATTTGTTCACCCAAAAGACATGCAAGATGGGAAAGTTGAAGTAACAGAAAATGATATTTCAACCAATTTGCCTTACGTTGAGGGAATTAATTTAGCCTTCGATCATCATTCATCAGAAACCATACGTAACGAAAAACGCGATAATCATATCATAGACCCAGACATGCCATCAGCTGCCCGTGTGGTTTGGAAACACTACGGTGGACACAATGCATTTCCTGTTAAATGGGATGAGATGATGGAAGCGGTTGATAGAGGTGATTCTGCCCAATTTACAAAAGAGCAAGTATTAAATCCATCGGGATGGGATTTACTGAATTTCCTCATGGATGCACGAACCGGTCTTGGGCGATTTCGTGAATTTCGAATTTCCAATTACAATTTAATGATGGATTTGATCGACTATTGTAAAACTAACCCTATCGATAACATAATGGCGTTACCCGATGTTAAAGAGCGCGTTAATCTCTACCAGGAACAAGAAACACTTTTTAAGAGCCAGCTTGAACGATGCGGTACGGTACACAATAATCTCGTCGTTTTAGATTTGCGTAATGAAGACATTATTCATGCGGGTAATCGATTTATGATTTACGCTCTTTATCCGCAATGCAATATTTCAATTCACGTTATGTGGGGATTTCAAAAACAAAATACGGTTTTTGCCACTGGCAAATCTATTTTTGACAAATCATCAAAAACAAATGTCGGTGAACTCATGCTAAATTACAATGGCGGTGGTCATCAAGCGGCTGGAACCTGCCAAGTTGCACACGATCAATCAGAGCTAGTGCTCGGTGAATTGATTACAAGTATAAATAAAGACGGCTAATTCATTCTTTGGCAAGCCGCTGTTATCAAATAGCGGCTTGTTAATCATCTAAAATGTGTTGGTATAATATTCCTTTCAGTTTGCATAATATCCCAATCAATAAAATGTAAATTCCATTATTCGATTTCCGGATTCAGTATAAAATAAAACGTCGCACCTTTTTCTGGTTCCGCTGTTGCCCATATTCGGCCCCTATGTCGATGAACTATCCTTTGAACTGAAGCTAAACCGATGCCACTCCCTTCATATTCACTATTTTTGTGTAAGCGTTGAAATGGACTAAATATTTTTTCAGCCATTTGCATATCGAAGCCAATACCATTGTCTTTAACAAAATAAATAGTATTGGTTTTTTCTTTCATTTTACCAATTCGTATTGTTGCGCCTGGCTGTTTAGACGTATATTTAACTGCATTGTTGATTAAGTTTTCAAATACGATGGATGTGAGTCGTTTATCGACATTCGCTGTACCCAAGTCACTAACTTGAAAATTAATATCTTGGCTTTCTTTATTCATATAATTTAATAGAACTGACTTGACTAATTCATCTAAGTCAATTTTCTCTCGATTAAGTTCATTGCGTTCCAGTTGAGACAATTTTAGAAAGTCATCAATTAATTCTGCCATATGTTGAGAATTAGAAATAATACGTAATAAATACTGATTGCCAGTTTTATCAAGCTTCGATCCATAATCTTCAAATAAAACCTGAGAAAAACCATGAATTGATCGCAATGGTGCACGCAAATCATGTGACACAGAATAGGAAAAAAGTCTCAGCTCATTATTCAAGCTATGTAAGTCTTTTGTTCTTTCATCAACTAAATGTTCCAAATTATCGCGATGCGATTCCAATTGTTTTTGCGTTTCTTGTAACTCCTGTTGGGTCTTCACTATTTCAGTTATGTCACGACCTTCAGGAATTAATAGTTTTATTTCTTTATTTTTATCAAAAAATGGCTTAATAGAAAAATCAATCCATCGAACATCGTCATTCGGTGTCATTAACTTCATTTCAAAGCGAACAAATTCACCTTTTGACGCATGCTTAATCGAAAATTTTAATTTGTTTTGTAAATCGTGATCATTCTCAAACCAAGGCGTTTCCCAAAACTCTTTTCCTAGAACATCGGATTCAGTCAGATGACCAAAGTCCAAGGCAGTTTGATTCGCTTTTTGAATTTTTCCATCGGGTGATAAAATCCCAATGAGTTGAAATGTCTGGTTAAATACCGCTTGAAACTTTTGCTCACTTACAGACAATTTTTCCGTTGTCTTCTTGCCAAAATTTTGCAACCATTGGATGTGACTCACTACGGCTAACGACACAAACAGCAATAATATCACTAAACCAACACGTTGAATATTTTCCAAGAAGATAATACTTTCAAATAAACCCAGCCGTATCAGTGAAAATATTATCCAGGAAATTAATAGCGTAATTAAGCCAAACACAACAAAGCGTGAAACCGCGTTATGTTTATTCCAATTTGCAATGCCAGTAATTAATATAAAGGTGAGTGTAAGTGTTAATAATCCAATACTGATTTGAGTAATAATTAAATAGTCTAGCGCCAATTCTAAAACAAATAATCCTGTCCAAATACCAATGAGGATTTTTTGTAAACCCTGTAAATATTTTCCTTGCTCACTATAAAACTGCAATCCATCACAAAATAATAAAAAACTAATACAAGATAAACAAATCCCCATCGGCAATATATGCCGGCTGTATTCAACGAGGTTTTCACTGAAAATAAATTGTGCATAACCATCAAAGGTTAAAAATACGAAACTGATACTCGCAATGAAACTAATCAAATAAAGATAGGTAATGTTTCGAATAAAAGAATAGAGCAGCAGGTTAATGAGAAAAATAATAAGTAGCATTCCGTAAAACAAACCCATCCAAAATGATTCCAAATGATCAAATTGTTGAAATGCAGTTTCTGACAAGAGTTGAAGATTTAAACTAATGGAGGCTTGACTTTTTATTCGAAAATAATAAGTTTCTATTTTCTCAAACTCAGGATTGAGTTTAAACAATATTCGCCTGTGAGCCACTGAACGATTATCAAATGCTCTAAGATTGCCTGATTGTATCACGTTGATTTTACCATTTTGTATTTGGTAAAAATCCATATAATGGGTATTGGCAAAACGTTGATCGAGAATCCAGTTAGATAATTCTGAATTATTTTTAATCGTCAATCGCACCCAAATTGCTGAGTTAGTGAATCCAATACTCGGGGAATCGACATTATACGTCCTAAATTCGTGATCATGGTCACCATTGTGTATGGCGTTAAATGAAATTTTTCCCGTTTTGTCTTCGAAAACACTGATAAATTTTCCAAGCAAATAGGATTCTTGATTAGGATTAATCTGTAAAACCGGATCGGCAGTCGCCGTTGAAAGAACTAATTGAAACACCAAAAAGAAGAAAAGAGTAGAACGGCCATACATAAATTATGCTTCCAGCAATATTTATTAACATTTCAGGGCGCATGTCACAAAATACTAAAATTTGACATTGGTCTTTACACCCGCCAATTTATTTTGCCTCAACAAACTCAGTATATTCCCAACGTGTTCAGTTGTCTCCACTTTATTTTAATCGCTAAATCTGAGTGAATTATTGTGCTTTTTCTAATGGAAAATTTGTATCATTTAATTCGGTTATGAATTGTGCTTGTCCATAAAAACATCATTTCTTTATATTGGGACAACAACTATAATAGTATTTACAACAAGTGCGAATAAATTCGCCATAAAACAATAACAACAAAACAAATTCATTCATTTCAACATAAAAAGTCGCAAACTCAGTTTAGCTATTAACTCTTTTAATTTCAAAGAGATATCTTGCTATACGGAGAATAAAATAAGGAAAATTAATGACAAAATACCGTATTTTGAATGCCATCAAAACTAACGTTTATTTATTTTTAACGATTTTGTTTGTCGCTTGTGGCGGGGGAGATGAAAACACCGACGTCGCTGGCGTTATTTATACGCCCAATTCCACACTGTCAACGTCAGAAAATACGACAAGTACGACAGTTACCATAATGCTAGAAAGTGCACCAAGTAGCGCAATTAGCATATCCCTTAGCAGTAGCGATGAAACCGAAGGAACAATTTCACCGAGTGTAGTGAGTTTTACTGCTGAGAATTGGAATGTACCACAAACCATAACCATCACAGGTGTGGATGACGATATTGTTGACGGTGATCAAACTTACACAATCATTACCGGAGAAATAATCACTGATGATTCCCGTTACAATGGATTTAACCCACCGGACATAAACGTAGTCAATTCAGACAATGATGCTTCTAGTATCACAATCAGCCCAACAAACTTAAGTATCAATGAAACCGGAGAGCGGACATCAAGTCCTTTCAACGTTAGTGTCAATAGTCAACCCAGCGCTTCCATCGAAATCGATATTACCACTGGCGATTCCAGCGAAGCGTTAATCTCACAAAATAGCGGCACACCGAATACAACTCTTCGCTTGGTATTTACTGAGACCAATTGGTCAACGGCACAAACTGTTATTGTCACCAGCCAACATGACAGAGAAAATGATGGTAATCAAACGATTCAAATCAATTTGAGCAATGTCACTAGTGCTGATCCAGCTTATTCAAATCTTCCGGTTGATGATGTCACGGTGGAAGTGGTAGATACCGACATTGCAACTGCCAATTTTACACCGAGCCAGGATTTGGTGACCACTGAAAATCTGGGACAAGCTTCATTTAGCGTGGTTTTAACTAAACAGCCAAGTTCGAATGTTTCCTTTAACTTGTCCAGCAGTAATGTCGCTGAAGGTACAATCGACAAAACCAGTTTAACATTTACTCCGGTAAATTTTAACAGCGCACAATTGGTTACGATAACCGGAGTGGATGATACTACATTTGATGGTACACAAGTTTATACTATTGTCACCGATGCAATGGTCAGTAATGATCCTGATTATAATAACGTGAATCCCATTGATATTTCAGTCTCAAATTTGGATAATGAAGAATTTATTACCATAAATCCCATATCAAATTTATCTACATCGGAATCCGGCACAACTGCAAATTTTACCGTTGCACTGAATGTTGAACCCACTGATACGGTCATTTTTGACATAAGTTCCAGTGACATATCGGAAGGTTTGTTGATGGGAGGTGATTCACCTAACGTTGCTGTTGAAACGATAACAGTGACCTTTACGGTAGCAGATTGGGCAACACCACAAAGCATCACCATTGTTGGACAAAATGATGATGTAGAAGATGGAAATCAACCTTATACAATCCAGACCAGTCAAATCCAATCAAATGATCAAAACTATTTTGATTTAGATCCCGTTGATCCAACGATCTCGAACTTAGATGATGATACAGCGGGATTCACGCTAGGTTTTGTAGACCCAATTATTATTTCTGAGGACAATACAACGGCAAACGTTGACATTACGCTTAGCCGATTACCATCAGCAGATGTTGTATTTGAAGTAACAAGCACAGAGTCAGATGAAGCCTTAATCATTGGTGGTGACTCCCCAACCAATCCAGCTGATTTTGTATCTATCACCTTTACGCCAACAGATTGGATGACACCGCAAACTTTTACTATTGAAGGCCAAGACGATGATATTGTTGATGGTGACAAAATGTTTGATGTCACCGTCGCAATACAAAGCAGTGCAGACGCTAGTTTTGCTACTTTAGACACACAAACCTTAAGTGTAACGAATACAGATAATGAACTGAGTAATATCGGCACTACACTAAACAAACCACAAACTGTCATCACATCGGAAAAAGGTGACACAACATCATTTACTATTCGCCTAAACAGCAAACCCAATGGAATAGTGAATATCAATATTAAAAGCTCTGATTCCAATGAAGGGTTAATTTTAACAAAACAATCATCCACACCAGAAATTGAAAGCGTAATCTCATTTAATGAAGATAATTGGAATATATCACAAGTCATTGCATTGCTTGGCCAAGCCGATAATATAGAAGATGGCGACAAAGATTATAATGTTGACCTTATCGTAGAAGATTCAACAACAGATACGACTGGATATAAATCAATATCCATCGAAAGCATCAATAGTATTAATTTAGATGACACGTCACCAAAATGTGAGGGCAGTTCAGATACGCCAAAAACGATTCAATTGTCAGACTTACCATACAATGGGTCTGTCTGTTCTACAAATGGCAGTTTTCATAAAATTGTCGGCCTTACTAATGACAGTCATTATCTGTTATCATTCAAAAACATCACCGCTCCCATATTCACAGTGGTAACAACAGAACACGGCGAAAATCATCAATGCAATTCTGAAAACAATTCGACTAGTGAAATACTATGCAGTGTTTTTTCTGGCACTAGTGGTGAGCTGATAATTAATAGTTTTAACTTTGATGATAACGCAAATTTCACGATTTCAACCTTCAGTAGTAACATTCCATCAATAGAAGGGTCTAGAGACTCACCTGTTATTTTAGATAGCGCGGTGGCAGATGGTTTTTTAGCATCAACAAACTTGTCGCCAAGTTACTATCAACTGTCCAATTTGAATCCCAGCTCACAATATTTAATTTATTTATCAGATGTCGAAACCGAGGTAAACCTATCAACATTTGATAGCGCCGATTTTAGTCAATTAACTTGCTCCAATCATGATTTTCAAAATAATTTATCTGGACCGGTTTGTATCGCTAATACAAATGCCACAGGAAACCTTTGGATTAATATTAACAATATGACAAACAACGCAACATCAAATGTTAATATTAACTACATTGAATATAATGGTGAAAATTCTGAGGGATCTGCTACAAATCCTATAATTATTGAGTTTGCAGATTCAATGACCCAATTTTCGGGCAAAACCAATGGATTTATGCCAAGTTTTTATCGTATCGATGGATTGGAGGCAAATCAGTTTTACACAGTCTCCAAACACTCATTTGATATAGCCTATATAACGAATGAACCCATACAAAATTCACTTGATATCGAATGTCTTGTTTATTCCGGTAATCCTTGCAATATAGTAGCGGATGATAGTGGATCCCTATTTGTTAAAATTCTCCCGTCACAATATGAATCGAAGACAACAGACATTACGATTACCATTGAATCCTACGACGGCGAATCATCTGAAGGTAGCATCGATTCACCGCTAGAACTCAATTGGGAAAACACAGCGTTAACTTATAATGGCACAGTGGGAACGGCAGAAAGCCATTATCACATCCGCAATCTTATTCCCTTTGAATATTATTTATTGTCATTTTCTGAAATGCATCGAAACACTAATATACAAATCATTACCAATCTGCTTAAAAGTCAGTTTGCAAACTGCAGTGGTAGTGAAGAATCCCAATGTATCGTGAAAGCAGACTTGTTTGGCAATGTTCATATTAAGATGAATGCACTCAACATATCACAAGGCACAGGCTTTCGTTTGGACGTGAGCGAATATTCGGGTGTACTCGCTGAAGGAACAAAAAATAATCCACTGTTACTGACACCAAGTGGTGAAAACTGGGTTCACACTGGTACAGCAACCAACAATGGTAGTTATTATACTGTATCAGGCTTATTGCAAAATACGGTGTACCTACTTAACATCAATCTTCTAAGCAATTCCTCAATTAGAGTATCTCCTTATGCCCCACCGAAACCAGCAGAATTGTTTGTATGCCACTATGATAATACAGAATTTGATGTACGTTGTTTAATAAAAACCAATGAAAATGGAGAAATTGCAACAGAAATTGATGTTCAGGGCAAACCCATTACTGCAGTATATGAATTAAGTTTATCAACTTATTCCGATATTATGGCCCAAGGCAGTGAAGATAATCCAAGTATCATACAAGTTAATGCAGAATCTGATACGCATAACGGTTCCGTTAATGATTTTGGCAGTTTCTATCAATATGTTGGTTTAACCCCAAATACAACCTATTCACTTGAGTTAACATCAACAACGACATCGTATTTATCTGAAATAGACAAAAACGAGTCACCTGATCTTATACGTTGCGTTGTCTCAGGCGCTTCCAATACAAATGATAATTGTTATGGGAAATCAAACGAAAATGGGGAAATGCTGCTTGCAATTAAAGGAAAAAACAGTCCAAGCTTTGGTGGCAGTTTTACGTTAGTCTTAAATAAGCAAGCCAACTTGGTATCTGAGGGTGAATATTTCAAACCAAAAACAATCAGTTTTTCTAACCAGAGTATTACCTACATTGGCAAAACCGGCGCAGAAATAAATTACTATTCCATTGATAATTTGCAAGCAAACCAAGATTATCTTTTAACAGTTACAGATAATTTTTCCATTCACAATCGTTTCAATGATTTCACTGATTCAAACTGTGAGTCTTATATCCCTGATCTTGGTGAACAAGAGTGTTTAATCAGAGCGAATGAAAACGGAAAAATAAATATCTCTATTATCGCCAACTCACTGGGCACTCAAGATTTTAACTTGTCAATTGTGACTTATACTGGTTCAACCTCAGAAGGCACAAGGGATAATCCTCTGGAATTGGATTTTGCCAACTTACCCACCAGCAACACTGTGGGTTTAAATAGCAGCTACTATGTTATTACCGGATTAGCGGCAGACACGAATTACAATATTGTTTTTTCCAATATGTCATCCAAAAACATCAGTCCTATTGTTTATCGAACCCAGTTCCAATCATCATTGGCATGTTTTGCAAGAGAAATTACAAATGACGTGAAACAATGCTTGGCAACCTCTAGCAGTGATGGAAAATTATGGATTAATGTAAACGGTAGTTTAACCAGTGCTGGTGCAAGCTTCGACTTATCTGCTTCACTCTATGACGGCATTAACTCTCAAGGAAGTGTTAATGACCCAATGAATTTGGTATATATTGAAAATCAGGCAAACTATAATGGAACTGTAAGCCAAAAAGGCAGCTTCTACAAGATAGTTGGATTAGATCCAACAAAACAATATTATGTTAAAACATTTAACAACACTGATTCATTATTTGTGAAAATATTTTTAAATACATTCACAAACATATCATTACAGTGTCAATATTTTGTAGCCGTTAATAATGACAGTAACTGTTTGATTAATGCGAATCCCGACGGTGAAATTTGGATTAGCGTCAGTGCTTTTCAATCGTTAAATGGTGCTAGCTTTGAGTTAGATATTGCACCTTACAACGGTGTAAATTTTGAAGGAACTAAAGCGGCACCCTTCGTGTTAAATTCCTCAACTACAACGTTAACCCATAGTGGTTCTACCAATCCTTTAGACAGTTATTATTTAATTTCTGGATTACAATCCAATTCATATTATGTTTTATCATTAACCAATATGACAGCAGAATTGGATTTAGGTGTTTATTCAACCTCCGACTATGCTGCTTCAACTTGTGCAGTATTGAATAGTTCTTTGGTAGATGAGTCTTGTGTCGGCATTGCCAATAACAATGGAAACCTTTGGGTTAAAGTGGAAGGTAACCTAGCCAGTGAAGGCGCAACATTTGAATTAAACTTAACAAACTACAGTGGCGAAATTTCTGAAGGATCAATTGAAACACCAAAAAATATCGTGTTCGATGGCACATCATTGAATTATTTCGGCAAAGCCAGCCCCATCGGAAGTTTTTATAAAATGACTCAATTGGCTGCCGAAACGGATTATACGATTACATTATCTAACGCATCGGATAATACCGGACTAAAAGTGTTTGCAACCCCCTACACCAATCCCGTGATTTGCGATTATGGGTATTGGGAGTCAAACAACAAGACCTGTGTGGTTACATCCAACACTGAAGGAAATGTATGGCTAAACGTAACGGCCGGATTTGCACAACAAGGCTCAACATTTAATTTAACAATTTTACCGTAGTGACTTTGATTGAATAATTCAATAAACTATAAAGTTCACGCACTTTGTAATGACCGATTATTGAACACGACAATATGAATCATGAGAAACACGTTAATAATAAATGCTGGTTGTTAATTTTTGGCGCATGGCTGATTGCAACAATATCAACCCTGGGTAGTTTGTTTTTCAGTGAAGTTATGGAATTAACTCCATGTGTATTGTGTTGGTACCAACGAATATTCATGTTTCCGTTAGCCATTATCTTATTAGTCGGACTATTTCCATTAGACAAAAAAGTAGTCAATTACGCGCTGCCCATTGCCATTATTGGTCTTTTATTTACGGTATATCACTGCCTATTGTTTTTTGGGTTCATTCCGGAGAGTCTACAACCCTGTAGTCAAGGCGTCTCCTGCGCGGATGACAGCATGGTATTATTTGAGGTTTTACCTATCCCAATACTGTCACTCTGTTCGTTTTTGATTATAATTATCCTATTACTAAAAACCAGGACTCATCAATGAAAAAAAACCACATCATCATTGCATCCGTTGTTGTACTCGGCTTACTTTTTTCCTTAGCCGCGTATTTTTATAATTCACAACAAATGGAGACTAAAAACAACCTGGCTACAAAACATTCAAGCGCATTAATCCCATTTCATGCAATAAAAAAAGGTAATCCAAAAGCAAAAGTCACCATTGTTGAATTCCTAGATCCCGCTTGTGGCACCTGTAAAAAATTTCACCCAAGAATAAATGAATTGTTAAAAGAGTATCCTGAAAAACTCAACGTTGTGGTTCGTTATGCGCCATTTCACCACGGATCAGACAAAATGGTTGCAATTCTGGAAGCATCGCGAAAACAAAAACAATTCTGGAATGTACTAGATATCATGTTCGAAACACAAGAAGGCTGGACTGTAAATCACCGTGCAAAACCAAAATTATTCTGGAACTACTTAAAGGGTTATGGTTTTGATATTACGCAAATACAAAAAGACATGAAAGATCCCACGATTACAAAAATAATTGAAAAAGACCTTGCTGATGGAAAATTATTAGGCGTTAGAAAAACACCTACATTTTTTGTGAATGGTAAACCACTACCCAGTTTTGGTTTGCGGCAACTCAGGAACCTGGTTGAAAATGAAATCGCGGCAAATTATTAAATAGAAAACGTATTACCTTTATTTTACTATGAAACTTCATATATACCCGTAGCGTTATAAAATTAGGCCTAACTGCACTCCATTTAAATTCCACAACAGCGTTAAAATTCCTTGCAATAGACCGACTATTACGCGTCATTTTGCCTTGTTGTGAAATTAAAATGATGCACATTAACACCTAATTTCATAACGCTACGGGTATATACTATTTGATAAAATCGCTTATGCAACAAATTTCTTGACTTTATTCTGTATGTATTGCTCAAATTGAATATGATCAAGTGGTTTACTGAAATAAAATCCTTGAACCTCGTCACATCCTAATTCCCTAATAAACTCGAGTTGAGCCGCTGTCTCAATACCTTCTGCTGTGACATGCAAATTCAGACTACGGGCGAGCGCGACAATTGCGCGAGTAATCGCGGCATCTTCTAAATCATCCGGTAGATCTGATACAAAAGATTTATCAATTTTTAGATAGTCAATTGGAAATCGTTTCAGATAACTTAGAGAAGAATAACCAGTGCCAAAATCGTCCACCGATATTTTAATTCCCATGCTACTAAATGCTTTCAATGTTGCAATTGCAATATCGATATTTTCGATTAAAATACTTTCAGTGATCTCTAACTCCAGACAGGAAGCTGGAAAACCAGTCTCTTCCAATACCTGTTGAAATCGACTGACTAAATTCTTTTGTCTGAATTGTCTTGTAGAGAGATTCACAGACAAACGGAGTTGGTTTCCTTGTTGATGCCAAATTAGTGCTTGTTGACAGGCATTTCGAAGTACCCATTCACCTACCTCAATGATTAAACCGGTATCTTCCAACAAGCATACAAAAGTAACTGGCTGCACCTCACCTAACTCGTCATTATTCCAACGCAGCAACGCTTCCATTCCGATGACTTTATTTTGATGTAAATCAAAACGCGGTTGATAATGAAGATAAAATTCACTACGTGACAAAGCATGACGTAGGGCATTCTCATATGTAAGCCTTTTTTGGTTTCGGACATTCATCTCTGCAGTAAAATATTGATAAATATTTCCACCATTTGCCTTAGCTCGATACATTGCTGTGTCTGCATTTTTAATTAATACATCTATATCCATGGAATCTTCTGGATATACAGTGATTCCAATACTTGCTGTTGTAAATATTTCCTGCTTTTGAATGACGACTGGCTTTTCAATGGATCTTAAGATTCGTAATGTTATTTCTGTAATTTCATCAAGTTGATGTATTTCATCGAGAACTAACATAAATTCATCCCCGCCCAATCGTGCAACCGTGTCAACTTCTCTTACGCATTTTTTCAATCTATCTGCAGCCTCAATGAGCAATTGATCTCCCGCATCATGGCCTAATGTGTCGTTAATCGATTTAAACGTATCGAGATCGATAAAAATAATGGCGCAAAAATAGTCATCCCGTTCCGATCTTGCCATACAGTTAGACAACCTATCTCTCACCAGTGTACGATTAGGCAATCCAGTGAGTTCATCAAAATTTGCAAGATACATTAATTTTTCTTCAGCACGCTTGCGTTCAGTGATATCTCTAATCACCACAATAAAAAGCGTTCTGTCCACAATTTCCATTTTCGATAAATTTATTTCTATGGGAAAACGAGTGTTATCATTGTTACACGCGATAAATTCACTAGTTTCTATGTGTTGTTTACACGACCAGGATTGATGTAAATAAGACGTAAAATATCGGATAAATTCGAGTCTGGAGTCCTCATCAAATAAAGAAGTTAAATCAACTCCTTTCAGTTCGCGATGATTAAGGTTGAACATGTTGTTAACCGCCGGGTTATAGGATTCAATCTCCCGTGATTCGTCTATGGTAATAATACCATCAACAACATTATCAAGTACTGATCGCATGAGCATTTCACTATTACGAAGTGCAAGGTCTCGCTGCAATAATTCGCGATGATAATTATTTAAGGATTGCCTGACTTTTTCCAGTTCGGCGATGGGAAATTTGTCGTTGCCTTTGCCATCAAAATTAAACGTTCCTTGATGTAAAGCATCAATTTGTTTGGACAGTCGTCGCGATGGTAATACAAATAATACTGTTAATAGTGCAATAAACAGAAGGGATAGACCGGTACCAAGTAAGGAAAAACGCTGTAAAATCTCAAAGGAAAATGTTTGTAGCAAATTAAATTCGATGTGTTCGACTAGTTCATAATTTAGATAGGCAGTAATATTTTTGATATCAACGATTTCATCTTGATCCTTTTCAAATCCAATCGTGTTACTATTTATAAACTTAAATCGTTGGATGGCATTTAATGCCTCCAGGAAATTAACCCTTAACCCAATATATCCAATTATATTTTCATTTATCTGAGAATCAATTATTGCTTCATAATGATATATGTCAAAACTTTTAGCCTTTTTCAAAAAAACCGAATTAGATACTGGAAGCGTCAACTGTTTTTCAAGATTTGGATCAATAGGCGTAGCCAATGCTTTTCCATCAGAATTGTAAATCTCCACCGATAGGGGAAATTCCGGTAAAAAGCTCGCTGTCTTTATTCTATTTTCACGCCAATAAGAATAGTATGTTGGGTTATTAATTTGTTGAGATGTTTCATCCCACTGTGAAAATGCTTTGCCGGTATCTCGAATTATTGTATTAATTTGAGAGATTGTAAAAGCCATCTCTTCATTTGCTTGTTTTATATTTTGGTTTTCAGCTTGCTTTTGTAAATTGGTAATTTCTGAAATAGCATGATAATCCAAACTACCAAAAAATATCAAGCTAATCAAAAAAAACATTACACCATAGACAACAATTGATAATGGTTTCTTTGATGTAAAAACTCTGTTAAATAACATTTTCGGTTATCTTAGTTGTTCTTGCACTGCATCCAGTAAATCAAATTCATACTCGGCATCAAAAAAATGATTTGCCCCTTTCATTAACGTATACTCGACACCATTTTTACGCAGTGTTTGAGGCCATTCTTTTCCCATACGTTTGTCTGCCCCACCAAGAATGACATGGACTGGCAAATTATGTTTTGAAAGTGCTGAAACAATTTTTTCCTTACTCCAGGTAACGTAAGACAAAAACGCTTTTGGTGGGGAAACATATTTTTTACAATAAGAAAGTCTATATTCGCCTAATCCGGGATGATTACTTTTTTGAAGTTTCTTCGCAGCTCTAATTTGATCTATTGTTATAGCATTATCGTCTGATTGACCAGCATCAATTAAACTGGTTGCAATGATTTTCCTCAGCGCTGGCTTAGTCGATCTTTCTGCATATACCAATCCCTGCAAACTACCATAACTGTGGCCAACAAATACAATATTTTGATGCTTTTTTTGCTCCAACCATTTCATCCACTGCTGGATTTCGCTGATATCATCTTCCATAGAATGCGTATGAATTGCGTCACAGGACAGGGTAACCTTGCGTCGACTAACACCTAAAGAAAGAGTCGGTGCCAGCACAGTATAATCTTCATCTGCAAGTTCATTCACAAGATTGTTAACGGTTCTGAATTGTCGTGTGGTTAGAAATCCATGTAAGACAAGTACCGTCGCTTTTTGTGGATCACCCGGCAAATATTCCGCAGTCGCGATTAAACCATTATCCAGTTTTTTTTCAACGATTTCTGCATTCACGTTAGATGTGTAAAACCAAAAGCTGCACAGAAACAAAATAAAAAACTTCGTTAAATTCAACCTATTTAGTTTTGAATGTGTCATTTTTTTTAACTCGTTAATTACGACATATTTTTAAAATATTCTCTGTGTAAACTACATATCCCCGTATCAGATTCGATACAATCGCACAAAGACCAATCAAATAGGTTTATCGTCATTTTCCTTGAAAAATTAATGGCATAGGCTATTTACTGCTGAATAAAAATCACCATAAACTGAGGCTATAAAAAATGCATATAAATCAATTAAATGGATTTTGGTTAATAAACAATTATGAGAAATTATTCGTTTCTAGAAATAGATAATAGATTTAGATTTGGATTAAGTATTACTATTTTCTCTCGAATTTTCTTATTCGCTAAATAATAGAAATGATGGAGAATTTGTTGGATCGAGAGAATTTATCAGATCGTAACCCTTGTCAGTCTCTGAGCAAGCATGTCCGGCCTAAATTTTTTGAGTGTGTATCTATCACGTCAAACACTGTATATGTAATTAAATTGTATCGGTAGTTTAAATCCTTTACATCTATAGAATTATTTCGGAGCAATTTCGTAGTATACTAATTTAAATTATTATATTATTTTATAGGCATGACCCCTTATTACCCCATGGGATAGGTACCAATAAACGGCTAGAACAATTATACTAATGATGTACCAGTTAGATAACAAAACGTAATTACTAGTTAACTGGGGCTTATTGAGGCGGAAGTTATACGTGATCTACCCCCTATTTTGCAATAGTTATTGGGTTAATTATGAAATTTTTGAAATTTGATTTAACTGAATCTCAAGCAGTTATCGAACTTTATACGAATACTTTTGCAGATTCAGAGGGTAAAGCAGAAGGCAAACTAATTGGCAGCTTAGTGTCTGATCTAATCACAACCACTCGTAAATCTGACTTAGTCGGATTTGTTGCTAAATCAGAAGACAAAGTCCTTGGTAGCATATTCTTTAGTCGCCTTGTGCTGCCAAGTAATAACGTCGCGTTTATACTATCACCTGTCGCTATTGCAACAAAATATCAAGGTAAGGGGTTGGGTCAACAGCTAATCAATTTTGGTATCGAATATTTAAAAACATTAAACGTAGATATCGTGTTCACATATGGCGATCCAAATTTTTATGCTAAGGTTGGTTTTAAACCGATTAGTGAAGGTGTTGTAAAAGCACCCCTCAAACTGAGTTATCCGGAAGGTTGGCTGGCTCAATCATTAAATAACGCGCCTATCGATGTAATGAAAGGATCTACCCATTGCGTAAAAGCGTTAGATAACCAACAGTATTGGTAAACCAAGCGTCATATGGCCGGTTCGTCCTGGAGTTCATATCGATATGTTTTTATAAGAATATGAAATTAGTTTATTCTGTAATCCTTGTCGTATATTTGTGTACTCAAATCTGAGTAACGCGTGTTTATTGAATCCGTTTAAGCACCGTTCATAATTCAGATTTCTTGCGTAACAACTATTTATTCTAGATAATAGAGACATTCAAACTAATGTAGATTAACCCTTACGTTTCAAAATAATTCGATTAAAAATCGTTTCACTGCAATATTTTCAGTATCTAATGGCCGATACTCGATTATTCTAGAACTCACAATTAGTAGTATTGCTTATATTAGAATAAACTTCGTTCCGCCTTTATATACAGCAACGAATGATTTTCCTGGAATTATTTTAAAACGTTAGGATTAGTTAATCTTTCCACTATGTGGAGTATTTTAATGATTAAACGCAGCATATTTTTATTTATCCTATTAAGTATTTGTTTCTCATTTGTGTGGGCTGAAAATGAGAAAAGTTACGTGAGTAAACAAGAAAAATTTATTCTACAAGAAGTAATCGGCGGCTTGGGCGTTCCTTGGGGAATGGCATTCCTATCAACTAACGACATTATTTTTACCGAACGCGAAGGCGCCATTGGCTTATTAAATCTAACGAATAAGGATAGGTTTTGTGAGTAACACGAACCAAAACCTTATCATATTGTTGGACAAGCCCGACAAATGATCCAATGTACTTTATTATAGAAAATATCTTTTTGGTGGTTTTTGTTTTTTT
>Ga0316207_10000616_pt1 | contig 53830 bp, 57 predicted proteins | sample 6weekpyrite_MG_FD_204943 | JGI IMG/M metagenome (GOLD analysis project Ga0316207, IMG submission 204943) | Microbial mat bacterial communities from mineral coupon in-situ incubated in ocean water Damariscotta River, Maine, United States -... | ecosystem: Environmental > Aquatic > Marine >...
TGAGTACCCAGCTGACGAGCCAACTCCATGATCAGTTCGTCCTCGCGGGCGGTGTTGCGGCTGTTGCAAATCAGGCCGGCGAGACGCACGCCACCGGAGTTGGCGTATTTCACGATGCCCTTGGAGATGTTGTTGGCCGCGTACATGGCCATCATTTCGCCGGAGCAGACGATGTAGATTTCCTGCGCCTTGTTTTCACGAATAGGCATGGCGAAACCACCGCAGACCACATCGCCGAGTACATCGTAGAAAACGAAGTCGAGGTCTTCCTCGTAGGCGCCTTCTTCTTCAAGGAAATTGATCGCGGTGATAACACCGCGACCCGCACAGCCAACACCGGGCTCTGGACCACCGGACTCAACACATTTGATATCGCCGTAGCCTGTCTTCAGTACATCTTCCAGTTCCAGGTCTTCGACGGTGCCGGCTTCTGCAGCCATCTCCATAATGGTATTCTGCGCCTTGGAGTGCAGAATCAGACGGGTGGAATCGGCTTTTGGATCGCAGCCGACAATCATAACTTTCTTACCCAGTTCGGCGAGGCCGGCAACCAGGTTCTGGGTGGTGGTCGACTTACCAATACCGCCCTTACCGTAAATCGCACATTGACGCAGTGACATTTTTAATCTCCTTGCAACAGTTGTTGACTGAACGTTATTAAACAAACCGAGAAGTTTCACTCGGACAACTCACTCTGTGCAAAGGATGTGCCAAACAGAAAAACCCTTATAACTTGCTGTTTTTTTGGGCTTTATCCATTACTCTACTGTGCAGCATGAGCGTAGTATGTAAGACAATCACGGATTGCATGTATGTTTGAAGACACACAAAACCGTTGTTCCAGCCTCACCCTTCCAGCCAGCGCAAGACTATCGATCAACCGTTGCAATCTGCCGTCCGTCATCCTCGGCAGCCTCACGTTTCAGCGACATCCGACCCGGCTCTTTCTCGATGGCGTTCAGGCGCTGCACGGTGACTTCTTTGCAAAACTTGACCCTGTCGAAGACGCGCGAAAGCGAGCCCTCGCCTTCAAAAATTTCATGCGCGCATCCTTTTGCCTCGATCAACCTGAAGACGCGGGACTCAGCCCGGGCAAACAACGCATACGCCGGGACAGGGCGGATTACCTGCGGATGCTGCGTGGCTGGATGTTCGATGCAGATGGTCAGGAGGCGGCGGTTCTGAAGAGTTGGGTGGAATCCCGTTTCGGTCTGCTGCCGCGCAACCATCTTGGTCCACTGGGCGATTTTGATAAGGAGAATTACCAGTGTTACCTGGCCGCCCGCTCGCGTGGGCTTTACAACACCAATGCACTGGAGGCGCAACTTGATCTTCTGTATACCTATTGCCAGTACGAACTCTATCGTCAGCACCCGGAAACCCGGCGCCTGACACTCTATCGTGGGCTGCGCCGCCTTGCGGACCATGACGTTCTGGAGAGTTTGCCGAGCCACCGCTGGCTCATGCTGCTGAACAATCTCAACTCTTTTACCAATGATCCTGAACGAGCTGACGAGTTCGGTGACCTGGTCATTCAGACCGAGGTTCCGCTGCCCAAAATCTTTTATTTCCCCGACCTGCTTCCCGATTCACTCCGGGGTGAACAGGAATATCTTGTCATCGGCGGCGTCTATGAGGCGGAACGTTATCAGTTATTGTAATAACCATCCGACAAACAGACCCCGGTCCTTGTCGTAAATACGACAACTAAAAGCGCTTCATACGCCCGGTCACGCGCAAACAACTGATATCCATAGAATCTCTTCGACTGGCCTGTCTCTTGCTTACCTGATTCCGTACAGGACAAATTCGGAGAAATCAATGAGTCAAACAGGTCTGCAGGAATTAATCGCCGCTATCGGCGATGGGAGCGTCGCACCCTATCTCGGGCCCGGTGTGCTGGCCGACGTTGTCAACAGAGAAACGGGCGAAGCCATGCCTGCCGACAGTGACAGCCTGATCCTGGCGATGAACAATGGCAAACCCATGGCGCCACGGCTAATGTATGAATTTCCGCGCGCCGCCATGGACGTGGAACTCAAACGGGGACGCCCTGCCCTGCAGCGTTTTCTCAATACCACCTATGGTGAAACCAGCTGGAGTCGCGCCGCATTGCACGACTGGCTGGCCAGCACAAAGCCGCCCTATGTAATCGATATCAACCGCGATACCCAGCTACAGGACAGCTATGCGGATACGCCGCACACCCTGATCCGCGGCATGGCCCGCATAGGTGCCACCGACTACCGCTTCCGCATTCATCACTATGACGGCGAGAAGTATTCGGCCACCGAGATCGATCAAAGCGAGGTGGATACCTCGCTGCCCGTACTGTTCAAGCCCATGGGAAGCCCGCTGCCGGATCCAACCTATATCGCCTCGGATGCTGACTATGTTGATTACATCACCGAGTTGATGGGGGGCTTTGCCATCCCGGATTTCGTCAAGCAATATCGCAGGGGGAAAAAATACCTTTTTATCGGACTGCGCATGACCCGGGATACCGAGCGCATGGTGCTCTCCGACATGCTCTATGCCGCCGGATCACCGGCAGGCTGGGCACTGATACCGGAACCGAACGACAAGGAAAAGCGTTTTTGTAAAAAGATGAATATCGAGATCATTGAGGCAGACGTAGACGCGCTTTTGGCTGCCGCCGGATCAATCAACCACGACCAGGCTGTCGAATTGCCTGGTGTCGATGCAGGTTGTTGAACATGGCCTTTCAGCCCTGCCAGGGAAAAACCGCCTGTCGTGATGATGGCCAGCGTTGCCTGACCTGTGGACGCACACTGGATGAGATCCAGTGGCTGCGCGATCTGCTTGATCAACTATGTACCATAACCATCGAGTATAACTACGATAATGTCGACGAATTCACGGCCTACATCGCCCGCAAGCTGCCGAAGATGATGGCCTACCGGCGTGAAAACTAAAACTATACAGGGCAGTCCAATGCTGATTGAGGCATTCGAAGAGCGCTACCTGCTGGGTGTTGCGCAGATGGACGACACCCATCGCGAATTTGTGGAACTTGTTAACCAGTTGGGTGAAGCTGCAAAACCGGATTTCATTCGCCTGTTTGCCGAACTGCTGGCGCACACCGAATCACACTTTGAGTCTGAAAATGCCCTGATGCAGGAAAGCGCTTTCCCCGCAATCGGCGAGCACAGGGATGAGCACCAGCGGGTGCTGGGTGAGCTGCGCCGGATCAACGACCGGGTGCAGTCGGGTTCGACGCTTATCGGCAGGGCCTACGTGACGGAGCAACTGCCCGCCTGGTTTCAGCTGCATGCGCTCACCATGGATAGCGCCCTGGCTGCACATCTTAACAAACTGGAAACGCAACTCATGGAGTAACCGATATGAAAACCACCGACAAGATCCGCCAGCAACTGGCCGAGAACCCGTTGATCCTGTACATGAAAGGCTCGCCCGACCTGCCCATGTGCGGTTTCTCTTCCAAGGCATCGGCTGCGCTGAAGGGCGCAGGCTACGAATATGCCTGGGTGGACGTGCTGATGAACCCGCAGATCATGCAGGCCCTGCCGGAGGTATCGGACTTTCCCACTTTTCCGCAATTGTTTGTCAACGGCGAGCTCATCGGCGGCAGCGATATCATCGAAGCCATGCTGGCAAGCGGTGACCTGCAGGCCATGATCGACGCCGCGCTGGAGACAACGGCGCAATGAATGCCGAGGATATCGTTGATCGCATTCGCGAAAACTACCCGGACGCCGAGGTGCGCACTGAAGGTAGTGACTGCAATTTCTCCCTCACCGTGATCAGCGCCGCATTCGAAGGATTGAGCCTGATCCAGCGGCAACAGCCTCTGCTGGCGCTTTTCAGAGACGAACTCGGCAGTGGTGAACTGCATGCCCTGTCTATTGATGCGCAGACGCCGGGGGATGATTAACCCGGCAATTCGTTCGGGCGACCAGTCTGCCGTAGCACCCGGCCACGTTCCTGCACCGCGATCCACTCGCGAAGTTCGCTGAGAAAAAAGTGGCGATTGTCCTCGTAGGCAAAATGACGCACCGTGTCCGGCGCCTTTCCGAGGTAACGATGCGCGACCTCGACATACATTCGGGGCACCAGCCGGTTAATGTCGGCATCCTGCACCAGCAGGCGCACCACCTGGCGGAACAGCAGGGCGAAGCGTCCGCCGTATTCCCGTTCGCGACCGTCGAACGACCGCAACTGCTCCTCATAGGGTTCAAACAGTTTCAGATAGGCATCCAGGTCGATGGGCTGCACGGATTCAGTCTGTATCGCCATTTCCGCCGGTCCGTCTCAGCGATCACATTCTGAGCGCCGGCACGCCAGCTCCAGTAATGCCAGGGTCTGTTTACGGCAGGCCGCATCGACATTCCTGTCCAACGCCTTCAGCCAGCGAGACGGGATGGCGTCGATACCATAAAACGCACCCACAAGCATGCCGGCGATGGCGCCTGTGGTATCCGCATCCCCTCCCCGGTTGACCACCTCGACCAGGGTATCCTCGAAAGTCTTTTTTTCAAACAGGGACTGAAAAACAACCTGCAGGGTCTCCACGATCCAGCCACTGGGATTTTCCACACGACGCCCGGTAAAGTTGAATTGTGGATATCGCGCCACCAGCCGGTCGGCCTGTTCGCGTATCACAGCCAGCGTTTCACCGTGCAGGGCGCTAACCACCATGCGCAGAACGGCCTCGGTGGCGGCATCGGCTAGCGCGTTGTTATGGGTGATATGCGCCTGGGCGCGGGAAGACTGCACCAGATCGGCGTCTTCTCCATAACAATGCAACAGAGCAAGCGGCAGACAACGCATACAGGCGCCGTTGCCGGCGTTGTACTCATCGGGTGCAAGCACTGGCTCGCCGCTATGCCGGTAATGCACAATCCCGCGGCGCACGGTATTGCCGATATCCACCGGTTTTGATCGCATCCAGTCGCTGAAGGCCTCGGCGATATCGGCAGCAACCACCCCGTCCATACGAAGCACTGAACGGCCGAGCGCCAGTGTCATTTCCGTATCGTCGGTCACTTTTCCCGGAGCAAGCTTGAGCCAGCCGCCGCCACGGATATCCCGGTGTATGCCATAGCGCTGTTGAATTTCACGCGGCGTCATGAACTCCGTGGTGGCGCCAAGGGCATCTCCCAGCGCCAGTCCCAGATAGGCGCCAAGGGCGCGATCCTGCAAATCCCGGTGCGTCTTTTCAAGCATCCCGGTATGCGGTTCTAACGCTGGCAATGAGTCATTCCTCCGGCCCGAAGCAGTTGGCGTAATCGGCGCAGATCTCGCAGCTCGGCGCTCTGCAGGTGTAGATGCCCTCGGTTTCACACAACTGTTTATAGAGGAATTTCTTCCATTTCATATCCCGAACATTGCGTGCGGCCAGCGGAGCGAAGTTTTCGCTCATCAGCTGCGACAGATCAGCCCGACTCCATAGCCCCAGGTCCTGCCACAGGTGGTCATTACCCAGACAACCAACGGTCACGATATCCGCCATTAATGCCTCGCTGCCGGATCCGCTGCTCCGGTTTTGCATCAACAGATTACGCAGATCGGCCATTTCATCATAGCGCCGTGGATCGATTGCGAGAGCGAACCCGGGAAGCAGATCCGATGGAAAACCCGAAAAATAATAATCCAGCATGGTCTGAAAACGTTCCTCGCCGAGACCCAGCCACAGGGGCATGGCCCCATAGCCCAGCGCCCAGGAGGACAGGATGCGCGCCAGAGTTTCTTCTACGGGTTCGCCTCGGCGCACCGTCATTAACACATCATAAATAGTCTGTGGCGTCAGCCGGGATGCCGTAGATGCCATCGTCATTGTGCCTCGTATTCCACCAGAACATCTTCATCGCGCGGAATGAACTGGCAGGCAAGACGCCATTTGCTGGGTATATCATCAACAATCATTCGTTCCAGTTCTTCTTTGGATATCTTGCCGATTTCCCGCAATACCTTTTTTTCCTTTTCTTCCAGGTGATAGCCCATGGGCGATTTGTTACCGATGTATTTCACCTGGATGGCGCAACTGCCGCACTCGCCTTCCTCGCAGTCGAAGGCAATGGGGATCTTGTTGGTCCTGGCAATCTTGAGTACGGTCTCGGTGAAACTACCGGCCACCGCATAAACGGTCTTGTCCTTGTAATCCGGGTTACTGAATGTAATCAATGGCATTATCTTTACCTCAAATTCTCTGTCAGGGTGAAAAAAACAATCAGGCGGGTTTGACCTTGCAGTCGCCGATGATCTGCGCCTGGCATGCCAGACGATCATGGCGTCCGGCCATGTTCTCCTTGAGCACCTTTTCTTCCAGAACAGATGGCTCGGTCAGGTTGTTCCAGCCCTCCTCAACATGCATCATGCAGGTGCCGCAATCGCCCTCACGGCAGCCGTAGATGATGCCGGCGCCGATCTTTTCCGAGACCTCGATGACCCGTGTGCCGGCAGGCACGTTGACGGTCTGCTCGATGTCTTCAAAGGTAATTTTTGCTTTCGCCACGATAAATCTCCTCTTGCTTTGATAAAAAAATAAAATTGTCAGCTTCAGGCCAGATCCGCGAAGTCGATGACATCCTTTTCCTGTGGCTTGCCGACCAGGACTTCAGCGATCTTTTTTCCGAATGAGCGGCAGTCCTCCAGTTCCTCCTCGGTGGGTATCAGCTTGAGCCGGTATCCCTGTACCGGAATTTGCATCTTCAGACCGCGCATACGATCCTCGATCATGCGCACCGCTTCGCCGGACCAGCCATAGGATCCGAATGCCGCGCCCAGTTTTCCTTTCAGATTGACCACCGCCAGAGATGACAACAGATCCCAGACCGGCTTGACCGCATCGCCATTGATGGTGGGTGAACCAAACAACAAGGCGTCGGCTTCCTCGATCAAATCTACAAAGGGTTCGGTCTCACCACCCTGCAGGTCATAAAGTGAAACCCGCACCCCGTCGAGTCGGCTCGCCCCTTCACTGATGGCTTCTGCCATACGCGCCGTGTTGCCATAGGAGCTCATATAGAACACGATCATGGAACGATCCTGTTCGCCGATACCGCGGGTAAGGGCGGAGGTGGACAGCTCCCGATAATGAGTGACGTATCGACGGGGCCGTTCGCGCAAGATCGGGCCATGCGTCGGGGCAATCTGCTTCAGTTGCAACGGCTCGATCAGCTTGAGCGCATCCAGCACATGCTTTTTGAACGGGCGCATGATATGTGCATAGTAGTAATCGAAGGAAAAACGGAAATCGCCCACCAGATCATTGAACAGGCGCTTGTCGCAGTAATGGCAGCCGAATACATCGCCCGAGAACAGGACACCCTCTTCTTCCAGGTAGGTGCACTGCGTGTCCGGCCAGTGAAGAAAAGGGGTGTGCAGAAATGACAGGGTACGGTCGCCGAGACTGACACTGTCACCCGTCTTGACGGTGGTGTACTGCAAATCTTCATCCGCATTCAGCAAGGCCTTGAGCATCGAGGTCGCTCGCTGCGAGATATAGAGATGGGCCTGCGGCGCGCGCCGCATCAGCTCAGGTAGCGCGCCACTGTGATCCGGCTCCAGGTGATTGAGCACGATCACCTTGATCTCGCTGTAGTCGACCACCGACTCCAGGCGGGCGAAAAACTCGCCGCTGTAATTCTCCTTGACCGTGTCGATCACCGCCACGCCGTCACTGCCGCGCACCAGGTAGGAGTTATACGTGGTTCCATTTGCTGTAGTCAGGATGATATCGAAGACACGCAGGGAGGGATCGAGCGCGCCGATCCAGTACACGCCATCGGCAAACTCAACCGCATGGCGATGTTTCGAGACGTCAATATCGGTACTCATATCGTTTCCATAACTCGCAACTAAACATTCGACCTGCTGACATGGTATGACACCCTCCACGCGAAAATTCGAGGTTTTTGACATGGGCCATTACAAGTCTCCTAGCGCGCCTGAATCACAGCCATAACCTTTTCTACCTTTTCAGGAGGTATCCCGGTCAATGATCCGGGCGGGTTGGCCATTTCATCCAGGGGATTGAGAATCGCGCCTTCGATCGGGCAGATGCTGGCGCATTGCGGATCGGCATAATCACCTTCACATTCGGTGCATTTCCTTGCATCAATAAGGAAATGCGGACGCGCCTCGTATATCGCATCACTTGGGCACAGCGGCTCGCAGGCCCAGCAGTTCACGCAGGTTTCTATTATCCTGTATGCCATCTCAATCTCCCTTAAGCGCCAATTTGTACAGTGGCCCTGTCTTCAATTTGATCAGGCAGACCCTTCTCAACCATTTCCGCATAGACTGCGGCGACGGCCTCTTCGATCGGCTCCATGGCATGCTCACCATTGGGCTCGATACCGGCCTCTTCCAGTTGCTCCCAGGGCTCATAACCGATCTTCGAACAGAGCACAGCTTCGCAGCCTTCCAGGGTGCGGATGGTCTTCTGCAGCACGCTCTCGCCATCGCCACAGGTATCACCGCCCGCACAGTACAGCTCGACCTTGCGGTGACCAATGAAGCGCACATCGGTCGGCGAGGCCTCGTAGATCAGGAATTCCCTGGCATGACCAAAGTGCTGGTTGATCACCCCCCCGCCACTGGTGGCCACCGCCATCAGCACAGGGCGCGTCTCTTTCTTCGCTTTGCTGATCGATGAAAGCGCAACAAAACTTTCGCCGGTGTTGTTACGTTGCGCCTCCAGACTGGCTAATGCCGCCGTCTGGTATTCGGCGCGTTTTTCCATAGCCGCCTCGTAGTCGATGTGCATATCCTCGACCTTGTCCATGGTGAACTCGTCACCGCGGTCTTCTCCGAGCATGCCGACCGCGTCGGCTCGGCACTGGCGGCAGTGGCGCATCATATTCATGTCACCGGCGCATTTGTCCTGTAGTTGTTGCAGTTCGTCGTGGGTCGGGCCACGCTGGCCCATGACGCCATAGAAAGTGCCATGCTCGGCCTCGGCGATCAGCGGCATCACGTTATGCAGGAAGGCTCCTTTGGACTTAACGACCTTGCTGACTTCTTCGAGGTGTTCATCATTGACCCCGGGGATCATCACCGAGTTAACCTTCACCAGAATGCCGCGCTCGGTGAGCATCTCCAGGCCCTTCTGTTGCTGCTCGATGAGGATCCTGGCGCCCTTCCTGCCCTTGATACGGCGGTTGTTCCAGAAGATCCACGGGTAGATCCTGGCGCCGATTTCCGGATCCACACAGTTGATAGTGATGGTGACGTGGTCGATGTTGTGCTTGCATAGCTCGTCCACCTGTTCGGGCAGCGACAGACCGTTGGTGGAAACGCAGAGCTTGATGTCCGGCGCCTTTTCGGTGAGTTGCTGGAAGGTCTCGAAGGTGCGCTCTGGATTCGCCAGCGGATCACCCGGACCGGCGATTCCGAGCACGGTCATCTGGGGGATATTGGCCGCCACCGCCATGACTTTCTTCACCGCCTGGTCCGGGGTCAATAACTCGGAGACCACGCCCGGTCTCGACTCATTGGCGCAGTCGTATTTGCGGTTGCAGTAATGACACTGGATGTTGCACGCCGGCGCCACCGCCACATGCATGCGGGCAAAGTGATGATGCGCCTCTTCCGAGTAGCAGGGATGATCCTGTACCTTCTTGCGAATCGATTCCGGCAGATGTGACAACTGGTCACTGCTGCCGCCACAGCCCGATGAACTGCAGCCACCTTCCGATTGCACTGGCTCCTGACCCAAGACCTTCAATTCCATCACTTGCGCTCCTGATCTTTCCCCGGATGAGGGTGTTGATTGACTGAAAACAACTCTGCAATAAAACTTTGCAACCAACGTGCCAAAGAATAATTTCCCTATAAAACAATCACTTATATAATCATTATAACCAGCCCCCCCGTGCCTTGTATGACATGGGACAATCACAGCAGACCGCCATGTTGCTTTGACGACAGCACCGGAAACACACTCGCCAGGTCATGAGTGCGCCCCACAGAAACGAAAAAATTTGTTCTGCTTTACACGTTATCAACTGCATTGGAAGGAACTGTTACATGGCTGGAGAATTCAGGGGTGTGCCCGCTCCGGACTTCTCCGCACAGGTATAAGGCTTGTCAGATCTGCCGCACCTTGATATTCAGCGTCTGTATACGATAACCGATCTGGCGCGGCGTCATGCCCAGCAACCGTGCCGCCCTGGCCTGGACCCAGCCGGCCTGCTCCAGCGCCGCGATCACGCGTTCACGCTCATCCAGATCCGGATCACTGAAATCAACAGACCTGGAGGAGGCCAGGCTGGCTCCTGAATCGCCCTGGATGCCGATGAGGTTGATTTCGCGCGTACCGATCACGCCGTTCTCACACATTACCGACGCTCTCTCCAGGCAGTTCTCAAGTTCGCGGACATTGCCGGGCCAGTCGTGCCCCATGAGAAGGCGCATACAGGCATCATCAATGGTGAGTTCTCTTCCCTGCGCCCTGGCTATTTTGTTAACCAGAAAATGTGCGAGATCCGGTACATCTTCAAAACGATCGCGCAGCGCTGGCATTATGATGGGCATGACATTGAGACGGTAATAAAGATCCTCGCGAAAATCCCCTTCCTGTACCTCTTTCTCCAGATTCCTGTTGGTGGCGGCTACCACGCGCACGTCCACTTTGTGCGTGCGACTGCCGCCCACACGTTCGAACTCGCCCTCCTGCAACACCCGCAGCAATTTGGCCTGAAAGGCGGGACTGATCTCGCCGATTTCATCAAGAAAGATCGTCCCCCCATGAGCCTGCTCGAAACGCCCCTTGCGCTGGCTGACAGCACCGGTAAAGGCGCCTTTTTCATGACCGAACAATTCAGACTCCAGCAAATTGTCCGGCAGGGCTGCACAGTTGAGTTTGATAAACGGTCCATTGGTGCGGGTTGAGTTATAGTGAATCGCATTGGCAATCAATTCCTTTCCGGTACCGGATTCGCCTCTCACCAGGACGGTGGTATTCCATTTCGCAACCTGGCGAACCTGCTCGAAGACTGAACGCATAACGCGTGAGTGTCCCACCATGTTCGAGAAGCCGTGCTCGCCACGCACCGTGCGCCTGAGGATGTCGCGTTCTTTTTTCAGTTCCTGCTGCGCATCTTCGACATTGCGAGCCAGGCGAACACTTTGCCCGATGAGGTTCGCGACCATCTTGAGAAATCGTTCATGCAGTGACAGTGCGCTCACTCCATCACCCGGCTGTGCAGCCAATACGCCTGCCGTCTGCTCTCCAATCATGATGGGAACGCCGATAAAAGGCAGTTCCAGATCATAGACGCCAATGCGTCCGAGAAAGCGAGGGTCATCAGAAATTCGTTCCACCACCAGGGGTTTGGAAACCGCCAGGATAGCGCCGGTAATCCCTTCGCCTGGTCGATACCTGACTGGCCTGAGTGACGCAGGCCCATCATGCAGCGCTGTCACCAGAAGATCGCCACTTTCCTCATCCAGCAGGCTGATCATGCCATGGCATAAATCTCCCTCTTCGTGCAACAAGCCGAGGACTTCGCTCAGGGTTTCCTTGAAATCCAGCGACCGGCTCAGGACCTGACTAACGTGATACAGGATCCGCAGTTCATTCTCGAGCAGAGAATCCTTTTCGTTATCACGCTCGATTATGTCATCGAAATTATGTGGCGCCATGTTCCCGCCTCCTCATCGCATCACAGCTCAAGCGGACGAATAGCCGGCATCCACCGATAAAGTCCGGATCAACCTCAATGCCGCCACCGTGGTTGATGGCGATCTCCTGCGCCATGCTCAGGCCCATTCCGGCATGGCCACGGGGATCCTTCCAGCCGCAGTAAAAAGGCTCGAACACCTTCCGCATCATCGATTCCGGCAGTCCCACACCGTTATCCATGATACTAATGACGATTTGTCCCCCCTCCACTCTCGTTTCGATGCGGATCTCGCGGTAATTGCTTCCTGATTCCATTAATGCCTGAACGGCATTGTCGATGAGGTATTTGAGCATGCCACGCAGGGTATTGGGACTGTCGGTGACAGAGGGCAGAACAGGCGCGGCGCGCCAGTCGATGACAATACCACCTGCCAGGAACTGATCGGTGTACAGGTACAGAACATCCTGCACCAGCTCGTTCATGTTCAGGGCGCTGGTCTCCTCGATGCGCGGCCCGGGCAGGGCATTGTGCAGGCTATCAATTGCCTCTTCCCCCCTCTCCAGCGCCTGCTGCAAGACGGGCGTCATATTGACAGGATCATTGCCAGCTGCCGACATCGACATGGCGGCCTTGATGATATTTACCGGCGCCTGCATCTTGAAAATAGAAGCCAGGATCGACTCGCGCATGGTCTGCACCAACTGATGCTCAGCCACATTGGCTCGTATCATGTTGATGCGCGCCTCGTTGATTCGTCTGCGGCTTTCAGTTACCTCGTTCGCGATCAGCAGCAAACCACAGCGTCCCGGCTTGCCGGAGTCGAAGAAACTTCCGGCAGCATCATCGAGATTGGGGATCCCCACGCCGGAACAGCTGAACCAGCGGGGTGAGTGGCCTCGCTTGATATCGAGACGAACATCAATATTCGTAAAGCTATTGGTTGTATTACAAACACTGCTTAGATCGAGGCCAACCTGCTGCTCCATGGCATCCAGGATGAGCTTGACTGGTTCAAGGCCGTCACAATCGGCCATCAAAGCCTTGTAAGCAAGATTATCCAGTAACACCTTCCTCGTGGCATCGATCATGGCGACAAGCATGGGCGCAGCATCCAGTGCCGCCTCAGTAAGCGACTTTTGAAAAGCCAGGCGTTGCTGCAGGGCATGCACTTCGCTTATGTCCCGGTGCATACCGAGATAATAGCTGATTTCTTTGCCGTCATTGAGTACCGGAGCGATGGTCAACTCGGCCAGATACTCTTCACCATTCTTTCGATGATTGACCAGTCTGCCTTGCCATACCTTTTGTTGTTGAATGGTATGCCACAGATCCTGATAAACCTCAGGCGGAGTGGATTTGCTGGAAAGGATGGATTCATTCTGGCCGATTACCTCATCTCTGGAATAGCCGGTCAACGCCTCGAAGACTGCGTTGACATACTGGATTCGGGCGGACGAGTCGGTGATCGATATCGCTATCGGCGCCTGTTCAACCGTTTCCAGGAACACGCCTGGCGGCAGAAACGGTTGTCTCCCGAACAGCTCGAATGCCTTGATAATCTCGACGGGTGTGCCCTCCGGCGGTGCGATCAGAAAGCGGCTGATGGCATCAATGGCATCGTATTTGTTTGCACTTGCCTGTTTTCCTGGCATGATGGCTCCACAACGTGATTCGGTGAATTAGTAAATTAGTAAAAGAAGATTCCATTCAAAACAACTCAAAACGCGTTTTCCACTGCACCAACTCTGTCCTTATCTGTACCTCAGCAATAACCGCGCCAAACCTCATAACCGGGTCTGAGTGGGTGGTTTATGACACTTCTGATGCCGTTTTGTAACGGGTAGGACAAACCATCACACTGGATTGTTTTATTTGTAACAACCTCCATCGCCCAGGGACCTGAATCCTGCTTGAAAATTGTCACCCTTTAGACAACCCACCCCCCTCGACACATTATTCACCTGTATTATCAGTAACATATGAAAAAACCAGCCAGCATGCTCACGGATCGCCCAGTAGAGATTCAGGCCTGGCACACTTCCTGTATGCACAGGGTTACCAGGTATCAACGTAAGGAGCCATATGGAATATCTGCTCATCATTCTCTCTACTGCACTGGTCAACAATGTCGTGTTGGTCAAGTTTCTGGGTTTGTGCCCGTTTATGGGCGTGTCCAACAAACTTGACTCAGCTTTGGGCATGGGGCTGGCCACCACGTTTGTGCTCACCCTGGCGGCCTTTGCCAGCTGGCTGCTCGAGCATTTCGTGCTGGCGCCGCTGGATCTGGGCTTTCTGCGTATCATGACCTTTATTCTGGTGATCGCGGTGGTGGTGCAGTTTACCGAAATGGTGATTCGCAAGACCTCCCCTGTCCTCTACCAGGTGCTGGGCATCTTCCTGCCCCTGATCACCACCAACTGCGCCGTGCTTGGTGTGGCCCTGCTGAATGTCCAGGAGCAGAACGGGTTGATCGAGAGTCTGCTCTATGGCTTCGGATCGGCCCTGGGATTCACCCTGGTGCTGGTGATATTCGCGGGACTGCGCGAGCGTCTTGCCCTGGCATCTGTACCAGCGGCCTTTGCCGGATTACCCATCGCCTTCATGGTCGCCGGTCTGTTGTCGCTGGCCTTTATGGGGTTCGCCGGCCTGACCGCCCCGTGATGAAACAAGAGAGGAGATATAGAGCATGCTGAGCGCTGTCATCATCATTTCACTACTGGGCATCGGCATGGGTATATTGCTTGGTTTCGCTGCGCGTTACTTCGCCGTGGAGGGAAATCCACTGGAAGCCGAGATCGAGGAGATGTTACCGGGCTCACAATGTGGCCAGTGCGGCTTCCCGGGTTGCGGCCCCGCTGCCACAGCGGTGGCCAACGGGGAGGCGCCGATCACCCTTTGCCCACCCGGGGGCAAGGCGCTTGCGGAGTCCCTGGCCAGTAAACTCGGGGTTAGCGTGGATCTGTCGGATATGGAGGACTCGGTTCCACGGATTGCCCATATCCATGAGCATCTATGTATCGGTTGCACCAAGTGTTTCAAACGCTGCCCTACCGATGCCATCCTTGGCAGTTCGAAACAGATTCACGCCGTCTTCGCGGATGCCTGCACCGGCTGTGAAAAGTGTTTTGATGAATGCCCCACCGAGTGCATCGAGATGCGGCCCATACAACCGACCCTGCAGACCTGGTACTGGCCCATGCCAGAGAAGGCAGCTTAAGATGGCGGGCATTGCCAATATGCGATTATTCCGCATCCGTGGCGGCGTGCATCCGGAAGACCATAAGCGCCTGAGCGCCGAACAGGACATCGAAAACCTGCCCATGCCCACCCTGTTGCATATTCCCCTGCAGCAGCATATCGGGGTTCCGGCGGAACCGCTGGTAAGACGCGGCCAGGTGGTGCGCAAGGGCCAGATTCTGGCGCGCAGCCAGGGAATGATCTCCGCCCCGGTACACGCGCCCACTTCGGGCCGGATCATGGGCGTCGGCGGCTATCCGGCGCATCATTCCTCAGGGCTGCTGGTTCGCACCATTACCCTCAGGCCAGACGGCTATGATGAATGGGACGACGACTGCGAGGGTGTCGCCGAGCCTTTCGCGCTCTCACCCGAGGAAATTGCGCAGCAGGTCGCCGAGGCCGGTATTGTCGGCATGGGAGGGGCAACCTTCCCTTCTGCGGTAAAACTCAATCTGCACAAGCGCTACAGGCTGGATACCCTGGTGATCAATGGCGCTGAATGTGAGCCCTATCTGACCTGCGACGACCGCCTGATGCGCGAACGCCCCGAGAACGTGCGTGATGGCGTGTTGTTAATGGCCCGGGCGCTGGGTGTAAAGCAAATCCTTTTCGCTATCGAGAACAACAAGCCGGAGGCCCAGTCGGCCATGATCAAGGCGGTCGAGGGATACCCGGAATTGCAGGTCGTCGGCCTGCCGACCCGCTACCCTATGGGCTCGGAGAAGCACCTGGTGCAAACCCTGATCGGCAAGGAAACCCCGGCGCGCGGCCTGACTGCCGATATTGGCGTAGTCGTCCACAATATCGCGACGGCCGCTGCGGTGAATGATGCGCTACGTCATGGCCGACCGTTGCTCTCTCGCGTGGTGACCGTTTCCGGTGGCGCCATCCGGCAACCTCGCAACCTGCATGTCCTGATCGGTACGCCTCTGGATGATCTGGTCAAGTACTGTGGTGGTTTTTACGATCAGCCCGCCAGATTGATCAGCGGCGGGCCCATGATGGGTCAGCCTGTGCCCAGCCTTCGTGTGCCCGTGGTCAAAGGCAGCAACGGTCTGCTCGCATTGAGTGAAGAGGAGGTCCAGAGTCGGGAGCAGATGCCCTGCATCCGCTGCGCCAGCTGTGTCAAAGCCTGTCCCTGCGGTCTCTTCCCACTGAGCATGGCCGCGCACATCCGTGCCGGCAGCCTGGAGGCCTCGGTGGAGCTGGGGCTGCTCGACTGTATCGCCTGTGGATCCTGCTCCTATGTCTGCCCTTCGCATATTCCCCTGGTGCAGTATTTCAACTACGCCAAGGGTGAACTGGCGGCGCGCCAGCGCACACAACACAAACAGCGCGAGACAAAACGCCTGGCCGAGGCCCGTACTGCGCGCATGGAGGCCATCAAGAAGGCTAAACGCGAGGCCATGGCAAAACGTAAAAAGGAAATGGCGGAGAAAAAAGCGCGCGAAACAGCAGCCCAGGAGGCTACGGCGGCGGCATCGTCTACCGATAAGCAGCCAAAAGAGGAAGCCCAGGCATGAGCGACGAACCCCTGGTAGCCGGTCCTTATGCCCACGAGCGCTCGAGCATCGGGCGCACCATGGGTCTGGTGATGCTGGCTCTGCTACCTGCCACGGCGCTCAGCCTCTACCAGTTCGGCTGGCCAGCCATCCTGTTGTTCCTGCTGACCATTACCTCGGCACTGCTAGCCGAATCCGGCTCACTGTATCTGATGGGTAAGCCGCAAAAGCCCTTTTTACTGGATGGCTCCGCGCTGCTGACCGGCTGGTTGCTGGCCATGACCCTGCCACCGTGGGCTCCCTGGTGGATCGGCGTGCTCGGCGGTCTGATCGCCATTGTTATTGGCAAACAGGTTTTTGGCGGCATCGGTCAGAACCTGTTCAATCCAGCCATGGTGGCGCGCGTCGCGCTGTTGATCTCGTTCCCTTTGCAGATGACCCTGTTTACAACACCTGTGCCGCTCTTTTCACCCCAGGCGCCGGGGCTGCTGGAGAGCTTTCACATCATTTTCGGTCGCTCGCCGATGTACGACGCCATGAGCAGCGCCACCCCGCTGGGCCACATCAAGACCGAGTTGAGCCGCGGCATCACCGTGGATCAGGCCATGGGCGGCGCCGATTCCATCGACCAACTGCTGCTGGGCACGGCTAGCGGCAGTCTTGGCGAGATCTCCGCCCTGTTGATCCTGGTGGGCGGTCTGCTCCTGATCTGGAAGCGGGTGATCAGCTGGCATATTCCTGTCGCCATGCTCGGCACGCTGGCGCTTCTGGCCACTATTTTTCATCTGCTCGATCCGCTGCACTACAGTGGCCCCCTGTTCCACCTGTTGTCTGGCGGCGCCATGCTGGGGGCCTTTTTCATCGCCACCGACCTGGTCACCTCGCCGGTGTCTAGCCGGGGTCAACTGGTATTCGGCGCTGGCTGTGGCGCGCTGGTTTACATCATCCGCACCTTTGCCGGTTATCCGGAAGGGGTGGCGTTCGCGGTATTGCTCATGAATGCCTGCACACCATTGATCGATCACTACCTCAGGCCGCGAATCTACGGGCGTGACCGCAGGGGAGAACCCCTGAGTTATACCGATTCGGGGGAAGAAGCATGAGCGAGTCATCTCATCCATGGAAAGAATACGTCAGCACCCAGGCTATTCTGCTGGGCGTGTTTTCCCTGGTCGCCACGGCGTTGCTGGTCATGGGCAACCTCGCCACCCGGGATGCCATTGCCGAACGTCTGCGCGAAGACCTGCGCGCTTCGCTCAGCCAGGTCATTCCCGACTCAGCCCACGATAACGATTTGCTCGCGCATGCTCTGGCATTCAAGGACGACAATAGTGCGCAACTGATGGTCTATCGGGGAACCCGGGACGGCAAACTGACCGCCCTGGCCTGGGAGATCACCGGCAAGGGATACGCCGGTAACATTCGCCTGGTTCTGGGCGTGGATACCAATGGCAAAATCCTTGGCGTCAGGGTCCTTCAGCATGCCGAGACGCCTGGTCTCGGTGACAATATCGAAGCCTCGCGCAGCGACTGGATCCTTGGCTTCAATGGGCTATCCCTTGGAAACCCACCTGCCGAAAAGTGGAAGGTCAGGAAAGATGGCGGCCAGTTTGACTCATTCAGTGGCGCCACCATTACGCCCCGAGGGGTGGTAACCGCTATCCGGCAGGGTCTGGAATTTTTCAGGTCGCATAAGACTACGCTGACCCAGCCAGTCGAGATCACCAGTCCGGAGAAAATATCATGAGTGACTATAAACGTATCGCCAAAGACGGTCTGTGGGACAACAACATCGTCTTTGTGCAGGCGCTGGCGCTGTGTCCCCTGCTGGCAGTAACCGGCACCGCCAGCAACGGCCTGGGCATGGGACTGGCCTCCACGGTGGTATTCGTCCTGTCTGGAATATCCATCTCCATGCTACGCAACATCATCACCCCCCAGGTGCGCATTCCGATCTTTGTATTGATCATCGCCTTGCTGGTCACCCTGGTGGACATGAGCATGAATGCCTGGATGCACGATCTGCACAAGGTGCTCGGCCTGTTCATCCCGCTGATCGTGACCAATTGCGCCATTCTCGGACGCGCCGAGGCCTTCGCCTCCCGCAACGCCATTTTCCCCAGCCTGTTGGACGGGGTGATGATGGGACTCGGCTTCACCCTGGCGCTGGTCATACTCGGCGCCAGTCGCGAAATCGTTGGAAGCGGCACCCTGTTTGCCAATGCCGGGCTGTTGCTGGGCAACTGGGCCCAGTTCCTGGAGCTACAGCTCATCCCGGACTACAAAGGTTTTCTGCTGATCATCCTGCCGCCGGGCGGCTTCATCGTCCTTTCCTTCCTGTTGGCAGGAAAGCGGGCTATGGAACGCAGCCGGAACAACAGGGAAAAGAGCGCTGACATCATCCTGACTGCGGAACCCGGCAACGCCGGATAAAGGAGACAAACCATGAACGTAGGTGTCGCCTATGCCGACAAGTTCAAACAGGTGTGGTTAAAACTTGAGGTGCCGGACGGCTGCAATGTGCGCGAGGCGCTTGAACATTCCGGTATCCTCAGGCAGTTTCCCGATATCGATCTGAATCAGCAGAAAGTGGGTATTTTCGGCAAAGTCACCCGGCTTGACGCCACCGTAGAGGAAGGCGCGCGTATCGAAATCTATCGGTGTATCACCGCCGATCCTGAACTGGTGGAACGTCGTGACACCGATTCATGATAGTCGGGCGCCGAATGTTGCTATGGTTATAAGAATCTTTCTCACGGCGATTCTGTGTCTATCTTTCCTCACGGCCAACGCAAAACCCGGCGGACAGGTACGCCTGGTGTAGCCACAAATTTCAGCGCGCCCATGAAAGCATTGAGCCGACTCATGAAGCAACAACCGGAACAACAACCGGGGTCAGAGAACAATAGATTCTAAATATAGATTGATTTATAGAAGTGAATGCTACACCCAAGCCCCAGCGTCATGGAGCTTGTTGTTTATACATCATCCCAGGGTTTCACCTCTTTAGCCGCCAGATTGCGGCTGCCATGAATGACGGTGATGATCTGCACCCGATCAGGTTTGGTTCGGTAGATGATCCGATAACCCTGAAAAATCAACTCCCTAGGTGGCATCGAAGATACGCTCGATAAATTGTCTTGCGTAATAGGGCGAGTCCTTGCCGATGTAATCGCGGATGGTTTCCAGATCATCTAATGCCGGATCGGTCCATTCAATCAGCATTGCCGAGCAGTCGCTTTTTAGCGTCCTGGTGAAAAACGGTGCGACCCTCGTCAGCGGCCTTGAGTCCGGCCTCGATCTTTTGCTTCACGTACAGCTCGTACATGATGTCATCCCAGATGGTCTGCTCCGGCAGCTGGTAATAATACGTTTAGCGGCATCTTTGGCGGATTGCATGGCATCGTCTCTGTGGGTTTAGTATAGAAAATATAAGCCCCCTTTTCCCAGGAATCCACGCCTCTGAATCGCAATATCGGGGGCAGCGCAATATCGGGGGCAGAACACAGATATTGCTAATATTAGAAAATATTGTATTCTGACCCCGTTTTATGCCGCCGGCCAGGCAGAGGACGTTCCGGTTCAATTAACGATTCCAAAAAGCCAACGGATCAACTCAGGATGCTGTGCTTACTTAGCGGCGGCAGGGATTGGCCATGCCGGATGGCCGTAAGGGTGCCGACTGTTGGGAAAAACGGGCGAATGTTCGGCGGGATCAGTGGAAATACAGGCCAGATTCAGGACCACTGAACGGCAAAGCGGCGCGTCATTCTCGGTCAACGACGGCTGGACTTGGGGAAAAAAGGGGGTTTATTCTTCCTATACTTGCATCATCCTGCCCATGCTTAGCGGTGGCATGATGAGCGCATGGGTGCTGGTTTTCATTAATACGCTAAAAGAACTGCCCGCGACCCTGATTTTACGCCCGACCGGGTTTGATACTCTGCCGGTACGGATCTGGATCGAAGCCAGCGAAGAAATGCTGGAACTTGCTGCCCCCTCTGCCCTGATGCTGGTCATCGGCACTCTCCCCGTCCTCTGGCTCATGATGCAACCCACAGGAAGTATTGAACGAAGCTCGCGTAAGCGAGATTCTACGGTCGACCGGAGAGCGCGAAGCGCGCGCAGGAAGTGCGGAATGTGACCAGAATCTTGCGGAGCAAGATTGGGAAATCCCTGATGGAGCCGAAGGCTCTTAGGGAAAACTCGCGTTGCATATTTCACTGAAACGGCAACAGATGCAAATATCTGATGCCGTTCCAGCTGTTTCATCAGACCCGCTTTTGCTCCTGCTGTAGCGTTGGGTAATCGGTATAGCCTTTAGCGTCGCCACCATAGAAAGTATCCGGATCCGCCTCGTTAAGTGGTGCGCCCTGTGCGAAACGTGCAGGCAGATCAGGGTTTGAGATAAACAGCCGACCGAAGGCGACCATGTCCGCGTTGCCCTGCTGCAGCGCTTGCTCAGCACGGGCCTGATTATAGCCATTGTTGGTTATATAGAGGCCGGCGAAACGGCGTTTAAGTTCAGTGTAATCGACATTGCTTTGGTTATTGAGCATGTCACCTTCCAGTACATGCAGGTAGGCCAGATTATGCTTGTGTAACATATCAACGACCGCATTAAACGTAGTTTGTGGTTGTGAATCCTGTATGTCATTAAACCGGTTTTCAGGTGAAAGTCTTACCCCGATACGGTTGCTGGGCCATACCGTGCCCACCGCCGAGACTACCTCATCCAGCAGGCGCATGCGGTTTTCAACGCTACCACCATATGCATCAGTGCGGGTGTTAGTTCCATCGCGTAAAAATTGGTCCAGTAAATAACCATTGGCCGCATGGATTTCCACGCCATCAAAACCAGCCTGTTTGGCCTGTTTTGCGGCAGCAACATAGTCGGCTATCAGTGCCGGAATCTCATCAAGCGTTAATGCGCGAGGAGTCACAAACGGCTGCATACCTTCATAGGTGACGGCCTCACCGTCAGGCCTGATGGCCGAAGGCGCCACTGGCGGCGCATTGTCTGGCAGCAGCGAAGGGTGAGAGATGCGTCCTGTATGCCAGAGTTGAATAAAGATCAGTCCTCCTTCAGCGTGCACGGTGTCAGTTACCTGCCGCCAGCCAGCTACCTGCTCATCGGAGTAGATGCCCGGTGTTGCGGGATAGCCTACAGCCCGTGGCGAAATTTGACTTCCCTCTGTAATAATCAAGCCGGCGCTGGCGCGCTGGCGGTAGTAGAGAACATTTAGATCCCCTGGCGCATTACCCTCACCCGCCCGGTTGCGGGTCAGCGGCGCCATCACAATCCGATTCGCCAGGGTTAGATCGCCTATATTAAGGGAGTCGAAAAGGCGCTGATTTTTTGACTCCGTGGTAGACATTATTAGCTCCATTCTTAGTGGTCGTGTGGGATTTGGGAGTATAGGAAGTATAAACGCCCTGTTACCCCCAAATCCACCGGTATTTCACAGGCAATGAACCGCCTCGTAGCCGATTGATGACCCTGAATTCCTCCGCTATCATCGAAAATCCACCCGCTTTTTCTCCACATGCCGCCCCAACCTGACCACCGGGCATGCCGGATCCCTGCCGCGACTCCCAAGTCGCAGCAACTTGAGTTGAATCGTTGGTTTTTTCAAGCGTTAATTGAACAGGCCCGCTTGCATGCAGTCAGTGGGTGGCGCACGGCTCTCGGGCAACGGATTGGATTCCTTTGTGGCGGCCTTGCCCTCCAGGTGGCTGAGTATCTTCTTAATGACCACCGGATCTTCGATGCAAGCGATGACCTTAACGGCGCCGCCGCATTCAACGCACGTTTCGATATCGATGTTGAAGACGCGCTTGAGGCGTTGCGCCCATGTCATCAAGGCCCGGCGCTCGACCGGTGTGCGTTCTTCTGTTCATTGTGCGCCTGGCTCTTATTGCCTTTACCCCGCTTCGCCGGCGTGACCAGGGCGCGGTGCTTGCTGTTAGGCGCGAAAACGCCGTGAAACCGGGTGAGATTGACTCGTGGCCTGGGCACCAATGCGGCCAGCCTGGCAATGAAATCGAGAGGTTCGAAGATGACGTTGTGGTGCCGTCACGATAAGGCGTCTTGAGCTGGTAGCGAACGTTGCCGCCTCGCGTTAACGACAACCGCTTTTCTGAGATCGCCGGGCCACCAGTTGATTCATCGGATCTTCATCCACCGCATCCGAAACCATATAGCTGTTCTCGGCATCCTGCGTCAGCAAGCCTTGCCGTTCCAGAAAACGGCCGACACGCTGGGCGATGGTATGCGCCAGTTGCGTGAGTTCGGCGCTGGTCGGCGCCTTGACCCAGCGGAATTTGCCGCCATTGATATACACGCCATCGAGGAACAGCATGTGGAAGTGAATATTCAGGTTGAGTGCGGATCCAAATCGCTGGATCAGCGTCACCGCGCCCGTCTGGGCTGTCTTTTTCGTAAAACCTGCTTTTTTGATCAGATGCGTGGCGAGGGTACGGTAGACGATGCCCAGCACACGACCCATAACATCTGGGCAACTGGCAAACAGAAATCGCAGCGGGAATGGTACGCTGAGCACCCATTGCCGCACCGGCTGTTCGGGAAAGACTTCATCGACCAACAGCGCGGCGCTTTCAGCCATGCGCCGCGCCCCGCATAAACCCGTGTTCCAGGCGGCCACACCTTAGGTAATCCTCGAATTCCCGTTGCACATAACCCTGCAAGGCTGTGCCCTGGGCCGCCAGCTGCTCGGTAAATGCCGGGTAATGCTGTTCGATGATCCTGTATAGAAGAGTTTGTTCAGGCCGGTGGCGCTGGTAACGGCCAGCATCCCGATCCTGGGTGGCACTCCTTGCCGCAGCGGTACGAGTCATAGTTTGTGTCCTTGCGAGACTGTATTTCCATACAGTCTATCGCTGGATGCCTAACAGCGCAAAGAAGGAGTGGATGCCGGTCATGTTGGCCATTGGTGGTGGGATGGCAAACAGCGTCAACGGGCGAAGGAAACAATCCCTGATCTGGACACACTGCAAGCGCTCGGGCAAACCACATGATCGAAAACATTGATCCAGGCCGTCTGCAACGTCTCTTCGGTAAACCCGCACTAACACGACTGGTGGATCGACTGCAGACCCGCTTCGAGCGTGGCATCAACAGCCCAATGCTCACCCTGTCTAATCCGGATCTGGCCGAACGCAGGGCCATCGCCTCGTTGCTCGGTCGCCCCATCGGTCGTGGCCACTCCATCCGTATCCGCCTTACCGACCTCGAAGAGCTTATCCAGCGCGCGGAACTGGCTCCCGATCTACGCAGCGCCGTGGAACGACTGCGAGGGCCGTTAAAAAATCTGGCTAATGAAAAAGCGACTGAGCAACAATCGTGGCAAACAGTATTTGAAAACTTAGGGATAGACAGTAAAGAGACAGAAGTTAAGCAACTCGATATCAAAACGTGGCTGGACAAACTACGCCAGGACGGCTTGCTCAAGCGCCTGGCCAAAGGCGATCCAGACAACGCGACAACATTGTTGCACCAGGCCCTGAGGGTTATCCGCCAACTCCCCGGCCGGGGCCAAACACTGAGCACACTTGCCGCCAATACACTGGGCGATGCCCATGCCCTGGATATCGGTCGCCCGGTAGCAACACTGGTTAAAAGGGCGCTCAAACAGGCCGGGCAAATAGAGCCGTCAGAAAACCTCGGCAAAGCGCCCAACAATAATCAGGAAGAGAGCGAGCGTGAACTTTGGGCCAGCGCCGGGATTCTGGTGGGCGGCGCCATTACCAGCACAGTATTGGTGCTCAATCTGCCTGTCGCAGGCGATTCATTTACCAGCAACATCATTCAGCAGGCCACTCAGCACGGACAGCCTCTGTGGCTAACGTTGCGTCAACTGGTGCGCGATTCGATCCAATGGCAAGTAGCCCGTCAAACGATCTATATTTGTGAGAACCCCGCCGTGGTGGCCGAGGCCGCCGATCAATTAGGCGCCGGTTGCGCACCGCTCGTCTGCACCTATGGCCAGCCCCGCGCGGCTCTCAATCATCTACTCAGGCAGTTACAAAAAGCCGGAGCCAGGCTCGTGTATCATGGCGACTTCGACTGGCCAGGCATCACCATCGCCAACGGCATCATGCGACGCTTCGGCGCTAAACCCTGGCATTTTGATGAAGCGGCCTATCGCCACGCCGCAGCAACAGGAAAAATGGAATTAACAGGCAGGCTCGTCAACGCCGAGTGGGACCCCGGGCTTGCCCAGGCAATGAGAGAAAAAAAGATCGCTATTCCAGAGGAACGGGTATTGGAACTGTTACTGGATTCACTTCAGGTGTGTTCTTCTTATTAATCGTTGCATAAGTATTTGCATCATAACCCCCTACAGGACAAAACGGCCTTACAAGCGGTCTTAATACGGGGCCTAACAATGCTTTGACAACACGTAATATACTGATATTATTGGCCTATGATTGATTATAAAGCGGACACAGAAGCGGACATTCAAGAGCTCGTTGACAGAGGCGAACAGCCATCAATGATGGAACCGCTGCTGATCTCGGAGAGTTCGAAACACCGTGGAATCCTTACCGATCTCGCGGTCGAGCTGGCAGCGCATTCGGCTGGATTCCGGCGTAGCCTGCCGGAAGGGATTCTTACGGCCCTGGCCGATCTGGTCCGGGCAATGAACTGCTACTACAGCAACCTGATCGAAGGCCATGACGCCCACCCTATCGATATTGAACGGGCGCTTAAGAACGACTACAGCGAAAATACAGAAAAGCGCAATCTGCAACTCGAAGCCAGGGCGCATATTGCTGTCCAACAATGGATTGATGAGAGTGGTTTGTTTGGCCGGGCCACCACTGCCGAAGGGATTTGTGAAATTCACCGGCGCTTTAGCGAACTATTGCCAGATGATCTGCTGTGGATCGAAGAGCCTGATACGGGTGAGCGCATACGGCTCATTCCCGGCGAGCTACGCAAGCGTGATGTTAAGGTCGGTCGACATATACCGATTAGCCCCGGTGCCCAACCACGTTTTCTTGAGAAATTCGAAAATGTTTACAGCGGGCTTGGCAAGGCCGAAGCGATTATCGCAGCGGCAGCAGCCCATCATAGACTGCTGTGGATTCACCCGTTCCTTGATGGCAACGGACGTGTAGCGCGATTGATGTCTTACGCCATGCTGCTGGAAGCACTGGATACCGGTGGTGTCTGGTCGATTGCACGTGGTCTGGCCCGTAATGTGCGCTCTTACAAGAGTCATCTGGCAGCATGCGATTTAAAGAGACGCAATGATCTCGATGGTCGGGGAAATCTGAGCGAGGAAGAACTTGCGTCATTTACACATTTCTTTCTGGAAACCTGTCTCGATCAGATCAAATTTATGGAAGACCTGGTACAGCCAGATCGCTTGCGTAACCGTATCCTGCTCTGGGTGGAAGAAGAAGTGCGCGCCGGTGCGCTTCCATCCAGGGCGAGCAATATTCTCGAAGCGATCCTGTATAGAGGCGAACTGCCACGAAGCGATGTTTCTGACATTCTGGGTATAGGCGATCGACATGCACGGCGTGTTGTTGCAGCCTTGATTGAGCGCGGCATTGTCGTATCGACAAGCACACGCGCGCCCTTGCGCCTTGCTTTTCCGGCCGAACTGGCATCACGCTGGATACCTGGGTTGTTTCCGGAGAAAACATAACAAAGAGATGTTAAGGAGTTGGCCATTATGCTGATACCCGACCACTACATAATATTCTTTACGGCAATACGGATGTTCATGCCCGAAATCATGCGGCCTTCTAACACCTTTATTCGAAAAGGTGCATTGATGCTCAGAATTTGGCAATCACCAGAGGCTCATCCAACGATAGACATTGATATGCCTGGCATGACCAGTACACAGTATTCTGAAATGGGGGATAGCGATGCGCCGGGAGGGCGATGCGAACCCCCAGAATTTTTCGAATAAAATCAAAGAATTAAAAAGCCCCGCGCTTTTAGAAAAACACAGGGCTTTTATTTTTCTTATAATTCAATGGATTACAACACAATATGGCGTCCCCAAGGGGATTCGAACCCCTGTTACCGCCGTGAAAGGGCGGTGTCCTAGGCCGACTAGACGATGGGGACTTAGGACGTACGATTATCGCTTCAAATCTTAAATTCTGTGATAAGCCATCAACACAGAGCAATAATCTGAATATGGTGGAGCTAGGCGGGATCGAACCGCCGACCCCTTGCATGCCATGCAAGTGCTCTCCCAGCTGAGCTATAGCCCCCAAAAGCGAAGGCGCTATTTTAGAGAAATAGCGGCTACTGTCAAGCCGGAATCCCGCTTATTTGCCCCTTTAAACAGGGCAGGATCATACTTGATCACAATTTGATCAAATACTCGTTGCTGTTATAGAGGCATTTCCTACACTACCGTCATTCCGGCATGATTTTAGCCGGAATCCAGTGACTTTAAACTCTGGATTCCGGCTAAAATCATGCCGGAATGACGCTATTCTTTATTTGATGGCCTTACCAAAAAAGTATGCTCTTGCCCTGCCCCTTTAAAAGTTTCTGTTTTCAAGCCAAGGACATGAAGACGCGAAGGACGCAGAGATTTTGATGGCGAAAGCCTGCCACCTCCTGGCAGGAGCGGGAGCTGGGTGTTTTTCGCAGGATGACTTGCGCCGGCCGAAACTCGGGGGGAAATGCCCCCCCGCAGGTTGTTTAGCCGTGCTCCTTTTCAATTTTCGCCCAGGAATCACGCAGGGTGACGGTGCGATTGAAGATCGGCTGGCCATTTGCACCCCTGGCCGGATCCATGCAGAAATAACCTTCCCGCTCAAACTGGAAGATATCGCCGGGCTGCGCCTCGCCCAGGCTGGCTTCCAGATAGCACTGGGTCAGGGTGCGCAGGGAATCGGGATTAAAATGTTCCCGGTAATCCACGCCATCCTTACCGGCATCCGGGGTGGGATGGCTAAACAGTCGATCATACAACCGAACTTCGGCGGCAATTGCGGTTTCTGCTGAAACCCAGTGGATCACGCCCCTGACCTTGCGGCCTTCGGGATTGGCGCCGAGGGTAGCGGCATCATAGGAACAGCGCAGTTCGATGATTTCTTCCTGCTCGTTCTTGATTACCTCATCACAGCGAATCACATAGGCGTTGCGTAAGCGTACTTCCCCGCCCGTCACCAGGCGTTTGAATTTCTTGTTCGGCGCCACTTCCATGAAGTCATCCCGGTCGATATAAAGCTCTCGGCTGAAGTGAACCTTTCGCCTGCCCATGTTTTCGTTCTGGGGGTGGTTGGCCGCCTCCAGCGCTTCTGGGCGCCCTTCAGGGTAGTTTTCGATCACCAGTTTCAACGGCCGCAGCACCGCCATACGGCGCGGCGCATGGATATTCAGATCTTCACGAATGGTGCTTTCCAGCAGGCCCATTTCCACACTGTTATCGGAGCGGGTAACACCGATGCGATCGCAGAAATCCCGAATCGCCGCTGAGGTCACGCCGCGTCGGCGCAGACCGGCAATGGTGGGCATTCGCGGATCATCCCAGCCCTCGACAAAGCCTTTATCAACCAGCTCGGTGAGCTTACGCTTGCTGGTCACGGTGTACTGCAGGTTCAGGCGTGAAAACTCGATCTGCTGCGGATGGCAGGCTACATCCAGTTGATCCAGGAACCAGTTATACAGTGGCCGGTGATCTTCGAACTCCAGGGTGCACAGCGAATGGGTGACACCTTCAATCGAATCTGACAGACAATGGGTGAAGTCGTACATGGGATAGATGCACCATTCATCCCCGGTCTGGTGATGTACCACGCCGTGGCGAATGCGGTAAATGATCGGATCGCGCAGATTGATATTGGCTGAGGCCATGTCGATCTTTGCACGCAGCACACGGCTGCCATCTTTAAATTCACCGGCGCGCATGCGGGCAAAGAGATCGATATTTTCTTCTACTGAACGTTCACGATAAGGACTGTCCCTGCCCGGCTCAGTCAGCGTACCACGATATTCACGCGCCTCATCCGGACTCAGATCGCACACATAGGCCCGGCCCTTTTTGATCAGCTCAACGGCATAATCGTGTAACTGTTCAAAATAGTCTGAAGCATAAAATTCCTTTTCTCCCCAGCTAAAACCCAGCCATTGCACATCACGCTTGATCGCCTCGACAAAAACGAGATCCTCTTTATGCGGATTGGTGTCATCAAAACGCAGATGACAACGGCCGTGGTAGTCCTCGGCAATGCCGAAGTTCAGGCAAATAGACTTGGCGTGGCCGATATGCAGGTAACCGTTGGGCTCCGGTGGAAAGCGAGTCACTACCTTGCCATCGTTTTTGCCGGCCGCCAGATCCTGGTCGATGATCTGGCGAATGAAGTTAGTTACGGGACGCGCGTCTTCTGATGTTTTGTTATTTTCCATAACGAGTTTTATTCTCTTTAAGCAGGCTTGTTGGGCTTCGTTGCACTCAGCCCAACCTACGTTTGGTTCCGGCTATACCGGGTCAGGAACTGGCTTCGCGCTGACGAATAAAGTCCAGCGCCATGTCGATGCGCCGCAGACAGGTGGCCTTGCCGACCAGGTACAGGGTCACGTCAATGCCGGGTGAAGCGGCGCGCCCGACCACGGCCACACGCAGAGGCTGGGCCACCTTGCCCATTTTCAGCTCCAGCGCCTCGGCGACCTGATTAACGGTCTGGTGCAGGGTCTGCGGTGTCCAGTCATCCACGACCGCCAGTGCTTCGCGCATTTTCTCCAGCGGCTCACGCGCGACCGGGCGCAGGTTTTTTTTAGCTGCAGTTTCATCAAAGGTTTCAAAATCGCGGTAAATAAACTCGCTGATCTCCGCCATTTCCACCAGTGTCTGCGCCCGTTCCTTCTGTGCGGCAACCACCTCAAGAATATCCGGTCCCTCAGTGGGATCGATGCCCAGCTTGCCCAGGTGAATGCTCAGATGGTGGGCGATTTTCTCTGGCGCGGCCGCCATGATGTATTGCTGGTTCAGCCACAACAGCTTTTCCGGATTAAAGGTGGAGGCCGCGACATTGACATCGCTCACATCAAACAGCTCGATCATTTCATCCAGCGAAAAAATTTCCCGATCACCGTGTGACCAGCCCAGGCGCACCAGATAGTTAAGCAGGGCCTCGGGCAAATAACCCTCTTCGCGATACTGCATCACGCTGACCGCACCGTGACGTTTGGACAGACGCTTGCCGTCTTCACCGAGAATCATGGGCACATGGGCATAGGTCGGCGGCTGCGCGTTCAGTGCGCGCAGCAGGTTAATCTGACGTGGGGTATTGTTGAGATGATCGTCGCCACGGATCACATGGGTCACACCCATGTCCCAGTCATCCACCACCACGGTCAGATTATAGGTCGGTGTGCCATCGCTGCGGGCAATGATCAAATCATCCAGCTCGGCATTGCTGATCACTACCTTGCCCTTGATCATGTCGTCGATGACCACCGCGCCTTCGGTGGGATTCTTGAAGCGAATTACCGGCTCAACGCCTTCACGGGGCTCGCTACGCAGCCGGCAGCGGCCATCGTAGCGCGGCTTTTGCTTGCTCGCCATCGCCTCTTCACGCATGAGATCCAGCTCTTCACGGCTGCAATAACAGTAATAGGCCAGGCCTTTGTCCAGCAGTTGCTGGATCACTTCATCATAGCGATCAAAGCGCTGGGTCTGATAAAACGGCCCTTCGTCATAATCCAGCCCCAGCCAGGTCATGCCCTCAAGAATCGCGTTGACGGATTCCTCGGTGGAGCGCTCCCGATCCGTGTCCTCGATGCGCAGCACAAAGCGACCGCCATGCTTGCGTGCATGCAGCCAGGAATACAGGGCGGTGCGCGCGCCGCCAATATGGAGATAGCCCGTGGGGCTGGGAGCAAATCGGGTACGAAGGGTCATGGGGGATGGGTTTCCTGCACGGATAAATTTTCAACGGGCGGCTATTTTACCTGTCTGCAGGCAAAAAAACAGGGGCGCGCGGGCATCCGCCCGCTATTGCTTTAATAGGCACTTCTAAAGATATAACTAAAAATGCCGACATAAAAGACTGGAACAGCCTGTCACAACAGGTCATGTGAACAGATCACACGCTCACTCACGGACATTACAGATCATGCAAAATCGCAGTACTCTCAGTCAGGCTCCTGAGCGTCCCGGTCCCCGGGTTGCCTGTGAGATCGATCCAGCGGCCATCCAGAAGTTTCTACAATTCTGCCGGCAGCGCACGATTGCCAAGAAATCCATTATCCTGCGTCCCGGCGATCCGGCTGACACGCTGTATTTTCTGATCAAGGGCACCGCCGCCGTCATTCTCGAAGATGAAGAAGGCGGCAAAAACGAAATCGTACTGACCTATCTGAACCAGGGCGACTTCATCGGTGAAATCGGCCTGTTTTATGATCTGGATGTGCGCAGCGCCACCGTGCGCAGCAAAAGCGAATGTATGCTGGCCGAGATCCGCTATGATAAACTTAGACAGCTGTTTAAAAATGAACTCAGTGACGTCCAGCCTCATCTGCTCAATGCGGTCGGCGTACAGCTATCCGAGCGCCTGATGAGCACCAGCCGCAAGGTTGGCCAGCTCGCTTTCATGGACGTCTATGGCCGGGTTGCCCGCACCCTGCTGGACATGTGCAAACAACCCGACGCCATGTCCCACCCCGAGGGCACCCAGATCCACATCTCACGTCAGGAAATCGGCCGCATTGTCGGCTGCTCGCGTGAAATGGCCGGTCGTGTGCTGAAGGCCATGGAAGAAGAAAAGCTGGTATCGGCCTCTGGCATGGAAATCGTCATTTTTCACGAACGCTAAATAGCTGTTCCAAATTCCTGTCCACTATATAAATTACGTTCGTGGTGAGCTTGTCGAACCATGACTCAAAGCCTGAAATAGCAATATTTAATGCTGTTCACCCTTCGACAAGCTCAGGGCGAACGGTTTTACTGAACAGGAATTAGGAACAGCTATTTAGAGTCCCTGCCATGTAAAACCTTTAACCACAGAGGACACGGAGGTCACAGAGAAAATCAATGCTTAACGTTTTATGCACAGCATTATTCGCATGCAATAAATAACCTCTGTGTCCCCTGTGTCCCCTGTGTCCCCTGTGGTTAATAAATGCTTCATCAGAAACCCAAAGCCGCCATTTGCCCCACTGATTAATCCGAATCTCGGGGATTTATTATTTATTTCAGGCAAAAAAAAACCCCGCAAGAGCGGGGTCAATAAATGCGCAATTTCTGCGCAGGGGGAGGAAACATAACAAAATCTAACCAAATCTGATAAAACATTACTAACTGCTGCACTTACTGTTACGGCCTAAGACAGGGAAACTTTAAAAATAACTCAAAAAAAAATAGAAAAATATTATCTCATTGATTCATATTGTTTTTTTTATTTGATATTGTGGGTATAAGCTGCTAGTTGTCGGCAAACACCTTAATAAAAATTGGGTTAAGCCCCTGTCACACTGGACAATCATGCACAACAAGCCTGAAAAACGCCGCCTTTATGTTGCAGTTTTCATTCTCTGTTTTTGCCTGCCATCCCTGGCCCTGGCCGCCGCCACACCGCATAGCGGACTGGATCTAACCCAGACCTGGGTTGGCTATAGCGCGCTCGCGCTGTTCGTACTCGCCTATATGCTGGTAGTGATGGAGGAATTCTTCCATCTGCGCAAGTCCAAGCCTGTAATCGTCGCCGCCGGCATCATCTGGGTGCTGGTCGGCATCGCCTATGTCAACTCTGGTGATCCGCTACATGCCGGGGAAGCCCTGCGCCATAATATCCTGGAATTTGCTGAGCTGATGCTATTCCTGCTCGCCGCCATGACCTACATCAACACCATGGAAGAACGCCGGGTCTTCGATGCCCTGCGCGCCTGGCTGCTGCGCCGGGGATTTTCCCTCTACCGAGTTTTCTGGATCACTGGCCTGCTGGCCTTCATCATTTCCCCCGTTGCCGACAACCTCACCACCGCCCTGCTAATGGCGGCGGTGGTCATCGCCATCGCCCCGGACAACCAGAAATTCATCACTATCGCATCTATCAATATCGTGGTCGCCGCTAACGCCGGCGGCGCATTCAGTCCCTTTGGCGACATCACCACCCTGATGGTCTGGCAGGACGGTATCGTTGTCTTTACTGACTTTTTCAAACTGTTCCTGCCCTCGCTGGTCAACTGGCTGGCGCCGGCTTTCATTCTCTCATTCGCGGCATCCCGAAAGCGCCCCGAGGCCATTGATGAGCGGGTTGAAATTAAGCACGGTGGGTTTGTCGTGATCGGACTTTTTCTATTCACCATCAGCATGACCGTCAGTGTGCACAGCTTTCTGCACCTGCCGCCGGTGCTGGGGATGATGACAGGCCTCGGCATTCTAAAGTTCTATGGCTACTACCTGAAACGACAAAGCCACAATCCACAGAGGAACACGCTTCCTGCAGACGAAAAAACGGGCTACATGCCCGACCTGGAAGTCGATTCAGAGGAAGAATCTTTTGATATTTACCATATCCTGGCGCGGGCGGAATGGGACACGCTGATGTTTTTCTACGGTGTGGTGCTCTGCGTCGGTGGCCTGAGCACCATCGGCTATCTCGCCAGTGTTTCGGGATTCCTGTATCACGACCTTGGCGCAACTAACGCCAACATTATGATCGGCCTCATTTCCGCCATTGTCGACAATATCCCGGTCATATTTGCAGTGCTGAGTATGGAGCCCAATATGCCGCTGGGCCAGTGGTTGCTGGTCACCCTGACCGCCGGGGTCGGCGGCAGTCTGCTTTCGATAGGCTCGGCCGCCGGTGTGGCGCTGATGGGCCAGACCCGAGGTATGTACACATTTTTCGGCCATCTGAAATGGAGCTGGGCCATCGCCCTGGGCTATGCCGCGAGCATCTGGCTGCATCTGTATCTTAATGCCGATCTGATGTAAATCAGGATTCCGCTTCAGCCTGGGGCTGCATCCAGACACAGCCGCCGGCGCTGGCTTTATCAATCGCCTGCAAGCGTTCCTGATGTGCCTTTTGCTCCAGTTCACTGGGACGAATTACCTTGATAGCGGGCCGATCGGCCGCCACCGGCCGCCGATCGCTGACCCGATTCTGGCCGGCGTCTTCTTTCCCACCCAGTGACAGGCGCGTCTGGCCACCGGTCATGGCCAGCCAGGTTTCCGCCAGAATCTCGGCATCGAGCAGCGCGCCGTGCAGATCACGCGCCGAGTTGTCGATGTTATAGCGCTTGCACAGCGCATCGAGACTGTTCTTCTGCCCCGGGTGCATCTTGCGCGCCAGCGCCAGGGTATCCAGCACCGCACAGAATTCGCTCACCGGCTGCGCAGCCTCATCCAGCCGCTTTAGTTCGTGGTTGATGAAGCCAACGTCAAAACGGGCATTGTGAATGACCAGCTCCGCACCGCGAATAAACGTAAGAAACTCCTCGCAAATATCGGCAAAGCGGGGCTTGTCTTCCAGCATCTCATTGGTGATGCCATGCACCTCGATAGCGCCTTCGTCGATCTCCCGATCGGGATTAAGATACTGGTGGTAGTTTCTACCGGTAATGCGTCGACCTATGACCTCGATGCAGCCGATTTCGATAATGCGATGACCCTGGGCAGGCTCCAGGCCGGTGGTTTCCGTATCAAGTACGATGTAGCGCATGATTCAGTGACGAGTAGCAAATGACCCGCAAAGTCTACCATATATTTTAGCCTGCTATGCTTATGCTATGAACGATATAGTCAGGGACTCAGGATTTTTATTCATGCGGGCCTTACCGATTGTGTGGCAATAATGATTAAAAAGGCAACAAAACAACCCGGCGCTAATACTCGTAACAGGCGACGTCATGATGCCAAAGGACTGCGGGGACTGTTTGCTTCGCAGTGGCATCATTTCCTCACAATGCTGGACAGCAGCACCGCAAACCCGGGTGAGATTACGCAGGATCCTGCATTAGTCAACGATGCCATTGAAACCGTTATTGAAGGCACAGATAAACGCATCCGCGCCATAGGAAGTTATAAAAAGAGGCTCAGAGATACGGTTCGCATGACCCTGGATTATATTGATGCCGCTGTTGCCGGCATTCCTGCGGCTATCCGGGTTGATAAAGACAGTTTCTCGCATAACCCTGAAATCAATGCTTTTTTTGTCAACATGAATGAAGTGCGAAATATTTTTAGCACATCACATAAATTACAGAACTTCTTCAAAAACCCTGAGCATGCGTCATGTGACGAAGCTTGTGCCATACTTTTTGTTAGCCGGAAAGAAAAAGCAGTCCTCGGCAAAGTTATTCAGGATGACATGCTGGTTAGCGAAGTAAAACAGACGGCGGTTAACTTCTCAGAGCATGAGATTGTGGCGGTATCGGATTCTGAGGAAGGCGCCAGGCAGGGGCTAAAGGAATTTATATTTAACAGTATCGTTGAATATGTTTCTGCACATATGCTCCATATTCGCCAGCAACAACGAGAACAGATCAATAAGGGGCATATGGAGATTTGCATTAATGGTGTCTGTAATCCAGAGGTTTACCTGGATGAATTAATAAACCAGCTAACAACGCCTGGGCCATTATTAACCCATCAAAAAATCCGACTGCGGCTCAACAAAATGGGGATAAAGGTAGATGCTAATTCATCGGAAACAGTCAATGAATTCACCGCGCATGAGTTTCAAATCGGGAAACAGCCTCCGCGCGTGGTTACCATCGTATGCTATCCAGAGAGCGAGATGTTAGCGGACACATCATTATTCTAAACTGTATATTGTTTGCATGGGCAGACAAGGCACGCTTTCGCGTCGCTCAACAAACACGTCCCGCCTCTTTGTGCCAGAATAAACGATTACCTAACGGGCCACGCTGTGAAAAAAATTGCTATTTTTGTCGACGTACAAAATATTTATTACACCACCCGCCAGGCCTATGCACGCCAGTTTAATTACCGAAAATTCTGGCGCCAAATAAGTTCTGAAGGTGAGATTGTTTCTGCTATCGCCTATGCCATTCATCGTGGCGACGATAAACAACTCAAATTCCAGGATGCCCTCAGGCACATTGGCTTCAAGGTGAAACTCAAACCCTATATTCAGCGAAGTGACGGCTCCGCCAAAGGCGACTGGGATGTAGGCATTACGATTGACGCTATGGAAATAGCAAAAGACGTTGATACCGTTATCCTGCTATCGGGTGATGGGGATTTCGATCTATTACTGGAAAAAATCAGAAAAGACTATGCCGTCAGTACGGAAGTCTATGGTGTGCCCGCGCTGACAGCCGGCTCGCTGATTGATTCCACCAGCATCTATCACCCTGTTGAAGAAGATTTATTGCTGTAAGTAAGTCATCACTCACTGTCGCACCCCATGGCTATTCTCATATTTTTCGCGTAACCATTGAGTTCCATATAAACAGGGGGACATTTACTTTTATTGTTCTGGATGGGGGCCTGAATTTCCGCCAGATAAAGGGAGCTATTTTCACTGGCTTTTATGTTGTTCAGGTTTTCCTGTTGCTGAGCCGTTCTGGACGACGATTTAGTTGATCCGGTTGCAGGCGCTGCCTGAAAATTGGTGCTCACAGCATAATCCGACCCGACAATTCTGTTTCCTGACAGCCCCTCACCTGAAACTTTATTATAATTTTCAGGCGGGTTATACGTCTGCACCCGTGAAGACGGTTGATTAGCCGTCGGATAATGTTCTTCCCACACAGAGGCAGCGGATTCTTCTTCTGCTCTATCAGCGATAGTATTCAGATCTGGCTCAAGCTCTAATTCTTCCGCCCTATCAACATCATTTACTGAGCGGCCAACACTGGCGGATGAACGTTGCGGATTTTTGTTCTCTGCGTGCGCTACCCGGACTTCAGCATAGTTGGGGCTGGAATTTTCTGACTTTTGTACTGTATCCGTTGAAACTGGCCGGGCCAGATAAAGCATAGAGGGGAAGACAACAACCGATGCAAGGACAAGCCAACCACCCCAGTTTGATTTAAACATCACTGGCTACCTCATAATTATTAATCGCCAGTTTAAAGGGGAAAATTGACAACCAGATGACAGAACTGCGTCGGTTCTTTCTAAATAGCTGTTCCAAATTCCTGTCCACTATACAAATCACGTTCGTGGTGAGCCCTTCGGCTTCGCTCAGGAGAGCCTTGTCGAACCATGAGTCAAAGCCTGAAATAGCAAGGTTTAATGCTGTTCACCCTTCGACAAGCTCAGGGCGAACGGTTTTACTGGGCAGGATTCAGGAACACTTATTTAGTCCCCCATCTCATCGATACCCTGGTTCGCCAGCTCATCCGCAATCTCATTTTCATCATGGCCACTGTGGCCTTTTACCCACTTCCACTGCACCTGATGGCGCTGGGCGGCGGTATCCAGGCGTTGCCAGAGATCGACATTTTTGACCGGTTTCTTCGCCGCTGTTTTCCAGCCGCGTTTTTTCCAGTTGGGCATCCATTCGGTCAGGCCTTTCATGACATAGGTTGAATCGGTAGTCAGCACTACCGTACATGGCCGGGTCAGGCTTTCCAGCGCCATAATCGCGGCCATCAGTTCCATACGATTATTAGTCGTTTCCCGCTCGCCCCCGCAGAGTCTTTTCTCATGGCCATCGTAACGCAGCAGTGCGCCCCAGCCGCCGGGGCCAGGGTTACCGCGGCAGGCGCCGTCAGTCCATGCTTCAACTGTCTTGCTCATACTTCTTCCTGTGATGGGGGTTCATCGGTTCCACCAGTCCGGTGGTGACCAGGCGCTTGCGCGTGCGCCAACGTGGGCGAATCGGTGTCAGAGTCAGCACCCGTTTTTTAGCAACAATGGCGTAACCGCCGCCAAAAATCGGCCACAGGCGTTGACCCAGCTTTTCCAGAAACCCAAGTTTTCGCAAAACGCTCCGGTTCTGCAGCGGCGGGCGGAAAAAGTAGTAGCGAGTGGCCACCACATCGAAGCCCAGCAGCGCCAGCCAGTCCCGCACCCGGTTGACACTGCGAAATGCGCCACACCACGGCGCCATTCCTCGCCAGCCCAGCGCCAGCCGCCAGAGCCCCCAGAAACTAAACGGGTTGAAGCCCAGAATTACTACATGTCCTTCGGCAATCAACACCCGCTCCGTTTCACGCAGCACTTCGTGAGGATAACGGGAAAATTCAAGAATATGCGGCAGTACCAGCACATCGACGCTGTCAGCCAGCAGGGGAAGACGATGCACCTCACCCTGGAAACCGGATGGTTTCAGCGGCGGCATATAATCCTGCGCACAGATATTCATCACCATCCGGCATGAAACACGACTGGCGGCAAATTTTTCGGCCCGCAATGGATGTGCCAGCGCAACCAGATAATAACCGAACAAATCGGGCAAAATTGCATTCAGCACCGACTTTTCTGTTTTAGCCAACTGCACGCCGACCCGGGTATCAAACCAGTCGAACAGTTCATGCCAGACCGTCGGCGCAGCATCACAACGGTTGGCGCGGCGCTCGGAAGATGGAATTTTTTTACGAAATCGCATGCAGATTTTATAGGCCGATTAAAGTTTCCGGTTAATATCCCGACAATAAAGCAGTCCGTTTGATATACTGTTTTGCATTCAGTATTCTGCCTTAACTACTGATTTAATTACATCTGTATCACAGTTTTTGGTCTGTGATTTTATTATATTCGCACATTGGGTAACCTGAAGTCAGATTAATGCGAAACCCCTTATCATTTCCAATTCTATTTCTCACGCTTGCCGCCGCGCTATCTGGCGGCTGCAGCCTGATACCACAGACATCGCCCACTCAGACGCAGGCAAAAACTGCTGTCACGCAGAAACTGCCGGAACCGGTTATAGCAACCGGCATCCCGACACTGGCCGAAACCAGTGATTACCGTGTTATCGGTGACGCCAGCTTCCCTGCTTACTGGTCCGGCTTTGAGGCTGGCAGCAATATCTTTAGCACGGCGGGACCGGATGATCTCTGGCAGCGCATCCGTGATGGTTTTACCCTTGAAGATATCGAACACCGACGCATCCAGCAGCAACTGGACTGGTATGTCCGCCATCCCGCCTATATGCAGCGGGTGGCCGAGCGCGCCCGCCCCTATCTGTACTACATTGTCGAAACGCTGGAAAACCACAATATGCCCAGTGAAATCGCCCTGCTGCCTATCGTCGAAAGCGCCTTTCAGCCCTTCGCCTACTCGCATGGCCGCGCCTCCGGCATCTGGCAGTTCATCCCCTCAACCGGCCGGCGCTATGGCCTGAAACAGGACTGGTGGTATGACGGTCGGCGTGATGTTTACGCCGCAACGCAGTCAGCCGCCCGCTTACTGAATAACCTGCAAAAACAGTTCAAGGGTGACTGGTTACTGGCGCTGGCCGCCTATAACTCTGGCGAGGGCACGGTCCATCGTGCTATCCGGAAAAACCGCCGCAAGGGCAAACCCACCGATTTCTGGTCACTGAAACTGCCAGCCGAGACCCGCGCCTATGTGCCCAAACTGCTGGCGCTGAAAAAATATATCCAGAATCCGAGCGCCCATGATCTGGACATGCCCGTCATTGCCAACACACCCTATTTCGAGCGGGTCAAAATCGAGCGTCAGCTTGATCTGGCCAAAGCTGCCGAGCTGGCTGAAATCGAGCTGGACAAACTTTACCAGCTCAACCCTGCCTTCAACCGCTGGGCCACTTCACCCAAAGGCCCCAGCTACCTGCTGCTACCACTGGACAAAGCCGAGACTTTCCGCCAGAAACTGGCAAAATTACCTGATAATGCCCATATCAGCTGGGTGCGCCATAAAATACGCCCAGGTGAGACGCTCAGCAGCATTTCGCAGAAATATCACACCAGCATCCAGACTATCAAGCAGGTTAACCGCATCCGCGGCAGCCGCCTGCGCGCCGGGCACAGCCTGACCATTCCCGTCGCCAGCAAACGTCCGCAGAGTTACCGTCTGAGCGCCAACCAGCGTAAAAGCGTCCGCCAGAACATCACGCGCAAGGGCATCAAGCTGACCCATATTGTGCAACCCGGCGATACCTTCTGGGATCTGGCCCGCCGCCATAACATCAGCGTGCGCAAACTCGCAAGCTGGAACAGCATGGCGCCGCGTGATCCGCTGATGCCGGGACAAAAACTGGTGATCTGGTCGCGCACCGGAAAATCGGTATCAGGCAATGATGCCAGTGAATTTCTCACCCCTCCGCCCTCACGCACGATCACCAAACGCATCGGTTACCGCGTCCGCCGGGGCGACTCACTGGCGCGCATCTCGCAGAAATTCCGCGTTAGTGTCGACCAGCTGTGCCGCTGGAACCGCATCAGTAAACACAAATACCTGCAACCCGGCCAACGCCTGACGCTCTACGTGGATGTGACCCGCCAGTCTGGTTGAAGCGGGTATCCACTTTATCCTGCCCGGCAAAAATCTTTGCGCAAGAGGAGCTTACATCCTAAAATTAGTGCATAGAGATTCATTTTTTCCAGGTCTTCTGCCTGGAGCCCAATAATTAAGGCCTCGATAACAGCGTGTGAACGGACAAGACGCCACTACAGATAACACCGCCTCCCTGATCAGGATTCCCGGATACAGCATCAAAAGGGTGCTGGGCCGTGGCGGCATGGCGACTGTCTATCTGGCGATACAGGAAAGTCTCGGCCGCGAAGTGGCGCTGAAAGTTCTCGATCCGAATCAGGCCCAGGGCAAGCAGTTTTCCGAGCGCTTTCTGCGCGAAGCCCGTATCGTCAGCCATCTTACGCATCCCAATATTGTCACCGTATTCGATGTCGGTGTGTATGAGGGCTATCACTATTTATCGATGGAATACATTACCGGCCGGGATCTCAGAGATGCCTGTGGCGACATATCCAGAAAAGAGCTGATCCGTATCATCAAGGACGTTGCTCGGGCGCTGAATTTTGCAGCGAAAAAAGGTTATGTCCACCGTGATGTAAAACCGGAAAACATCATGCTGCATGAAGGTGATGGGCGCGTGGTATTGATGGACTTTGGCATTGCCCGAAGTTATCAAACCAGCCACGGCCTGACCAGGGCCGGCAGCGCACTGGGCACCCCCTATTATATGAGTCCGGAACAGAACAAGGGACTCAGCGCCGATCACCGTTCCGACATCTACAGCCTGGGCGTGGTATTTTTTCACATGCTTAGCGGCTACGTTCCCTATGATGCCAACTCCGCCGTTGCCATCGGCATTAAGCATATCACGGCGACTATTCCCGTTCTCTCCGATGAACTGCAAATCTTCCAGCCCATTATCAATACCTGTCTGGCCAAGGAGCCTGAAGATCGCTACCAGACAGCAGCCGAACTGATCGAGGCGCTGGATAAGATCAGCGATGAAGATCTGGCGGCTATCGAGGCGAAGTGCGCAGCTTTTCAGGAAGCCGGTAAAAACCATCATGCCGAAACTCTTATAAGTTCAGGAACAAATTCAGGCACAAGCTTCAGCGCCAGCAAAGATATTCATACGCCTGAACTCACGCAGGCGCCACGCGAGCGGACTTCTTTTTTTGTTTTTCTGCTATTGCTGTTAACACTTGCTGCAGGTGCAGTGGCTTACCAGCAACGGCAGGAAATACTTCGTTACGCAGAAACACTGAACATACCCTGGTTAACACAGACCATCGAAAAACTGCGTCTAACGCAGGCGTCTGTTGCAAAAAGCATTGAAGCACCCGCGCAGCCAGATGCGATCCTGGACACAATCCAGAATGCAGCCCGGGAAAATGCCAGTAACATAGCGGCCGAAAAGGAGAAAAAGAAACTGGATTATATCGATAAAATCCAGTCGGCCATTAATTCCGGCAACCCTGCACAGGCGCTTACTCTGATGGCTGAAATGCAGGAACAGTATCCCCGAGTTGCCAGTGAGCAGAAGTTTGTTCAGACCCGCGAACAACTACAGGCAAAACTGCAACAGGCACAGGCTCTGCCCGAACATCTTGCCAGGGCCAGAAAATATTTCGAGTCTGGCGCCATCATAACAGCCGAAAAAAACAATGCGCTGTCCGAACTTGAGGCTGTCCTGAAACTGGATCCGAGCAATGCCGAAGCCTTAAAAATGTTACAGGACATCAACCAGTTCTGGCTGAAAAAAGCAAAGCAACAAGCATCCAGCTGGCGACTTCGGAAACAACTGAAAAAACTCGATGGCATGATAACCCAGCTCAATATCCAGCATCCGTTTATACTCAAACAACAGAAAAAGCTGCAACAGGTAATCCATCACATCGCCAGGGTAAAGAACCTGCTGCAACAGGCCGATGAGGCGTTTAACAAAAATCAGCTGATCAGCCCCGCAGACAACAATGCCTATAGCCGTTATCAAAAAGTACTCGCCATTGAAGCGCATAATCGACACGCAAAAGAAAAACTGAAAGAAATCGAGACCCGACTCACAGATCAGATCACACAGGCTATCGAACAGGGTCGTCTAACACAGGCGAGCATCTTCCTCGAACAGGCGCAGTCAGTTTATGGCCACAGTAACAGAATTGTAGAAATCGAAAGCATGCTTGAAAAAGCCATCGCAGCCACACAACCACAGGTTAGCCGGATCCTGTTCAGCGCCACGCCACTGCAGTCACTGGATCAGCCGCAGGCTGAAACACTGCAACCCGGGCGCACACTCTACATCGGCTTTCACTTCAAAAACATGGAAAACACCAGTACACTGTTACAGGCGGTGCTTCTTGATGGCGCCGGACAGATACAGATATCCCAGAAACCTGTTATTGTTTCAGGTGCTGAGGGCGATCACTTTTTCCAGATTGATCAGCCAGTGGAAGGTTTCAGCGAGGGCAGCTATATTCTGGAATTACGACTGGGTAATAAACGCCTGCTAAGTCAGCCGTTTCTGGTCAACAACTTTCATCAACCCTGATTTTCCGGAGTCCCTGCGTGTTTCGAATCCTGTCTCTGTTAGCCATACCCTGCACGCTGATTCTGAGCGGCTGTCAAACGCCAATCAACACACAGGAACTCGAAAGCCGTAACCGCTCACTGCAACAGCAGCTGGACATGGCGCAGGATAAAATCCAGACACTGGAATCTGAACGCTCCCAGCTACAGACTGCACTGGATGAATCCAACCGTGTACGGGAGATCATCGGCAAGGAAAAATCCTCCCGTTTTAACGAAGCCACCCAGCTGCGCAGTCAGGTGCGCCGCTTCGTCCAGGAGCAAATCGACGTTTACAAATCCTTCCTCGTCAACAATAACCTGCTCGACTATGTCGGCGGCGAACTGGTCAAACGTAAACAGTATGACAACCGGCCAATCATGCTGGTGGACCTGAAAAATGAAATTCCCCGCCCCGGGATACTCACCGGCGTTGGCGCCTGGTTCGTTAAACCCACCCGCATGACCGTCAAAGTCCTGCGCAAAATAGATAATAAACTGGTCGTGGTATGGGAAAGCCGCAGCCTCAACATCAGCAAGACCGGACTGATCAAAACCCGCTTCCAGGTTACTGTCGGCGTCGAAAAAGGTGACGTGCTGGGTTATTACTTCCCCGAAGCCGCCACGGTCGCCTTCGACAAAGGCACCGGCGACACCCGTTACCTGAGCCGTGATCTGCGCACCGGTTCCAGCATCAGTCCATCATCACTGGAAGGGGAACAGCAGCGCGCCTATTCACTGGGAGTATATGGACTGCTTCAATAAACTATTAGCGACCCGGTATTAATGGCCCTATTAGCCAGCATTATTACTGTCACAAAAATTTCATATTATAATCACCCTCCACTGCTTAACTTATCCAGGCTTGTGACGATAACAATTCCTTAATCACTATTACCACATCAATAGTTTTGAGGAGTGTTGTCGCATGAAAGTAGCGTCTCTTCGTATTTCACGTTTAACCACAATCGGCAGTGCTCTGCTGGCCTTATTAATAATCGTACTGATCAGCACCACGCTTTGGGCTGTGCAGGCTATGCAGGGTTCATATTCCCAACTGTTAAATTACACGGCAATCGCCAACAGTATTGAAACTGGCGTGCGCAAACCACTTGACCAGTATCTTAGCAGCGGTGATGCACTGAAACTCGCGGCGGTTGAAAAGCAGCTTGGAACAAGCATAGAAACAGATCTACCGGCATTACCTGCCGAAACTACGGTCACTACGCTAAAGGCAGCCAACGCGCTGCTCGAATTCATACACACTGACTTACGCGCAGCGGGAAAACTTTCCGGTGACAAGCAGGGGTTATTGCTTCAGGCAGAGCGAGAAATACGTGATGCGCTCAGCTCGATCAATGATTATGCCAGCGAAGGCGCAAGTGACAAGCCAGCACTGGCGGTTAAATACGCCCTGCTTAGCGCACGCCTGCTGGAAGAACTCGAAGGTATCAGCCATCTTCGAGAAAAATATTTTAAATACCAGGATAATAAATACCAGTCACAGATTCTTACCACAATAAACCGCGCCGCTACTCATGTGCAGGAAATGACAGTGCTAGCACGACTCGGAATATACCTTGAGGCCGAGGAAGATGAGTTCAGTGCGATGCTGGGCCTGGATGCAGAAGACAGCACAGAGCGGGAAGACAAAGCTGAAGAACTAATTTCCACACTTAAATCTTTGCTGGGGCGTTATAGCTCTGAGCTCAACCGAACCGAGCAAAATATTATCCGTGCAGCCGAGGTCGACAAACACTCACGTGAAATGGTGGACAAACTCGAATATTCGCTCACAAATATAGTCACAAAGATCAATCAGCAACATGAAATCATCGCCTCGCGTGTGCATATCATTATGATTTTTGTTGGTCTCGTATTTTTCATTATGACAGGCGCTATTAACCTTGTTCAGCAACGGCTGGTTATGGCGATTAAACGTTTTTTACCCTATCTATCGGATTACGCCAATGGTGACCTGCGCAGGGACACCGAGCTGGGTTCAAGTTTTGTCGAAATCAAACAGCTGGAAGGATCATCCAATCAGCTGCGTACGCAACTCAGTAGCCTGGTGACCAAAATTCGTGGCGATGCTGATGAAATCAACCACCTTAACCTGCGCATGGGCGAATCTATCGAGACGATCCTTAACAGCGCCCAGGAACAGGAAAACCAGACCATGCAAAGCACTACGGCGGTCAGTGAAATGAATGCGTCTTTCCGCGGGGTTGCCGATAACGCCATACGCGCTGCAGATGCCACCGCAGCGGTAGAGCAATCGGTACAAAAGGGTGACGCTGAATTTCGCGCTGCCATTGATACCATCAGTGTCTTAGCAAACGATATCGAATCAACTGCCAGTATGATCACTAACCTTGAAAATGAATCCGCTAAAATTGACACCATAAGAACGGTCATCGCAAGCATAGCTGAACAGACAAACCTGCTGGCGTTAAATGCCGCTATTGAAGCCGCTCGCGCCGGCGAACAGGGCCGCGGCTTCGCCGTAGTCGCCGATGAAGTCCGTCAACTTGCCCAACGCACCACCGACTCAACCATGGAAATCAAAACTACAATTGCGAAACTTCAGGAGGCAGCGCACAACATCGTCGAAACCATGAGTGGTTTTGTTATAACGGCGCAAGATACATCACAACAGGCGCAGTCTGCGGGTAAATCATTTAATGAAATCGTAGTCTCAATCAAAACCGTACGCGATATGACCGCCATGATCGCATCGGCCACCGAAGAACAGGCTGGCGTAGCGGAAGAAATCGATAAGAATATTAACCGCATCAATGACATGGGCCAGCAAACCCTGGTCGCCGTAGAACAGACAGTTAATGATAATCAACGCCTGGAACAGATGAGTGGCGAATTACAGCAATCAGTACATCGCTTTGTAACCAGCTAAACACGCACGTCTCATCATGCTCTCAGATAACCGAGGGGAATCAACAACCACCCGCAGAGCAGGTGATATGATGAAAGCCCCTGAAAGTGGCTATGGTTACAGTTAAATAGCCTGCCAGCCTCATCTTTCTCTTCTTGTTCCTGATATTTTATGTAACCTTTGTAGGGTGGGCACGATTTTTGTGCCCACGCGGAGAAACACATTTTAATGCCCAAAAACAAAGTAACGCGTGGGCACAAAAAACGTGCCCATCCTACCGCTATTTCAATAATTGCTAACCTGAGTTTGGCTTTGCCTCCCTCTCATTATGCCCCGGCATAAAAACGATTTAAGAAAAGACCATTACCGCTTCTGCACGGCGGAACGGCAGAGTCTGTTTGAGTCTCCCCGCCAGAGGCGGTGGTTTACCTAATTTGAATTAAATCTGACAATTTATACTATTTATTACCTTTTTTGCATTCTGATACAACGCAAACAACAGCAGCAAGCTGGCAGTTATAAAAAATTCGACTTGATGTGTCGCAATAAACCCTTGCATGCGAATCCCAAATGTACCGCCTAAAGCCGGCATCAGGCTGACGACAAAGCCTACGGCAATCGGCAATATGGGCGAACAACACAACATAGGCGCAAGAAGCCCAATCAATACACCGCTGGCAGCCGATGATTTGCTGGATTTTTTACCCCGTCTTATTAAATAAACAATAAGCGGCATTAAAAGTGCTGCCAGCGCCGCCATTAATACAGAGAATCCAGTCAGGGTCAGGTTTAAATACTGTAGCGCTTCAAAACTACTATAACCTCCTGTATAAGATGCCGGTAACGTCATTAGATATAACAACAAAAATGCGACGAAACTGATTATAGCTATCCATTGATAGGCTCGAATAATTAAAACAATTTTCAGGGCGCTAGTAATTGTATTCATTGCGATATCCCATTGGCAAACTTCAGGATCACATCCATGCTGATGTTTGGCGCTGTGTTCACAGTTCGCACCCAGCCTTTTTCATCTATCAAGAAATAAATATCGGGAAACTTCCTTTGATTAAGTTTTTGATCCATTTGTTTTGATGCTTGTCCTATGATCCAGTTATCAAGATTTATAAGTTGCGGTGAAAACTTGCGCATAAATGTTGGCATGTCTACCCCAGGGTATCCGCCATTGTCAAAATTACGCAAAGCAAGAATTATCATCCCGCTCTTTTCCCATAGGGCCTGTTTTTCCTGCATGGCTTTAACGCTGACAACACAGGTATGGCACCAGGTTGAAAATAACCACAACATTACTTTCCTGCCCTTATATTCTGAAAGTAAATGCGATTTTGATTGAACTGTAAAACTGACATCCGGCGCCACAAAAGGAAGTTTCTGTGGCGCCAAATTAAAAGACCATGCTGTCAATGGCTGCATTATAAATAACAACATGACAACAAATGATTTCATGGGCTTCAATTCTACGTTATCCGAGAAAGATTTCTTTAGCCTGCACAGCAGGAAAGCTGCTTCACATCCTTGTTAAAGGTTTGCGCGGTCAATTTTAAACCTTCCACCATGGTCAGATAGGGGAATAACTGATTGGCCAGATCATCGATGGTCATGCGGTTGCCAATGGCCAGTGCCGCTGTCTGGATGATTTCACCGCCTTCATGCGCCAGTACCTGGCAGCCGAGGATGCGACCACTGTCTTTTTCTGCGACCAGTTTGATAAAACCACGGGTATCAAAATTGGCCAGCGCACGGGGGACATTTTCCAGATCCAGCGTACGGCTCTCGACCTGCAAGCCCTGTTTTTGAGCCTGCTGTTCGCTTAAGCCGACCGTGCCGACCTGTGGATCAGTAAACACCACCGCAGGCATGACCGATAAATCAATCGTCACATCATCACCGGTCATATTGCGTGCGGCGCGGGTGCCTGCGGCAGCTGCGACATAGACGAACTGGGGCAGATTGGTGCAATCACCGGCGGCATAAATATTTTCAACATTGGTGCGCATGTGGTCATCGATAATGATTCCACCGCGTTTGTCGGTTTTAACGCCGACTTTATCGAGTTCCAGTGCGCCTGTATTCGGTGTACGACCGGCGGCCACCAGTAATTGATCCCCGCGCACTTCCCCATTATTGGTTTGCAATATAAATTGTTTACCATTATGACTAATTGAATCAGGCGAGGTGTTACGCATGATCTTAATCCCTTCCTCTTCAAACACCTGCGTCAAACCCTCACCAATGGCCGAGTCTTCCTTTGACAACAGGGTGCTGCGCGCCAGCACGGTCACGTTAGCACCGATATGTCGAAATGCCTGCGCTAACTCAAGGGCGACAACCGACGCGCCTAATACAATTAAATGTTCCGGTATCGTATCTGCAATCAGGGCTTCGGTGGATGTCCAGTAAGGCGTCTCGTTTAAACCCGGGATATCCGGTATGGCGGCACTTGCCCCCACGGCCAGCAAAATACGATCCGCCCTGAGTTCTTTTTCACTACCGTCCCGTTTTGTAATGAGCAAGGTATTGGCATCTTTAAACCGCGCCATGCCCCGCACAAGATTAATGTCCGGGTTAGTTTCCAGAATACTTTCGTATTTTGCGTGACGCAGTTCTTCGACCCGTTCCTGTTGTTGCTCCATCATGGCCTTGCGGTCAATCTTTGGCGTATTTAGCGGTAAACCATTAAATGCATGATGCGCCTGAATATGCGCAATATGCGCGCCACGGATAAAAATCTTAGAGGGCACACAACCTATATTGACGCATGTGCCACCGATGACATCCGCGCCTTCGATAATCGTGACCCTTGCACCTTGTTCAGCTGCTTTAATCGCGGCGGCAACAGCGCCGGATCCGGTACCGACAATGGCGATATGCAGACCATTGCCGGCACCGGTTGTGACCGTGCTGTTATTGTTTTCATTTTCCAGGCTCGCACCATAGCCTTTTGACTCGATGGCTTTAATTAGCTGGCTGTTATCGACCACACCCAGGTTCTCAATTTCAGCCTGTCCTTGCTCATAGGAAACAGAGGCCGTGACACCTTCAAGCGCATTCAGTGCGTCTTCAGCGCTTTGCGCACAGTGATCACAGGTCATGCCCGTGATTTTTATGCTAACTGTATTCATGTTAGTTCTCCTTTATCGTTACATGAAGGGACTGGTACCCTTAAAGAGGAACCAAAAAGAGTAAGATTCATCTGGACAAGGTTGTATTAACGCAAATAACCGGCGCAAATGGAGCGCCAACGGAATTTACGTCCGAGTTGATTTGCTTTGTTATACATCTTTACTGCACATTATGTGCAACACCCTCGCCCCTCAGAGAAAACGCCAGAAAATTCAATTTCGCCAGATAAACGTTTAATATAATATTCTGAATCTTCCTGAAAAACAGTCATACAATGTGGGCACTTGCAAAAATGCAGCTTCTCACCCTGATAGTTAATTGCCACGGTTTGACTTATTGGTTTTTCTGCCAAGCAGCTTGGGCACACGACGAGGCGATTAGTTTCTTCCAGTAAGGCTTCAGGATTTTCGTCGAACATGAGGGCGCATCCATCGCAACAGAACGAATATTCTTTTTCCTGATATTTCCGTATTACTGCGATCTCTTTAGTAATACCTAATCTTACAAGGGAACAACCACATGTAGGGCAAATCGGTGTTTTCATTGTTGATACCTCCTCATTCAATTTTCTGATGGATAATATGCGGCATTCATTATTTTCCGATAGAAAATTCCTCTTGAGCCACCAACTAAATAGCTGTTCCAAATACCAGTACACTTTAGGTATTACCGTTCGTCCTGAGCCTGTCGAAGGACAAGCAGATTAGGCACTCTATTCACAGCATTTCCACGCTCATGGTTCGACAAGCGCTCTCCTGAGCAATGCCGAAGGGTCACCACGAACGTAGAAATTCACAAGTGATCTGGTATTTGGAACAGCTATTTAGAGAGACTGCTATCTGCTATACCAATCACTCTCGCATCCCCTGTTTCTCATCGTTTCAAAGTGGATGGATAACTCGCATTAGCCGTTGCGTCAGTTAATGCTTCAATATTGGTTTTGTCAGGATCGAACGTGACGGTTGCAGTCATGGTGTCAAAGTCCGATTTGGCCTTAGTGACACCTGTGACATTTTCCAGCGCCTTACGAATGGTAACCGGGAAGAATCCACAGGTCATGCCGGGAACATCAAGCGTCACGGTTTTACTTTCAGCTGCCTGCGCTATCGATATAAAAGGCAAATTCATCGCCGAAATGCTCATTACAAATATAAATAATGTTGTACGAATCATTGTTTTTACTCCTGCCGTTAAATATTTTCTTAAATGCTTATTCAAAAAATGCAACCCCGTAATACGGGAAGGCCAGCAAGACGATCAACAATATACTAACAACCCAGAAAATGATGCGCTGGTTACGCAAGGTACTGGGGATGGCGCAGGCATCTTCAGAGGAACATTGTCGGGGTATCAGATAAAGTTTCCGAAATGCCATAAACAGAAATACCAGCGTGATGCCGATAAAGATTGGCCGATAGGGTTCCAGTGCCGTGAGATGACTGATCCAGGTGCCGCCAATACCGAGTCCCAGCAAGACCAGCGGCCCGATGCAACACAGTGAAGCGCCGGTAGCGGCAATAATCGCGGCAATCATCGAGCGTTTATTGGTTCCGGTGGTCGGATCAGACATGGTTATTTTCCTTTACTCTTTGAGGTTAATGATAAGTTTAATCCCTGTACCTTGGTACAGAGTCAAGAGAAAAAGCCGCTAATAACCAGGGTGGGTACAAGTTAAGGAACCTCTGATTAATTCCGTTCGCCCTGAGTCCTGTCCCGAGCAACGCCGAAGGGGAAGTCGAAGGGTGCAGTTTATAAGTTACTGATATCATTGCATTCGGTGTTCATGGTTCGACTAGTGCTCTCCTGAGCAACGCCGAAGGGTCACCACGAACGGTGTAATTAATCAGAGGTTCCTTAAATTATTTTTTACGTCCCGTGATCCAGCTCCAGTCCATCGGGAATACCCTGGGACTGAATACTGCGGAGTAGCCATGCAGAATGGCAACCACGCTTGCGGCAAGAATGGCTTCCCAGCCATGAATCCATTGTGCGTACTTGAATATCTGATAGGGAAGATGTGACAGGCTCCACTCAAAAAACCACATCAGCAATCCCGTCAACGATACGATAAATAAACCGATGACGCCGGCCCAGTATTCCAGCTTTTGTAACCAGTCATATTTATCGGTTTCCTGTGGTCTTTCCGCTTTGCCCAGCCTGAAGCGAATATCGGCCAGCGCATTGCGCAGATCCTGACGAGAAAGCAGAATCGAACGCGGGCCATGGTAAAAAAACAGGTAATAAAAAATATTAATAAAACTCGGGAATCGTAGATTGTGATACATGATGCACCTCCTGCACTTTTTGTATTTGTATTGTGGTGTTAGTCGCGCCAATGCCATGCCGTTGTTTATTTCTTGTGCAACAAATTTGTTGGCATTTATATACTAGAAGCTGTACCCACGTACAGAGTCAAGTTTATTCAACAAAATTAAAGAGTGGGTGTGAAATATTTTGAATGGTTGAGCGAGTTGGCAGTGTTAAGCTAACTTGTAAATTTACAAAGCGTGCATATCGCAAAAGAGGCGCTGATCTTTTGTGCAAACAAATGAAAGTCAAATCATATTTGTGTTTATGATGATTATTTTTTGACTCGTTCTAACTCATTATTGTGAAGGCTGCCCTGACAGGGCTTCGACAATAGGACAGTGGGCCATGTCGTTGTCGATTTGACAGGCCTTGATCATATTATCCAATGTCTTGCGCAACTTTTTGAGATCGTTGATCTGCTGGTCAATGTGGGCACGTTTTTTCTCTGCGCGAACCCGAACATCCGTACAGTGCCCATTACCCAGGTCTAAAAGTTCGGCAATTTCCTTCAAGCTAAATCCCAGTTGCTGGGCACGTTTGATGAATTTTATCCGATCGACTGTATCGGCTGGATACTGGCGGTAACCTTCAAGCGGTTTGGGTGGCTCCTGAATTAAGGCCAGACGTTGGTAATAACGCACCGTCTCGATATTAACCCCTGCTGCACGGGCCAGGTGGCCAATCGTCAGCGATTTTTTATTTGTGGCCATATTATGAGTCCTCAAATCGGTACAAGCTTAGAGAACCTGCAATATATCAAAAAACTTCACTAATTTGCTTGATCTGGAGTTAACTCCAGAGTGTATGCTCTCTCTCAGTTAACATTTTTCACATTATATGGAATATGGCGTTAACGCCAGATTGCCATCAATACGTGAACAAACTGGATGGGGGTTTTGTAGATGTTGAGCAGGAATTTAAAACGCTATGGCCTGATCTGGCTACTGGCCATGATCAGTACCACCTCGTTCGCCCATGATCCGGTATTCGGAATAGGGCCGCATGTCCTGTACAAGGAAGGCATCGAAATTACCCTTTTTAATTATCCTTAGCCAACACAAGATATGGGTATTCACATTTTCTGGACTCATGCTGTTTATTTCCGGGTGGTTGATGTTTCGATCCGCCCGTAGCTGTCCTGTGGATGCGGAATTAGCCCGGGCATGTAATACCGCCTATAAATGGAATAAACGAATTTACTGGAGTTCAGTGCTGATCTGGATGATCGGTTTTACTGCAGCTTATCTATTGCTGCCCATACGCATCTGGCTGGATCTATAGTCGTGGTATTGCTCTCACCAATAGCCGACAAGTAAGGCACAAACTGATATTGAAGGTATCTGGATACTATATATTTTCCGAACCCGGGGCATTAGTCAGGCTCGCCATTATATGAAGAACCTGCGGGACGTTTGTGCCTATCTGGAAAAAACTCCAATGTTGCAAAAAATCCGAGATGATTTATGCGCTGGATTACACCTTTACCCATCAGCAAAACACTTGATATTTTATCTAAATAGCTGTTCCAAATACCAGATCACTTGTGAATTTCTGCGTTCATGGTGAGCTTGTCGAACCATGAACGTGGAAATACTGTGAATAGAGTGCCTAATCTGCTTGTCCTTCGACAGGCTCAGGACGAACGGTAATACCTGAAGTGTACTGGTATTTGGAACAGCTATTTAGTCATGGAAAAGGGTATCGACGTTGTGCGTATTCTTCATGAACGCATGGATAGTAAACCACATCTATCCTGAGTGGCTGCTATGGCGATTTCTCTCAATTCCCGTAGATAATCAAACGGCTGCTCATGGCACGCTAACCCCTTGCGCTTTTTACCCGCACGGCTACTGCTAAGGGACGCAAAACACCATAATCCGAGAATTCAGTGCTTTTTATTGATTTATTTGTGAATAGTCAGGCTTTCTTTCTCCTTGCCATACTGACTAGACCTAGAAGACCGGAGCCAAAAAGCCAAAAAGCTGGAGGCACCGGTACAGGAGCCAGAAAACCTTTAACTAAAACAACTTCATCTCCTCCACCAAAAGTAGAGAAAAGAAAATCTCCGGTTAAAGGATCTATGGTGGCGCCTTCAGCTCCAGTTAGGTCGGTGATAAAATCTCGGCGGGTCGATAAAACTGGATTTCCATTGCCATCAATTTCATAGGCTGCAACAGAACCTGCGCTCCATTCTGAAACCAACATGCTATCCACTGAAAATCCATCGTTCAACCCATCAATATAAACGAAACCTTCAGGTCCCCCGGGTAACGTTTGAATCCCTACAGCGACAGGATCAAGATCGACCTGGGTTATATTGCTAATATCGAAGGTGCCGTTTCCATCAGGAGTAAGTCCGACGTCATACCAGTTGCCTGAATTCCAGGATACGATCTTCAAATCACCAGCATTTGAAAACCCATTAGGTATAAAATTTAGTGCGGCAATAGAACTACCACCCACACCGAACGACCCGAGATTATCCACTCGGGCTTCATCGGTGTCACCTGGTCTGGTCTGCCCTAAGTTATTAACATTCCATTGCGCGGTAAACAGTACACCACCAGGTCCATATACAACCCCGCCGTCATTATACTCACCAACTTGTCCATAAGGTGTGGCAGTACCACTAAAACCTGTGACGCGGTTATCTCCATCCCGAGTTACACCAATTTCATACAGAAGACCGGAAGAAGTATTCGCAGCGCCTCCAATTAAAATCGTATTTGGATCACCGTATTTGAATACCAGGCCCCCGTAACTGGTCGGTAATCCAGGTATAGAACCCAGGTTGCTCACGCTGTATTGTGTGGAGAAATCAGGTCCAATTGTTAAGGCAAACCCGGTACTATGGTAACCAAGAAGGCACGCCAGGATTAGGCCAGATGATGCAGGAACAGAGGGCCTGCGAGAAATAAAGTGGTTGAGGTAACGCATTTTCATCTCCTTCCTTGATTATGATAATGATTGTATTTTTGCAACTTCGTTTTTGCCTGGAATCACAACGCTCCTACTACCTGATCATGGAGCATATTCCACAAGTGCTTATAAATTGGTTCACATATCTTTCCACTAAATATCGTGTTCGGGTCGTTCAAAGAAGTTTAGCCGAGAACCATATATGTCCCCTGATGGTTTATGACCGTATAATAATTATTTACATTTAACAATATGACATTAGATATATGAAGATGAGAAAGAAAGATC
>Ga0316207_10000617_pt1 | contig 53814 bp, 54 predicted proteins | sample 6weekpyrite_MG_FD_204943 | JGI IMG/M metagenome (GOLD analysis project Ga0316207, IMG submission 204943) | Microbial mat bacterial communities from mineral coupon in-situ incubated in ocean water Damariscotta River, Maine, United States -... | ecosystem: Environmental > Aquatic > Marine >...
GCCTATGTTTACTTCCGATGCCTACCCAAATTCACCTCGAAGCGCTTCTCATTTAGTTATAAGGAACGTGATTAAGGCAGCAGGCAACAAATCATAGTAACCATTTCAGGATGGCTTTTCAGTAGGCCACCGGTTGAGAGCCCAATTGGACAAGAGTTCGGCGCGACGTTCAAAATTATCATGATTCCAATCGGAGAAATTATTTCCGAAATCGCGTACGCTTTTGAACTTCGAATCAGATTGAAAGCGTTGCTTCTTCACTTGGTATGATTGGTTGCCCAAGGATGAATTCATTTTGACTGAACATGGTAAAAGGTTTGGAAGAGTGTGGGTGTCCGAATGGACGTGATCGGTACCATAATCAGTAGCCCATGTGTTTTTTGCTTTCTGCGGTAAGACATGCTCGACTGTCTCGACGTGTTCGAACGCGTCCCCTCCAAGGCTTTCATCGAATTGGATCAAAAAATACGGCGTAATTTTCGATCCGTACAATTCTCGTGAGTAAATTGCTCGCTCAAACTCATCGTTCTTTGGCCATGCAACAGTTTTGTGAGCTGCGATGGCATTTGCGACACTTGCCGCGGTTATGTCGCCGTCGCAGTCCAGCCAAAGCCGTTTGAATACAGCGTGCAGGCCCGTCGGCTCATGTCCACAAATGGCTCGCCTAACCAAAAAATCTTCAATGCAGTCAAGTACACAGGCTGCATCGTCTTCGGGGATATTGCCGATCGAAACCTCTCGTCCCAAGCGCATAGTGAAAGGTAATATCGAACCTGGTGCATTCATCTTGCTAAGTCGTTTGAAGCGTGTGTGCAGGTTCTTTTGGAATCCGTTTTCGTTTGAGCCGGTCAGCGTGTCTATGAACGCGTTTCTGTAAATACCAAGGTCTTCTCTGTAAATACCAAGGTCTTCAATTATCTGAACGGGATCGGAAATTTTATTCCACTTTTCCCGAAGATGAATAAACACTCCAGATTTTTTTAGGTTGGGGTCAGAAATAATCCCGAAAGGGAAAAAATATTTATCAAAGTGATTAACACCTGAAACGTCGAACGATTGGAAAAATGGTTGCCAGTTAGTTTCATCAATCCGTTCGATTTCCTCTGGCGATTCATTCGCTACTTTCCGGAAAACTTCATTCCTGACCAAATCGCCGATTTTCATCGGTTCCTGATTGGAATTCAGGCTATCAAAAAATCTTGGGCCCATCCGTAGGGTCTAAGACGTCGATTTGGACCAACGTAAAACTCTCGAACACTGCGTTATATATTTCTCGTATTCTTTCTATTCCACTCTGAGCAAATTCTTGCGCGAAAAATCGCTTGAATGCGTTGAAGTTGTTTTTAATAGCACCGGTTGTGGGGCCGTGTGCCGGGAGAGCGTTTAGATTAAATGGGCTGAGGCTTCCGACGAGGTCGGTGTTTGATTTAAGGTCATCAATTACATATCTCATCATCGCCCGGTCTTGGCGGCAGGAGTGGACACGCAAATTTGACTGGTTGAAATCCTGGCCTGTCACAAGGTAATTCCGAGCAATACGTGCCGCTTCTTCATGTGAGCCTTGTTCGGCCAAAGATTTTACCAATGCGCATAAAAATAAGAAAATAGTAGTCATGCGCTGTTGACCGTCGATTACTTCAAAACACTTAGGGTCAGTAGGAGTGGCACGTCTGCCATGGATGATGATGGCCCCCAAAAAATGCTTGTCTGATTCCCCATCCACAACGTTCAAAATGTCTTGGAGTAAATTTTTTATTTTGTCGGCTTTCCATCGGTACTCTCTTTGGAAAAATGGTATTACGAACAATGATGTACCTGAGGAAAAGAGGTCGCCAATACTAGCCTCTTGGGAGTTTGTGGTCAGACGAGCCATATTCTATCTATCCATCATTTGTTGCGTTTAGTGAATGCACTCTAATTAATTGATTCTTTAGAGCAAGTGCTGTGGGAGAGAAGATTGGTACTGAACTTCCGAAGGTAAAAAATTCTAAACCTAGTTGGAAAGGCATGCCAGTACTTCCAAATGAGACCCGGCTCAAGGTCGACACAGGCCGCCGCCCACCCCTTCACCCCCAGCCATAATTGAAGCTGATGCTGATCCGGTCGTCATCGGCCATATTCATTGGCACTTCATGGCGCAGCCAGCTTTCCCACAGCAGGATTTCGCCCGGCTCGGGTTGGACATAGATGAAGTTTTGTAGCTCTTCACGGGCGTTCGCCTGGCGCATCGGGGACGCCATCATCCGGGCTGAGCGCGGGTCTTCAAATTTGATCGCACTGGCTCCCTTGGGCACAGAGACATAAGTGGTGCCGCTGATCACGCTATGCGGGTGAAGATGGGAGGTGTGAATGCCGCCCGGCGGCAGGATATTGATCCAGACACTGTCCAGCTTGATCTTTTTGTCACCCAGTTCAAATTCCAGATCTTTGATAAAGGCCGCAACATGTTTGTCGAGCACTTTGACCAAATCCTTGAAAACAGGAAACCGCCAGGGCAAATCGTCCAGCGAGGCATAGCTGGTATAGCCGAAATAGTTGTTTTCCTCGCACCATTTTTGACCCGCTTCATCATCCATGGCGATGGATTGGCAGGAGGTTTCAAGCTCCGTGGTATCCAGTGCCTTGCCATGATCGGACAGGGCAGCGCGGTAGAGACGGGTGACGAAAAGCGAAGATATCTGAGACATGGGCCCGTCATAGCCCAGTGCGCGCGTCAGGGCGAGAGGGTTTGAACGGCTCGATTAATCATCAAAACCAAGCCGCTCCTAGCTTGCGTGTGGCAATCTGTGATACGACAGGTAGAAATATCTTTCGGGGGAAGAAAATGTCCAGACTTCTAATACTTCTGTATGGCGTTGTTTCTTATTTTCTGGGGGTTGCAGGTTTGGCCTGCATCATTCTCGCCTTGGTAGGGCATGTTCCCTACGGGTTTTTATGGGTGGGTGAACCGATTGCATTGAATCCGGTCATCTGGAATTTGATCCTCGTAACATTGTGGGGTGTCATCCATACCGGCATGGCAAGGCCGGGCTTCAAGTCCAAGATCACCCGATTTATCCCTGAACCGGCTGAACGTGCGACCTATGTCCTGATTGCAGGGCTGACCAGCGCGGCTCTAATCGGTTTTTGGCAAGCCGTGCCGGGGCAGGTCTGGCATGTGGAAGCCGTTTGGGCCGTTTATGCCTTGTGGGGCTTATTTGGCTTTGGCTGGGTCTTCTTGCTGGCGGCGACCTTTGCCATCAATCATTTTGACCTGTTTGGCCTGAGACAGGTTTCCCTGAATTTCAGGCGCGTTCCAAGGCCTGATCTGAAATTCGTCAAACGGGCGATGTATCAATATATCCGACACCCAATCCAGACGGGGGTTTTCATCGGTATCTGGGCGACGCCATCCATGTCGATGACCCAGCTGGTTTTGAGCCTGGGTTTCACCGCCTATATTTTTGTCGGCCTGTGGTTTGAAGAGCGTGATCTGGTTGCAGAGCATGGCGAAAATTATATAAATTATCGCAAGGAAACCGGCTCGATCTTCCCCAAATTGGGTAAGTAATTCAGGCTTTAAAGGGACAGAAGTATATCAGGCAGCGGTTTTGTTTTCGAAATCACCATCCGATGCATGATCAGTTTCTCTCATATCTTGGGAGTCAGACATGATTGCGGACAGGAAGTTTGAAACGGCCGTGTTGAGTTGATCTGACTGCTGAGTTAGGCCAGAGGCGGCTGTAAGGACTTCGGATGCGGCCGTGCTTGAATCCGTTGCTTCACCCATGACATCTCCAATGGAGGTGCTTACTTTTTGCGTCGCATCAGAGGCTTGATGAACGTTTTGAGCAATTTCACGGGTTGAAGCACCTTGTTCTTCAACGCCGGCTGCAATGATGGTGGAGGCTTCGTTGAGATCGTCAATGGCGGCTGCAATCGTGCTGATCGATTGGACGGATTCTTCGGTGGATTTCTGAATTTCACCAATTTGGGAAGCGATTTCCGTGGTCGCATCCGCGGTTTGGTCTGCCAGGGTTTTGACTTCGTCAGCAACGACGGCAAAGCCTTTGCCCGCTTCTCCGGCGCGAGCGGCTTCAATAGTAGCGTTCAGGGCCAGCAAATTGGTTTGCTCGGCAATTTGTTGAATGAGTGTAATGATGTCCCCGATTTTTTGTGCATTGGAGGCCATGTCGGAGACTTTCGTAACAGTCTCCTGTGCGTGACGTTTCGCCTCTTCAGACATCGAGTTGGAGCGCGATACCTGTTCGCTGATCTCGCTCACAGAGGCTGACAATTCCTCAGCTGCGGCGGCAACGGTTTGCACATTGGAAGAGGCGTCTTCAGAAGCCAATGACACGGTTGAGGCTTTGCTGGATGTTTCGCTTGCGGAATTGAACAGGGTCTGAGCGGCTTGTTCCATTTCTTTGGAGGATGTGGCGACGCTCGTCACAATTGATCCGACATCGGTCTCAAATTCGCTGGCCAGACTTCGCATGATCCGGTCTTTTTCAATCTTCGCTGTGTTTTCACGCTCTTCTTTCGCCCGGCGGTCCTCTTCGGCCTTTATCCCGGCGGCTTCTTGAATGACCTGAACTGATGACGCCAATTCACCGATTTCATCATTTCGGTCCGTTCCGAAAATCTGGACATTCAATTCACCGCGGCCAATCGCTTGCAAGGATTCTGTGAATGACCCCAGTGGGCCTGATATTCCGCGATTGAGTACCCAGGCCAAGGCAAGACCAGCCAGAACGATAATAAAGGAAAGGGCACCGAATATCTGAATGATCTGCGTATTCATCGCGTCAAGTTCGGTTCTGTCAAAAGCGACGGTAACGACACCGACAGCATCACCCGAAAAATCGACAAGAGGATACATCAACACGGCATGATTGATTGATCCGATCATACTGCGTTCGATGACGTGATTGCTTGTCAGGCCCTGTGCAAGGTCATTTTGACCAAAATTGAAGCTTTCCGGGAAAGTGGATGCAACCAGGAGGGAGTCTTCCTCCATGGTCTGGTTTTCATCCGGGACGAATTTATGGAAGGAAACCAGCGTCCCGGTCCGCTCCGTATGAGCGTTGACGAAAGCTTCGTTGAGAGAGACGCCGAATTCGACAGATCCTATATGAACATTGTTGGAATATACGGGTTGCAGGCCGCGTATACCCATGCCGTAAATACCGACTTCAATACCACTTACGGCCTGTTGTTCGGCATTCACTTCCAGAATGGTTGAACGAAATGAAGACAGGTCATCACCAAAACGATCCGGGCGATGGACCCTAAGGTAGGACGTGGCAGGTGCCAGATGGAATTGGTATTGAGCGACACCTTCTTCCCGCATGGCAGGAAATGAGGGAACTGTCATGGCACTGAGGGCCTCACGGTCTCTGGCAGCAAAGGCTTCAACAACTGGCGGCATGGTGGCGACCACTCTGGCCATGCTGACGGCCCGGCCAGCTTGAGCTTCTATCGAACTGACAACATTGACGGCCTCAGCCTCAAGGCGAGTTTTGATATTGTGATCAAGCAGGTTTCCTGCACTCCAGAGCGTGACTGCAAAGCAGGCTGCAGCGGCCAGAGCCATGCCTATACCAATTCCCAAAGACAAACGTGTTTGCAACCGCATCGAAATCTCCACTGACCTTTTATCTGCCAAGTTGGCAATATAATTTGGGTACAAAAGACATTTAATTGCTTTAGGAAACCTTACGAATATTGAGGGCCTCAATTCCGAAATAATTACCCGTGCTTAGTGAGGGTTGCGTATTTAAATGATGTTGAGAGATTGTTGATCCGGCTTGTGATTCGGCGGGGTTCAGGAAAGACCAGCGCGGCAATATGCGCCATTGCTGATAAACCAATATTCGCTTTTTCTGTTCTGGTCTTAGGCCTGATCAGGAAAATGGAATGACTGACACCACAACCCGCAAATTTGATCTGCCAAAATTGACCGGGGAGTTGGCGGAAGTCTTCGGTGACCGTTTATCCAAGGCTCAGGCCATACGTGACCAGCATGGCAGAGATGAATCGGCCCATCCCAAAGCGGCCCCTGATCTGGTTGTCTTTGCCCAGACAACTGAAGAGGTGTCCAAGGCGGTCAATATTTGCGCAGCTCACCAAGCGCCGATCATTGCCTTTGGGGCAGGGACGTCGCTGGAGGGACAGGTGCACGCCTATCAGGGCGGCGTATGCATAGATTTGTCCCGGATGAGTAACGTTATCAAAGTGCGTCCCGAGGACATGGATGTGACCGTGGAGGCGGGAGTAACCCGGCTTCAGCTGGAGACATATCTGCGCGATACCGGGTTATTCTTTCCGGTCGATCCCGGAGCTGACGCTACGTTGGGCGGCATGGCAGCCACGGGCGCTTCGGGAACCACCACGCTGCGATATGGAGCCATGCGGGAAAATGTCATCGCGGCAAAAGTCGTGATGGCAGATGGTTCAATTGTCGAGATGGGCGGTCGGGCGCGAAAGTCTAGTGCGGGCTATGATTTGTTGCATTTGATGATCGGGTCTGAGGGCACGTTGGGAATCATCACCGAGCTGACCTTGCGCCTGTATGGCCGCCCGGAGACTGTCGCCTCCGGTGTCTGCGCATTTGATTCCATTTCAAACATGGTCGACGCTGTGACTCTGGCCATCCAGTCGGAAATTCCCCTGGGGCGGCTGGAGCTTCTTGATGAAATTGCCATCTTCGCCGTCAATCAACATTCAGGCTTGGAAAATGAAGTCGCCCCGACACTGTTTCTTGAGTTTCAGGGCACGGATACCAGTGTCGCTGAAGACATCAGACGTTTTGAAGAGATTGCATCTGAATTTGACGGCAAGGGGTTCCAGGCATCAACCTCGCCAGAAGAACGAAACCGGCTCTGGCGCGCCCGTCACGATGCGCTCAATGCCGGCAAGGCATTTAATCCAGGAAAAATGGGCCTGATCACCGATGTCTGCGTCCCGGTGTCCCGGCTGGCTGAGTGTATTGCTGAAACCCGAAAGGATTTTGAGGAGACCGGCTTGATCGCCGCCTTTGTGGGTCATGTCGGTGATGGAAATTTCCACACCACGATCTGGGTGGAACCGGATGATGAAGCCGCCATTACTCTGGCGCATGAGGTGATTGCCCGGATGGCCCAAAGAGCCATTAAGATGGAAGGCACTTGTACGGGTGAGCACGGAATTGGCATTGGCAAGATAAAGTATCTGGAGGCAGAACACCCGACAGCCTTGCCGGTCATGCGCGCAATCAAGGCCACATTTGATCCGAATAACATATTAAACCCGGGAAAAATTTTCCCGGAATAACGCCTGCTAACAGGACTTTGCCGGGCGATAAAATATGAGCACTGCATTCCGATAAAATATGAGCCTGCACAGGTGTTGCGCTTAACCGGGAAAACCTAGATTGGTGCCCGTGAATATGACGTGGAGACGGCATGCGTGACTATCCCCTCATTGAGAGCGATCAATGGGAAATCCATTATATCCAGATGCCGAGCGAAGCCCGGCGTATCGCTGATCGTTTGGCTGTAGATGCCCCCGATCCCTTCAGCGTGGGCGATGGTCTGACCGAGCTCATCCTCAATGGGATCGAGCATGGAAACCTGGAAATCGGAAGAGCTCTCAAAGGTGAATTGCTGGCCGAAGGCAGCTGGAGCAAGGAATTGGAGAAACGGTTTTCTTCTCCGCGTTATGCGCGCCGAAAAGTGCAGGTATTGACGATCAAGTCATCAGAAACGCTGACCTATATTATCACCGATGAAGGTCAGGGCTTTGATTATCGAAACCTGCCTGCTGAGGTGCCGATAGAGGCCTTGAACGGCCGCGGCATAAAGCTGGCGCGCGAACTCGCTTTCGATAAGGTCGAATACAAAGGGCGTGGCAATATTGTCATTGCCCAGATCGCCCTCTGATATCAGATTTCAGCAACAATAAGCTGAGGCCCGCCCGCCTTGATGGCGGCAATAAGCGCATCATCAAACTCACCGGCTGTGTTGGCTCTGCACGCTGAAACACCAAAGCCTTCCGCCAGTTTGACCCAATCCATCTTCGGATTGTCCAGTGAGAGCATTTGCTGGGCCGCGGGACCGGGCTCGCCTGCGCCGACACGATCCAGTTCAAAATTGAGAACCAGATAGGAGTGATTGGCAAATACCACATTAATCACATTCTGGTTTTCACGGGCCTGGGTCCATAAAGCTTGCAGCGTATAGGCCGCCGCGCCGTCGCCACACAGGGCAAAAACTTGCTGGTCAGGACAAGCCAGAGCCGCTCCGACAGCTTGCGGCATGCCAGAGCCGATAGAGCCGCCGGTCAGGCAGAGCCAATCATGGCGCGGCCCGTTTTCCGTCCACGGAAACACGCCCATGCCTGATGTGGTGGCATCATCACAGATCACTGAGTCTTCCGGCATATGCTTCATCAGGGAAATGCCGACATAGCCCGGATTGAGCGGCTCGTCCGGATTGACCTCCGGAGCCTGGCCCCTTTCGGCCTTGGTCGCTGTTTCTGGGGCACCCATCTCATCTGCTAGCCGGATCAGGGCCTCCGTGACATCATCGGACGGCGTGCCCAGATATTGCACATCCGCACCTTCAGGGGTCAGCTCTCCGACAGCATCTGGATAGGCAAAGAAAGAGACCGGCGGTTTGGTGCCGACAATGACCATCAGATCACAATCCTTCAGCTCTTCCATCGCCATCGCCCCGAAATAATTCAGACGGGTCGGAGAAACACGGCCATGCCCGCGGGCAATGCGGGGAACGAATGTATCCATCACCAAACGCGCTCCACACGCTTCAGCCACACGTCCGGCTGCTTCCAGACCGTCTTCAAGACAGGCCGTTGTTCCCAGATAGACAATGGGTGATTTGGCGTTTTTCAGGGCAGATGCGATCTGGCTGACGGTGTCCGCGGTCACAGGGTTCAGGGCTGGGCGTTGGGCCGCATCCAGCACTTGGGGTTCCTTGTCAGACCAGGCGCAATCTGCGGGCAAGACAAGTGAGGCAACGCCGCGTTCAGGACCATAGGATTGTTGCACGGCCTCCAGCGCCATGGACGAGACATCGCTGGCACTTTTCACCGTCCCGACCCAGCGGGACATGGGCGCACACACACCTTCCACATCACTGGTCAGGGGCGCATCAAGCGGGCCATGATCAATCGCATGATCACCAACGATATTGACGACAGGGGCAAAGGCCCGCCGCGCATTGTGCAGATTGGCAAGGCCGTTCCCGGCACCAGGCCCGAGATGGAGCAATGTGCAGGCAGGCTTTCCGGCCATGCGCGCATAGCCATCGGCTGCACCCGTTGCCACACCCTCAAACAGGCACAGTACAGACTTCATCCCCTCAACCCGGTCGAGGGCGGCGACCATATGCATCTCCGATGTACCCGGATTGGTGAAACACACCTTAACGCCTTGGTTGATCAGTGTGCGGACCATGCTCTCTGCAGCAAACATACGGGTATTCCCTCTAATCCATGTGTGTCGTTACGGACGCCGGACAAAATCCGGCGTCAGCTCATCCAGTCTGCAAACCCCTGTTAGCGCCATGTCGCGCCGAAGGCTTGTTCTCAATAATTCAAGAGCGCGGGTTACGCCGGCTTCACCACCTGCAGCCAATCCGTAAAGATAGGGTCGGCCCACAGCGACGGCGCGGGCCCCCAAAGCGATGGCTTTGATGATATCGGTACCGCGCCTGACGCCGCCATCAAGAATAACCTCGGCTTGATGGCCCACCGCAGCGACCACGTCTTCGAGCAGATCAATCGTTGCAGACGATGTATCCAATTGCCGTCCGCCATGATTGGATACCCACACGGCATCCGCCCCGATATCAATACAGCGTCTTGCATCATCGGCGCGGGCCACGCCTTTGATTGCAAACGGTCCGCCCCAAACCTCTTTCATCCATTTGGCATCTTCCCAGGTCACCGCTTGGTCAAATTGACGGTTCAGGGAGGCGACAATGCTTTCACCGCTCGGGTCTGTTTGTTTGAAATTGGCCGGTGTGATTTTCGGCGTGCTCAACATGTCAAAAAGATAGCCGGGCTTTTCCAGCATTTGCAAAATCGTGCTCGGGGTGATTTTTGGGGGTACGGTAAATTGATTGACCAGATCGCGTTCACGGTTTCCGGCGACCGGAACATCCACCGTCAGTATTACACCGGTATATCCGGCCTTTTTGGCGCGTTCGAGCACAGCCTCGACCAGGGCCCGGTCTTTCCAGACATAGACCTGGAACCATTTTGGACCGGACGTGTATTCGGATATCGCCTCAACTGATGTTGAGCCCAGCGTGGACAGACAATAGATCAAACCAGCGGCGTCGGCAGCGCGGGCGACCGCCTTTTCACCGGCCCGTGGATTAAACAGACGCTGGGCAGCGGTGGGTGAGACAATGATCGGGGCTTTGCAAGGTGAACCCATGACAGAGCTGGATGTGTCGGTCTTGGAGACATCGACCAGTGTCTTCCAGGCCAGCGTATATTCGGCAAAGCGCTTGTCATTGGCCGCCAAAGTATATTCATCGTCGGCACCGCCATCGATGTAGTCAAACACCATGCGGGGAAGACGTTTCTTGGCCAGTTTGCGCAGGATTTCAAAATTATGGGCTTTGGAAATTTTGCTCATGGCGCGACCCTCGCGCGCTGACCAAGCCGGGTCAAGATGGCGATGACTGTGGCATTTCGAACCAAGCCCGGATGAAATCGATGTCATGAAGTCTGAAAAGCTCAATGATTGCGAACGCATTTGAAACCAGGGGTTTAGCACGCCTGGCATGCTCGCTGGGTTTAGTGGAGCCCGGGCAGACCCTGACCTAGACCTAGTCCTTGAGATTGAAGCGGCCCGTTCGTCCGGTCGTAGATCAAGGGCAGTATGATGACAGGTTTTCGGGTTCTAGTAGCGGCCAGCCTTGCGGCGGCTGTTTTCAACGTGTCTCCGGCTGAGGCTTATGGCCGTGACGGCCACCGCATCGTCTGTGATCTGGCCTGGCGGCATATGAGTGAGGCCGCGCGCAGCGAGGTTGATCGCCTGATCGATCTGGATGAGCAGTTTGATCATTTTCGTGATGTCTGTTCCTGGGCGGATCAGGTGAGGGGAAGTACACACCGCTACACCGCGCCCTGGCACTATATCAATCAGACCCGTGATGATCCCGTTATCGACCCGGAAGATTGTGCTGACAATGGCTGCATCACGGAAGCCATCGAGCTTCACGCCGGAATTCTCGTTGATCGCAGTCAAAGCGATGCGTCCCGGCTTGAGGCGCTCAAATTTCTCGCTCACTGGATGGGGGATATCCACCAGCCCTTGCATGTCTCCATCGAAGGAGATCGCGGCGGCAATGATATCCAGGTTCTATGGCGCGGTGAGCGTCACACCAATCTGCACCGGGTTTGGGACAGTGAGATCATCCTCGATCATATGAGCGAAGAATGGCCTTGGGTCGAAGAATCTCAGCGTTGGTCTTATTTTGCCGATGCCCTGGATGCTGAAATCCCACTCAATGGCGTTGAGGTGTTTACCGCCCTTGATCCCATCGCCTGGGCACAAGACAGCCATGACATCGTCCGCTCTCGTGATTTTGCCTATTACTGGGCCAATGCAGAAAATCCGATTCAGCCCGGTGACGCTTATTATTATCGCTCCCTGCGCACCAGCCGCCTGCAACTCAAACAGGGCGGCGTACGTCTGGCTGGCCTGCTCAATCAAATACTGGCCCCGACAGACCTGACGGCCGTGACCGGCAGTACAGGGTCTAGCGCGCTGGAATAGCGTCAAGCCTCTCCGGCAATCTGTTACATCTCCAGCACACTTTTGGCGTGTGTCAGCAAAATTATGGCTCGCCGCCGAATTCCCTCTTGTTGTCACCATTAGGGTTTGGTTAATATCACCCCGTTGCACGGCAAAACGCTCGCTTTGCTGGGTGATGATCGGGGGAAGATGTGTTTGACGCTGTAGACGAAACAGTTCTGAGGAATTGGGGAGCCATCGCATTTGCGGTTTTGGTTCTCTGGTTGATTTTGTCTCGTTTGGCCCGGCACCAGCAAGACACATCGGACGAAAAACAAGTCGCCAAGCTGCGCAATAAGCGCCGGATGAAGTATGAAGGCGCGCAAAAGGATTATGATCGTTGCCGCAAGAAAATCGAGAAGGGCAATACGGTTCTGATTGATATCATCCATGATCTGGGTGATGATTTTGTTGGCCGGGATTCAGCCCAGCAACAAATTGCTTTTGATGAAGCTTTTGAAGCTATCGCCGCCATCCGGCAGGCGAATTCACGCGCGAAAATCATCATCGTCCTGCACACGCTGGGCGGATATGCGCGACCGGCTCACATGATCGCCCTGGCCCTGAAGCGGCATTTGAAGCGGGTGGGTGGTCATAACCCGAAACGCGACCCCAAAGTGGTCGCCTATATCCCCTATGTTGCCATGTCAGGCGGCACCATGATCGCCCTGGCCGCAGATCAGGTAGTGATGGATGACACCGCGTCCCTGGGGCCGATTGATACTATTTATGGCGGATTTCCCACCGATGCCTATCGTGATCTGCTCGAGAAAAAAGGTCCGCTGGCCACGCAGGATGTCCTGGTCATGCTGGCCCATGAATCGGAAAAGTACGACAAATATTCCGACAAGGTTTCCCGGGAAATCGTCAACAAGGCCCACAAGGCGCGTGACAAGGAAGAGCATTTTCTCGCCGATTATCTGTCTGCCGGGAAAATGTCCCACTCACAGGCCATCTCTGTGGGCGATGCCAAACGTCTGGGCATGAATATCTCCAATGAAATTCCCGGCCTGATCTATGGCCTGGTTGACGCCCGCATCCGCATGATCAATACCCGGCTGGAATTTGAAGAGCGCCGATTGAGCCAGGGCGATACGGACGACGAAGAAGCGGATACAGCCGAAAAGGCGATGGAGCGGGCCATTCGCCAATCCCTGCGCGGTGGTGCCCGGCTTTAAAACGCGCCTGTTCTGCGGCCAAGGCTTGAAACTTGTCTCGCGTGAACCAATTGTCTGGCTTCCACCAAATGAGAGTTCATCATGTCAGATAAAACCAGTCTCTATCAGGATGTCCGCAAGCAGATCGCCTCGGTGATAGATGGCGAGACCAGCACAACGGCGCGCTATGCAACGGCTGCCTGCCTGCTGCGCGAAACCTTCGGGGCGCGCTTTTACTGGACCGGGTTTTATCTGGTTGATCCGATGAAACCGACCGAGCTGGTCGTGGGGCCCTATCAGGGCACGCTGGGCTGTTTGCGTATTCCCTTTGGTAAGGGCGTTTGCGGTGTGGCAGCCGCCAGCAGTGAAACCCAATTGGTTGAAGATGTTCACGCTTTTCCCGGGCATATTGCCTGTGACAGCCGCTCAAATTCGGAAATCGTCGTGCCGGTGTTGGATCGGGATGGAAAACTGGCCGCGGTTCTGGACGTGGATTCCACGGACCTCGGAGCCTTCGACACGGACGATCAGGCGGGCCTTGAAGCGATTTGTGCTGACCTTCTAACAATCTGACATGTCACCGGAAACCATCATTCTGGGCGGTCAGTCTATTGATTATACACTGAATCGGACACAAAGGCGGTCCATCGGCTTTACCATCAGTCATGACGGCTTGACCGTGACGGCACCCAAACGCCTTGCCAAGCGTGAGATCGAACATGGCTTGCGGGAAAAGTCCCATTGGGTCCTGACCAAGCTGGCCGATTGGTCCAAGCGCCCGAAGCCGCGCCAAATCCGTTTTGAAACCGGTGAGGCCCTGCCTTGGCGTGGCGGTGAAATGGCGCTGGAAATGGTGCCGCGCGGGGTTCGAACCATCGTACGCCGCAGTGATGACGGGGTCGTGCTCAGTCACGATCCGGCTTTAGCGGGCCCCTTGAAAGAACGCACTTTAAAAACCGCCCTTGTGCGTTTTTACAAGCGCGAAGGACTGGCTTTGATGGCTCCTAAAGTTGAAGCCTATGCCAAACAGCTGAACCGCGCGGTCAGTCAAATTGTTGTCCGCGATCAAAAACGCCGCTGGGGCTCGTGTGCACCCGATGGTACGATCCGCCTCAATTGGCGGTTGATGGGATTTCCCGAAGAGCTGATCGATTATGTCTGCGCCCATGAAGCGGCTCATCTGGTCGAGGCCAATCACTCGCCAGCGTTCTGGGCGGTGGTGGAAAGCCTGATGCCGGATTGGAAGGCCCGGCGCAAACATATGCGCGATGAAGCCGATCGCTTTGTGCTGTTTTAGTCAGCCCCATTAACGCCCGAAAATATCCTCAATTTATCCTTGTTAAGCCGTGCTCATGCCACTTTGTAACCGGATCGTAATCTTGCGATCCAGGCGAGGGACTAAGCGTCTGGATCACACCGTCATCCTGCAGTTCGGCTATCGGATGCAGGCAAATGGCGGTCAGCATGCAGTGATCGCTGGGCCTGGTCGGCGCTGCTTCTGGGGAGGTGATCTTTATGAGCACCGCAACACGTATACCTTTGGTTCTGCCCGTCGCAGCAACCATTACCATCGGCCTTTTCATGATGATGAGGGGACTGATTGATGTCGGCGAAATCTCCATTCCTGAGGTGGAGGACATGCCGGAAATCGTCATCAATTTCGAACCGGACCCTGTTGTCATAGATGACGGGATCGACATGTCGGTCCTGGAGCCGGTCGAGCCGCCGCCCGTCCAGCCCGATTATAGGGATAATGAAACCGATGTCGGCGAAATAGGCGGGGAGAGTTTCGTCTACACAGCACCGCCAGTTGAAACCGGCGGGTTGGATTTTTCCACCACAAGGTTTCAGGTCGACACTGATCCTCAACCCGTTGTCCGGATTGAACCATCCTATCCAAGCCGCGCTATAAATAGGGGGATTTCAGGCGCTTGTACGATCGTCTTCGACATCACATCGCTGGGCACCACGTCCAATGTGCGGGCCTCATCCTGCACCGATCAGGCCTTTGCCCAGGCCAGTATCAATGCCGTTCGAGGTTGGCGCTATAATCCGCAAGTCAGCAATGGTGAAGCCATCCTCTATCAGGGCGCATCGACCACGCTTGTCTATCAACTCGATAGCTAAGCGCGAAATGTGAATTCTCCAGCCTGATCTTCGTGGTCTCATCAGGTTGGAGAGGCCCGCCGTGCTTCCGCACGGCGGGCTTTTTATGGGAGGGTGAGTGTCCTTCGAGGCTGATCGGACAAGTCCTCACAGCGCCTCAGGATGAGGTTGAATGGGTTCCAGCTACTAGAAAGAACCTCATTCTGAGGCGCTCGCGCAGCGAGCCTCGAAGGACCGCATGAAATCCTCAACTGATCTGGAATTGCTCGCGGGATGGAATGGTGGTTTATGGAATAGTCATGACTGAGCGTTCGAAAAATATGAATCAGCATGAAGCCTTCACCTTGAGAGGGTGGAGGCCTCTTCAACCTTTCGGGGCTTGGTTGCTGGCTTGTTTGGTCGCCGGTTTGGTGATGTTGATTTTAGCTCAGCTAGTATCAATATTCACTTCGGGGTTGCCAAGAATTGAACCGTTCCCCTCATTTGTTCTGCTTGGGATTTTTACAATCCTGTTTGTTTCGTGGTTTGTCGCGATAATCACAGCAATTCCTGCAACTATATTGGTTCTGATTATTAGGCACTTTGGGTGGAGGCGAGGTTGGAGCGATTCACTCCTTGCAGGAGCCATCATTGGAATTGTGGTCTTGTTTGATATGCAAGCTTCGTCAAACTGGGCGCTATTTCGCGAAACCTCTATTTTCTTCATTGCTGGTGCTGCTGGAGGTTTGACCTATTGGCATGCTGCAGGCCGGCCCAAACCGCCTTACTAAAACCACCCCATACCTCCGCAGACGCGCGCAAAAAGCGGGTGGTGAGCAGAGTAACGCCCTCCCTCCCCTTTTATGGGGAGGGTACGACTGAAGGTCGGGGGTGGGGTGACAAACAAAAACTCTCTTTTCCCGTCATCCCCTCCCATCGCTTCGCGATGACCTCCCCTATCAAAGGGGAGGAGGGTACTCATTTCCACCGTATACGGGGGCAGAGACACACACCATTGCTTGCGAAAAACGACGTGCAGCGCTAAGCCGTCGAGCTTGATTTAAAGCAGGCCCAGTTCTCATGACCAAAGTTCGTTTCGCGCCCAGCCCTACCGGCAAACTTCATGTCGGCAATGTTCGCACCGCCTTGTTCAATTTTCTGTTTGCCCGCAAGGCGAACGGCGTGTTTGTGCTGCGCATCGATGACACCGATCTGGAACGATCAACCCAGGAATTTGAGGACGCCATCCGCGCCGATCTGACCTGGCTGGGCCTTGCATGGGATGAGACCTTCAAACAATCCGAGCGCTTTGAGGCCTATGAAGCCGCAGCGCAAAAGCTGAAAGACGCCGGTCTTTTATATGCTTGCTATGAAACCGGCGAGGAGCTGGACCGCAAGCGCCGTCTGCAAATGGCCAATGGTCAGCCTCCGGTCTATGACCGGGCCGGACTGAAGCTGACAGCAGATGATATTGCCGCCTATGAAGCCGAAGGCCGCAAGCCGCACTGGCGTTTCAAGCTGTCCGGCAAGGCCGTCAAATGGACCGATATGGTGCGCGGAGATGTGTCGATCGAGACCTCATCCCTGTCTGATCCGATCCTGATCCGCGGCGATGGCAGCTATCTTTATACCCTGCCCAGCGTGGTGGACGATATCGATTTTGATATCACCCACATCATTCGCGGTGAGGACCACACCACCAATTCCGGGGCTCAGATTGAAATCTTTGAAGCTCTGGGCGGATCTGCTCCGACATTCGGTCATCAGGCGCTTCTTGTCGGTGCCGATGGTGGCAAGCTGTCCAAGCGCTTGGGCTCGCTCTCCATTGAAGATTTGCGCACCGTTGAGGGCATGGAATGCATGGCCGTCAATTCGCTGCTCGCCAAGATCGGAACATCCGACCCGGTCGAAGCCTTTAGCGATATGGCGGGTATTCTAGAGGGTTTCAGCCTCGACAAATTATCGCGCGCACCGGCCCGCTTTGATCCTGAAGAGCTGTCCCGCATCAATGCCAAGCTATTGCATGAAACAGAATATGAGGACGTGCAGTCACGGCTTGCGGATATGGATGCGGATGCCGGAGAGGCCTTCTGGGCTGCCGTGCGCCCCAATCTGGTCACGCTGGGTGATGCCAAGGCCTGGGCCACACTGGTCAACGGGCCTGTCACGCCGGTGATCGAGGATGCTGATTTTGCCGCGACCGCCGTTGACATGTTGCCGGATGGTAAGCTGGACGGTGAGAGCTGGAGCGCCTGGACGTCGGCGATCAAGGAAGCCACAAGCCGAAAGGGAAAGCAGCTCTTCATGCCGTTGCGACTGGCTTTGACAGGCGAGGCCCGCGGGCCTGAAATGGCTGTGCTCTTGCCGCTGATCGGCCGGGATAAAGCCGCCGCGCGCCTGAAGGGCGAAGCCGCTTAGTCAGCAGCCATAGCACAGAATTTCCCCCCTGTTTCCTCCTCAGCAAGGACGTGAGTTCGTGACATAATGTCAGGTTAAGTTGACTTTTGTATCGGATTGAGTAAGGTATGCATTACACAATGTCTTGATAACCTGATTGGAGCGAAAAATGTTGAAACCTGGATGGTCAAAGAAAATATGTGGCCCCATGAAGCCGCTGTCCTGGGCGGTGATCGGTGTGATTATCGCGATCATTTCGGCCAATTCGGCAAAGGCCGATGATGCCGCCTTGTTTGAGGTTGAGCGCGCAGGATCAGCCAGTCAGCAGAGCATTATTTTCATTCCCGGTCTGGCCACACCCGCAGAGGTCTGGAGCGAAACTGTTGTAGCTTTGGGGAACACGGCAGACATTCATCTGATCTCTGTTGCCGGTTTTGGCGGTATTCCTGCAGCAGGTGAGGGCGCGTTTATCTCACCCTTGGTCAACGCCTTGGCGGAATACATTGATGGCCATGAGCTGGATCAAGTCACTCTGGTGGGGCACTCACTTGGCGCTCAAATTGCACTTCAACTCGCTGCTGCCCGTCCCGGAAAAGTCGATGACATATTGGTGATTGATAGTGCGCCCTTCTTTGCCGCCCTGTTCAATCCGGCGGTGACACCGCAACAAGCCGCCCAATACGGGCAGGGCATGGCGGCGCAGATGGCCGCGATGCCGCGCGAACAATTTATGGAGATGACACAACAGGGATTGGCGATCCAATCGATCAGTGAAAATGGTCAAATGAAAGTTCTCGGCTGGATGGAAAGCTCTGATCAGCAAGTTGTTGCCCGGGCCATGGGGGAAGTGGCTGGCGGTGATTTTCGTCCGGTTTTGAGTGAGGTCAAAGCTGAGGTGAGCATCCTCATCGCCTGGGCTGCACCCAGCCCGGTCAGCGAGGCGCAATTACTGGCAATTTATCAGGGTCAATATGACGATTTGGAAAATTCGCGGGTGCAAGTTGTTCGCGACTCACGGCATTTCATCATGCTGGATCAAACGGACGTGTTTATGGAACATCTCCAGAGCGTCATGATGAGCGAAGACTAGGGGGAGACGATGAAGTCAGCTGTGCGCACCTACAATATTCAATTCGGATTTGTCATGGCGGCCTACATCGTCATCCTGTTTGGTTCGGTCCACATTCTCAGCAATTATGAGTTTGGATCCTTTCTAAGGGCTGTCATTGCCTTGCTTCCGGTGATTCCGACCCTCTTTGGTCTGAAGGTGATTTTCATTTTCTACAATGCCATTGACGAATTCCAAAAACGGATCATTTCCGAAGCCATGATTGCCTCGGCCCTGATTACCGGATTTGCCAGCTTTTCTTATGGTTTTCTGGAAGGTGCACTGGAGCTTCCAGCGATCCCCATGATCTGGGTATTGCCCGTTATGATAGGCCTGTACGGTATCTTTACGGCGATCCTGAAATGGCGCTATCGATGAAAAACCGTCTCAGGGTGTTGCGAGCTGAAAAGCGCTGGAGCCAGGCTGAACTGGGCGAGCGGGTCAATGTTTCACGCCAGGCTATCAATGCCGTTGAAACCGGCAAGCATGATCCATCCCTGGCCTTGGCCTTTTCATTGGCAGAGGTTTTCAATTTGGCAATTGAAGAAGTTTTCGATCCCAAGGGCGAGGCGGATTAATCCACAATCTCCCGGGTATCCATGGCATCGAGTTGCCTGAATATCTCGGCAATGGCCTTGGTCGGGTCAGCTTCAAGTACAATGTGATCGGCCAGCGATTGCGGGGTGAAGCCTTCTTTGACGGTATGTTCGATCAGGGCCAGAAACGGATCCCAAAATCCGTCGATATTGAGGAAGATCACGGGTTTGTCGTGAAGTTCCAATTGTTGGCGTGACACGACATCGAAGATTTCTTCCAGGGTTCCGGTGCCGCCGGGCAGTATCACAAACGCGTCAGATTCTTCGATCAACTGTGATTTTCTGACCGACATGGATTCAACAACATGCATCTCCACACCGTCAAGATAGCCTTCGCGCGCAATCAGAAAATCCGGGATGATGCCCAGAACCTTGCCGCCATTTGCAGCAGCGGCAGAGGCCGAAAGCCCCATCAGGCCTACATCGCCGCCGCCATAGACAAGCCGCGCACCTGCCTTGGCAATCGCTTCACCGACATGGCTGGCTGAGGATTGATAGCTTTTTCGCTCTCCCATTCTTGACCCACAGAAGACACCAATCGACCTTACTTTCGCCATCTAAACATTGCCCTTGTTTGATATATTGAAACAGCATGTTATTCGCCGTAAGTGTTCGGCGTGAGGATTGCATCATACGACTTTATCACCGATTGCAATCTTTAATATCGGAACGAAGGATTTAGGAGGCAGAACATGACCGCAACGCGGTCGTTCATTATTGCAGCAGTATTGGTTGTGCTGGCGATTATCGCCGCGCTGACTTTTATCATGCGCTCATCTCCGGATCCTGCGGATAGCGAGCCGCCTGCACAGGCAGGTGTGGAGACAAGTGATGGCGTCGATCAGTTGGTCGAAGCGCCGGTTCTGCTGGCCCCGCCTGTTTTCGATATTGTCCGTGTTGCCCCGGCTGGAACTGCCGTCATTGCCGGGCGCGGAGAGCCGGGTGCCGAGATTTCCATTCTGGCTAATGGCGAGGAAATCGCCCGTGAGATCGTCAATGATCGCGGTGAATGGGTGGTCATTTTGGAACACCCGCTTCCAGCTGGCACAATTGAAGTCGGCCTGGTGATGTATTCTGCCGATGATCAGGAGATCAGGTCAGAGCAGGTCGTTGTCGTCTCCATTCCGGAAACCCGCGGTACGACACCGCTTGTCGTCATGGGCCGTCCCGGTGAAGCCAGCCGTGTGATGCAATGCCCAAGCTGTGGCGGCGTAGAAATGGGCTCTCTGGTATTGGAAACCGTTGATTACGACGAAACAGGCGCTGTGATCTTTTCTGGCCGGGCTGAAACCGGTTCTCAAATTCACGTTTATGCCAATGGGGCCTTGATCGGCGAAACCGGTGTGGGCCGCGATGGCCGCTGGAATATGGTTGCGGGCTCGCTTTTGCCACCCGGCATCTATGATTTGCAAATCGATCAGGTCAATGCCGATGGCTATGTCACCGCCGTTATCGCCCTGCCGTTTGAACGTGTTGCCCCGGAAGATATCGATTTGGGGGAAGATTCTGTCATCGTCCAGCCAGGTAATTCACTCTGGCGTCTGGCGCGACGACTATATGGTTCCGGTGTTCAATACACCGTGATCTATGAAGCCAATCAGGACCAGATCCGCGACCCCGATTTGATCTATCCCGGACAAGTGCTGCAAGCTCCCGACGGAGAATAATTGCCGCGCCTCTACATATTGGTTATCGTTATGTAATGCATTGAGTATGGGGGTAGGGCAGTGTTTCGGTTTTTGGTTTTGGTGATGTGCCTAAGTGTGGCGGGGTGCGCAGGTAGTAATGTAAGTCAGTCCTCATCAGATGATTGTGGAATAGACGAGCTCAGTGTTGAGCTTATGGATGATGGTACTTTAGCTGTATTGGTTCGATACAGTGAGCAGGTCACTGATAATTACCGTGATGCATTGGCCTATCGAGAAGCCGCTATAGCCGCCCAACAAATGGGTTTTTCCCACATTCTTGTTGAGTTTCGCGGTGCAATGAACTCATCATACCGTTATAGGCCCCCACTTCAAAACTGTATTGGTCGTCATAATTGTGACGAGCGTTTTATGCGGCCCAGGGTAAATGAGGCCTCTCCCGTATGTCGAATATCGCTTTACCAGGTCTTCCGAAGCGAAGAAGATGTTCTTCCCGAATTCGCTCTTCCTGTTGAAGTGGTGATGTCGCAGTACGAAAATCTTGAAGAATTGTTGGATGTAGAGAATTGACGGCAGATACTTTGCGTCATCACTCCGCCGCTACCAAAGGCCCTGTCTGCGCCTTGCTCGCCCGAGGCTTTGCCTTCACGCCGAGTGTGAGAACCGGAATCCATGAGATATAGCGTCCGGTAAGTTTAGCAACTTCCTCAGCGATCATCGGCAGGCCGAGGCCCAATCCCATACCCAGAGCCATGGCGACCGGAACGGCTGGCATGCCGCTGAAACCATAGGCGAATTGCAGGCCCATAATGGCGAACATGTGATAAAGATAGATCGAATAGGAATAGCGGCCAATCTTTTCCAGCCAGCTTGAACGGAAGCGGAAAATCACCAGAGATGAGCTGAGGCCCAAGGCCAGGAACAAGCCGGTAAAGGTGCGCCGGTCCAGTGTCAGTCCGGGTTCATTGAGTGTGTGCAGGGTGTGAAAACCCAAACCGATCAGGGCTGCCGCGGCCAGGGCAAGGCCCGCCTTTACAGGCAGCTTGTCGCCCAGGCGGTGGATCAGGATACCGGTGATAAAGAACGGCCCCAGATAAATCGCCCGGTCAAAGGCAAATTCGGACACACCCGCAGCAAATTTGCTCAGGAAAGCCATACAGAACACGCCCAGCAAAACCACGAGGGGCATCAAGCGCTTGTTTCCAAACAGCGCATCAATCAGCCCCACAATCACAAACAGGGTCAGGATCGACTGGATAAACCAGAACTGGGCATAGCCGTGGGTATAAACCTTCCAGAACTCAGTCACTTCTACAGCCCAAGCCCCGTCCAGTGCCGTATTGATCCCGGCAAACAGGGTGGCAGCAAAGATGAAAGGAAGGCCCAGTCTGCGTGCCTTGCCACTGAAGAAGGATTTCAAGGTGCCTGACGAGGCCGGACGATAGGCATAGACAAAGCCCGACAGCATGGCGAAGAGCGGCATGCGTAGATGAATGAATATCTCGGCAAATAGCGCCAATGGATGATCCGGCTGGACACGAAGGCCGTGCGTGGCCTGCTCTCCAATCACATGGAAAGCCACCAGTAAGATACAAGCAATGCCCCGGATCGCATCAATGCGGTGATCATAAGCGGATGATTTTGCCATTTTCGTATCCAATCGGGACGATTTTCGCCTGTTGAGTGTATTTCGCCTCTGATAAGCAACTGGCAGGCCGGTTTGTCGGGGAGGCACTGGTGCAGGCGGGCAATGCACCTTATCTCTGGATGCGATGAGACCGACACCACCTGATTCTGAAGAAGATGCCCGCAACGCGCCGCAAGGCGGGTTGGGGACGGCCATGGCCCGTTTGTTTGGCCTTTTGGCCTCAAAAGAAATGGCCAAATGGCGCTTTCGCATGGCCATTGCCCTGGGCCTGACCTTGATCGCCAAAGTATTTGCTGTGGCGGCCCCGGTTTATTTCGGCAATGGCATCAATGCGGTTTCAGACGGGGCCGGGACGGGTGAGAGTGCGGGGGCGTTATTTTCAGGAGCCGCTTGGACCTTCGCTTTCGCCTTCATTGTCTATGCCTTGGCCCGCTTCATGTCGGTCGGGGCTCCGCAATTGCGTGATGCGATGTTTGCGCCGGTCAGCCAGGATGCCCAGAGGCTAACCTCGGTACGCGCCTTCGGCCATGTCCAGCGCTTGTCTCTGGGCTATCATCAGACCAAGCGTACCGGTGCACTGAACCGGATCATCGATCGCGGCGCGCGCGCTGTTGATTTCCTGATGCGTTTTCTGGTCTTCAATATTGGCCCGACCTTTGTGGAGCTGGGCCTGGCTGCCGGTGTGTTGAGCATCAATTATGGTTGGGAATTTGCCGCCATCTCCGTGGTTACGGTCGCGCTTTATATGGGGCTGACCTGGACGGTCACCGAGTGGCGGGTGAAAATCCGCCGCACCATGAATGAGGCCGACAATGAGGCCAATGCCCGCGCCGTCGACAGCTTGATAAACTTCGAGACGGTCAAAGCGTTTGCCGCCGAGCGTCGGGAAACCGAAGCCTATGATGCGGCCTTGAAACGCTATGCCGGGGCTGCCACCAAGTCTCAATCCTCCTTGGCTTTGCTCAATGCAACACAAGCCGCGATCATGAATGGCGGACTATTGGCCATGGCTCTGATGGCCGGTTGGAAAGCCTGGATTGGTGTCCTTCAGCCCGGTGATGTTGCCGCTGTTACTTTGATCCTGATGAATATCTACCAGCCCTTGAATATCCTGGGTTGGGCCTATCGCGAGATCAAACAGGGGGCCGTCGATATGGAGCGCCTGTTTGAAACCCTCGATATAAAACCTGATGTCGCCGATGCCGATGACGCAGAGGCGTTATCGTTGAAGGGCGGCGCGGTTCGCTTTTCAAATGTCAGCTTTTCCCATGAGGGCAGGGGGCGCTCGATCAAGGATGTCGATCTGGATATTCCGGCGGGATCTTTTATCGGCCTGTGTGGCCCGTCAGGCGCTGGAAAGTCGACGATTTTACGGCTTTTATTCCGGTTTTATGATCCCGAGGCCGGGCGGGTTGAAATGGATGGGCAGGACCTGACCCACATCACCCAGCAAAGCCTGCGTGAGGCGCTGGGGCTGGTGCCCCAGGATGTCGTCCTGTTCAATGATACGCTTCGGGCCAATGTTGTTTACGGCAAGCCGGGTGCCAGTGATGACGAGATCGTTGAAGCGCTGGAACGGGCCCAATTGGGAGCGTTTTTAAAACGCCTGCCTGAGGGACTTGATACACGCGTTGGTGAGCGGGGCCTCAAACTGTCCGGCGGTGAAAAGCAACGCGTCGGTGTCGCCCGTACGATCATTAAAAATCCGGCCGTATTGGTGCTCGATGAAGCCACGTCTGCGCTGGATAGCCAAACCGAAAACGAGGTCCAGCAAGCCCTGTCCGAAGCCGCAAAGGGGCGCACCACCATTTCGGTGGCCCATCGCCTGTCAACGATTGCTGGCGCAGATCAGATTTTCGTCATGGATGAAGGCGAAATAGCTGAAAAGGGTAGTCATGATGAGCTTCTGGCCCTGAACGGTATTTATGCCGCCATGTGGAAACGCCAGAGTGAGACGGGGGAAGGGCAATCTTCACGCACCGGTGATGCAACGAAGGCTGGGTAATTCACACGCCTTGCATCCAAAACGGCGTGCCCGCGCATCTGATCCCTGTAGGGAATTGGTCAGGAAGGCTGACAGATGTGTTCACGAGACAATTTGGATGAGCAGGGAATGCCCAAGCGCGCTGATGTCAGCCGCATGCAGGCCTTCTTCAAGGGCAAGGCCTATGCCCCGCATCGCCACGACACCTATACGATCGGCCTGACACTGGCAGGGGTGCAGAGCTTTGATTATCGCGGTTCCGTGCGCCATTCAAGGCCGGGCGGTCTCTTCATTTTGCACCCGGACGAGCTTCACGATGGCCGAGCCGGAACCGAAGATGGTTTTGGTTATCGCGCGATCAATATTAAGCCGGGTGCGATCCAGAATGTTCTTGGCGGAAAGTCTCTTCCCTTTATTGCGGGTGGTCTGTCATCGGACATCGGCCTTCAGTCGATTGTCTCTGAATTGTTGGACGATCTGGATACCCCACTTGGTGAATTAGCGTACGACAATGCCCTTTTCGACCTGGCGACCCGCCTAGATAGACTGGCAGGGGGATATGGGAAGGCGACGTCACATGACCTGATATCTGTGCAGCGGGCTCGCGATTATCTTTGCACGCATTGGGATGAGGTAGTCTCAATGGAAGACCTTGAACGTGAAACCGGGCAGAGCCGGTGGTCATTATCGCGTGACTTCAGAGCCTTGTTGGGCACTAGCCCCTATCGTTATCTGGTATTGCGACGTCTGGATCGCGCCCGCGAGATGATCGCCTCTGGCAATGATCTGGCTGATACCGCCTATGCCTGCTGTTTTGCCGATCAAAGCCATCTGAACCGCCAATTCAAACGGGCTTTCGGTCTGACACCCAAGGCATGGCGGGATTTCACCTCCCATGGCAACATCCACCCCGCTTGCACAATCGTTCAATAATCACAGGCCCTGATCTGTCAGTTTGATAGGGCAGCCACATCGGGCTGCGTTGTCTCATAACGGTCGACGGGTCTCATGTCTGATACACTCAAAAACAATCGCTTTGTGGCGGCCCTTGAATTGGGGCTGGCGCTTCTCTTTATTCTGAACTTCAAGCCCTTTCTGGACCAGTTTTTCTGGAAATATGCTGGCCCGGTCACTTTGGCTGTGACCCTGACTATTATTACGATTTATCTGCACCGGCGCGGCGAAACTTGGGCCTCATTGGGTTTGAGATCATTGCCGAGCTGGAAATCCATCCTTCTGGTCTTGCCGCAAACCTTGCTGGCAGTGGTCGCGATTATTGGAACCGGGGCCGGAATCGCCTTTGGCGGTGATGCGCTGGGTTTGTGGGATGTGAATGCAACGCCGGAAGGTGTTGAGGATCGCTGGGGCGATATTGAAGGCAATCTGACCATGTATCTGGTCTGGCTTGCCCTGTCCTGGATCAGTGCGGGCTTTGGTGAAGAATTGTTCTTCAGAGCCTTCATGATCAGCCGGGCCGAGCGGATATTTAAAGGAATACCGTTCGCCCTGTTCTTTGCCATTTTGATCCCGGCCCTGATATTTGGTTATGTTCATTATTATTATCAGGGTTTTCGCGGGCTTGTTGTTACCGGCATGATCGGATTGATGCTGGGCCTGTTATACCTGCTCTACAAGCGCAATCTCTGGCCGCTGATCCTGGCCCACGGTATCGTCGATTCCATTGGCTTTACTGCCATGTATCTGAATCTGGACGTATAGTTATCAATACCCCGACCTTGGTCGGGGTATTAAATCAGGCAAGCTGTGAACAAAAGAGGTCACGCTTTGAAATTGAGCTGGAAAACCTGAAATTATTGATCTACTAAGTACCGTTCGCGCTATACGCGCATTTGGTTGTTTGGGGCATCAAAAATTGTTTGTTCAAGGTGAGTATCTGGCCAGTCGCCGGACAGAGGCGGGACTGCGCTTCGATTTGTTGGAGTTAATGTGTAACACAGACACAAACTGGGGCAGAATTACCCCGCTGGATGGTGAGGACAGGTCTGTCTTTTTCTTGTCCGGACCGGGTTCTGATACCGATCAGTTGTGTATGGCGCTGGAAAGCGCGCGCAACCAGCCGACGCGAACAGGTTCGATCATCCTGCAATCCATCAAGGCTGAAGACGGGGCGAGTGTGCTGCAGGGTCAGCGAATTCTCGATGGAATTGAAAGCTCTGCCTATATCGCCGAGCGAAACGAGCGTTTATTGCTTCGCCCCAGCCCAACCCATGGGCGTGGTGTCTTTACCACTGAAAAGATCGCCGCCGGAGAGTGCATCACCATTGTTCGCGGCGAGCAGACCGATAAACAAACCAAGCATTCCGTCCGCATCAGCCCCGGCCTGCATTGCGACCCGTCCGGGTATTTGCGCTTCGTCAATCATTCCTGCCAGGCCAATAGCGTGATCAATGCGAGCCAGGCCCCCGATCTGGTCTTGGAGGCCAGCCGGGATATTCGCGCCGGTGAAGAGATCACCTTTGATTATATCGAAAATGAGGGTGAAATCGTTGGTGGATTTGAATGCGCCTGCGATGCAGACACGCATCATTTCTGAGCGTCTTCATATCTTCGGGGGTAATTTGAAGAAGAAAGAATGGCTCCCCAGGCAAGACTCGAACTTGCGACAAAGCGATTAACAGTCGCTTGCTCTACCAACTGAGCTACTGGGGAACAGTATTCTCAAACGAGACAGCGCGTATATCAGAGCCTTGCGCGGGGATGCAAGCGCGTTGCTGTCAGAAGTCTGCGATTGATCTGCACAAAAAAAATCGGGAGCCGCTAGGGCTCCCGAAAAGGCATTGGGTGGATGGTGGGGTGTCTTCACGGGAAGACAGGTGCAAAATGCCCCTCAAACTCTTAAAGAGGCGTTAATTTCATCGCTTGCATTAATGTTTTTGTTTATCGTCCTTGCTAAATTGCTAATGGATTCATGGAAATAAGGGCGTATTCGTTTATCACCTGTTAGGCACGTTTTTGAGCGCCTTGTTTGTCGCTAGGCTGCCAGAAGTGATTCGAATCACTCATGAAATGGAGAATCAGGCATGCGTGAATACAAAACCTTTGAAGCGTTCTGGCCCTATTATCTCGGCGAACACGCCAATCCGGCCACACGCATCTTCCACTATGTCGGCTCCACTCTGGCGATTTTGATTCTAATTGCAGCGATTTTGACCCAAAACTGGTGGGCCCTGCTGGCGGTGCCTTTTTCCGGGTATTTCTTCGCCTGGATCAGTCATGCCTTCATCGAACACAACAAGCCGGCCACCTGGACTTACCCGCTCTGGTCGCTTGTTGCCGATTATCGCATGTATGGCTTCTTCCTGATGGGCAAGCTGGATGGCGAGCTGGAAAAAGCCGGGATCAGCACAAGCAAAGCTTCAGCCTGAGGCCGGGCTTTATTGCGCTTTAAGTCTGGAAAGTTGGAGGCACCGCCCGGAATCGAACCGGGGTACACGGATTTGCAATCCGCTGCGTCACCACTCCGCCACGGTGCCGCCGTTGAGTGGAAAGGCCTTTTAGGGTCTGTGGAATTGACGCGCAAGAGCCCCGTGTGAGTTTGCCGCAGATGCTTGTCATGGGCAGGGCTGCAGAGGTTGCTTACTCCGTATCCCCTATCCTAACCGTATAAGCCGAAAAGCGTGGGGCCAGGCTGGGCTCTTGCGATGACAGGCGCAATATCACAGGGCCTGTCCCAGCCGGTATCACAAACTCTGACGGCCCGCGTTGCCCCGAACGGGCAAGGCGTGCGCCTGTTGTTTCATCGTACACCTCAACGCGATAGCGCATTTCGGCATCAATCAGGCTGACCGACATGTGGGACGCTTCTCGCGGACCATCCGGTCCGATGCGCCAGCGATCCGCCACATCATCATAACCCAAATAACCAATGGCGCTGTCTCCGGCAGATAAAGCCGCCAGTTCGCCGTCATTAACATCATCCGCATCGCTGCCCAGAGCGCCATCCATCGCTTCATTGAGCTCAATCGAGATCAGGGCATAAGGGTTCACATGCTCGTAATTATCACCAATACCAATGAGAAAACCGCGCCCGTCCGTATCCATATAATAGCCGGTTCCGGTCTCGCCCGGTCGGCCGACCAGTCGCGGATCGCGGCTTCCGGCACGATTGCCATCCATATCGAGTATGCGCATTGTCATACTGGCCAAGCCATGCTGGCCTTCGCTCCTTGCATCCTCGCCATCGACTTCAATATAGCGCCAAGCCTGCACTAACCCATGGATCGTCGCCAGCTCGCCTTCCCGGCTTGCAATGCGATAATAACGATACTCATTTTGCTCGATCAGCTCACCCAGCGTGTAAATTCCCGGTTCGATCAATGTGGCATCTTCAGGCGTTAGCCCGCCCTGCACCGGGTTTTCACAACGCTCTATCTCCCGCCTTGTGGAGCTGACGGTGACATTGATTATCTCTCGCATCATCTCCTGCAAGCTCTGCGCATCGGGTGCATCCAGATACCGCCCGCCACCGGCCTCGGCGATGGCCCGCATCTGGCTGGCTTGTTCAGCCGCCAGATCAAAACCGACAACAAACGTGCTCAAGGCCAGATCGCGCTCCACCAGCTCGCGCGCCGCATCGACAGGGTCACCGCCGCAAGTTTCCTCACCATCAGAGAGCAAAACGATCAGGCGGTGATCGGCCTCAAGTCCTGACAGATCATCACCCGCCGCCATCAAGCTGGCGGCGATGGGCGTATAGCCATAGGGCGCTAATCCATGAGCTGTTTCGATCAGCGCATCGCTCTGGGTTGCACCAAACCCGGTCAGAAGCTGGGTGTTGGGGCAGGAGGCCTCCGGCGTCTTGTCCACACTGTCATCAAAGCCATAGGCGCGCAGCGCCGTCATCGCAGATGTGTCATCCAGTTCGGCTATGGCAGAGGTGAAAGCGTTTCGCGCCACCTCCATCTTGATCTCACCACCCACCTGGCCCGCCATCGATCCGCTGGCATCGAGGATAAACTCCACGGCGACGCTGTTTTGCCCGCCCGATGCCTCACCGGCCTCAGCGCTGATATTGCCGCGGGCATAATCCAGCGCATTTTGCCGGACTACATCAAACGCCGGGCACGCCTCAACCGGCTGTTCGACGGGGACGATGTCCTGCGCAAAAGTTGAAGGGGCCATAAAAGCCAGAAGGCTGATAGAGGCAATTTTGGCGATCCGGGTTGGCATGATGCGATCCCTTTTGGTTTGGCTTGAGTGGCAGACAGAAATGAGGCCACTCTCATCCATGTTGTCGTGCAAGGCTTGCCCAGTACACTTTGTGCGCGCGACATCTTTGTCGCAAGTAAAATCTGTTACCGCCTGTTGCCGGGCCGGGACGGTGCGGGATATACCCCATCGCATAACAGTCGATGGTTGCCCGATGGCAGGGAGAACGCCGTGAGCGAATTTGATCAGGCCCGCAAACACATGGTGGATTGTCAGATCCGCCCGTCCGACATTACCTGTCGCCGGCTTTTGGCAGCCTTCATGAATACGCCGCGCCATGCCTTCACGCCGCGCCCGAAACTGGCATCGGCCTATGCCGATTGTGAAGTGGCAACCGGTGAAACCCGCGCCATGATGCGTCCACGCGATCTGGCCAAGCTGATACAAGCTGCTGATATCCAGCCCGGTGAGCTGGTGCTCGATATTGCCTGTGGCCGCGGTTATTCCGCCGCCGTTTTGGCCCGTCTGGCTGAAACCGTGGTCGGTCTGGAAGATGATGAGGATTGCCTGAAGCGTTCCTCCAGCCTGTTGCCCGATGCCGGGGCCGATAATGCCGTGGTTATCAAGGGTGATCTGAAAGCGGGCGTTCCTGATCAAGGGCCGTTTGATGTGATTTTCGTCAATGGTTCGGTTGAAGAGCTGCCAGACGCCTGGTTTGAGCAATTGGCCGAGGGTGGGCGCTTGGTGGCGATTGTCCGCAAGGGGCCGATTGGCAAGGGCACGGTCTTTACCAAATCAGCTGCCGGTATCGGTGAGCGTGTGGTGTTTGATGCCAATGCCACACTTCTTCCCGGCTTCGAAAAAGTACTCAAATTCGCACTATAGCCAAGCCTGCCAAGGCCATTTTGATGGATTTTCAGGGCGCTTAATCTGTTACTGTCAGGCCACAGGATAAAATATAAGAGTGAACGATGTTCACTTTCACTATTACCTTGCCTATATGACAGAACAGGGCCACCAATCGGGTGTAGACCTGTGGCAGGTAAAGTTAAGTTGCGTGAAAGCAAAGAGGCTTGAAATGAAGCGATTGAGTGGTTTGGGCGCGGCCCTTGTGAGTGTGTCCCTGTTGGCTATTTCTGCGGGTGCGCACGCGCAATCGCTCGAAGAAACATTGGCTCTGGCTTATAATTCCAACCCGACCTTGCTGGCTGAGCGGGCGCGCCTTCGCGCCACCGATGAGGGCTATATTCAGGCCAGATCAGCGCTGTTTCCCACCGTGTCGGCCAATGCCTCCATTTCCAGTCAGGAAAGCACCAGCGAGAGCACCTTCATCATTGGCGGAACGGCTTTTTCATCCAATTCTGAATCCAATTCCACGCCGAAAAATTATTCCATCACCGCCAGTCAGGCGATCTATCGCGGCGGACGCACCTCTGGGGCCATTGAACAGGCTTCCTCGGCTGTAATGGCCGGGCGCGAACAATTGCGCAGTGTCGAGCAGGCCGTCCTGGTTGATGCTGTCACCGCCTTTATGGATGTGCGTCGTGATTTTGAAGTGGTGAATATCCGCCGCAATAGTGCCGATGTCTTGGTGCGCCATCTTCAGGCGGCGCGCGACCGTTTTGAGGTGGGTGAGATCACCCGCACCGATGTGGCGCAGGCCGAAGCCCGCCTGTCCGGCGCACAAGCCCAACTGGCCGCAGCCCAGGCCCAGATGGCTATCAGCCGGGCGGCCTATGAGCGCGTCACCGGCCAGCCCGCAGCCACCTTGCAAGACCCGTCTGCCTTGCCGGGCTTGCCGGATAACCTGGCGGATGCCGCAGAGCTGGCCTATCGATATAATCCGCAGCTTCTCTCAGCCCAATATGGCGAGGATGCCGCCCGTCAGGGTGTGCGTGTTGCCCGCGGTGCAATGCGCCCGGAAGTCAGCTTGCAGGCGTCTGCCTCATCGGCGCGCGACAGTAATTTCACCGGCGATGTGCGTGATTCGACTCAGGTTTCTGCCCGAGTTTCCATGCCGATTTTCACCGGTGGGTTGAACGGTTCAAGGGTCAGAGCCGCCCTTGCATCGGAAGAACAGGCCCGTTTTCAGGTCCGCGAAGCGCGTCGACAAGTCACCGAAGGTGTGGCCATTGCCTGGAATGGCTATGTCGCATCTCTGGCTGTAATTGAGTCGTCACGACAGGCCAGTCGGGCCAATGAAATCGCCTTTGACGGGGTCGAGCAGGAAGCTTTTGTTGGCATCAGAACCACACTTGATGTTCTTGATGCGGAACAGGAATTGCTGGAATCACGACTGACACTGGTGACCGCTGAGCGCGATTCATACGTTGCCGGATATCGCTTGATGCAGGCCATGGGAATTGCCTCAGCTGAACAGCTGGGTCTGGGTGTCGAGCTGTATGATCCGGAGACACAAATGGATCATTCAAGCGTTGATAACTTTGACTTAACGCCCTGGAATTAGCCTTTAACCGATTCCCGGGCTGGACAGGACCGCATTCGGTCGGTTTATTCGCCTGACAAGAGAAACGCGTATCTGAAGGACGTTCGATCTAATGGCTGATGCTAACGCCGAAAACGAACCATCAATGGAAGAAATCCTCTCCTCGATCCGACGGATCATCAATGAGGATGAGGACGAAGCCCCGGCGGCAGAAGCTGAAGCCGCTCCGGAAGCCGAAGCTGCAGCGCCTGAACCTGAGCCCGAAGGCGATGATCTGGGTCAGGATGCGGTCGACAATATGTTCGATGAAGCGCCTGCCGAGCCGGAGGCTGCAGAGCCCGAAGAAATCGAAGCGGTTGATGCTGACGATGTTCTCGAACTGACTGATATGGTCGACGAGCCAGATGAGGCCGGCACTGATCCGCTCGCCATGGATGACGATTTGATGATCGTTGACCGTGATGATGAAGTGGTCATGGAAGCCGAGCCCGAAATTGATCTGGCAGCCCTCGACGCAGAAGTCGCTGACGGCATTATGGGTGAGCCCGCAACAACAGCCGCTGTCGGGTCGTTCCATCAATTGGCCGATCAGGTGCGCATTTCAGAAGAAGAAGGTCGCACACTGGAAGGTGTTGTTCGCGCGCTTCTTCGTCCGATGCTGAAAGAATGGCTCGATGCCAATTTGCCTGCCATTGTTGATGAAAAGGTCCAGGCCGAGATTTCTCGCGTCTCCAGATTGCGTCGATAACTGCACCGTTTTTACCTGAATTCACACAAGGGCATCGACGGAAGCGTCGGTGCCCTTTACTTATGCGATCACCATGATGGAAAAGACCTTTAATCCCCGCGAAGCCGAAACACGTATCTACCAGAAATGGGAGGACGCCGAGGCGTTCAAGCCTGTCGATGATGCGGATGCCAATCCGTTCTCGATTGTCATTCCGCCGCCCAATGTCACCGGCAAGCTGCATATCGGCCATGCTCTGAATAATACACTTCAGGACGTGCTGGTGCGCTATCGCCGCATGCTGGGCGACAGCGTTTTATGGCAGCCGGGCACCGATCATGCCGGTATTGCCACCCAGATGGTGGTCGAGCGCCAATTGGCCGATGAAGGCAATATCTCACGTCGGGATATGGGCCGCGAGGAGTTCGTCAAGCGCGTCTGGAGCTGGAAAGATGAAAGCGGCGGTCAGATCATGACTCAGCTGCGCCGTCTCGGCGCGTCCTGTGATTGGAGCCGCGAACGCTTCACCCTCGATGAGGGCCTGTCCAAGGCCGTCGTCAAAGTGTTCGTCGAGCTGCACGAGCAGGGCCTGATGTATCGCGGCAAGCGACTGGTCAATTGGGACCCGCATTTCCAGACTGCGATCTCCGATCTTGAAGTCGAGAATACCGAAGTCGACGGCCATATGTGGCACTTCAAATACCCGCTCGCCGACGGCAAGACCTACACCTATGTCGAAAAGGATGAGGACGGAAACATCGTCCTTGAAGAAGAGCGCGATTATATCTCCATTGCCACCACGCGGCCGGAAACCATGCTCGGTGATGGCGCTGTGGCGGTGCATCCCGATGATGAACGCTACAAGCCGATCATTGGTGCGCTGTGTGAAATTCCGGTCGGACCGAAACAGCATCGCCGTTTGATCCCGATTATCACCGATGAATATCCCGATATGGATTTTGGCTCCGGTGCGGTGAAGATCACTGGCGCGCACGATTTCAATGATTATGAAGTTGCCAAGCGAAATAATATCCCGCTCTACCGGCTGATGGACACCCAAGCGGCGATGCGCGCCGATGGTGCGCCCTATGCCTCATGCGCAGAGCAGGCGTTGGACATTGCCAGAGGCGGAGAATTGCCGTCTGAAGCGCAAGTGGATGCCATCAATCTGGTGCCGGAAGATTATCGCGGGCTTGATCGCTTTGAGGCGCGCAAGAAGATCATCGCAGCGATCACCGTTGAAGGCCTGGCTGTCACCGTGAAGGATGAAGACGGGAATGAAATCCCGTTGGTTGAGAACAAGAAAATCCAGCAGCCCTTCGGGGATCGCTCCGGCGTGGTTATCGAGCCGATGCTGACCGATCAATGGTTTGCCGACGCCCAGACCTTGGCTAAGGAAGCCATTGCCGCCGTTGAAGACGGGCGAACGAAGTTTCATCCGAAAAACTGGGAAAAGACCTATTTTGAATGGATGCGCAATATCCAGCCTTGGTGTGTCTCACGCCAGCTCTGGTGGGGCCATCGCATTCCCGCCTGGTATGGGCCATCGCTCGTCGAGATTGAAGCGAAGCCTTCCGAGGAAAAGCTCTCGGCTATCCGGTCAGGAAAGCTCTCTGTCAGCTCGCTTCGAAAAGAGAATGGCGCACCTGGGCCCTATAGAAAAGTGCCAAATCAAGGTGAGTTTGGCGCGGTTTTCTGTGCTGAGAGCGAAGCGGCTGCTTTTGAGCAAATGAAAGCGTACTACGGTGATGAGTACGAGATATCGTTCTTTGACATTGGCGAGGAGACACCTGCCGCTCATTACCAAAAATGTCTGGACGAGGGCCGCTCTCATGCCGTTCCAGTCTATCATGACCCGGACGTACTCGACACTTGGTTTTCCTCCGCCCTGTGGTCGTTTTCCACGCTCGGTTGGCCGGACAAAACCCCGGAGCTGGATAAATTCCATCCGACCTCCGTTCTGGTCACCGGCTTTGATATCATCTTCTTCTGGGTCGCCCGGATGATGATGCAGAGCCTGCACTTCATGAAGAATGCCAACGGCACACCGCAAATCCCGTTCAAGGACATCTATGTTCACGCGCTGGTCCGCGATGAGCACGGCCAGAAAATGTCCAAATCCAAGGGCAATGTCGTCGATCCGATCGAGATCGTCGAAGAATACGGTGCCGATGCGCTACGCTTTACTCTGGCCGCCCAAGCCGGACAGGGGCGCGATATCCGCATGTCGAAAGACCGCGTGGAAGGCTATCGCAATTTTGGCACGAAACTCTGGAATGCCGCGCGTTTCTGCGAGATGAATGAATGCGCTGTGCCCGATGGGTTTGATCCCAAATCCGTTACCCAGCCGGTCAATAAATGGATATTGTCCGAAGCCGAACAGACCGCCAAAGCGGTCGCTGAAGGCCTGGATACTTTCCGCTTCAACGACTCCGCCGCCGCCGCCTATCGCTTTGTCTGGAACGTGTTCTGTGACTGGCATCTTGAGCTGGCCAAGCCGCTCTTTATGGGCGAGGACGAAGCTGCTAAGGCCGAAACACGGGCCACCACGGCCTTTGTCCTCGATCAGGCCCTGAAGCTCTTGCATCCCTTCATGCCCTTCATCACAGAAGAGCTGTGGGATCAAACCGGCACGCGCGACAGCCAATTGATCACCGCGCCTTGGCCGCAATTGGACGGGCTGACCGATGAAAGCGCCCAGTCTGAAATGGATTGGCTGATCGGACTGATAACCGATATCCGTCGTCTGCGCGCCGAGATGAATATCCCGCCGGGGGCCCAGCTGAACGCCGTTTTTGTGGGCGCAAGCGATGAGACAAAAGCCCGCCTGGCCCGTCAGGATGTCTTGCTCAAACGTCTGGCGCGTCTGGCCCAGATCACCACATCGGACACCGTGCCATCGGGCTCAGCCCAGACCGTCGTCGGTGAAGCCACAATCGCTTTGCCGCTGGAAGGCGTGATTGATTTTGGCGCGGAAAAAGAGCGGATCAGCAAGGATATCGACAAGCTGGACGGCGAACTGTTCCGGCTCGACAAAAAGCTTGGCAATGAGAAGTTTGTTGCCAATGCGCCCGAAGCCGTTGTCGCTGAACAGCGCGCCAAACAGACCGATTATTCCGAGCAAAAAGCCAAGCTGGTTGAAGCGCTTGAACGGTTGGATGCGATGTAGTCATGGCCGGGTCAATCGACGAACTTTGGGAAGACAAACTCCAGCCCTGGCTGGCGGAACGCGGCGCGGAACAACAAGCCGCCTATAAGCGTTTCTGGATTGCCATGCCCTTGGGCATTGTTGCCGGCGTGGTCGCCTTTATGATCGCCATTCAATGGGAAGCCCCCGTCCAGCTTTACATCGCCGCCTTTGTCTTGCCGGTCTTTGCCGGTGGAGCCATTGGTGCATCCAAACTTCTCGATCTGGCCAAGAAGGTCAAACGCGAGCTGATGGGCCAGATCGCCGGGGTGGCCGGGCTCAGCTATTCCCTCAAGCCTGCCATGCCGTCCCGCTTCAGCCGTTTCAAAGAGCACGGGCTTTTGCCCGGCGATGATCGACGCAGCTTTGAAGATCACTTTGAGGGCGATGTTCACGGGGCCGATTTCGAGCTCTATGAAGCCCATCTGGAAAAGCGCGTTCGCACCAAGAACGGCTATCGCTGGGTGACCAATTTTCGCGGCGTTTTGATCCGCATCGGCTTTCCGCGAAAGGTCGAAGGCACCACCGTCATCACCCGCGATTAAGGCCTGTTCAACGGGCTGGAAGCCTTCACCCGCTCCTTCAAGGACAAAAAGCTCGAACGTATCGGCCTGGTCGATCCCACCTTTGAAAAAGTGTTTGAGGTTTATGGCAATGATCAAGTCATCGCCCGCTATATGCTGACACCGTCCTTCATGGAGCGCCTACTGGCGCTGGAAACAGGCTTTAAGGGTAAGAATGTGCGCGCCGTGTTTGATGAAAACTCCGGCAAGGGTGAGTTGTTGATTGCCGCTGAAACGGGTGATCAGTTTGAAGTCTCCAGTATCTTCAAACCCGTGCCCGAACGCGCTGATGTGATGAAAGTGCTCGAAGAGATCAAACAGGTCACAGACCTTATCGAACTTCTGGTCGAACCCTCCCAATTTGGTGATCACGACGCGGGGTAGGTTTTCGGCGCGTCCTTCGAGGCTCGCTTTGCTCGCACCTCAGGATGAAGTTGAATGGATGAGGCCATAGAATTCCCCTCCTTCCCCTTAGATGGGGAAGGTGTCCCGAAGGGACGGAAGGGGTGACGAGATAAAAGTGAGTTTTTTGGACACCCCACCCCCGACCTCCGGTCGTACCCTCCCCGTCAAGGGGAGGGAGGGAAATGACCTTACTTCATCAAAGGGCTTTCAAGGTCAACAAACGTTGTCATCCCAGACGAATGCCCCGACTTGATCGGGGCCCCTGTTTTCACAAGGGTAAACTCCGATCAGGGACCCAGGAATGGAGCCCCCTGGGTCCCGGCTCTGCAGCCTGCCTACGCAGGCTATCCGGCCGGGATGACAATGAAATATTGTTTCGAAGAGAGAAGGCGCTAAAGCGCAAACGTGCCGACAATCGGCACATGGTCCGAGGCTTTTGTTTCACCGCGGACTTTGCGGTGAATATCGACGCTTTCCAGCGTGTCTGCCGCTTGCGGGGACAGCAAAAGATGGTCGATGCGGATGCCAAAGCCCTTATTCCAGGCCCCGCCCTGATAATCATAAAATGTGTATTGGTGCGCCCGGCCATCCACTTGCTCGAAGGCTTCGCTTAGCCCCAGCCATTTCAGCGCCTGAAAAGCGGCACGGCTTTCCGGCCTTGTCAGCGCATCACCCTGCCACACGGCGGGGTCCCAGCAATCACTGTCATGCTGGATGACATTGTAATCACCGGCTAAAATCAACGGTTCTTCATAGGCCAATAGCGTTTCCGCATGGGCTTTCAGGCGTTTCATCCAGGCGATTTTATAATCAAATTTTGGCCCCGGAGCCGGATTGCCATTGGGCAGATAGATCGTCGCTACCCGCACCGGGCCATTGGGCGCGCTGATCACCGCTTCCAGGTAACGGGCCTGCTCGTCTTCGTCATCTCCGGGCAGGCGCGCTTCACATTCTTCAATCGGATAGCGCGATAAAATGGCGACGCCATTATAGGATTTCTGCCCATGGGTTTCGATATTATAGCCCAGATCCTCGATTTCCATGCGCGGGAAACCTTCATCTACCGTCTTGATTTCCTGCAGGCAGACCACATCGGGCTTGGCCTCACGCAGCCAGGCCAGAACATTGGGCAGACGGGCCTTGATCGAATTGACATTCCAGGAGGCGACAGTGAGGGTCATGAGGTGATTTCTGCTTTGTAGATGATGGCAGCAGCATAATCAGACTCGCACGTTCTAAAACCCCGAAAAGCGGGCAATCTCATCGATATCCGCACGCGCTGTGCGCACCGAATTGATCGCCGCTTCTGGATCGCCATACCCCAGAGCCAACCCGCAAAACAATATGTGATCATCCGCTATGTTGAGGGTTTGTTTGACGGTTTTGGGAAACATCGCCCAGGCTTCCTGTGCGCAGGTGGCAAGCCCCGCCTCGGTGGCCGCCAGCATCAGGCTTTGCAGGAAAATCCCCAGATCTGCCCATTGGCCCGGCTGCATATCCCTGTGGGTGGAGAGAAAAATCCCCACCGGCGCACCCCAAAACTGGAAGTTCTTGGCCACATGCTTCAGGCGTGAGATTTTGTCCTCTCTGGGAATGTCGAGGGTTTTGTAAATCGCTTCACCGCATTCATAGCGCCGGGTCCGCCAGGGCTCGCTCAAAGGTTTGGGATAGACCGCATATTCCAGCTCCGGCTCACCAAAGGGGTGAGTGGATTGGGTTTCAGTGACCGCATCAATGACGGCTTGTTTGGCATCGCCCGCAACCACATCAATGCGCCAGGGCTGAAGATTGCCGCCGGAAGGCGCGTGAGAGGCCAGCGCCAGTAAATCGCGTACCTGCGCCTCACTGACAGGCGTATCGAGAAAGGCCCGCGTCGAGATGCGGGCTTTCAAAGCCTCAGAGACGGTTTTCAAACTGAAAAGCTGGTGCCGCAGCCACAGGCCGCCGTGGCATTGGGATTGTGAATTTTGAACGAAGCGCCGATCAGCTCATCGACATAATCAATCTCGGAATTGTCGAGAAAAGGCAGGGAGGCTTCATCAATGACCACTTTGGCCCCGTCGCGCTCAATCACCAGATCGCTGGCGTCAACGTCCTTGCCCAGATCAAAAGTATAGGAAAAGCCGGAACACCCCCCACCGACAACGCCAATGCGCAATAGGGTCGAGCCGTCCTGCGTGGCGGTCAGTATGGTATTGATTTGTTTGGCTGCCGAGGCAGAAAGGGTTACATTTACAGTCATGGAATCAAACTTTTCAGCGTTTGGTTTCGTATCACAATGCTCTATATGGACCGCGCCTTCGTTAAAAACCAGCATTCCGCATAAGAAAGAACTGTTACAGCATGTCGATTGCGACGCTTGAGAGACCCCACGCTGTCTATGCCTGTGATCCGAAACAGTCGCGGGGGCGTCGCTATTCTCAGCCGGACAGTTCAAACCGGGATGCTTTCCAGCGTGACCGTGACCGCATCATCCATTCTGGTGCGTTTCGCCGTTTGAAGGGTAAGACCCAGGTTTTCGTCGCCCATGAAGGCGATCAATATCGAACCCGTTTGACCCATAGTCTGGAAGTGTCGCAAATCGCCAGGACCATCGCCCGGGCGCTCAAGGCCAATGAAGATTTGGCTGAAACCGTGGCTCTGGCCCATGATATGGGCCATCCGCCCTTTGCCCATGAGGGTGAACGGGTTTTATCGGGTTGGATGCAGCGCTATGGCGGCTTTGATCATAATGCTCAGGCCTTAAGGGTGATCACCAAGCTGGAAGTGCGCTATCCCGAATTTGAGGGGCTCAATCTGAGCTGGGAGACGCTTGAAGGTGTGGTCAAACATAATGGCCCCTTGTTGAAGCCAACAGACGATGGCTCACAATTGCCTTGGGCGATCACCGATTATGATAATTGGCAGGAATTGGAGCTGCACACCTTTGCCAGTCTTGAGGCCCAAATTGCCGCCGTATCAGACGATATTGCCTATAATAATCACGATCTGGATGATGGTTTGCGCTCTGGCCTGCTGGAGTTTGAGCCCTTGATGAAAGTCCCGCTGGTTGCGGATGTCTTCAAGGCGGTCAGGGCCAAATGGCCCGATATCAGCCGGACACTTCTGATCCACAGCGCCGTTCGGGAGTTGATTGGCCGAATGGTCAAAGATGTCTTGCAGGAAACCCGCCGGCGTCTGGATAAGGAAAAGCCAAGATCGGCGGACGATGTCAGAATGGCGCATTGGGCCATGGTGTCATTTTCCGAGGAGATGACTGAGCAATTGGCCGAGCTTCGCCGCCATCTTTTCACCCATATGTATCGTCATGACAAAGTCAATTTGATGATGAGCCAGGCCAGTCGGGTGATGCGGGATATCTTTGCCCATTATCTGGACAATCCCGGTGTTTTGCCCAATGACATGCAAAAGGCCATGCAGGACCGCCAGGACGATGAGCGTGTCCGTCTGGTCTGCGATTATATTGCCGGGATGACGGATCGCTTTGCCATTGAAGAACACAAGCGATTGTTCGCGGTTCAGGGCTATGATTAGACCAAGGATATTCGCGCTGAGACTTCAATAAGAAAAGTGTACTGACAATGCTATCGTGATTTTGAATTGACCGATTCGCGATGTGTATCGGGATGCCAAGACCAGAAGAGATACCAGAACACATGAATGATCAGGATGATGATGACCGCTTGGGAGCCTATGCCCCGCCGACGGACGAATATTCCACTTTTGATGCCCGCGATGAAGATCCCGGACGCGGCCCTCTGCTGCTAACGGCCACCTTTGCGGTCTTCGTCCTGTTTATGGGGGTCATCTGGACGGCGTATAACAAGGGCGTCCGTGAAGGCGGGCCAGATGCACCGCCGCGTATTGTCGCCGATCAGGAACCTTATCGTGAGCGTCCGATCGATCCGGGCGGCGCTGAAACACCTGACACCAATCTGGATGTCTATAACCGGCTGACCGGAGACAGTGAGGGCGTGGAAGATGTCTCCCTGCGTCCGGCTCCTGAAGAGCCATTGGATGGGTCGCGTCCGGCTTTGCGGGTGGAAACGGTCAATGCCGATCAGACGGGCGATGATCCTGTCACACAGTCAGAGCCGACAGAAAGTGTCTCCACCACCCCCACACCCGACATAACGCCGCGCCAATCGCCGGACCGTCCAACCCCTGAGGCTCGAGCCCCCGAAGAACCGGCTAGCAACGTGGCAGAGCCTGCTTCCACTCCGACCCAGACCCCCGCAGGACCGGTGCCCAATATCAATGGAGACTGGGTTGTCCAGATCGCCTCCTTCCGCACATCGGAAGATGCCGAGGCCGCCTGGCTTGCTTTCAGAACGCGATTTTCTGATATTTCATCAGGACTTGCCCCTGATGTCCTGGCCGCCGATATCCCCAATCGGGGGGTCTATCACCGCCTTCGCATAGCCGCCTTTGACAGCCGCGATGAAGCCATTGCCTTTTGTTCTTCCCTGCAAGCGCGCGGACAGGATTGTCTGGTGGCACGGCGATGAAGGCATCCAATGTTGTTTTTGGACTCAGCGGACTTGAGTTAAGTCCTGATGAGAAAGCATTTTTTCGTGATTGCGACCCATGGGGATTTATCCTCTTTGCCCGCAATGTTGCAGACGAAAAACAGCTCTCACGCCTGACCATGTCCTTGCGTGATTGTGTCGGCCGGGATGCTCCGGTTTTTATCGATCAGGAAGGCGGCCGCGTCGCACGTCTCAAACCTCCAATATGGCGAAAAGCCCCGCCAGCACAGGTATTTGGCGATCTGTTTCTGCGTGACCCGGAAGCGGCCATCGAGGCCACACGGATCAATCATCAGCTTTTGGCGCATGAGCTTCGCAGTGTCGGCGTGGATGTCGATTGTGCCCCGGTTCTTGATCTGCGTATTGAGGGCGCGGATGACATTATCGGTGATCGCGCCTTTGGTGATACGCCCGAACCAATCTCGACATTGGGCCGGGCTGCCATGGACGGGCTGATGGTCGGTGGTGTGGCGCCAATCATCAAACATATACCCGGTCATGGACGGGCCGATGCTGACAGTCATCTCGAATTGCCGAGGGTTGAAGAAGCGCACGGCCTGTTATCCGAGACCGATTTTGCCCCGTTCAAGGCTCTGTCTGACGCGCCGATGGCGATGACCGCTCACATCGTTTATGCCGACATAGATCCGGACAATCCGGCGACCACATCAGCAGGCATGATCCAGCGGGTGATCCGGGATGAAATCGGCTTTGATGGCCTGTTAATGACCGATGATCTCTCCATGAAAGCCCTATCAGGCACCTTCCGGGACCGGGCTGAGGCCTCTATAATGGCCGGATGTGACCTGCTTTTGCACTGTAATGGTGATCCATCAGAGATGATGCAGGTAGCTGAATCGACAATTAATTTTTCAGAAAAAGCGCTGGAAAGAGCCCTCAAAGCAGAAGCCGCCAGAGAAAATATCGAGACTTTTGACCCCAAAGACGGCGAATCGCGGCTCAATGCCTTGCTAAAACAGGTTCGGGCATAAACGGCCTGCCCCCTGATTGGATGCCAGCAAGAGCGAGCAAGTTCATGAGTTTGGTGTGAGCGAAGATTTTGAGGAAGATGTCCGCTTTGTAGCGGCCGAGGAAGCTCAGACAGAAGCCTTGGTGGTCGATGTCGACGGGTTTGAGGGGCCCTTGCATTTGCTTCTTGCCTTGGCGCGCAAGAAAAAAGTCGATTTGGCCAAAATCTCCATCCTTGAATTGGCTGAACAATATCTCGATTTCATGGCGGCTGCCCATAAGCATCGCCTCGATATTGCCGCTGATTATCTGGTGATGGCGGCCTGGTTGGCGTTTCTGAAATCCAAGCTCCTATTGCCCAAGCCTGAAAAAGACGATGAAGAGGCTCCCGCCGAGGTCATGGCGGCAGCCTTGGCGTTTCGTCTTCGACGCCTTGAAGCCATGCGCGCTGCAGGCGACGCTATTAGGGCCCTGCCAATTTTGGGCAGGGATGTCTTTATGCGTGGGGCACCAGAAGGGGTTCGCTCGACCCGATCTGTCGTTTATGAGACCGATTTACATGATCTTCTATCGGCTTATGCCCACCGACGTTCTGCCAAGGCCCGAGCCATTTATCGACCGGAAACACCGCGTGTATACGGACTTGAAGTAGCGCGGGAGCGCCTTTCAGCCATTCTGCCTGAGGTGAAAGACTGGTCTGATCTGGACACGCTCTTGCCCGATGATCATGATCTGGGCTTTGATCCACCGCCCAGACGCTCTGTGCGGGCCAGTTCCATGTTGGCCGCTTTGGAAATCACCAAGGAGGGCCATGCCCGTATGCGCCAGAGAGAAGCCTATGCGCCGCTCTTTATCAAAGCGGCCAGTGACAACGAGAATACCAATGACGGATGATATTGAAGATAAGCCGCGCGATGCGATTTCAGATGCCATTGCCAGCCTGCGTGAACAAGCGGACCATCAGGGTCCGCTGACAGAAGATGATGCGTCTCATGCCCTCGGGCTTCACTTGGCTGTTGATACAAGACGCGAGCATTTGAGAATTCTGGAAGCACTTTTGTTTGCTGCTGCAGAACCGTTGGACGAGGAAACCTTGATCGGTCGCCTGCCTCTGGAAGCCAATATATCAGAACTCCTCTCAGTTTTGGCCTCTGAATATTCTGAAAGAGGCGTGCGTCTGGTTGAAGTGGGTGGGCGCTGGCGATTTGAGACGGCCCCTGATCTGGCAGATGTGCTTGAAGAGGTGCGTCAGGAACCTAGAAAGCTGTCTCAGGCTGCCTTGGAAACACTGTCCATTATCGCCTATCATCAGCCAGTAACCCGCGCCGAGATCGAGGAAATCCGGGGCGTGGCTGTCTCCAAAGGTACGCTTGATCTGTTGTTTGAGATGCGCTGGGTCCGTCCAAGAGGGCGCCGCCGCACGCCGGGTAGGCCAGTCACTTATGGCACGACGCCAGGGTTTTTGGAGTATTTTGGTCTGAAACAGGTCGGAGATTTGCCGGGGCAGGCTGATTTGAAGGCCGCAGGCCTTCTTGATGCACGCTTGCCGGTTGACTTTGTCGTGCCGGATCCGGGCAGAAGCCCGGACTTGGCATCAGATGAAGATCCATTGGATGATGAAGAAATTCACGCATTTCATGTGGATTTCATGGATGAAAGTACGGATGAAGGCGACGAATCCTGATCGCAGGGTTGGACGCGGGCGCGCTTCTGATTTAGACCTGAAGTTTCAGTATTTACGGAGGGGCAAATGGCTCCTGGAATGTGGCAAATCGGTTTAGTCGTCCTGCTCGCGCTTTTGTTGTTTGGCGGCAAAGGCAAGATAGCATCGGTCATGGGTGACTTCGCCAAGGGTATCACCAGTTTTCGCAAGGGGCTGAAGGATGATGACGAAAAGCCTTCATCTGATGCCGAAGCGCCGGCCATTGATGCCGAACAGCGCGACGAAGAAAAAACTGGAGGCTAACGGCCATGAACCCCGGCATCGGTGCGCCGGAAATGTTGGTCGTTTTGGTCCTGGCCCTGATCGTGGTCGGGCCTGAGCAATTGCCTGTCATGTTAAGAAAAGTGGGTAGGATGATCGGACATGCCCGCATGATGGCGCGCGACTTCCAGCGCAGTTTCGATGAAATTGGTCGAGAAACCGAGTTGGGTGATTTGCGCAAGGAAATCGAAGCCCTGAAAGCCGCCAATCCGATTCAGGAAATCCACGGCGAAATAGACAAGGCGGCCCAAGATGTTCAAGACGAACAAATCAGGGATCTGAAAATCTCAAAGGATAAGGAATTTCTTCCCCCCAAAAAGGTGAAAAAAACCAAACCCGCCAAAGGCGATAGCTGAACGCCATGGCTGATTTGGAACAGGACGAAATTGAGTCCAGCCGGGCTCCCTTGATTGAGCATCTGATAGAACTTCGCCAACGATTATTGGTGTTGGTTATCGCGTTGGTCATTGCCTTTGTAGCCTGCTTTATTGCCTCTGAAATCATCTATGGTTGGCTTCTATTGCCTTATCAGGGAGCCGCATCACAAGCCCGTGGAATTCCCGTCGAGGAATTGGAACTGACAGCAAATTTCTTTGCTCCAATGGAGTTTTTCTTCGTCAAGCTGAAGCTCGCTTTTTTCGGTGCGATTATGGTGATCTTCCCGGTGATTGCCTGGCAGGTTTACAGCTTTGTTTCGCCGGGATTGTACTCTAATGAGAAGGGGGCTTTTGCACCGTTTCTCGTCCTGTCGCCATTACTGTTCGCGGCGGGGGTGAGCTTTGTTTATTATATGGTTCTGCCCATGGTCATGCGGTTTTCGCTCGGCCAAGAGCAAATTTCCGACATAGCCGGAGTAACGATTGAGCTCTTGCTCAATGTGTCGCATTACATGAATTTGGTGACATTGCTGATGCTGGTTTTCGGCCTGTCTTTCCAGATGCCCATCCTGATGATGTTATTGGCCAAGGCCGGTATTGTTCGTGCCGAAACCATGTTGCGGGGTTGGCGCTATGCTGTGGTGGGGATTGCACTCTTTGCCGCCTTTGCGACGCCCCCGGATCCGATCAGCCAGATATTGCTCGGGAGTGCGATGCTCTTGCTCTATTTCATCTCCATTGGGGGCATGAAGCTGATGGAGCCCAAAGACGACGATGATACGGATGACACTTCAGACGACTGACCCGGTTTACGCCTGAAGCGGGCAAGGCTATAGCCCGGTGATACAGTTTTCCCATTCGGATTTTCCTCATGCACGATATAAAAATCATCCGTGACGACCCGGCCGCTTTTGACGCTGGTCTCGCGCTTCGAAGCCAGGCTCCACAATCAGCAGGTCTGATTGAGCTGGATACTCAGCGCCGTGAAGCGGTAACGCGCCAACAGGAAGCAGAAACCGAGCGCAACGCCCTGTCCAAGCTAATCGGTGCAGCCAAGGCCAAAGGTGATGAAGATGAGTTCAATCGTCTGCGCTCTGAAGTCGATCGACTAAAAAGTGTGCTTGAAGAAGCCGGTGAGCAGGCTACGCACTTTACTGAAAGCCTGAACCAACATCTGGCAGCACTTCCAAACCTGCCAGAAGCGGGCGTACCCGAAGGCAATGAGGAAAGCGATAACCAGGAAGTTCGCCGCTGGGGTGAGCCCCGTGCGCTGGGCTTTGAGGCCAGGGATCATGTTGATCTGGGTGAAAGCCTGGGCCAGATGGACTTTGACGGGGCGGCGAAATTATCCGGAGCCCGATTTGTTGCCCTGAAGGGTGGTTTGGCGCGTCTGGAGCGGGCCCTGGCGCAGTTTATGCTCGATCTACATACGAGTGAACACGGCTACACAGAGGTCAGCCCACCCTATATGGTGCGCGATGATGCTTTGTTTGGAACCGGGAACTTGCCCAAGTTTTCCGAAGATTTATTCCGGACAACTGATGGCCTTTGGCTTATTCCCACTGCTGAAGTGCCTCTGACCAATCTGGCCCGTGAAGCCATTCACAGCGAGGCGGCCCTTCCCATGCGGATGACGGCTTATACGCCGTGTTTTCGTTCTGAAGCAGGCTCTGCCGGCCGCGATACGCGCGGCATGATCCGCATGCACCAATTCCAGAAAGTGGAAATGGTCTCCCTTGTCGAGCCGGAAGACAGCGACGATGAGCTCGACCGGATGACGGGCTGCGCTGAAAAGGTCTTGCAGCTTTTGGAATTGCCCTATCGGGTCATGCTGTTGTGTTCCGGTGATATGGGTTTTTCTGCCAAGCGGACCTATGACCTTGAAGTCTGGCTACCCAGTCAGGACACATATCGTGAGATTTCCTCCTGCTCCAATTGCGGAGACTTTCAGGCCCGTCGGATGAATGCCCGTTACCGCAAAGAGGGCGAAAAGAAACCTCAATTCCTCAATACGCTGAATGGTTCAGGTGTCGCCGTCGGACGCGCCATGCTGGCAGTGATGGAAAATCATCAAAATGAAGATGGCTCGATCACTATTCCCAAGGCCTTGCGCCAATATATGGGCGGGATCGAACGCCTGGAGGCAGCCAAGTGATTCCCGAAAATCCGCGTATCCTTCTGACTAATGATGATGGAATTCGCGCCAGAGGTTTGACGTCACTGGAAAAAATCGCCCGTGAATTGTCCGATGATGTCTGGATAGTTGCGCCGCAAGAAGAACAATCCGGAGCCGGGCGTTCCCTGTCCCTGCACGATCCATTACGGGTCAAACAATGGGATGAAAGACGTTTTTCAATTACCGGCACACCAACGGATTGCGTGCTGATGGGCCTTCAGGACCTGATTCCCGGAAAGCGCCCCGACCTTGTTTTGTCGGGCGTAAACCGGGGACAGAATATTGCTGAAGACGTCACCTTTTCCGGTACGGTCGCCGGGGCCATGCAGGGGATGCAGCTGGGCGTGCCGTCAGTGGCGCTTTCTCAAGCCTATGGTTTTGGCAAGAACGATCCGATCCAGTGGGAAACGGCTGAAGCTTTTGGTGCGCCAATCCTGCGTCAGCTGTTTGATTTGAAATGGCCCGATGATGTTCTGATGAATATCAATTTCCCGGACCGTAAACCCGATGAGGTCAGCCGGGTCGAGGTGACAAGACAGGGACGGCGAGACCAGCAATTGCTTCACGCTCAGCATCGAACAGACCCTCGCGGTGAGGATTATTACTGGCTGGCCTTTAAGGGAGGTCTGTCCAATCCGCCCGAAGGTGTGGATATCAAAGCCATTTATGAGGGACGCATTTCTGTGACCCCCTTGCATATGGACCTGACTCACGGCGAAACTCTCGGTAAGTTGAAAACCAGGCTGGGCGGAACACCGCCAAAATTGTGAGCCGCGCTCAATTTTGCCAGCAAACACTCAGTGAGTGGAGGAGGCCGTAATGAACATGCCTGATCCACGGATGATCCAATTGGTGATGACACTGCGCGGTGGCGGTGTGACTGATTCCAAAGTTCTGGCCGCGATTGAACGCACGCCGCGCGATCTGTTCGTACCGGAGCGGTTTGAAGATCAGGCCTATGATGATCGCGCCCTGCCGATTGATTGCGGACAGACCATTTCCCAGCCCTATATCGTTGCCCATATGACCCAGGCGCTCAAACTTGATGATCGCTGCAAAACCCTCGAAATTGGCACCGGATCCGGTTACCAGACAGCTGTTTTGGCGCGTCTTGCCCGCCGGGTTTATACCATTGAACGCTATCGAACCCTGTCGCGCGAAGCTGAAGCGCGTCTGGAAGCTTTGCGCCTGTCCAATATTGTCACCCGTATAGGCGATGGCACGGAGGGCTGGCCTGAACAATCCCCCTTTGACCGGATCATTGTTACGGCCGCAGCACCTCAGCGTCCTGTTGAAATTCTCGCCCAACTCAAGGATGGCGGTATTGCAATTGCTCCCGTGGATCGTGATGGAAAACAGGTGCTTATGCGTTATGAGCGGACCGGCGGCAGTTTTTCTGAAGACGAGCTGATGGATGTGCGCTTCGTCCCGCTGGTCAAGGGTGAGGCGCGGGCACTTTAAATTTATTCACTCTATTCGGCCACATCCCGAAAAGCTTCAGCATTCTCCAATATCTCCCCAGCCAGGCGTTTGATCGAAGAAATGCTGAGATCTAGGGCGGTCACGGAGCGGGTTGAGGGGGTGCTGCGACGCGTTCTAGAGCGGTTATACGTGGGGTCATAGTGGTGCTTTATGAGGGCTTCCGCCAGTTGTTTGTGTTGCTTTGAGCTGGCTAATTCAAGCCAGTCAGAAATCACCGCCTTGGAATGGCGTTCAGATAATTTCCGGATCGCATCCTTTAGCCGATCCGTATCACTGACCAGTTCCGGATAGGCCTCGGCCAGATATTTTGCCCGCGCTGAAACCGGTGCCTCGATCATCACCCTTGGGGCATCTTTCATCGACGCCCAAAGACGGGCCGGGATCCGGCGTTGCCCGATCATGCTGGATTCGGCCTCCAGAAAAATCGGCCTGTCCAAATCCATGCGTCTCAACTGATCCCAGAGACCGGTTTCAAATCGTTTCTGACCGGGTTGGGGCGAATTAGGATGACTGCCGAACACAGAGCCTCGATGATTGGCCAGTGCTTCCAGATCAATGACTTGCGCGCCCATCTGGCGCATCTGTTCCAGGATGGCGGTTTTGGCCGTGCCGGTCTGGCCATCAATCAGGATCAAGGGCAGGGGCGGGTGAGTGTCACTTGTCTTGCTCAACCCGGCGACAACGGCGCGCCGCCAGGTCTGATACCCTCCATTGAGCAAGGAAACCGGCCAGCCGACGGAACTTAACACCAGCGCCATGGCGCGTGAACGCATACCGCCGCGCCAGCAATTGACCAGAATGCGAAAATCGGCTGGTTTGTTGGCCAGTTCTGTTTCGATATGCCGGGCGATATTGGCTGCCACCAGGCTTGCCCCCCGGCGTTTGGCCAAAAAGGCTGACTCTTGCGTGTAAATCGTCCCGATCAGAGCCCGCTCGTCATCGTTCAGAACAGGCAGATTGATTGCGCCGGGTATGTGATCTTCAGCAAATTCCGCCGCAGATCGGACATCAATGATCGTATCAAATCCCGCCAGGGAGGCAGGCGATATGTCATTGAGAATCTCGTAATTGCTCATCGGCGCTATATACAACCTCAAACAAGGGTTTGTGCGTTTGCAGCACAGACCCAGCACACCACAGTTTCAAGGACAGCACGATGACGGATCACACACCCATTCCAAAGCTGACGGATATGGCGCATGGCGGCGGGTGTGGTTGCAAGCTTGATCCGGCCGTGCTCAGCCAGATTATCGACAAGACGGATGCTTTGCCGATCCCGGCGGCCTTGATGGTGGATGCATCCACCCGGGATGATGCCGCTGTTTACCGCCTCAATGATGAGATGGCGATTGTTGCGACCACGGATTTTTTCACCCCGATTGTTGATGATCCTTTCGAGTTTGGCCGGATCGCCGCAACCAATGCCCTGTCCGATATCTATGCCATGGGGGCCCAGCCGATCTTCTGTTTGGCGCTGGTTGGCATGCCGGTCAAAACCTTGCCGCTTGAAACCATCCGGCTGATCCTCAAGGGCGGGAGTTCCGTTGCCGATCAGGCTGGAGCGCCTGTCGCGGGCGGACACTCCATTGATGCGGCAGAGCCGTTTTATGGCCTTGTCGCGCTGGGGCTTGTTCATCCCGACCGCTTATTGACCAATGCGGGGGCTCAACCTGGCGACAGCCTTATTCTCGGCAAGCCTTTGGGTATTGGTGTTTTCAGCGCGGCGATGAAAAAGGGTATTTTGAGCCCTGCTGATTATGCCGAGATGATTGCCTCGACCACGCGCCTGAACACGCCGGGCCCTGATCTGGCAGCTTTGGACGGTGTGCACACCGCCACCGATGTCACCGGTTTTGGATTGCTGGGACATTTGAAGGAAATCTGTGAGGCCAGCGGTGTGGGGGCGGTTATCAATCGCCAAGACGTGCCCGTCTTTGCTGGAGCCAAAACGCTGGTTGAGCAGGGCGTTCGCACCGGCGCGTCCGGCCGGGTCTGGGCATCGGTGGAGGCCAGTGTGGACACGCCAGCAGGGTGGACAGACGCGGAACGGGATATGTTGTGCGATCCTCAAACCAGTGGCGGATTGTTGGTCTCTTGTGCAGCTGGAAGCGAGGCGGATGTTCTGGCGATCTTCAAGGCGCATGGCCACCAGGACGCATGCGTTATCGGACACTTGCAAGAAGGTGATCCAAAAATCGGATTTGGTTAGGGGAGGCGTTTTTTCGCTTCTCGCATCAAAAAATACGCCAAACCGGCGTATGGATAACCGCTGGTTAAGGCTTGCATGGCTTGATAGGGGCGAAAGAGCCCCGTCGAAGGATTTGCGTCATCATGCGTTGGTCGGTCCATTTATGCGTCATTGCTGCGCTTTGTGCAGGCCTGTCGGCTTGTGCAACGGGCCCGCGTGAGCCTGCTAATGTGGATTATCGAAATGCGGATCGTTATTCCGGTGGCGCGTCGCGTACGGTTAGTCGACATTGTCGAAATGGATCTTATGTCGTTCAGCGCGGTGATACTTTGTCCGAGATAGCAGAGCGTTGCGGTGTTGCCATGCGCGCCTTGGCCGATGCCAATGGATTGCATGCGCCCTACACTTTGATGCGGGGCCAAAATTTGAGCATGCCGCGCCCGGCTGTACATATCGTTCAGCGTGGGGAAAATCTCTACCGGATTGGTCTGCGTTATAATATCGGGTTTCAGGAACTGGCTGGATACAATCAGATCAGGGCCCCTTATGGTCTTGAGGTGGGTCAGGAAATACGACTGCCCAACGGAGCAAACACAACACAATACGCGTCAAATAATTCCTCCGCTTCAAATACGTATACGGCTCCACCGCGGCGTGACACACCATCAGCCGGTGCCCCCAGCTTTGCCTGGCCGATCCGGGGTCGCGTGATTTCCGGCTTTGGGCGCAAACCTGAGGGTGGGCGCAATGACGGTATCAATATCGAGGCCCGTGAGGGGGCTGATGTTCGTGCTTCTGCTGACGGGCAGGTGGTTTATGCCGGCAGTGAACTGGCGGGTTATGGCCGTCTGGTTCTGGTCCGTCATTCCGGTGGGTATGTAACAGCCTATGCGCATAACAGCCGCATTCTGGTCAGCGAAGGTGATCAGGTTTCTCGCGGTCAGGTCATCGCCCATGTCGGCTCAACAGGCACTGTTGATACCTCCCAGGTGCATTTTGAAATTCGTCGGGGCGTGAATCCGGAAGACCCGATGCGGTTTTTACGCTGATTACGCATAAATTCTACCGCAAGCCCTTGTTGCAAGACCCGCCCGCCCCGATATAGTCCCGCGCAATTGAAATTTCGGTACGCGCTTCACCTGTGAAGTGGTGCCGCCAGTCAGCAGGGACCGGCCAAATCATGCAAGCCTTTATGGAATCCGGAATGCCGATGCTCATCCTCATGGGTGTCGTTTTTTACTTTCTCCTTATCCGCCCACAACAAAAGCGGGCCAAGGAACATCGTGAAATGGTTGAAGGTTTAAGCCGGGGCGATGAAGTCGTCACCCAGGGTGGCCTGATCGGCAAAGTGACCAAGGTCACTGAAACCGAAGCTTTTGTCGAAGTGGCCGAAGGCGTGAAGGTTCGCGTCCTCAAGGGCACGATCAATGAAGTGCGCAATCGCCCTTCGCCGAAACCGGCAAATGATTCTAAAAAATAAGCCTCATATCTGAATAAGGCCGTTCGCCATGCTGCATTTCGGGCGCTGGAAGCTCACCACCATTCTCATCACCCTTCTGATCGGGGTGATGTATACCATTCCCAATTTCGTTCCCGAAGAAGAGCGTTATGCCGCTGATCTGAACGGTGAGCCAGTTGCTCAGGGTATCTGGAGTGTCCTGCCGAGCCGGACGATTAATCTGGGTCTTGATTTGCAGGGGGGCTCGCATCTGGTTTTCCAGGTTGATATGGACAAGGTGCGTGTCGATCAGCTGGACGCGCTACGGGATGATGCACGTCAGGCGATGCGGGTCGATCCGCCTATCCCGACACGCCCCCCAGCAGTTGTTGGTGAAGACGTTGTCGTCACAGTTGCCCGCCCGGAAGACCGGGACGAGGTTTATCAACGCCTCCTTGATCTTTCAGGTCCGATCTCCAATCAGGTCGGTCAGATCAGCATGTCACAAACCTACAATGTCGAGCGCGATCCTGATGACGAACGCACCGTTCGCGTTTCAATCACGGAAGAATATTTCAATTCCATCCGCTCACGTACGGTCATCCAGTCGATCGAAGTGATCCGTAACCGTCTCGATGGTATGGGAACGGTCGATCCGACTATCGCCCGTCAGGGGGATGAGCGTGTTCTGGTTCAGGTGCCGGGGGCTGACGATCCGGGGGAAATCCGGCGTATCGTTGAATCCCAGGCCAGTATGAGTTTCCATATGGTCGATACATCCATTGACCCAGGGCCCAATGGTGATGCTCGCATGCCCCCCGGACGGGTGGTATATCGCATGGCCAACACTAATCCGGCGACCTATCTGGTTGTGGAAAGTCGCACGCGTCTGACCGGTGAAAACCTGACCAATTCCAATGTCACTACCCACCCCAGCTATGTTGGACCCGTGGTTGGTTTTCGTTTTGATACCCAAGGGGCCATCGTCTTTGGTGAGCTGACCCGTAATAATCGCGGTCAGCAATTTGCAATTGTTCTTGATGATGAAATCATTTCTGCTCCCCGGATCAATGAGCCCATTCTGGGCGGTAGCGGTATTATCGGTGGTGGATACACCTATGAAACGGCTCAGGAATTGGTCGTTCTGCTTAATGCCGGTGCCTTGCCAGCGTCTTTGACGGCTGTTGAAGAGCGAACCGTCAAGGCCAGCCTTGGTGCGGATCAGATCGAAAGCGGCAAAAAAGCCATTATCATCGGTTTTGCCGCGGTGATCATTTTCATGCTGGCCGCCTATGGCGTGTTTGGCGTGTTCTCGACATTGGCGCTTCTGGCCAATGTGGTTCTCATTTTGGGGGCTTTGTCGGGGCTTGGAGCCACGCTGACCCTGTCAGGCATTGCCGGTATCATTCTGACCATCGGTATGGCGGTGGATGCCAATGTTCTCATCTATGAACGGATACGCGAAGAATCGCGATTGGGGCGAACGCCTGCCAACGCCATTCAGGCCGGGTATGAGCGGGCATTGGTCGCCATTTTGGACGCCAATATCACCACTTTCATTGCCGCGGGCGTGTTGTTCATGATGGGAGCCGGTCCGGTGCGCGGTTTTGCCGTGACATTGGGTATCGGTATCATCACATCCGTCTTTACCGCTTTTGTTTTCTCCCGCCTGCTGGCGGTTATCTGGTTGCGGGCCGTCAAGCCCAAAGCCCTGCCGTTATAAGGGGAGGTCAAACATGTCTTTCGCACTCGTAAAATTCAT
>Ga0316207_10000618_pt1 | contig 53772 bp, 55 predicted proteins | sample 6weekpyrite_MG_FD_204943 | JGI IMG/M metagenome (GOLD analysis project Ga0316207, IMG submission 204943) | Microbial mat bacterial communities from mineral coupon in-situ incubated in ocean water Damariscotta River, Maine, United States -... | ecosystem: Environmental > Aquatic > Marine >...
TTAGTACAGGTGTGAACAAGTTCAGTGAGCTTGGAGAGGTAATGGGGTATCGACCTGAACCTTGCGATTTTGTCTCGATGAAAGACCTTACAGATGTATAGGTAACAGGAAGCTATTCGTCGCTAATTGAGTAGATAAAAAACTCTTAAATACGAATGAAAACAGGTGCTATGATTTGCACCTGTTTTCATTTATGGCATCGCTCAGGGCGTGTATGTCGGTGAGCCAAACGTTGTTCAGAAATATAACCTTATTCTATAAGTAGTTTATCAAGATTCGCTCCCAATAACCGATATCTGTAGAGTGCATGTAGTATATGCATGCACGGCCGTGTTTGTTAAACGCTTCAATTCGGATGATTGCCTTGAAACTACTTACTTTGATACGGGCGTATGTTCATACTGTAATCACAATAGCGCTATTGTTACTAGCGCCTCTTTCTGTCGCCGCGACTACCGAAACGAATAAGCAGCTCATTAAAGCCCTGTATATACCACTGGCGGATCATTATGCGGCATTGGTTGCGTACGAGCGTTATAGAGATGAGATGCAGTACGCGAATTTTCAGATTGAACAGATGAAAAACTGGGATCTGCTACGTGGATATTTCCAAAGCGGTGAGGTTGACATGGCTTTTGTCATGAGCCCGCTGGCAATGGAAATGTTTATAGAAAAACCCCATTTCAGATGGATAGGTTTGATGCACCGTGATGGAAATGCATTGGCGATAAATGAAAGACTCAATAGTGAAGTAAAGTTGCCAACGCATAGAAATGAACGTAAGCCTGATATGAAAGTGGCCGAGGCATTAAAAAATGCACATAAAAAGACAGGGCGTGCTACCGAGATAGGTGTGCCTCATCTGCTTGCGACGCATAGCGTGGTGTTATATCGATATCTTAAGGAAAATGGGCTTAACATGAGCCTGAGCTCTAACAGTCGTGGAGAGGTGCTTGCAATAGCGGTTGCCCCACCCAGGTCACCAGCTTTTATCAAAGGCAAAAGTAATCGTGCATTACCCGCTGCATTTGAACAGTCATTGCCGTGGGCAGACGTTGTAGAAACCCAGGGCTATGGATATGTTGCATGGTATTCAAAAGATGTGATGCCATGGAAGCATGGTCATGTTGAATGTATAGCACTTGCAACCGATGATGCGATTGTGAAAAAGACTCAAGCGACTAAAGAAGTCATGCACTACATTCACAAAGCAGGAGAAGATATAGAGCGAGCAAGGAAAACAGGTGGTAATGCGCTAGATAGAATCGTTAACATAGTTCGAAAACACATTCCCGCACATACTCGAGACTCGATTATTGCAAGCCTTGATCCTGAGTTAAGGGTTATTAATTATGAGCATCTAAACGTAGATAAAGAAGGCTTGAAACAGATAATGGACCTGGCTGTGGAAGGTGGAATTCTGTCACGACCTATTGATATCGAGAGTTTTGCTGATATACGTTTTGGTGTTTCAGAGAGTAACCCAGGTCGATAGCAGTGAGCTTATCCAGGCAACCCTCGAAATATACTGAAGTCAATAAAATCAGGTATCCACTGAGACACAGCCTGTTGCTTTGGTTTTTACTCCTGACATTATTACCATTGATTTTCACCAGTTGGTTTGCCCATCAGCAAGCGGTTAAGGAATTGACCCAGAAGGCGATGAGCTCATTGGAGCTGGGTGCACAACTAAAAGTGAGTTTTATTAAGAACTGGATCGATTACCGCTTTACAGATACTGACTACCATGCAGAAAGCCAACGTGTTAGTGAGTTCATGGTCGAATTAAGTGAAGGGTTTAAAGAAAGTGGTTTAGCTTTGGATGCGTTTATTAAGAGTTTCCCATGGGTAAAACTTGTTAATGAGCGTCGCCAGGACTTCCTTAAGCTTTCACGACAATATGATTATATATATGACATTTTCTTGATAGACACCGCAGGAAATATACTTTTTACAGTAGCAGCTGAAGATGACCTTGGTACAAACCTTATAAATGGTGAATATTCAGATACACGCTTTGCAAAAAGTGTTAGGGCAAGCCTGGAAAGTGGTGAAACCCTGTTTTCTGATCTGGAATTTTATAACCCGTCCAATGAAATTGCGAGCTTTATAACTGCACCGGTGTTGAATGATGAGGGCAACAAGATTGGTGTGTTTGCAGTACAGATAAGATTAGAACGCATCAGTGAACTTATGTTATCTCGACAGACAGATACGACACTGACACATTATATTGTCGGGCTAGATGGAATACTGCGGACACCAATTATCGAAGATAAAAAGCAAGACGTACTGAAACAGTATATCGACACACAACAGTTTAGACTTGGAGGTCAGCAACAGGAAAAAAAATCAAACACTAGACGCGGGCCTCAAGCAGAGAAGAAAAAATCACATATTAGACGCGGGCGTCAAAAAGATAACAAAAAATCACATTCCAACAATAATGGTGAACAGACGTTTTCTTATATAGGCCCACTTGGTGAGGAGGTCTTTGGTTTACAGCAAACAGTTTCATTGCGAAACATTGAGTGGATAGTCATCAGTGAGGTTGATACTGATGAGGTCTTACAAAGTGCAAAAAACCTTGAGCGTTTCACGCAATTCATTTTTTTAATTACAGGCTTAACCGTAACAGTAATTGCAGCCTACCTGGCGAGACGTATTACGCAGCCTATTTCAAAGCTTGCAGAAGCCAGCTTGTCAGTGGCTGCAGGTAAAACAGATCAACAAGTTGAAGTTGTTGAAAAAAATGAACTAGGCGAATTGGCGGATGCGTTTAATCATATGTTAGCTTCGCGAACCCAATATGAGCATGATTTAGAACAAAGTAATAAAGAGACCCAACTTGCTTTATCTGCATTGGCTGAGCAGAAATTTGCACTTGATCAGCATGCAATTGTCGCAATTACAGATGTAAAAGGTAGGATAACGTTTGTTAATAATAAATTCTCAGAGATCAGCGGTTACGGTGAAGAAGAATTGATCGGGAGTAACCACCGATTGTTGAACTCTGGTCACCATGACTCAGCGTTTTTCCGTGATATGTACCGGACGATTGCAAAAGGAAAAGTCTGGAATGCCGAGATATGTAACAGAACTAAAAAGGGTGATTTATACTGGGTAGATACGACAGTCGTACCCTTTATGGACAAAAAGGGTAAACCTGAAAGTTATATCGCCATTCGAACTGACATCACAAACCGTAAAAAGTCTGAAGCTGAACTATCTATGGCAAAAAACATGGCTGAGGAAGCAACCCGGCAAAAGTCTGAGTTTCTCGCCAATATGAGCCACGAGATACGTACGCCAATGAATGGCATTATTGGAATGACAGGGTTGTTAATGGATACAACGTTGACGCCCAAGCAGCATAGCTATGTCGATGCAACGATGTCTTCTGCTGAATCACTGCTTACGATTATCAATGATATTCTTGACTTCTCCAAGATCGAAGCAGGCAAGCTTGAACTCGAGATGCTGTCTTTTGACTTACAAAAGTTGGCTGAAGAGGTTGTCGAATTGATGGCACTCAAATGCCAGGAAAAAGAACTCGAATTACTCTTGAGATATAAAATAGGAACGGAGCGCTTTGTCAAAGGCGACCCGAGTCGTATCCGTCAAATATTGTTGAATCTCCTGAGCAATGCCATAAAGTTTACCGAAAAGGGTTGTATATTGCTTACGATTGAACCCGCGAGCGCCATTGAAGGAGAAGTGCCTATCCAAGCTTCAGTTGAAGACACGGGTATTGGAATATCAAAGGATAGGCTTGACTCTATATTTAACCAGTTTGATCAGGAAGATAATTCTACAACGCGTAAATATGGAGGGACAGGGTTAGGCCTGACGATTTGCCGACAGTTGTGTAACTTGATGGGAGGAGAAGTTAGTGCCCAAAGTCAGAAAGGCAAAGGATCACGTTTCAGTTTCACGATGAGCCTGGACAAGGCTGAACAACTGGAAATGGCACAACTTAACCTCGAGGGTCAAGATAAACTGAAAGGTGTTAAGGTGTTGGTCGTTGATGATACTGCTATCGCGCGTACGATTTTGGTAGAGCAGCTGGCAGCACTTGATATGAATGTATCAGAAGCTGACTCAGCTAAAGGCGCGATAAAAGCACTACAACAAGGGGTTGAAATGAATGAACCCTATGAGGTCATTATAACTGACTTCAATATGCCTGAAATGGACGGTGAAATGTTTGCCGATGAGATAAACGAACAAAATCTGCTTCGCGAAGCTGTTATGTTGCTTGTTACCTCGTCGCCAAACAAGGCTGATAATAATCGACTCACAACAAAAGGGTTTACGGGTTATCTCGCTAAACCTCTTCGTCCATCCGAAATTTCGCAAGCGTTGGCATTGATATGCGATGCCCGGCACCGAGGTATTGATTTACCGTTAGTTACTCGATTCATGCTTCAGGAAGCATGGGCAGGCAATCATGAGAATATCGTTTTTGACCGTCCTGCGGTTTTACTCACGGAAGATAATCCTATAAACATCATGGTGGCATCAGAAATGCTTGAACGACATGGCTGCCTGGTAACCCCGGCAGGGAATGGTGTTGAGGCGGTTTCGTTGCTTAAGCAAGGTCATAGTTTTGATTTGATTTTTATGGATTGCCAGATGCCAGAAATGGATGGCTTTGAAGCAACTGGTAAGATCCGTGATTTACAGGAAAAGGATAATCATGAGCACACACCTATTGTTGCACTTACGGCCAATGCAATGAGAGCAGATAAAGAAAGGTGCCTGGCCTCAGGGATGGATGATTATATGTCTAAACCAATAACGCCTGACCTGCTACAGGAAATGTTGCTCAAATGGCTACCCGATAAGTTCAAGAAAGATGTTGATACTGAAATATCCCCAGTCGATGCTTCACATCATGAACCAGTTAATGATGACGGTGAACTTGATATGAATACGTTTAATACCCTGAAAGGTTTATTCGGTGAGAAGTTTTCATCAGCTGTGGAACAGCACATTGATAATGCTGTAGAAAATGTCCAAAAGTTGAAAGAAAGTATTGACCAGGGTGAGCGAGAAGTTTCTGAAAGAACAGCCCACTCAATAAAAGGGGCAAGTGCTCAATTTGGGGCGAAAGTCCTCAATGAATATGCGGCAAAACTTGAGTCCCTGGCCAAGGATAACAACCTTGATGCTGCGGCTGTTTTATGGTCTGCGCTTGCTGATGCACAGCAGCGAGCAGCCGATTTGATGAGGCAACAACTGGAGAGTGAAAAGGATTCAGGTGTAGCCTGATAAATCTCCTGAGGAAAACTGACTTCAGGCATCCATATCAGGAATAAGCTGGCTCTCAAGCCTGATGATAATGTCCTTGATAAGTAATTTACGCTTTTTCATGCGGCGTAACTGGAGTTGGTCAACAATCGCCTGTTCCTGTAGTCGCGAGATAATGTCATCCAGGTCACGATGCTCAAGACGAAGCTGTTCAAGCTTGTGTTGTAGCTCCTGGTTCTCGTCGGTCATTCAAGGCTCCTCGTGAGTACTGTGTCATGCAGCCCTACATTATACTGAACCATTGCAACGATAGTTAATGAATATGAACTATTTATGAAAATCATCAAGTGACTTGGACTGACCATTCTCGGTAATGATCCGTGCATGGAACGGGCGCAGCTGTCGTGGCTCACGTACACCACATGAGTGAGCAATTACGCCGATCTCATGCACCATATTACGAATATAGTTTTCAACCCGAACTGACTTTATTGTTGGGTCGAGACCTTTTTGTAAACGAGTATTATGTGTCGTAATACCTGTTGGGCATGTGTTTTTATTGCATTGCAGCGCCTGTATACAGCCTAGTGCGAACATAAACCCCCTTGCCGAGACGATAAAGTCAGCACCTTCACAAAGCGCCCAGGCGGCATCGGCAGGGGTGATGAGTTTGCCTGATGTAATGACCCGTATGCGCTCTTTAAGTCCATGCCTGTTTAATGTCTTGATGAGCAAGGGCAGACTTTCCTTCAGTGGTAGTCCCATGTAATCCATCAAGCCCATGGGGGCCGCACCGCTGCCGCCATCGGCAGAATCGAGGGTTATGAAATCGGGCGCAGACTGTATGCCACGCTGCTTGATGGCTTCACATAGTTGATCCAGCCAACCATAGGCACCCAGCACAAACTTGATGCCAACCGGTTTGCCTGTTATTTCACGAATGTGATGTATGGCATCAAGTAATTGCTCAACGTTATCGACCTCAGGGTGTCGGTTCGGACTGATCGAATCCTTGCCTTCGGGGATACCACGAATGGCGGCGATCTCGGCAGTGACCTTGTTACCGGGTAAGATTCCACCTTTGCCGGGTTTGGCTCCTTGAGATAATTTCAGCTCAAACATCCTGACGCGAGCATGGTTAGCGACCTTTCGTAATTTATCATCATCTAATAACCCGGCTTCATTGCGGACACCATACTTGGCGGTACCAATCTGGAACACAAGATCGCAACCGCCTTCCAGGTGGTAGGGGGACAGGCCGCCTTCACCGGTGTTCATCCAGCAACCTGCGCGCTGTGCGCCATTAGCTAAGGCCAGCACGGCAGGTTTAGAAATCGCGCCGAAGCTCATACCTGAAATATTAAACAGTGAGTCGGTCGTATATGGGTGAGTGCAGTACGGGCCAATACTGAGTTTGCTGACGGGTGTAGCATCCTCACCCAGAACGGGGAAGGGGCAGTTGACGAAGATGATTGAGCCATTATGTTCAAGACTCCGGGTCGAACCAAAGGCCCGAGTTGTGCTGAGGTTCTTGGCAGACTGGTATACCCACGAACGGTCTGCACGGTTAAAAGGGAGTTCCTCCCGGTCCATGGCAAAGAAATACTGGCGGAAAAATTTCCCCAGGTCTTCGAACAGGTAGCGAAAATGCCCAATGACCGGGTAATTACGCCGGATAGCCTGGTGACTCTGGCTGATATCAAGCAGGTAGATAATAATAATGGCAAGGACAACCAGCCCGACAACAAAGATAAAAATTGTTGCCATATATTCGAGGATCGTAATCACGACACCCTGTTCAGGCATGTGACCTCCCTGCTATCAAGCCTGTAGAAAAAATTGCCGAGGTTGCAGCGGGGATAGTCCCCGCTACCTTAAAGCTTGGTCTATAATTCCGGACTACGCAAGACAATCATCTTTTCGATTTGCATGTCGTGGAAGGTATGTGGGATCCCCCCGACGCCATGCCCCGATTCACGCAGGCCAGCAAATGGCATCCAGTCAACCCTGAACGCAGTATGGTCGTTAACCATAACCGCCGATGCATCAAACCTTCGATAGGCACGCAGGGCCTTATCAAGATTCTTGGTAAACACTGAGGCCTGGAATGAAACAGGTAGCGAATTCGCACGTTCAAGTGCATCGTCCATATCGTCGTAACTATAAACGAGTATAACCGGACCAAAGATCTCATTTTGTGACACGCTTGCATCGTCAGGTGCGTTGAACAAAACAGTAGGTGTGTAGCATGTATTACCAATGGCTTCACCGCCACTGATGAGCTCAGCACCTTTGTCGACAGCATCTTTGACCCATTCATTAACTCTGTCGACTTCGCGTGGTCGAATCAGGGGACCGACCTCGGTCTCTGCCAATGTTGGATCACCAACGACCATCTGCTTGCCATGATCGGCAATTACGTTGGCCACATCACGCGCGATCGAACTATGTACATAGACGCGTTGTACTGACACACATACCTGTCCAGCATGATAAAAGCCACCTTTGGCTAGCAAGGGCAGGGCATCATCCAGGTCTGCATCAGGTTCGACGATGACGGGTGCCGCGCCGCCGTGTTCGAGGGCGCAACGTGCGCCCGGTGCAAGCTGGCTACGCAATGACCAACCAACACGGCCACTGCCAATAAAGCTGAAAAAGCCAACACGTTGATCGGCGACCAGACTGGTCGAGACGTCACGATCAGTCACGACCATCGGTATACACCATTCAGCAGGCAGACCCGCCTCGCGTAAGATACTGACGAAACGCATGCATGATAATGGCGTATCACCGGCGGGCTTGACGATGACTGGGCAGCCTGAGGCAATGGCTGGACCGACCTGGTGGACGATGAGGTTCAACGGGTGATTGAATGCACTAACCGCAACGACAACACCAATGGGTTCTCGGTGTGTCATGGCCATACGGTTCAGTGAAGCAGGGTTGATACCCATTGGTATTTCGGTACCGTGGTTTTCACGGATGCAGTCAATACAGTTGCGCACACCGTCAATGGCACGGGCAACTTCTACCTGCGAATCAATAAGAGGTTTACCCCCTTCTCGTGCAGCCTCTACCGCGAGTTCATCAGCACGTTCAGTCATGATTGCCGCGGCACGTTCGAGGATCTCAATGCGCTGTGGCGCACTGAGCCAGCTGTCACGATCACGGTACAGGGCGTGCGCAGTGGCCAGGGCATGTTCGACGGCAGATGCACCGGCGACATCAACCGTGGCAATGGTTGCAAGATCATAAGGTGCCTGAACTTCATGCGACCCGGATGATGCGGCACCTGGAACCATGAGTGGGAAATGCTCTGTCATGATGGGCTCCTTATATCGGGCAGCTGATGTTGCCGAGACGTTCGGTCAGCTTCATGTTTTCGGCGTAATCAACTGGAACAACGACAAGACTTGGCCCATTTTCATTAAATGCTGATTCGAGCGTTGGCACGAGTCCGCTTGTCTTGTCGACAACATGCCCCTTCCAGCCGAAGGAATCAGCAAGCAGAGCCCAGTCAGGATTATCAAACGCCAGGTCGGTATGACGACCAAACTGGTTTTCCTGTTTCCAGGCAATCAGACCATACTGCTTATCTTCCCAGACCATGACGACAATGTTCGAGTTATAACGCCGGGCCGTTTCCATTTCCTGTACGTTCATCATGAAGCCTGCATCACCACAAATTGCCAGAACACGGCGATCCGGATGAACAATACTGGCAGCGATAGCACCGGGCAGGGCGAATCCCATCGAACAGAAACCATTCGGGATAAGACAGGTGTTTGGCTCGTGACACTGGTAGTGGCGTGCGATCCACATCTTGTGTGCACCGACGTCCGACAGGAGGACATCTTCAGGACCCATAACCTGGCGCGCATCCCAAAGGATCTTCTGGGGCTTGAGCTTGCCTTCACTGTTATCGTCTTTGTGTAATTCAAGTTCTGCGGTCATGTCGCGACGTGTGGCAGCCTGTTGTGTGCCATCGAATTTCAGGCCACCATTGGCATCAATGCGCTGATTGAGCATCCACAGCGTATGGGCAAGATCACCAACGACTTCTGTCTGTGGATGATAGTGTGAATCGATCTCGGTAGGCAGGAAATCAATGTGAATGATCTCCTTGTCGTAATTCTTGTTCCACAAGTGCGGGTGGTATTCGACCATGTCATAACCAATCGTAATAACAAGATCCGAAGCATCAATTGCACAGGCCATCACGTCTTTGGCCTGCAGGCCCACCGTGTACAGGCAGTAATCGGCATCCATATCGACACAGCCCTTCGCCATGAAGGTACTGATGACACCAATACCGGTCTTGTCACACAGGTCGCGCAGCTGTTTGCTGGCACGTTTACGGATACAGCCATTACCGGCAATGATGATCGGGTTCTTGGCGCTCTTAATCTTGTCGAAGGCCTGATCGACGATCTTGTCATCTGCCACCGGACGGCGGAAACGCTGTACGGTCATCGGTTTTTCTTCCGTATCGTACTTGGCGATGTCTTCAGGTAGCTCGATGTGACAGGCACCCGGTTTTTCAGTTCGTGCCAGGCGAACGGCCTTGCGAACAATTTCAGGGATGTTGTCAGGGTGCAGGATAGTCTGAGCCCATTTAGTAACAGGCTCGAACATGGCGACGACGTCCATCACCTGGTGTGATTCTTTATGTAGCCGGGTTGATGCGCCCTGACCTGTCAGAACCAGCATTGGCGCACGGTCCATATTGGAATCCGCAACACCGGTTATAAGGTTAGTTGCACCTGGGCCAAGTGTGCCAAGACACCCTGCCGGATTACCGGTGAGGCGGCCATAGACTTCGGCCATGAAAGCAGCGCCTTGTTCATGGCGAGTCAGGATAAATTTGATCTGCTCAGATTGTTCAAGCGACATCATGAAGTCGGCATTTTCTTCGCCGGGAACCCCAAAAATATATTCTATGCCTTCGGTCTCGAGGCACTTTACAAACAGGTCGGATGCTTTCATTGACACTCTACTCCTTGAAATTATTGATATTCTTATCAGGTCCGTACAGGCAATATTGCTTCCTGTTCTGATTTTTTATGAGTATGTTCACGGGCGGAACATCGTGCTTGAACAGGTTAAGGATTACCTTCTCATATCATTGCCAGACTCGCAAATTCGGCGTGCTTCAAGGGATAGGGTATGATGCGCGCCTACTTTAAAATGTTCGTCGCAAATCAATCAGTATTCCAAGGGATATTCAGATGACATCAGAAACACGTCATTTATTGTCAATAGTCGAGCTCGGGGGCTACCCGGACTTCTCGCCGATTTACCAGCGTTGTGGGTACAGCGTTGAGACTGTGCGCCAGATGCGCAAGGCAATGTCACGGATGAAAAAGCTTCGTCCTGGTGTGATTGTGGCAGAGTTTAATTTTCAGTCAGATTTTCGTGATCGAACCAGCAGTCTTGAGTCTCTGTTGGCCACCGTGCAACAACAAAAACTCGATGCCAATGTGATCGTGTTTTATGAAAAAGAATTTGCTCCACAGTTTCAGCGGCTCAAGGCGGTGTACCCGGATATCCATGCCATGAGCTTCCCGATCAATGAGGATGCGCTTGAACAAACTATCCAGGAACTGTCTGCGTGAGTCTTGTTTCTTTACGTAAGCTCGGGCTTGGCTTTGGTGGTCCATTATTGCTAGACGGCGCCAACCTGGAAGTTGAAAAGGGCGAGCGAATTTGTCTTGTCGGGCGAAATGGCACCGGCAAGTCGACCCTGTTCAAGGTGATGACGGGTGAGCTTGCGGCTGACGATGGCACGATACAGGTTGCCCAGGGGGCACGGGTTAGTCGCCTTGCCCAGGAAGTACCTGTTGATACCCATGGTACGGTCTACGATGTCGTGGCTGGTGGTCTTGAATCCACTGGTGAACTCTTAGTGCGTTACCACAGCTTGAGTCACCGGCTGGCTGAAGACGACAGCCTGCTGGGCGAACTTGAGCGTGTTCAGCATGAGCTTGAAGCCGTCGGTGGCTGGCAGATGGGACAGCGTATCGATACGGTGTTATCGAGGTTGAGCCTTGATGCCGATATCGAGTTTGAATCCCTGTCGGGTGGCTGGAAAAGGCGCGTATTGTTGGCACGGACATTGGTTGCAGAACCCGATGTACTGCTACTGGATGAGCCAACCAACCATCTTGATATAGACATGATTAGTTGGCTGGAAGATTTTCTACTCAACTATAAAGGTACCTTGGTCTTTATCAGCCACGACCGAATGTTCTTGCGTAAACTGGCAACGCGAATAATCGAACTGGACCGCGGCCAGTTGACCAGTTGGCCCGGTAACTATGAGACATACCTGGCGCGTAAGCAGGCGGCTCTGGATGCAGAAGCCACTGAGAATGCCCTGTTTGACAAGAAACTTGCTGAGGAAGAAAAGTGGATCAGGCAGGGGATCAAGGCACGTCGTACCCGCAACGAGGGACGTGTCAGGGCACTTGAGAAGATGCGCGCTAACCGTGCGCAGCGTCGGGAACGGACGGGTAAAGCGAAGCTGCAAACCCAGGAAGGCAACCTGTCTGGCAAGGTGGTAGTCGAGGCACAGGATGTGTCCTGGGCATGGAAAGATGCACAAGCAAATGAACGACAATTACTGAAGAATTTTTCGACCACGATCCTGCGTGGCGACAAGATCGGTATAATTGGCCCGAACGGCTGTGGCAAGACGACCCTGATCCGGATTCTGCTCGAAGAGTTGGCACCTGCATCAGGTAAAGTGAAAAATGGCACCAACCTCGAGATTGCCTATTTCGACCAGCTACGGTCGCAACTGGATCCTGAGAAGAGTGTTCAGGACAACGTCGCAGATGGCAATGATACGGTTACGCTGCATGGTAAACCCCGTCATGTCATTAGTTATCTCAGTGATTTCCTGTTCAGTCCACAACGCGCACGGACACCGGTTAAAGCATTATCGGGTGGTGAGCGAAACCGGTTATTACTGGCGCGCTTGTTTACCAAACCATTTAATATGCTGGTGCTTGACGAGCCAACCAATGACCTGGATGTTGAAACACTCGAATTGCTAGAGTCACTGCTGGTTGAGTATGAAGGTACTTTAATTCTAGTGAGTCACGACCGTGAATTTATCAACCACGTGGTCACCAGCACCCTCGTATTTGAAGGTGAGGGCGAGGTGAACGAGTATGTCGGTGGGTATGATGACTGGTTACGGCAAAGCGCTCATGCTGAGAAGAAAAAGGCGACTACAAGTTCAAAACCTGTTGTGAAGCAAGCGCAGGTAAAGGCACCTGAAAAGAAATCACGCAAACTGAGTTATAACGAGCAGCGTGAATTGGAACAATTACCTGCACAGATTGAACAGTGGGAAACTGAACAGGAGGCATTGCATCAACAAATGGCGAGTGCTGATTTTTACCAACAAGCACAAGATGCAATTGCTGATGCGCAACAACGCCTGGCCAGGTTAGAAAGTGATCTCGAGAATGCTTATGACCGCTGGGAACAGTTAGAGGATAACTGAATAGATGTGGTTATCCGTGATGAGGAAGTCCAAATGAGCCAGGAAAAAATCGACGATCTGGAAATGCGTATTGCGTTCCAGGAACGTGCGCTGCAAACGATGAGTGATGAAATGGCTAGGCAACAGCAGCACATTGAAATATTAATGAGGGATGTCAGCCTGTTGCAAAAGGCATTACAGTCAGCGACATCATCACCCATGCTTAATCAGGCCGATGAGCCACCCCCTCCACATTACTAACAAAAAGCCCGCCAAGCAGGCGGGCTGTAGATAAAGACAAAGCCATGAGTATTAACTCGCTTCCTGATCCTTTTTGATATTGATATAAGGGTCAAGTGTCTTGGCCAGCTCGCGTGGGTCAAATTTTGGTACGTAGGCATCGACCCCGACTGATTTACCAATTGTAATATTTGCCTCTGCAGACAAAGATGAATGCATGATAACCGGGATTCCCTTGAAACGTGGATCGTCTTTGATTTTTTTCGTCAGCACATAACCGTCCATGCCGGGCATTTCAATATCGGTTAGCACCAGGTTAACCAGCTCGTAAACAGGCACGCTGAGGACTTTGGCGCGTTCGGCGACTTCGTTAAGGCGTTCCCAGGCCTCTTCACCATTTTTTGCACTGATCGCTTCAATCCCGAGGGTCTCCATGGTCTTGGCAATCTGACTACGTGCCACGGATGAGTCATCGGCATAGAGAATGGTTGCCTGGGAATCAATTTGTTTCAGGCCTTCATATTGACCCGCATCATCCGGTGAGACTGAAGTTTCAGCAAGGACTTTTTCCACGTCCAGCACCATCACGATACGACCATCTTTGAGTTCGGTTACGGCAGTGACTAGACCACCATGGCGATTGGCCATCATAGGTGGTGGAACCTTGATTTCGTTCCATTCCATGCGCAGGATTTGCTCAACGTTATTGACGAGGAATCCCTGCGTGTTGCGATTAAATTCGGTAACGATAAGGATGTTGGGAGGTTCTTCGACATTCATGTCACAGAAATGCGCCATATCAACAACCGGGATCATCTGGCCACGCAAGCACACCATCCCTTTGACACCAGGGGGCATATCCGGGGCGTGCGTAATCTCGGGTATCTGCATGACCTCACGGATTTTAAAGACGTTGATTCCGAAAACCTCTTCACGGCCGGAAGCCATATCTTTGCCGAGACTAAATAGCAATATTTCCAGCCGGTTTGCACCTGCCAGGCGTGTGCGTTCATCAACGGATTGAATAAATGTATCCATGGTATTCCTCAAAGTATGATACAGGCATTAACGTCTGTCTTATTTCATCGACAGATCCGTGGAAATATTGAGGGCAGGATGAAAAAAAATGCAAAAATACGACTTAACCACTAGGAAACATAGGGTTATCGGGGCTAATGGATGATGTTCAGGAGCTTGTCTTCGAGCTCAATTCTTACCGCAAGTGCTTGACCGAGAACAGAAAGATCATCTGAGAACGCCGGTTTTAGTTCATTAGTCTTATCACTTTCATACTTATCATTGAAATCCAATGCAATTTGCGTGGTTTCGGCAATGCGTGGATAGAGCTGTTCGGCAAGCGTGCGTATATCTTCACGGCGTTCCTGGCCATCAATACAACGCTGGTAGAGACCGAAATGCCCTGCCGCGAGGTAGTCGACCAGGATCTCACAAAACTCCTGCAATAATGCATGCACTTCTTCAGCAGAGTGATGTTCTTCCCATGGCTCGACGCCTGCTATTCGACAAAATTGCACCAACATATCGGCTCGTTCGTCTGTCAGGTGCTCGACAATGCTGTTGGTACGCATTCTGCGTTCAGAGCCACCATGTGATTCGTTGCTTGCTTCCATTATGATTCTTCTTATATTTCCGCTATCTATAAGAGCCAAGCATACCCTGATCATGTGGATTTGTTAATAAAATTACTTATATATAAGTGATTCCTAATCTATTATCTATCCGGGGTTTCCTCCAGACGAGATTATAAAGCCTAAAAGCCGGTGAAATTCCTACATGTTTAAAGCAGTTCGGGTATAATGCGCGCCTTTTTGCAACCAAATTAAAGATCGCATGGCGGTCGGGACGGCAGACTCGTGACTGAACAATTCCGCAATATTGCTATTATTGCCCACGTTGACCATGGCAAAACAACCCTGGTCGATAAGTTACTGCAACATTCAGGCACTCTGGAAAGCCGTGGTGATTTTGAAGAACGCGTCATGGACTCCAATGATCTGGAAAAAGAGCGTGGCATCACGATTCTTTCTAAGCCGACTGCAATTCGTTGGAATGGCGAACGTATCAATATCGTCGACACTCCCGGCCATGCCGATTTCGGTGGTGAAGTGGAACGTGTCCTGTCGATGGTCGATACGGTATTGCTGATTGTCGATGCGGTAGAGGGACCAATGCCACAGACACGATTTGTGACACAGAAGGCTCTTGAGTTAGGTCTCAATCCCATCGTCGTGATTAATAAGATTGATCGTGAAGGCGCACGCCCTGATTGGGTATTGGATCAAACCTTTGATTTGTTTGATCGCCTCGGCGCTACGGATGAACAGCTCGATTTTCATGTTAGCTATTGTTCAGCATTGAATGGCTATGCCGGTGATGATGCTGATGTACGAGATGGTGATATGACGCCATTGCTGCAAACTATTCTTGATCATGTGCAGCCTCGTGAAGTTGATGTCGATGGCCCTTTCCAGATGCAGATCACACAGCTTGATTACAACAGCTATGTAGGTGTGATTGGTATTGGCCGTATTCAACGTGGTCGCGTAAAGACCAATACAGCCGTCACAGTCATTGATAATGAGGGCAATAAACGCAACGGCCGTATCTTACAGGTACTGGGTTTCCTGGGACTTGATCGTGTCGAAGTGGATGAGGCCATTGCCGGTGACATCATCGCCTTTACGGGTATTGAGCAACTCGATATTTCTGACACCGTGTGTGATCCGAATGAAGTCGAAGCGCTTCCAGCATTAACTGTCGATGAACCGACTGTAACAATGACCTTCCAGGTAAATAACTCCCCGTTTGCTGGCCAGGATGGTAAGTTTGTGACTTCGCGCCAGATTCGGGAACGTTTGGATCGTGAGTTGAAGCACAATGTTGCACTGCGCGTTGAGGATGGTGGTGACCCCGATAAATTCCGTGTTTCTGGTCGCGGTGAATTACATCTTTCTATTTTGATCGAAACCATGCGCCGCGAAGGTTTTGAACTGGGTGTTTCTCGCCCGGAAGTAATTATTAAAGAGATCGATGGTGTTAAGTGCGAGCCATTTGAACAATTGACCGTCGATGTTGAAGATCAACATCAGGGTAGTGTCATGGAAGCGCTTGGCACGCGAGGCGGTGAATTAAAGAATATGTTGCCAGACGGTAAAGGTCGCGTGCGTCTTGATTTTGTTATTCCTGCACGCGGTTTGATTGGTTTCCGTACCGAGTTTTTGACTGCGACACAAGGCACCGGCCTGATATACAGTGTCTTTGATAAATATGCACCCGTTAAAGCCGGTGACTATGGGCAGCGTATTAATGGTGTGCTTATTTCAAATGGCCAGGGAAAATGTCTGACCTTTGGCCTGTTTGGTTTGCAAGAACGTGGACGTTTATTCATGAGTCACGGTGAAGAAGTCTATGAAGGTATGGTGATTGGTATTCATTCTCGTGGTAATGACCTGGTTGTTAATCCATTAAAGGGTAAACAGCTGACCAATGTGCGTGCTTCAGGTACCGATGAAGCACAAGTGTTGACGCCACCAATTCGCAAGACGCTGGAACAAGCCCTAGAGTTTATTGATGATGATGAGCTGGTCGAAGTAACGCCTAACTTTATTCGTATACGTAAACGTTTACTTAAAGAGCATGAGCGTAAACGAGATAAACGTTCTGCATAATCAGCATATGATGGATAAAAAAAGCCGGTCACTGACCGGCTTTTTATTACCTGGTAGATGCTTAAAGACTGACATTGTATGTCTAAGATGAAAGCGTATATGGTAAATAAATCAATACTATCAAACACATAACTACAAGCATACAAGAATATTATTTAATTACCATAGTGATTATAAAGTTTTTAGTGGAGTGGCCGATACCTAGTGTTAGCGAAAGTCAAAATGACACTGTATCAAAGAATCATTGACTACTTTCTCGCATTATATGGGGGTATTCCTTTTACCTCGGATAAGTAAGAACAGTCCGGCGGTATTTCGGGAACCACACAAATTTAGTACTGAAAACGAATGTTTTCAGAGCAAATGTAGGCTTATCTAGATGATTGACCTGGTTACGTGGTCAGATCATGTGTTTATGTATAGTTCTGAAAAGAGGTTAATAATGAACAGACAACAAAAAGGATTTACATTAGTCGAACTTATGATCGTCGTCGCGATCATTGGAATATTAGCATCCATTGCGTTCCCTGCGTATCAGGATTACACCGTTCGCGCACAGGTGAGTGAAGGAATTATCTTAGGTAGTTCTCAGAAGGGCACAATTGCTGAAAACCTTATATCCGACGTCGCAGATCCTTGTAGTGGCGTGAATACAGGAAACGTGGGGAGTAGCGTGATTTCCAACTGTAATAGCGGAAATGGTGACCTTAATATTACAATTACAACCACGGCGGGTGATGTGGTTATTTTTCTCGATCCCGTTGAAACTGCTGGTGGCGTTATATGGGAATGTGCTACACCATCGGATAACTACAAGTACGTACCTGCGTCATGCCGTAATCCGGACACCTGATTTTAAAAAATCACTTATGCTTATATGAAAGAATATTCTTTGCTTGAAGGATATTGATTAAGTGTAAGTAGTGGTGCTCTTGAACTTAAAAAGCCGGTCACTGACCGGCTTTTTATTTGGAGGTTTAGTGCAAAGAATCACTAGAATGTAAATCGTTTCCATTTTAAAAACAACTCTCCAAATACTATTTCTATCGGTATTGTTAATTAGATCAAGAGTGTCTGTTTCGAGTCATTTGAGTCACTCATATCTCATTACTTACTGGTATGTACTGTTCGACCATTGAGTGTTTGAACGGGGCGTGTACTTAAGGGAAACAGGTTCCTGAAACTGACGATTTGTTCGACTGAAACTTCAACAGGTGTTTGCATAACCATCCAGTTAACACCTTCACTACACGGTGGTGTGGTGAGTGAACCGCTGTAGTTATAGTAACGTTTACTTGTTGGTAGCAGGTCACGGGCATTCAGTGTGCCAGGGATCGTATTACGTTCCCCCGCTTTGGAGGGCATGTGTTTCCAAACTGTTTCGATGGCCGGGTTACTGTTCTTTCCCTGTTTTAAAAGCACACCAATCACACCCAGTTGGCCATCATCGGCCTGGTGAACGAGGTGGGCAACCATGTCATAGGCGTTGCCCTTAACGGTATGTTCACTTGGGCTGTGAAAATGGAACTGCAGTAACTTGTAGACCTTACCACCAAAATCAATGCTACTGCCTTGGGCGTAGTTGACCTGGATGGTATGGCCATTATTGATTACGTCGATAGGGGTGGGTTTGTAATTGAACTTGATCCCTGTCAGTTTGACGGCTTTGCTGTCGTTGATATCAATAGGTGACTGGTTTTTACCGGATTTACAGGCGGTAAATTCAGCCGTCAGATCACCCCAGTGTGAGGGGCCTTGTGGACTATCGCTGTCATAGCCCCATTGGACCAGCCCTTCGGCGGCAAACACTGTGTTGGAGAGAAATAGTCCTGCCAGCAGGATACCGGTACAAAGTCGTTTGTCTTGCATGTTTGTTCCAGGGTTGCATGAATGGATGCAGTTACTTTACCGCAATCATTGTTTTATTCAATGACGACCAGCGTGTAGTCCAGAGCAAGGTAATCATTTATTTGTGCGGGACCTGTGGGTGAGACGTCTACATAGTCTGGGAATGCATCGGGTTCAATGTTGTACCAACTTGCATAGGTTTCACATACATGCACCGGTACACCCGCATCTTTGACCAGTGATTTAATTTCACTGTGTAGCTTGTTGTACTCTTTCTTATTGTCTTTAGTCAGGGCGAATTGTTCCTGGCCATGACTGACGACGGCGACATCCAGGTTAGGAAAGCGCTTACGAAGGGTGTCAATATAGGTTCTTACAGTCGGGATAGCATGAAGGAGTTCTTCTTCATTATCGCTGACAATTTCAAACACCACGCCAACGGGGCGCTCTTTGGCGTTCAGTAAATCTTCAATATCGTTGCCGTAGCTGAATGGGGTAGCCAGTAAGGTTATAAACATTACAAGTACTGGGGTAAAAGCCGGTTTGATTTTCATTTTCTATCAGTCCTAATAAATTCAATTATTTGATGATGGTGTGGTGCTCAAGTTCCCTATTATTACGAATGAATCGCTGATGCGTTATTAACAATGATGCAGAGTAATGATTAATATCTTTAATGAGCATGATAAGAGTGAACAGTGCATACTCGCAGAACATTCTAATAAGCTTATTTGAGGAACCCTTAATATGAAAGTAATTCGTTCCCTGGTTTCAGCACTGTTTGTAGCTGGAATTCTGTTTACTTCAACGGCGATGGCTGAACAGCCATGGTTAAAACCCTATACGTTAACTTCGAATGCCAAAGGGACGGTGGCTGAACAGGTAAAGGTTACGCAAGCAGCGTTGCAGGGTGCCGGTTTTGAAATTGCCGGTACATACCAGCCGTACCCAAGCGCAGCGGTTATTTCTGTGACCAATGACAACCTGAAGGGTGCAGCTGCGAAAACCGAATTTGGTGGTTACGGAGCCGTTATTCGTGTTGCCCTGACGCAGGCAGGCGAGAATGTGCAAGTGAGTTACATGAACCCTGAATGGATGAAGGCCTCATTCAGGATGAAGGGTGACCTTTCAGCGACGTCTGCTGCACTGACCAAGGCATTGGGTAAAGGTAAGATCTTTGGGGCGGAAGACCCAGGCTGGAAGGCCGATCAACTTGCCGAATTCCACTTTACCATCTTTATGCCGTATTTTGATGACCCGTTTGAACTGGTTAGCCATGGTTCGTATGAAGCGGCCATCAAGAAGGTTGAAGCTGGCCTTGCTGCAGGCAAGGGCGGTACAGCCAAAATTTTCCGTGTTGATATTCCCGGTAAGAAACAAACTCTCTACGGTGTTGCCCTGGACAAGACATCGGGTTCGGCTGGGGATCAGCATATTATGAGCCGTATCGATAATACCGATCTAAAACAAACCGCTCACCTGCCTTATGGGCTACTTGTGTCGGGTAACAATGTCTACGCATTGCATGCCAAGTTCAGGATTGCCAACAGCTTCCCTGACCTGACCATGGGTACATTCTTCAAGATTGAAGATGCCCCGGATGCTATTGAGAAGGCACTGGCAACAGCGGCTGGTGGATAATACGCCAGACACTGCTATGTTTGTATTACACGGGGTCATAATGACCCCGTGTTTTGTTACAGACGCAGAAATGGGCGATATGAAATGAGCAAGGAACACGTCAATCCTATATCCGCTGTGCAGGCACATGAAATGTTGCAGTCAGACCCTCGTTCGATACTCATTGATGTCCGTTCTAACATGGAATTCTTGTTTGTGGGTCATCCAACGGGAGCAATCAGCATACCGTGGATCGATGAACCTGATTGGGTCATTAACCCTCACTTTGTCACGGAGGTCCGAAAGGTCTTGTTAGGTGGGTTGAGTTGCAGTTCTGAAATCGGTTGTGCGCCGGTCATTCTCATATGCCGCAGCGGTAAACGTTCACTTGAAGCCGGTGCAGTGCTGGTCGAAGAAGGTTTCAGCGAGGTGTTTAATGTTGAAGATGGCTTTGAAGGTGAACTTGATGAGCATCATCGCCGTAGCACGCTGGGTGGCTGGCGCTTTCATGACTTACCCTGGGAGCAATGCTGAGTTTTTTTGACTACACACTGTCAGCTATACACATAACCCCCTTCGCCCTGTTGTATTGTCAGCATAAGTGGAATGGTATGCGTCCAAAAAGGCAGGTTTTAGGCGAAAATTGTGAGCCAGTGCACACTTTTCCAAGATAATAAGTAAACGTTCTTACTATTAAACAATATTGACTATACTTTATGCGTCATGGACTTGGCATTCCAGCAACAAACAGTCACCGACCCGGGTAAATACCTCTCATATGTGTATTTTGCCCTGACGGCATTGATCCTGGGGGTATATGGTTCGCGTATTGCGCCATACCTGGGAGAGGTTGCTGTTTTTTCAGTTTTCTCTTATCTCTTGCCTTTTTTTATCACGGCGGCGATAAAATTTATATTTGAACGCTATTTCATCGATTCTGCTGATGTCCTTATGCGACCCAAGCGCCAGTTTCTTTTCGACGCTTCACTTTATGCTATCGCCTCCACAATACTGTTTGTTGAACTGCATTTGATTTACACCCTGTCATTAGAAAGCGCCATGAAGATTTCAATCGGCGCAATGATTATTGGTTACTTTGCCAGTATCGATAATGCCCTATCGCGTGAACGATACTGGTTTATGCATGCTGAACATATTACTGATAGTGAGTTTAAGTTTTCATCATTATCGGGAAAGCTAAGTCTATTCCTGACCATTACGGTAGTGATTGGTATGACATTGACAGGTGTGGTCGCGTTTGTGGATTTAACTGGCCTGTCGGAAAATACGACACTTGAACAAACCACTGTAGTGAAGGTTTTCCTGGTCGATATTTTCTTCGTCTTCTGTATTGTGCTGGTACTTACATTACGCCTGATCCATTCGTTTTCCCTAAATATTCAACATATATTTTCTACCCAGTTATCCGTCTTGCGTGGTGTGGAGTCAGGCAATCTTGCCGATCATGTACCCATCGTTACACGTGATGAGTTTGGCCTGTTGGCAAGACAAATGAATACCATGATTGACAGCCTGCACGAGAAAGAGCAGTTACGTCAAACGTTGGAAAAGATTGTCAGTCCGAGCATTATGGAGAAATTGCTCAGCACGGATGACCGTACGCTCAAGTATGGTCAGGAATATGATGTCGCAATCTTGTTCTGTGACTTACGGGAATTTACACGCTTTACTGAGAATACTTCAGCTGAAGACCTTATCTTTTTCCTGAATGCCTTTTTCTCACAAATGGCCAAGATTGTGACGACGCATAACGGCATCATTAACAAGTTTATGGGTGATTCTGTACTGGCAGTGTACGGTCTTGAAACCGGTGACACGGCCGCTGAGGATGCTGTGAAAACAGCGATGACAATGATTGAGCATGCACATAATCTTTTTATGCCAGATGGCGAACAGCTTGAGATTGGTGTTGGCATTCATACAGGTAAGGTCGTGGCCGGGACGATTGGTTCTGAAGAAAGGTATGAGTACACCTTTATTGGCGATGCGGTGAACACGGCAAGTCGACTCGATGGTTTGACCAAGCGTCTGGGTTACAGAATTATTGTTTCCAGTGATGCGTTCGAGAAAATGAAGTTCGATACGCAAACAAACTTTACCGATCTGGGCATCAAAGTGGTACGTGGCAAGGCTGAACCAGTACATGTGTACGGACGTTCACCCTATGTGGCGACCAGGGATATAGCTGAAGAATTGTGAAATCTTGCCAGTTTGGCAAAAGTGTGAATAGTTTTCCTTCAGTGTGAAACTTCCAGGGAAATATCCCTGAGTAAATAACTTTTCAAGTCAATACCGTAGTCACCGGGTTCAAGTACGCGGTTTATTTCATAACGGCTGGCATCATCACCTTCAGTATAGTGTGCAAGGTTGATAATGAGTGGTGGCATGTAGGGTTGTTTTTTTTCATCACGGACCAGCATAAGCTTGGGTTGTAGGCGTCGATCCAGGGCGATCGAAATAACAATGCCTACTTCACCGCTATCGAGTTCGACAATACTTCCTATCGGGTAAATTCCAAGGCATTGAATAAATTGTTCAACCAGGTGAGAGTCAAACATTTCGTTGCGCCAGTTATACATATTTTTTAGTGCTTCAGTACTGCTAATACTGTTTGTATCGATCTGGTTATGGGTAACAGAATCATAGACATCGACAATGCCAACAATACGGGCATAGTGGGTGATTTCTGCTTCTCTTAGACCGGCAGGATAGCCTTGCCCTTTACTGCGTTCATGGTGAGAACGTGCAATTTCTATAGCGGTTGCAGGAATATCTTTTGATGTACTCAGGATATCTGCGCCATGCAGTGTGTGAGATTGCATGAGCTCGTTCTCATCCTTGCTCAGGAAGCCAGGCTTTCGCATTATCTCTGTTGGGACACGTAACTCTCCTACATCATGCAGCAGAGCGCCGATACCCAGCTCGATCATTTCACGATGGCTGAAACCCAGGTAGCGTGCAAAGGAAAGCGTCAGGGTGCAGACGTTTAAACTGTGCGCAACGGCGTAGTCATCGCGGTCCCTTAAGTTATTCAGTAACACAAGTGCATCCGGGTTACGCAGAATACTATCGACCATGCCGTTGACAATAGTTCGCGCTGTTTTTGCCTGGATACTTTTACCGGCGCGTATGTCGTTGTAGATCTTTTCGACGTAGGTATGGGCGATATCGCGAAGTTTTCTGGCTGGAGATATTTCATCTTCAAAGCTGGTTGTGTATTTGCGTTGTGCGACAGGTTTGGCTTTTTTTTCTTCTTTGCGTATCTGTGGTTTGCGAATCTTTGCTGATTTTTTTTCTTTTTCGCCGTGCTTGTTTTTATCGTAAACAATCTTTAATACGTTACCATCTTTATCGGCACCGCGTTCACAATCGATGTAAACGTATTCACAAAGTTTTTTAATTTCTTCAATTTCTTCGTGGGAACGGAGCAAGAACCCTTGGAACAAGAATGGGGACTCGAGCCAGGGACGATCGAGGTCACAGACGAACATTCCCTTGCGTAATTTATTAGCGTCGACTTTTTGTTTCATCAGGTGCCTTCCTTCACCCAGTAGATCTTTTATCACTATGATTCTTTTAGCATTAGTCTCACATAAACGCCAGTAAACGTGTCATCAAAATGTCCGAAATGTGAGCTGTTACCATTTTGCAACCCGAACCAATGCAGGACGCAATGCATATAGTGAATAATGACAGGGAATATGCTCTATATCATTGATTCTGTGCTACCGAGTGAATGGCACTTAGTTTGCAATACCCTAATGAAAAAACCGTTGTTGTTATTCTTGCTGCATAAATGTGAGGGCATATGATTATATTATTGAGGACATTAGCAGGGTTATTTTTATTACAAATGGTTGGGGTATCAATGGCTAATAACGGCCATCTCTCGGAGGAGGAGTTGGAGGCGTGGTTTAACAGTGATATCGACCTTTCAGAGCAGGTGGCGAAGGTTAACGAAGGGCAATTAAAATTTCTGGATAAGCCGGGTAAAAAACCAGTCTATCAAGCACATAATCGGATTACATTATTACCCATGAGTGATAGAGATGGTTGGGTGAATTTATCACAATGCCATACTCAACTCGACGCGGTACACCTTGCGCAACTTGTTTTTCCCGAATACACCCTACGCAACCTGACTGTTACTGAAAGTCGTGGAATTGAAATAGCATTGGTCGAGGAGAAAAGTGTTCAGCTGACAAATGTAGGGAAGGACGCGAAGTTGTGTGTGAGTATGCAAATTCAGGCGTTAACGGCACAGGGTGAGGATCGGTATATGTTAACAAATGGGCCTTTCCAACGCCGGTTTCTTGATGGTTATTATCCACTAAATGTTTTATTGCTTGTCGAGTATGGTGGCTCTGGTCTGCATCCTGTTATGACCCATCCCGTGGCACAGTCCGGTATGCGGGTTACGGATGATGGGCAGCGGATGGGCATTGATGCGCGTTTTGAAGGTGTATTACGGACACAGGTACTCTTCAAAAAAAATGAATAAACGCGGCGAATGAAAAATAAAAACCCTTGTACTAGTGATCTATTTACAAGGTTTACAATTGTTTACCGTCGCCTGACATAATCAAACGTTTATTCCTGCTAACCTAGGTTTAAGTGAATACACGAAATGAAGTTAAGGTGGATGCAGTATGAATAAGCCATTGTTGTCAGATAGTACGCGGCTGAATGAGGCAAATGAAGCAAAACCTGATCCCATGGACAAAGATGAAGCTGTCCTGGCAAGGGATTTACTTCACAGCTTAGAAACCATTGAGCTCTATGTTTGCGAGTTGATGGACGTAATGGCTGATTATGAGTCTCAGTACAGGCGTGTTTCCTCAAAGCCAGTTGCCGAAGATGTACCCGTTGAGTTTATGAAGTGGGACGTGTTAAACCTAATCGCTGAATCTCGTGTTGATGCGGTGGTATTAAAAAGCAAGTTGAAAAAGAAAGGACGTTCACAACATTTGGCTACATTGGAAAATATGCTTAATTAGTCATTGACGTGCGCGGGTGTTCTACCTCGCACGGTTCGATCGGATAGAGCATCCATGCCCATGGTTGACCATCCTTGACAGCCGCAAGCATTTTCTGGCGGCGATGTAATGAATTGCAGAGTCGTGATCGGGTTTGTTTGTTCGGACGTTCGGGAGCCTGGCTTATATGTTCAAGCCGAGCTTTTAGTTGACGGATGTCATCCACCAGGACGTCTTCGGTTGGCACATCACGCCCGAAGCAGTCCATCCAGACTTGTTTATTGACCATGATATTCAAACGCTCTTGTCCACTACAGTATTCGCATGTCGGTCAGGCTCCTCTCCCTCCCAAGCATGTATAAATAACAGTAGCGTTTTCTACTCGCTAGACACCAGTCGGTATAGCCGATAAATTCTGTAAGAAGTGGCTTACATCCTGGACTTATTCCAGAATCCCGGTTGTTCAGCCGGTTATAGTCATATTCTTTATCGGCAGCAGGCCAAATAAATATGCGAATAGGTATTGACCTTGGGGGCACCAAGATTGAGGTAATCGCCATAGATCGAGATGGCATGACGCGTCTGCGGCGGCGCCAGGCGACGCCCAAAGGGGATTATCCTGCAACACTGAAAACGATTCAGCAGCTTGTCGAAGATGTTGAAGTTGAATTGGCTACAGATGCGACAGTAGGTATCGCTACACCGGGCGCGGTCTCAGCACGAACTGGCAAGATAAAGAATTCAAACTCGACCTGCCTGAATGGCAAGTCTTTGCAGCAAGACCTGGAGTCATTATTGTGTCGAGATATCAGGCTTGCTAATGATGCGAATTGTTTTACCTTATCCGAAGCCATTGATGGTGCAGCGGCAGGCGCAGGCAGTGTGTTCGGCGTCATCCTGGGTACGGGAGCAGGTGGTGGCCTTGTCATTAATGGACATATCCATACCGGTGCCAATGCGATTGCGGGTGAGTGGGGGCATAACCCCTTACCGTGGCCACATGGTGATGAGCGGCCGGGACATGCCTGCTATTGTGGCCAGCACGGTTGTATCGAAACGTTTTTATCAGGGCCTGGGATGAGCGCGTGGCATGAGCAGCGCACAGGTCAGTGCTTTGATCCTGAATATATTGTGAAGATGGCAGGACAGGGAGATAAATGCTGTCAGGCTAGCCTTGAAAACTATATGGACAGGCTGTCACGTGCACTGGCACATGTGATCAATATAGTTGACCCGGAAGTGCTTGTACTGGGTGGCGGGATGTCCAATATTTCCTCCCTATACGAAGCAATCCCCAAACGTTGGGGGCAATGGGTGTTTTCAGATCATGTCGTGACAAAACTTGTTCCACCACGGCATGGTGATTCGAGTGGTGTGCGGGGCGCCGCATGGCTGTGGAATGATTAGGGTAAATCAAACCAATCAACAATGTGTTCTTCTAATTGCTCAACATGGACATATTCTTCAGAGAGCGTTTTACCACGCACAGAAATGTTGGCGTCATGGACCGATTGCGGTTCGCCACTGACAAGGGGATGCCAGTCATACAACGCTTTACCCTCGGCGATTAACCGGTAGGCACAGCTCGGAGGCAGTGCTGTAGATGTTTTTACCTCGTTGATGTCGAGAACAAGGCATTCTGGGACGATTTTCTTTCGTTGCGGGTAGTCCATACAGCGGCAGCTGTCTTCATCGAGCAAACGGCAGGCAATATTGGTGAAATGTAGCTCGCCGGTATCAATATCTTCGAGTTTGTTCAAACAACAACGGCCACAGCCATCACACAATGACTCCCACTCCTGTTTACTCATTTCAGATAGTGATTTTCGTTGCCAGAACGGTGTCTCAGATGCCTTCATGCTTCAAGTATGACAGAAACAAGCATGTTAAGCTTTTACCATGCAGCAATTACCCGATTATCTCGATAGTGATCTTGAAGTACTTTCAATTGGCAGTAACCCGTCGCCGTATTCGATCAAGGTGCAGTGCTATTATGGCAATCCGCAAAACCGTTTCTGGAAGGCCCTGAATGCTTCACAACTTGTCAGTGAAGAACTGGTACAGGAAACAGCATCAATGGAAGTACTCCTGAATAAATACCGTATAGGATTTACTGACGTTGTGAAACCGCCAACACCAGGGGTAGCGCAATTGCGTGCCAAGGATTACCGGGAATGGGCACCTGTGCTGAAAGAAAAAATCCTGCGCTACCAACCGAGGGTCTGCTGGTTTCATGGCAAGGTGGCTTACCAGAATTTTCTTAAATATACCGAAGGCGTAAATGAGCCGATAGAGTGGGGCCTGCAGCCTGTGAAGATTGGCCGTTCAGTGGTTTTTGTTTCACCGAATCCGAGTCCCGCGAATGCGGTGTATTCATTGCCTGATCTGGTAGACTGGTTTAACCGTTTAAAACAGTTGCTCGATACGCATCACAAGGAAGACTGAGTGAAACAAACCTCAAACAACCCCGTTATCCGCTTAATGAATGCAACACGTTTTTCCTGGCTGGGTCTTCGTGCGGCATACAAAAATGAACAAGCCTTCCGACAGGAGGTGTTGATACTCGTTATTGTCGTGCCATTGGCCTTTTATCTGGTAGAGAGTCCATTTGATCGTGCATTGTTGATTGCCAGCTGGATGTTGGTGATGGTAACCGAATTGTTGAATTCAGCAATAGAAGCAGTGGTCGACAGGTTTGGTGAGGAGCACCATGTATTATCGGGTCGAGCCAAGGATATTGGATCGGCTGCCGTCATGGTGGCGCTTTTTTTGAGTGTCGTGATCTGGCTGGGTGTATTACTGGGCTGAGGGCTCGCGAGGCAGTTGGGTGGATAACAGGGTGGTGGCAACCACAAAGACACCCGACCATAGCAAACAGCCTTCCAGTCCGTGTTGTTGGTAAATAAGCCCAGATAAGATCGTCCCGACCAGGCGTCCCGCTGCGTTTGCCATGTAATAGAAACCGACATTCATGGCGACCTTGTCATGTTCTGACCACGCCACGATTAAATAAGAATGCACGGCTGAATTTATCGCAAACACAACCCCGAAGATGATGAGTCCGCCGGTTAGCACCCACTGCGGGTGCAGCTCGTAATGCAGTGCTGCAGCGATAGCAAAGGGAATAACGGATAGTGCCAACGCGGATAATTGTGCGGTTGCCCCATCAGGACCACGCTGGTGGTGGCTACCTCGTAACAGGCGTGGTGCACTGGCCTGCACAATGCCATAGCCAATGATCCACATTGCAAGAAACCCGCCTACCTGCATAAATGTCCAGTTAAATACCGAGTAAAGGAACACGGGTAAGGCGACAACAAACCAGACATCTCGTGAACCAAATAAAAAGAAACGCGCGGCTGACAGCCAGTTGATCTCAGCCGTCTTGCTGAACAGTTGGTTGAATTTCGGTTTGGCATTGGTCTTGCCGAGGCCTGCCGGTAACAGGGCGATCGATGCCAGCAACACCACCAGTAAACTCGTCGAAAGCACGGCCAATGCCCCCCTGAATTCAAATAGCTGTAACAACAGCGCACCCAGGAAGAAACCAACCCCCTTCAGGGCATTCTTCGATCCGGTCAACACGGCAATCCACTTGAACAAAACCGGGTTGCTGTCCTTACCGGGTACAAGCATCTTGATACTGGCCTTTGCCGACATCTTGTTCAGATCTTTGGCAATTCCAGACAGTGCTTGTGCAGCCATGACATAGACCACTGACAACCAGGCATCGGGTACCATAAGCATGGCCAGGGCGATGACCTGCAGGGCTATGCCAATGTGCATGGTCATATTCAGGCCGATACGTGCACCGAGCCAGCCACCCGCCAGGTTAGTCACAATGCCGAAGAATTCGTAGAACAGGAACAACATGGCCACTTCGAACGGTGAGTAGCCGAGCAAATGGAAATACAACACCACGAGCATACGGATTGCGCCGTCTGTCAGGGTAAAGGCCCAGTAGCTCCCCGTGACGATCAGGTAATTGCGCAGGTCCGTATCCATTTTTGTTTACATCCTGTCGGCGATATAGGCGGCAAGTTCCATCATACGGTTCACATAGCCCCATTCGTTGTCATACCAGGCAAGCACCTTGACCTGGGTGTTATCAATGACCATTGTCGATGGTGCGTCAATGATGGATGAACGCGGATCGTCACGGTAGTCGACAGACACGAGTGGTCGTTCTTCATAACCAAGGATGCCCTGTAAGGACGTCTCTGCAGCGTGTTTGAACAGGCTATTTATCTCATCGACGGACGTCTCACGCTCGGCTTCGAATACAAAGTCTGTCAACGAGGCATTGGTCAGTGGCACACGCACGGCGAGGCCATTGAGACGACCTTCAAGTTCAGGAAAGATTTTTGTAATGGCCTTTGCTGAGCCGGTTGAGGTAGGGATGAGGGACTCACCACAGGCACGGGCGCGACGCAGGTCACTATGGCCTTTATCAATAATGGTCTGGGTATTGGTAATGTCGTGAATCGTTGTCATGCAACCGTGTTTAATGCCTATACCTTCATGCATCACCTTGATAGCCGGTGCGAGGCAGTTGGTGGTGCATGAAGCCGCAGTAATAATGTCGTGTTGATCGGGATCGTATTGGTCGTGATTGACGCCGTAGACAATGTTAATGGCCGGATCCGGTACCGGCGCAGAGACGAGTACCTTCGCGATCCCGGCATCAAAGTAAGGCTGTAGTGCCTGCTTGGTTTTGAATTTTCCTGAACAGTCAATGACCAAGTCTATGCCCGCGTCTTGCCAATTCACTTCGGCAGGCTTTGCATGGGATGAATAACCAATACGTTGGCCTGCGACAATAATGGCATTTTCCTCGTAGCTGATATCACGGTCCCAGCGGCCATGTACGGAGTCAAATTCGAGCAGATGAGCCATGCAGCGGCTGTCACCGGCGATTTCGTTAATGTGGACGATCTCGTAGGCCGGGTTATCAAAACCGGCTCGGAATCCGAGTTTTCCCATACGGCCAAAGCCGTTAATTCCAACACGAACAGTCATGGTTGTTTCCAGTAAAGGTTAAAGGTTGATCAGGCGCAGCAGCTGGCGCCGGGGCGATTAGGCATATCAGCAAGTGTGGCCCTGTCTGAGGCATAGGGCTGTTGTTTGCGGGTTGTAGTGTGTGTCTGGCTAAGGATTTCAGCGATCCACTTTGGCAGTTTCGGGTGCAGGCGATAATAGACCCACAGTCCCTCCTTACGATCTTGTACGAGCCCGATGTCACGCAGTTGCGCGAGGTGCCGTGAGATTTTTGGCTGTGACAGATCCAGTGCATGCGTTAGCTCGCAGACACACAATTCGGTGTGCTCAACCAGTAACATCAGGCTGCGCAGGCGCGTGCTATCAGAAAGGATTCGAAACAGGTTGTCGGCTTCTATATTCATGGCAACTATATACACTTGTCCGTATATATGGTCAAGCATATATATTAATAAGGGCATTTTTCGGGTAGTGTTCAGCCTATGTCACGCCCGTCACTTACAATTAGTCAGCTTGCCCGGCAAGCGGGAATCGGTGTTGAAACCGTTCGTTATTACGAACGTATGGGGTTGATCTCACAGCCGGTGAAACCGGAGCAGGGTTACCGTATATACCCTGAGCAGACACTGCTGCGCTTGATGTTTATTAGTCGAGCTAAACAGCTCGGTTTTAGTCTTAACGAAATAAAAGAACTGTTGAGCCTTGAAGAGGCGGCGTGTCGACAGACCCGAGAGATTGCAAATGACAAACTTACCGAGGTCCAGCAAAAAATTCGGGATTTACAGGCATTGGCGTATAGACTGGAATCATTGATGGATGCTTGTGAAACCAATACACAAGGGCATACCTGCCCGATTATCGATGTACTGGCCAGCGAACCTCCAACCTGAAGCACGAGTCAGTCGAGTGCGTTGTTTTCGACCAGGAAAGTGATGACGTCAGCTTCTGGCTTAAAACCACTGAACCGACCCTGTTCTTCACCATTGATAAACAGAATAACAGTCGGGAATCCTCGTAAGCCATAGCGTCCGGCAAGTCGCATGTTGTCATCGACCTCTACCTTGGCGAGTACAAGTTTCCCGTTATATTTCGCTGTTATCTTTTCCAGGACAGGGGTGAGGGCTCGACAGGGCGGGCACCATTCAGCCCAAAAATCGACGATAACGGGGCATATTGAAGAGGTTTCAATGACCTTGGCCTGAAAAGTGTCCTCGTCTATGTCAATGATCGTGCTTGCGGTAATTTCCATGAAAATAATCTTGCTTTAGCCAAACAATGGGCATTTTACGGTGCCTGGCACTGTTCTCAAGTAAATTTAACTATAGATGTAAAAGGTCTTGCCGAGCGTGGCAGATCACCCGATAAATGCTTAGCCTCTAGTAACCTACAGATCATAGCTCATAGACTACCTTAGACAACCCATTTAACTTAAAAAATAATAATGTTATTAAGTACTTGCCAAATCTGTAACAATTGTTAACAATTCAAAATAGATGATTTACAGCACATAACAACGATTAAATTACGTGTTATATGGGAGTAGTCGTGTGAGTAATACAAAAGTACTGATGCAGCAACCAAAGCCTGGTGACTGGTACATCAACCGTACTGGCAAGCTGATGAAAGTAAAAATGGTTTTGCTTGGCGCAACCGGCCCAGAGACTGTTTTATTGCAGTATGTTGAGGGCTTAACTGTCATGATCTCAATGTCTGATTGGCAATGTCTCGATCTGGTCGTTCCACACGATACAGAAGAAGAGGCTGTTTTTGAGTCAGACCAATCACTTTAAGACTCTCTAATTCTGAATAGTTAGCGGTGCAATAATGGGCACTCAGACGTTAACTGACCTGGACCAGCGTATTCGCAAACTTAGACAGCAAACTCAGGGACTTGAGGGGGCTGTTCTGGAAAAATCTGATCCCAAACGTTACGCTGAGGCGTGTGCAGAATTAAAGACTGCCATGCGCGAGCACTACCTCCTTCTTTATGGCAACAGCGTCTCGATGCCCTAAGTATCAATTGTGACAAGCATTCATATTTGTCACATAATTGTCATATCACGGTCATAGAATCCACTTCATGATGAACAACATTCCCTGTTGAAGGGGAGAATGAACGATGATGAATCCAAAAATTCTTGTGGTTGAAGACGAAGCACCTATTCGTCAGATGATTGCAATGGCGCTTGGCAAGGCTGGATACGCTGTTACTGAAGCCGAAGATGCCCGCGATGCAAGACAGAAATTCACTGAGGATTTACCGGATCTCATGGTCGTGGACTGGATGATGCCGGGAGAAAGTGGGATTGAACTTGTGAGATCGATCAAGTCTGAAAAGCTGACCAAAGATATCCCCGTCATCATGGTGACGGCACGTGCCGAGGAAGATGATCGTGTTCGCGGTCTGGAAGTGGGTGCAGACGATTACATGTGTAAACCTTTTTCACCAAAAGAATTGGTTGCCCGCATAAAAGCCGTTCTGCGCCGTACAACACCACAACTCTCCGACGAACCTGTCGAGGTGAACGGTCTTCGGATTGAACCTGATAGTCACCGGGTATTTGCAAACAATCAACCGCTTGAGCTCGGTCCCACAGAGTTTCGAATATTACACTTTTTTATTACCCACCCTGAACGTGTATATAGTCGTGGACAGATCCTCGATTATGTCTGGGGCAATAATGTGTACATCGAAGAGCGTACGGTGGATGTCCATATTCGTCGATTACGTAAGGCGCTCACTAATGAATACAATGGCTTTATCCAAACCGTTCGTGGCGCAGGGTATCGTTTTTCAACTCGGTCCTGAATCTTGAACAGAACCTGGGACGAAGAATTCTGGCGGTTAGTGTTTTTATTGGCAGCGATCCTGCTGTTTTCGGCACTGTTCGGCCATTTCTTCACCTGGTTGTCTATCGGACTAGTTTTATACCTTGCATGGCATCTACGCCAGCTTAATCGTCTTTCTGATTGGTTAGAACGACGCCTGACGTCTGAGGCTCCAGAGAGCAGTGGAATCTGGGAAGATATTTTCCTACGACTTTATCGCTTCAGGTTACGTAATAAGAAACGTCATAAACGCCTGGTCAAACGCCTGTCACGTTTCCAGGAAGCCGCAACGGCAATGCCCAACGCAATTATTGTCATGGATCATGAGACAACCATTGAGTGGTGTAATAGCGCAACGTCGCGAATGCTTGGTCTGCATACACGCAAAGATCTTGGCCAACGCTTGCTAAACCTGGTGCGAAATCCGTTACTCGTCGCGTATATCGCAAAAGAAGACTATGAGGAGCCATTATTGATGCCCTCTCCTGTCAATGAGCAGAAAATGTTGTCTGTAAGAATGGTTCCGTATGGCGAAGACCAGATGTTGCTTGTCGCGCGCGATGTGACACGCGTTCAACTGCTTGAACAAATGCGACGAGATTTTGTATCGAACGTTTCTCATGAAATGCGGACACCGCTTACTGTAATTAATGGTTACATGGAAATGTTGTGTGATGATGAGCCCCTGTCTAGAGGGGAAAGTCGAGAAATATTGTCGCTCGTCAACGATCAAGCAATTCGACTGCAATCGATTGTTGATGACCTGTTACAGTTATCACGTCTTGAGGCTTCACGTCATGTTAATGTCAATGAAACTGTCGATGTTCAAAAGTTATTAGAAATTATTATCGATGATGCACGTAAACTCAGTGGCGAAAAGAAGCACAATTTTGTGGTAGATATAAATGCCAGCCTGAAATTGCAAGGCAGTGAATTAGAGTTACGTAGTGCATTTTCGAACCTGATATTTAACGCGGTCAAATATACACCTGCTCACGGTAAGATTACGATTCGCTGGTTCCATGATGATCAGGGCGCCGTTTTCAGTGTTCGCGATAGTGGTATAGGTATACCCGCACAGCATATCCCAAGGTTGACGGAGCGGTTTTACCGTGTAGACGTAGGCCGTTCACGCAATACCGGTGGGACAGGCCTTGGACTGGCGATTGTTAAACATATCATGCAGAGACACGAAGCCTCGTTATTTATTGAAAGTACATTGGGTGTTGGGAGTGAATTTCGCTGTGAATTCCCGAGTAAAGGCCTGATTCTCGATAAACATTGATTCTGTAATAAAAGTGTCACATACGATTCATGTATGCGTCACAAATACCCGTCACAATTACCTTCAGTAGTTTGAATTGGATTTTAATTAAATAATCGCTTTATCAAGGAGCGTATCGAAATGAAGAAAACATTAATTGCCTTGCTATCTATTTGCAGTGTGCCATTTATGGCAAGCAGTGCACTGGCTTCCGGTGTTGACGCTGATCTGCCAGTTTACAAACGCACCAGTGGTGTTTCAGGTAACCTGTCTAGTGTGGGTTCTGACACACTGGCTAACTTGATGACACTTTGGACTGAAGAGTACAAACGCCTTTACCCTAATGTGAACATCCAGATCCAGGCTGCCGGTTCTTCAACTGCGCCACCTGCGTTAACAGAAGGTACTTCAAACTTCGGTCCAATGAGCCGCAAGATGAAGAGCAAAGAGCTGGAAGCATTTGAAAAGCGCCACGGTTACAAGCCTACACCTATTAAGGTCGCAATCGATGCGTTGGCTGTATACGTGCACAAGGACAACCCAATTAAGGGTATGAGCATTGCTGAGGTTGACGCGGTGTTTTCAAAGAACCGTAAATGTGGTGGCGATAAAGACATTGACCGCTGGGGTGCTCTGGGAATGACGGGTCCATGGACAGGCCGTGATATTCAGTTGTTCGGTCGTAACTCCGTTTCGGGTACCTATGGTTACTTCAAAAAGAAAGGCCTGTGTAAGGGTGATTTCAAGGCAACAGTGAATGAGCAGCCAGGTTCTGCGTCAGTTGTTCAGTCTGTATCGGCTTCTATTAATGGTATTGGTTACTCTGGTATTGGTTACAAGACATCAGGTGTTAAAGCTGTTTCGTTAACCAAAAAAGAAGGTAAGCCATTCATTGACGCAACCAAGGAAAACGCTGCGAAGGGTACTTACCCATTGTCACGTTACTTGTACGTATACGTGAACAAGCATCCGAACAAGCCACTTGCCCCACTGGATCGTGAGTTCGTGAAAATGGTTCTGTCAAAGATCGGTCAGGAAGTTGTTGTTAAGGATGGTTACGTGCCACTGTCAGCAAAAGTGGTCGAGAAGGAACTTGCTAGATTGAAATAGTTCAGGTGCTATTAGGGCATATCATAAGAATGTTATGTGGCCCTTATAAATAAACTTGGATAAATAAAGAGTCCGGTATCTTTGATACCGGATTTTTTTATGCCTGTCGATACGCGTACGAATACACGCAGCTATAGAAAATATGCCGAATTATAAAACAGTGTATTGAAACCTTTTTTTATAAATATTTTTTCATTTCTTACCGGGTATAAAAAATGAAAAAATTTGTCATCAAAACGCAATAGAAGATCAATAAAACCTTCATTGTTCCTTAATGGCCGTGTAATGAAAAAAAGACAACATATGTGTCCTATTTACCACACGACAATATTGCTATTTGAGGAAATAAACATGTCAATTAATAAGAAAGTTCTGGCTACACTGGTAGCTGCAGCTGTAGTAGCACCAGGCACAGCAAGTGCTTATGAAATTATCGGTAAGAAGCTTGAAATCTACGGTAAAATCCACGTTTCAGTTGATGCAAGTGATGATGACCGAGGCTTAGACGAAACAAGTATTTCTAGCAACTCATCACGTCTGGGTTTCAAGGGTAAACACATGATCCATGAAAACTTGGGTATTGTTTACAAGCTGGAGCAAGAAGTAAATGTTTCCTCTGGTGGTGGCAACTTTGCTACACGTAATGCGTATGTTGGTGTTAAGGGCAGTTTCGGTACTGTGCTGGTTGGCCAACACGATACACCTTATAAAGATGTTGGCAGCAAGTGGGGCATCTTCGGCGACACAGTCGGTGAACGTCGTTCCATCCTGGGTGCTTTCGACGATGAAGGTAACAAGATGAACAACCGTGGTAAGAACTCGATCATGTACATCGGCAAGTGGAAGCCGGTTGAGTTCCGTGCTATGTACTCTTCAGATACGAATGATATTGATAACGACGGTATTGATGGAGAAGATAATGACCTGTTCTCTACCAGCCTGGTCTACAAGACTAAAAACGCGCGTGTCGGCATTGCATACGCAGATTATGACAACCTGAATAATGAAGCTGAGGTTGATGGCTGGCGTCTAGCGGGTACTTACAACTTCGGTAAGGTTAAGGCAGGTGTGATCTATGAAACGACTGACAGTGATGTTGGCCGCTATGATCGTGACGTCTGGGGTGTGAATGCGGCAATTAAGCTGAATAAGAACACAACCTTTAAGGCCCAGTACCTCGAAGTTGATGACCATGAGGCTGAAGATGATTCAGGTGCTAACAAGATTGGTCTCGGACTGTTCAACAAGCTGGATAAGCAGACAACTATCTATGCGGCTTACGGACGTACGGATAACGATGACAATGCCAACTTCCAGGGTGTTGATGGCGGTCACGGTGATGAAATTAAGACAGATGACGGTGGTGAGCCACAGGCCTTCTCTGTTGGTCTGATTTTCAAGTTCTAAGAAAAGGTTTCTCCTAGACTTTTTCATGACAAGGATGATGCATCCACGGAAGGGCGCTTTTTTTGACCTCGTTACTGTGTAACGAGGTCATTTTTTTGTGTTCAACGTAAGGGAATTGTTTCTTTTTCCATGCAGAGGAAGAAAATAAAAGTATCTGACTGGGCCTGTTCTCTGTCCAGCGGGTACGTTTGTGGTGGTTCAAGGAAGAAACAATAATAATTCAGGAGAGTAGTTTCCCGCTCGAGTTAGTTCGAGCGGGATTTTTTTGTAAACTGACTAACCCTGTTCGGCAAGTTTGGGAAGGTAAGTATTTATTAAACAGCCTGCATCGCAGCCTTATGGTTACTGACGGGTATCAATGATTGTTGAATAGCGAAGTTAAGTGTTGTGCCTAATTCATTACTGGATTCTACGATACAGTGCCGTCGCCTGATAAAGCCATTGGGGTAGAGAATAGCGATCTCGAGTTCTTCATCCTTGTTTAGTCGAACACGATTGGTATCAATAAAAGCACTATGGCGAGAAATTGTGATACTTCGCCCGCGGATCATACCCAGAGGACGGTAGTAGAGCAGTATAAGGAGGCCGCTTTCAGGGACACCGGAGGTAGTTTTACTCATAAGATCTCTCCTTAGAAATTTGACGAGCATTAACTATCCCTTGTGTTGGTGACGCAGGCGTGGACGAATGATGAAATAATTATGACAGTGGCTAGAAACGAGCACTGTATTGTCATATTCCTGTCATATTTACGACGTAAGCTTTCGCGATGCTAGCATTTCAGACATATAGAACATTCAAAGACAAGTCACTCAGTGTCCTGGTGGCCTTTGGCGGCAACTTTGTGATTGTTGCTATCTTATTGATATTTTTCTATTTATTTTACGTCGTGGCGCCGATGTTTGAATCGGCCGAAGTGGATTCGGCTATTACCTATGCATTGCCAGGCGAGGGCAGCACCCAGCTGCTGGCGCTCGAAGAGCAAAATGAGGTAGGTGTTCGCTTTACGGACACCGCTCAGGCGGTATTTTTCCATGTCGACGGTGGGGGTATCATCGAGACGGTGACATTGCCTGTTCCCGAGAATACAGCTGTTTCGGCTTTCCATGCTGCCTCACCAAATTCTACGGTTGCAGGCTACGCCCTTGAAAACGGCAAGTTGTTGCTGGCACAGCATAAGTACCGGGTAACCTTCCCAAATGATAAGCGCCTCATCACGCCCTATATTGACTATCCGCTCGGCAAACACGCGCTTGAAATTGATCCCGAGAAAAAGGCGATTAAGCAATTCGTTTTCCAATTGGGTGAAGAGGCACACAGTTTTGTCGCACAGACAGCCGATGACCGGTTCATCCTGACACGTTTTAGTCTGGAAGGCTCCGCACTGGATGAAGATGAGGCCGAGCTGGTCGCCAGTACCGTTGAACTCCCTTCAGCAGGCATTGCCGTTGATTTCATGTTGATGGATATCGAGCAACGTGTTTTGTATATGGTGAGTCGTGACGGCGAAATGGTGCAGTATGACATCAGTGACCATGAGTCGGTAGCTATTCAACAACGTCGACATATCGTTAAGGGCGACCGCAAGGTTCTCAATATCAGTTGGTTGACAGGCACTATTTCTCTACTTGTTGTAGATTCACAAGGCACGATCAGCCAATGGTTCCCGGTACGGGATGAAGGCAATAACCAGATACCTACCCTTATCCGCGAATTTAATTCCGATGTGGGTAAGGTGACAGACATCGCCGTTGAATATCATCGTAAAGGTTTTGCCACGGTTACCGACCAGGGCAGCCTCGGTATTTATCATACGACGGCCAATCAACAGGTATTGGATTTTAAGGCAACAGAACAGTCAATTGAACGTGTGATATTTTCACCGCGTGCGAACGCCATACTGCTAGAGTCTGTTGATGAACAAATACATTTCTGGAAGGTTCATAATGAATACCCCGAAGTCTCATGGTCTTCACTGTGGGGTAAGGTCTGGTACGAGAGTTATGATGAGCCAGAATATATCTGGCAATCCTCGTCAGCATCGAATGACTTTGAACCCAAGCTGAGTCTCGTTCCGATATCGTTTGGCACAATCAAGGCTGCTTTTTACGCAATGATTGTTGCAGTCCCGCTGGCCGTACTTGGCGCGATGTTTACCGCCTATTTTATGGCACCGCGTATGCGAAGGGTAGTAAAGCCAAGCATTGAAATCATGGAGGCACTGCCAACGGTCATCCTTGGTTTCCTTGCCGGCCTCTGGCTGGCACCGCTTATCGAGGCTAATCTACCCGGGATCTTCAGCTTGTTACTGGTCATGCCTGTGGCTGTCCTGATAGCCGCCTGGAGCTGGACACACTTGCCAGACCGTATTCGACATCGCGTACCGGAAGGCTGGGAGGCACTATTACTTATCCCGCTGATCGTGATTGTGCTATTTGGTTCTATTGAATTAAGTCCGCTTCTGGAAGCGCAGTTCTTCGGTGGTGATATGCGCCGTTGGCTCACTAACGATATCGGTATTAGCTTTGACCAGCGAAACTCTATCGTTGTTGGACTGGCGATGGGCTTTGCTGTCATTCCTACTATTTTCTCAATCGCCGAGGATGCCATTTTCAGTGTGCCCAAGACGCTGACACATGGTTCACTGGCATTGGGTGCAACGCCCTGGCAGACCATGTGGCGGGTGGTGTTGCTGACTGCCAGCCCAGGGATATTCTCTGCAATTATGATTGGCTTCGGCCGTGCCGTAGGGGAAACCATGATCGTACTCATGGCAACGGGTAATACACCGATTATGGACTTCAACATCTTTGAGGGTATGCGCACCCTGTCTGCCAATATCGCGGTTGAAGTACCTGAGTCGGAGGTCGGCAGTACCCACTACCGCGTGCTATTCCTTGCCGCACTGGTGCTATTCAGTTTCACTTTCTTCTTTAACACGATTGCCGAGCTGGTGCGTCAACGCCTGCGTCGCAAGTACAGCAGCTTGTAGGAGGCTCTTGTGGCTAAAGTAACAATAAACCAGTGGGTCAAGGGCGGCAGTCCATGGGTTTGGCTGAGTGCAGCAGCGGTAAGTGCCAGCCTGATAATGGTTGTAGGGCTGTTGTTTTTGATTGCGGTGAGAGGCCTGGGCTTCTTCTGGCCCGCCGATGTGCTGGAGGTTAGATACAAGCAATCAGCCACCGAGACGATTACGCTGGTGGGTGAGGTACAAGGTACAGAAACCGTTTCCGCCGAGCGTGTGATCAGTGCCGGTGGTACGGTGCCGGAAGGTGCCGAGTCAGTTCAACGAATATTGCTGAAGGTCGGTAACCGCGATATCACTGGCCTGGATTTCCGGTGGGTTGAACATCACAATATTGTAGAAGAGACGCGACCTGAAAACATGGTCGTTCTGGAACGTCGTGAGTGGGGTAACTTTTACGGTTATCTACAGGTCGTTAAGGTTAACGGTGAAACAGTTGCTGAGGGTGATAAGGCCTGGCCGGCTTTCCAGGAGCGGCTGAATGTCGCAGCGAACCTGTTTGAAAACATCAACGATATTCAGAAGGGTGAAATTGGCGCAATCAATTACCAGATTGAAGAACTGCGCCTGGCACAGCGACGTCTTGAGCTTGATGGTGTCACAGATGCGGCTCCCTACAAAGAGATTGAACAGCAGCGTGAGGTATTGAACAAAGATTACCAGAAACTGCAGAAAAAGCTTGATGTGCTGTACCGTGAAATTGCCCAGGACAGTGCGGTATTGAGTGTCGCGGATGGCCGTCGTCTGGAAATTCCGATGTCGAAAATTGTGCGTGCCTTCAAGCCCAATTCGATGGGTGTAATGACTAAAAGTGGGCACTATCTGGAAAAGCTCTGGGAATTTGTCAGCGACGAGCCACGTGAAGCAAATACTGAAGGGGGAATTTTCCCTGCCATCTTCGGTACGGTGATGATGGTTATTATCATGTCGATACTGGTCACGCCTCTTGGTGTCGTGGCGGCTGTATACTTGCGTGAATATGCCAAGCAAGGACCGTTAACACGTTTAATACGTATTGCAGTAAATAACCTCGCCGGAGTGCCTTCGGTTGTTTACGGTGTGTTTGGTCTTGGCTTTTTCGTCTATTTTCTCGGTGGAAATATTGACCAGTTGTTTTACCCTGAAGCACTTCCCGCACCCACATACGGTACGCCGGGGCTCATGTGGTCTTCATTGACATTGGCACTACTCACCTTGCCCGTAGTAATTGTGGCAACAGAAGAAGGTCTTGCACGTATCCCGCGTGCCATGCGTGAAGGCAGTATGGCGCTCGGTGCAACCAAGGCCGAGACCTTGTGGCGGATCGTCTTGCCCATGGCCAGCCCAGCGCTTATGACCGGTATGATCCTCGCCGTGGCACGCGCAGCGGGTGAAGTTGCACCGCTGATGCTGGTTGGTGTTGTTAAGCTGGCGCCGTCCTTGCCACTTGATATGAATTCACCCTTTATCCACCTGGATCGCAAGTTTATGCATCTTGGTTTTCATATTTATGATGTGGGCTTCCAGAGTCCGAATGTTGAAGCCGCCCGGCCACTTGTTTATGCAACTGCGCTATTGCTGGTCGTTGTGATCGTGGCGCTAAACCTCGCGGCAATCTGGATACGTAACCACCTTCGTGAAAAGTATAAATCATTGGATTAATACCATGACAGAATCTACAACCCGTACACATGCAATCGATATGGATGCACTAGGTCGCAGCGAAGAGGCAAATTGTCTGGCTGATGAGACGGTGCATATTGAGACGCGTGACCTGAATCTTTACTATGGTGATACGCATGCCTTGAAAGATATCAGTATCGTCATCCCGCAGCATCGTGTGTCCGCATTTATTGGCCCAAGTGGGTGCGGTAAATCAACTTTGCTGCGTTGTTTCAATCGCATGAATGACCTGGTTGATGGTGTCCGTATAGAAGGCGAAATCCTGCTTGAGGGCGACGATATTTTTAACAAGTCTGTGAATGTCGCCAATCTTCGTCAGCGTGTCGGCATGGTGTTCCAGAAACCAAATCCATTCCCGAAGTCTATTTATGAGAACGTGGCTTACGGTTTACGTCTGCGAGGTGTAAAAAACCGTCGTGTACTGGATGATGCCGTTGAGAATGCACTGAAAGGTGCGGCGTTATGGGATGAGGTCAAGGATCGCTTGCACGATAATGCCCTGGGTATGTCCGGTGGTCAGCAACAGCGACTTGTTATTGCACGTTCCATTGCAATTGAGCCAGAAGTTTTATTGCTTGATGAACCCGCTTCCGCGTTGGATCCGATTTCGACACTGAAGATTGAAGAGTTGATCTACGAACTCAAGGAGCGCTACACGATTGTTATCGTGACGCATAATATGCAGCAGGCCGCCCGCGTATCGGACTATACTGCATTTATGTACCTGGGTAAGATGGTTGAGTTTAATGATACCAATACCCTGTTTACGAACCCGAATGAAAAACAGACTGAAGATTACATTACCGGTCGCTACGGTTAACGGTAGCTAGAGGCAAGTATTATGGATAAAAATGACCTTGGTAAACATATTTCGCAACAGTTTAATACTGAACTCGAGGATGTCAGGAACCGTGTACTTACAATGGGTGGCCTGGTTGAGCAACAGCTTGCAGATGCCATCCGTGCATTGATGGAGCGAGACAAGGAACTGGGTAGTGAGGTCATTAGTAATGACTACCAGGTCAACGAAATGGAAGTCTCCATTGATGAGGAATGTACCCAGATTATTGCCAAGCGTCAGCCGACAGCGAGTGACTTGCGTTTGGTGATGGCCGTCATTAAGACCATCACTGACCTTGAACGCATTGGTGACGAAGCAGAACGATTTGCCAAAATGGTGATGCAGCATACTAATGAACAGGCGGCTTCAAGACACTTTGGCAGTATTGAAGTGATGGGTGAACAAGTCAGGCGTATGCTGCATGGTGCATTGGATGCGTTTGCACGTATGGATGTCGATGCCGCGACCCAGACCTGGCTGGAAGACACCAAGATTGATAAGCAGTATGAAACCATCACGCGTGAACTCATTACCTATATGATGGAAGATCCGCGCTCTATTCCGTGGGCACTGGATGTATTGTGGGCAGCCCGGGCACTTGAGCGGATCGGTGATCGTTCAAGCAATATCTGTGAATACGTGATTTACCTGGTTAAGGGTAAGGATGTTCGGCATACCACATCAGAACAGATGAAGCGTGAGTCTGAGCTAGCTAAGGGTTAAGCTTTGTTTTGCTGAGCAGTAAAATCCAGTAAACGCTGGATCGGTTTGATAGCGCGAGCCTGGATAGCCGCTTCAACGTGCACCTCATTTGCACCCGTTTCTAGCACCTCGGCAAGGTTACGCAGGTTGTTCATGGCCATCCACGGACAATGTGCGCAGCTTTGACACGTCGCTCCACTGCCTGCGCTGGGGGCTTCGATAAATGTTTTCCCTGGCGCCGCCTGGCGCATCTTGTAGAAAATTCCATTATCGGTTGCAACGATGAAGCTGGGGTTATCCATGTTGGCAGCGGCCTGGATGATACCCGTGGTCGAACCGACATAATCGGCAAGTTTGACGACGGCCTCGGGCGATTCAGGATGGACGAGTACAGCGGCCTCGGGGTGTTCCGATTTGAGTCTGGCTAATTCCTGGGCCCTGAATTCGTCATGGACGATACAGCTGCCTTGCCAGAGCAGGATGTCAGCGCCTGTCAGATCCTTGATGTAGCCCCCGAGATGCCTGTCCGGCGCCCAAATGAATTTCTCACCTTTCTTGACCAGGTGAGTAATGACGTCCACTGCACTGCCTGACGTGACCATCCAGTCAGCGCGTGCTTTGACTGCGGCGCTGGTGTTGGCATATACGACCACTGTGTAGTCAGGGTGAGCATCGCAAAAGGCGGTAAATTCATCTGCCGGACAGTTCATATCTAATGAGCAATCGGCATGCAGATCCGGCATCAGGACGCGTTTCTCAGGGTTGAGGATCTTGGCCGTTTCACCCATAAAACGAACGCCCGCAACGACCAGTGTTGAAGCCGGATGTTCATTGCCAAAGCGCGCCATATCGAGCGAGTCAGAGACATAGCCACCGGTCTCTTCCGCAAGCTGCTGCAAGTCGGCATCGACGTAGTAATGGGCAACCAGGACGGCATCCTGCGCGATGAGCTGCTTTTTAATGCGAGCCTTGAGGGATTCTTTTTCGGTGGCTGAGATCGGCTCAATTGAATAGGCAACATTGGCTGCTGCTGCGGCGGCGCGTCGGACATTGTTATTATCCACGCCGGGCATCTTGATTTGATCGGTCATAGACGACTCATCAATTGAAAAAGGTATTCCGTATTAAATCAGGTTCTAATAGCCCAGATTATATACCATCAGGGATAGATGGCGGTCCTGTTTGCCTTAACCATGTCTTTTTCACGGGCTTCAAGGCGCTTGCCAAGCAGTGCAACGACACTCGGATCAGCCTCAAGCCAGCGTGAATAGTGTTCGGCACCGTCACGTAGATAATCCTGGCCTTCTTGTTCCTGTAATGTCTGAATACATTTATTCAGTAAGCCGCTGATGTCTTCAGGCGATAAATCTGACAGGTTCGCAATCAGTAGAAGTAAAGCGGCGATCTGTGCCGTTTCATCAAGGTTATGTTTGTTCGTTTCTATATTGAGGGCACCATAGGCATAACAGTAGATGAGCGTATGGTGGTTTGGAATCATAAAGTCGCGCTGATCAATCTGGCTCTTGACGCTGCGCATGAAGACCAGCACCGCATTGGCGCTGGCATCGACAAGGGAGTCCTTGTTTGGGCCATAAAACAGGTTTTTTAGCCAGTTAAGCATAAATCCTAGGCGGTTTGGGGAAGTTCCATCTGCAGGCCACTGCTTGCCCAGGCCATCATACCACCGCGCAGATTATGAACATTGTTTTTACCATTTTGCATCAGCCATGCTGTGCATTGGCCTGAACGTGCGCCGCTACGGCAGATGAGAACCACCTGTTTGTCGTCACAGATTTCGTCTGCACGAACGGGCAGGCTGACCATTGGAATATTGGTAATACCGGGAATCGCGCCGGCACTAATTTCCTGGGGTTGGCGTACATCGACAAGCTGTATGTTTTCACCTTGTGTTTCCATCAGGTTGGCCAGTTCAGCTGCGTCAATTTCATTGATATACACGGTATCGTACTCCATACAATATTCAGAATTACCGCCATTGTATATTAGAAATTACTAATAAACAAACCTGACTGAGCCGATAGAGTATTATTCGGTGAGATTTTTCGGTGTACCGGCCGATATTATGCTAAATGATGAAGATAATAAAAAAGCCTGCAAAGGGGAGTGGCCATCAAAAGACATACGATTCATAGGGGTAAAGTCATTGATTTAGGTATAGAAATGGCCGAGTTACCGACGGGTAAAACATGCCAGCTTGAGATCATCCGTCATCCGGGTGGTGCTGTTGCGCTGGTGATAAATAGTCACGATGAAGTCTGTTTATTGCGTCAATACCGGCATGCTACCGGTGATTGGTTATGGGAATTGCCGGGCGGGCGTCTTGAAGCTGGGGAGTCAGCGCTTGAATCTGCACAGCGGGAATTGCACGAAGAGGCCGGGATTGTTGCCAAGCACTGGAGTGCTTTGACCGAGATCTGGAGTACGCCGGGGTTTTGTACTGAGAAACTTTACTTGTTCCATGCCCATGACCTGCAAGAAGTCTCAAGCAATAAAGACGAAGATGAGGTTATTGAAGTGCACTGGATCGCGTTATCCAGGGCGATAGAGATGTGCGATAACAATGACATCACTGATGCCAAGACAATGATCGGTTTGTACCGTTTTCATCGTGTTCGGTTAGGAAGTTAGTCGGCACAATGGAGCATGGAAATTTTAGTAATGACTATTTTTCCGGGCTTGTCGCCAGGGTAGGACTGGTGAGTGCGCCTTTTTTCCTGTTTGGTCTTGTTAACGGCATCTACAACAGTAAGCTTGCAGAGTACCCTGTTTTATTCTGGGTTGTTGATGTACTTGGTTGGGTTGTTTTGCCATCTTTGATACTGCTATACCTCTATAAGTATTATGGTATATGTCTGCATGACTATGGCCTTGTCAAAATAACGGGTACCTACCAGCGACGCGAGATATTGAACTGGACGGTATTAGCAACCCTCCTGTTGGGTATGTACTATTTTGCATTTAGTTGGCTGACATGGAAAATTATCACCATTGATACCCCGGTGTTTTCATATTCGAATATGGTGCCTGAGGGTCAGACACGCTATTTTGCAATTTTTTATCTTGCAGCGACAGCCGCGATTTTTGAAGAAATCTTCTTTCGTGGCCTGATTTGGCGCCTTATCTATGCCTCAAGTATTGGTGGTAATAAACCTTATCTTTATATCTTTATTTCATCATTATTATTTGGGTTGGTGCACTGGGAAAAGGGTCTTCCCGAAGTCATCTCAACGATGATCTTTGGTGCCGTTGCATGTGTCATATTTTTGCGACTACGTAACCTTTTACCTTTAATCGCGGCACATTTTTTCATTGATCTGGTTATTTTCTGGTAGACTGAGGCTTATTCTGGTTCGTCAATTTTCTTTTCAAGGGTTCATCATGGCTAAAATTTTTTCTACTGAATGGATGCAGGAATTTGCACAGGCGTGGAATGCTGATTCGGCGATGACTGACAATCTTGCTGCGGCTGACTTCACCTCCACAATCGGTTTCGGCTGCAGTGGTGATGAACAGCCAGTAGGTATCGTCAAGGTTGAAAATGGACGAGTGACCTATGCCGGCGATTACCAGGGACAGCAACTCGATTGGGACATGCGTGCCGATATTGAAGCATGGCAGGAATGGATCTCGAACGGCTTTGGTTTTGAAAAACTGGGTGTTGCTGTCTCATCAGGTAAGCTGACCTTTTTAGTGGGTGACTATCGAAAGATGATCCGAACCCCGAATATGGCGAAACCGTTTCTGCGTCACTTTGAATTGATGCAGGGGTTAGATACCCAGTTTATTCGCTGATTCTCCCGCAATAGGCAGTTATTCAATGTCATTACAGTTTAGTGACCATCCCGGTAGCAGGGAAAGACAACTCAAACGCGAGTACAAGAATCCTCTTTTTGCAAATGCAGAGACGATTACCCAGGGACAACTTAGACAAGCTCAGGATGATGATCTGGCGGAGTTGCAGGAATTTGGTGATTCGTTTCAGACGTTATTTGAGCAGGCTACCCAGTTGGATGCAAATGTTCAGAGTGATGTTATTTTAAAACTGAAATCTGATGCCGATCAGTTGTATGAACAGGCGGCTGGCTTGCCGGGTAATAATGTTGAAGCACAAGATGCCTTGTTACGCTTGATTGATGTCGTGATGCAAGCTGTACGTCATGGTGCAGGGGATGATCCACGTGCCTTGTCTGAATTAGAACAGGAAACACAGGCGCGGGAGATGCAGAAAAAGCTTCTGACATTGCCATTGGTTACCGACCTGCTGAGACCTGATTCAGTGATTACCCCGGACAATCTTGCTGCAACCATATTGAGTGTTAGCGAGGAAGAGTTGTACGGTGCATTGCAATTGTTCGAGCCCGAACATATTGCACATTTATATGATGATGCAAAGCAATTAATAAATACATGTCTCGGTGATGGCAAGAATATGGATGAAGCCGTTCAAAAGCTTGAGTTGATCGCCGGTATGCTTGATACGGTTGAGTAAGCGAGCCGCAGTTCTGATTACAAGTCGAGTCACTATAATTTAAGGTTACTCATCGGTGCCAGATTTAAACGAACGTTCAATATATTTTCTTGGCCTGACCATTATCGCATTGGCTGTGTTAGTGGCTTTTTTCATGCGACGATATAAGCGTCAGCGCCACCATCGCCAGATCAATAAACTTATCTCTGATTTATCCCATAAATCTCTACGCAACGTATTTATCCCGGACGGGATGGGCAATGAAGTCTGGATCGAAACACTGTTACTGACGGACGGTGGCATTGTAGTGTTAGATATTCATGACTATACCGGGAACATTTTTGGTGGCGTCAATATCAACGAATGGACGCAGCTCATTGGTAGCAAGAGCCATAAATTCAGTAACCCCTTATTGGAAATGCCTATGCGAACACATGCCGTCGAGGCATTAGTGGGCGATGTACCGGTGGCAGGTCGAGTGGTCTTTACGCACCGGGGTACTTTTCCGAAGGGGATCCCGGACGGTGTACTGATGGTCGATGTCACCTACGATATGTTAAGCAGTTTCCTGAGACCTGCCCTCGCTGAGGAAAAACTTCATGCCGCGTGGGACGTGATGGTCTCTGCGGCGCGACCGGAATAAGAATGTGAAGACTCGACAGCAGCAGCGGCTTAAAGAATTATTATCCTGTCCGACGGCCCCGTTTAGAGAGACACATGTGGTATGTGAGGTTGAGCGGCAATTATCTTCAATGGGAATGCCTTATTTTTTTGATGCCCACGGCAATATTGTTGTGGGTGTGGGCAACGAAAAAGACTACTGGAAACGACTCAATAAGCGCAGTAACCAGCCTGTCCGTGTATTCATCGCGCATATGGATCACCCGGGATTTCATGGTGTGCGTTGGCTATCCGAAACACGTTTGTCGATCCGTTGGTTGGGGGGCTCACCTGTTCGTCATCTGGCGGGGCACAAGGTCTGGCTTGCAACGGATGATGGATATAGCGCAATTGGCACCCTAAAGAAGATTAAACTTCGAAACGACAAACGAGCCATTGAAACTGCAGAAGTTGAGTTGGATATAGCGACTAGACCAACGCAACGCATAGCAGCAAAAAACATTTACGGCAGTTTTAATTTTCGAGCGCCTGTCTGGCAACGTGGTCAGCGCGTTTATACACGAGCGGCTGATGATCTTGTCGGTGTATTTGCCATTCTTGAAACGGCAAGGGCAATGTTACGAAAAGGTGCAGAGCAGGAGCGTGAGGCTTTTATTGGGTTGTTGACGCGTGGTGAAGAGGTCGGTTTTGTTGGTGCTGTTGCACATCTTGAGGATGGGTTGTTAACGAAAGCCAAGCGCAAGATTATTGCCATTAGCCTGGAAGCATCACGGACATTACCGGGGGCACTCATTGGTAAAGGCCCGGTAGTGAGACTGGGCGATTGGCGAACAGTTTTTGATCCAGGTGGCTTGAAAGTGCTTTCTGATCTGGCTGTTAAGGTGTTGCCCGGTGCACACCAACGCCGGATTATGGATGGGGGTTCCTGCGAAGCGACGGCGATGACTGCATGGGGTATAAAAACGATTGGCATTTCAATTCCACTCGGGAATTATCATAACGAAGGTTATGAAGGTGGTATGGAGTGTGCGGCCGTTCGTGCCCCCGCACCGGAGTTTGTTCACATGCAGGATATTGAAGGTGAACTCAAGTTATGTCGTGCACTCATGAAGCATTCACTGTCATGGGACGATGCATGGCAACAACAGCGACAACGCCTACGACGGAATTTAGCGCGGTTCAAGAAGCAGCTATAAGCTTATCGTTGCTATAGTTCCGCAAGCTTGCACAAGGTATGTTGACGCTCTATTCCTTTGTACATGAGCGCGGCGTTATCCATTGACTGGATAGCATTGACGAGCGGGTTAAATTCATGCGCGTGCTGATGTTTCATTTCTCTACAGTCGCGGAACAATGTCTTTATTGTAAACAACATCGTTTTCATGTCAGACATGGGCCAGAGTATCTGGCGCTCGATACGCATAAAGAGATCGTTACCTCGTACTTCATTGCTATGAGCAGCGGATAATCGTGGGTGTCGATTAAAATGACAGTTTTCGCTAATACCCCACGCGAAGCGAATATAGGCTTGTTGTTTGTTCATGATCCCGTGCAGTAGCGCATCAGGCGAGCGGTATTGCTCAATAAACCCAGGCACCGGGGCGTGTAAGGCGGGCATATCCATCCCCAGTTTATCAATGGCCGCCCAGTGATTGGCGGCGCATAGGTGGGCGGCACAAAGACGAATGGTTTCTTTGGTGACGTGCATAATGCAGAGGTCTTCCTGTAGCTCAAGCGCAAGTGCATCGAACAGGTTTATAGCGGCAGGCTTGTGCTGAGCCGAGGTTGGAATCAACGTATGGTCGTGGTGGGCAAGAATTGAATTTCCAGATAAGGAACACTCGAGGTTGAAATGGTCGCCCTTGTCTACACGCTGAAAATAATCCGGGTAGTGTTTCACCAGGTGTTCAATAATGAATGTGTTTACACGGTGCACTGAAGCGTCTGAATCACTCGTCATGCAGACATATTCACCGATATTCTGTTTGCGAACAGCCAGTTTATTATCCCTGCAGCGCTGAAAATCAGTGTCGAACTGGAACACTTGATGATCCTGTTCGGCATTACCAAATTCAGTCGGAAAAACAGACAGGCCTGCTTTAACATCATAACGTCCATTGCGGATTGGAAAGTATCGCGCTGGAGAAGGCAGATGCAGGTTTGTATCGATATCAGGCATGTTAGTGGCAAGTTGATGAGTCATTGATGATAAACTTTCACGATGTCTTTGCAACACGCCTTAATTGCTATCCTCGCTGACGGTGAGTTCCACTCAGGTACTACACTCGGCGAGCAGTTGGATGTCAGCAGAAGTGCTGTGTGGAAAGCACTTCAACAGCTGCAAGAGCTGGATGTCGATGTGCATGCAGTTCATGGTAAGGGCTATCGACTTGCTGAGCCACTTGAACTGCTCGACAGCAAACGTATTGAGTCGCTTTTATCTGCAAAAACACAGAGTAATCTACGTTCTCTGAATGTGCTATTTGATGTTGATTCAACCAATGCCTGGTTATTGCGCCAACCTCAGCGGCACGCGGTCGCGTGTCTTGCTGAGCGACAGCATTCGGGACGGGGGCGACGTGGGCGTGACTGGATTTCCCCGTTTGCCGCCAACCTGTATCTTTCGATGGGCTGGCAGTTTGACACCAGTACAAGTAGTTTGGGAAGTATGAGCCTGGTTGCTGGCGTTGTGATCGTGCGGCGGTTGCAAGCATTGGGTATAAATGAATTAGGGTTAAAATGGCCAAATGATATCTATTGTCAGGGACGTAAACTGGGCGGGATCCTGATCGAGATGCGTGGAGAATCCGGCGGACCGAGTGAACTGGTTATAGGCGTGGGGATAAATATCCATATGCCTGGCCTTGTTGAAGATGCTATTTCACAACCCTGGATTGATCTACGACACTGTAGGGGAATATCACGTAATACGATTGCGGCAAATGTCATTGATGCATTGACCGAGGCCTGCCTCGATGGGAGCCGTGGCGATACCGAACAGTATCTCAAGGACTGGGAAACAATGAATGTGTATGCAGGTCAACCCGTTGTTGTGCAAATGCCAGATGGCAAGACGATTGAGGGGGAGTGTAAAGGTATTGACAGTAATGGCGCCTTGCTGATGCACGTCAACGGAGAAATGCGATGCTTTCATTGTGGAGAAGTCAGTCTGCGTGGCACATAATCCAGGTTGGACTGGGCTGATTGGCTGAAAGATATAATGATTTTGCTCATCGACATTGGCAATACATGTATTAAATGGGGTTGGCTTGACCCTGAGTGGCTCGATCATTCATCAGCTACGTTGCCGCAAATTGAGCGTACCGGGACTATCAATCACGTAGAAAGCCGGTTTGAGTCTATGCTGGATTCATATTGGGCTGATCAGGCGCAACCTGAACAGGTCTGGCTGGCCAGTGTCGCAGAAGAATCAGTGTCACAGGTTGTAACTGCATGGATCCGTAAACACTGGGATCGCGACGTTTTGCGTGCCAGTAGTGCCGCAGAGTCCGGCGGCCTGGTAAATGCCTATGTTGAACCTCAACGCCTTGGTGTCGATCGATGGTTGGCCTTGCTCTACGCGCACCGTTTCACGTCGAAGTCATGCTGCATTATTGATTGCGGCAGTGCCATTACGTTTGATGTATTAGCCGCAGGTGGCGAACATCGAGGCGGGCATATACTGCCCGGTTTAAAAATGATGCGTGATGCCGTTTATAGCGGTACTGCGGGTGTCTTGCAGACACGAGGCTCAGACAACACGCTGAGTTTATTTACAAACAATACTGAAGAGGCCGTAGCTGCAGGCAGTCTGTATGCTGTGATTGCTTATATTGACAGGGTTTTGAGTGACTTGGAGCAAGTTTTGGCCGAACAAGCGATATGCCTGGTAACCGGTGGAGACGCGAAGACCCTGGTGTCGTTGTTATCAGGCCACGTTGAGCTTTGCCCGGACCTTGTCCTGCAAGGATTGGCTGTATACGGGCAGCAGGTGGGCTGGAAATGAAGGTTTTTGCAGTGGTTTTGTTGGTCGTTAATCTTGCCGTGCTGTTTCTTATCAGTAAACAGCCGGAAGAAATACGAATTTTGCCGAGAACGACGTCTAACATGCCCTTACTCACTCTGCTTTCAGAACTCACACCAGAGCAGCTGGCAAAACTTGAGGGTGAAGCAACCCTTAAAGATGAGAAACAACAACCGGAGGTGCGTAAAGCCTTACTTGAGGTGGCGTGTTATGCCATCGGGCCTTATGACGGGCAGATTGATGCTATCAGTAGTGCTGGTGTACTAACCTCAGCAGGGCTTGTGACCGAAATACGCTTTGATAAGCAGCGTGAAGTGACGGGTTATTGGGTTTATTTACCAGCATTTGCGAGTCGTGAAGACGCCAAGAAGGTGACACGCGTGTTACGCGAGCGTGCGGTAAAGGATTTTCAAATCGTCCCTAAAGGTTTGAACAAGAACGCTATTTCGCTTGGTTTCTTCGGTACTCGTGCAGCAGCTGAACAGCGCAAAGCACGGATGCAGGCGATTGGGCTAATTCCTCTCATAGATGACAAATTTCGCGAAATTGAAGGGTATTGGTTGTACTTTTCCAGTCCAAATACCCCCCCGTTACCGACTGAAATTATCGATGTCATACGAGACCGCCATGAAGGGATAGCATTACGAGACCGTAAATGTTCATAAAAATTTTCAAAAACAGGTCAATTGGGCGTAGCAACTGATCGCAGTTTACATTAGAATCCCCTCCGCTCGATGCCAAGCCGTTTGGGGCACAGCATAATTTTGCCGGCATAGCTCAGTTGGTAGAGCAACTGACTTGTAATCAGTAGGTCCCGCGTTCGATTCGTGGTGCCGGCACCAAATATTAGGGGGCTGTCCAGAGGACAGCCCCTTATTTTGGCCCCAAACACTATTGCCCGTCGCCATATCCGCGTGCTGGAACGCCAAATATGGCGCGGTTTTCGGTGTCTGGCGCATTGACAGGGCCTTGATTCTCCAGCAGAATAGGCCGCTTAATTTTTGGAGGGGTTCCCGAGTGGCCAAAGGGATCAGATTGTAAATCTGACGGCTCCGCCTTCGGTGGTTCGAATCCACCCCCCTCCACCATATTATATTGGCAGGGATGAGGAACGAACTTGAAGGAGCAGGTTGACGTTCTTTGTCCTTGGATAAAAGACTTGGTCAGGGCTGACACCTGAAAAAATAGTTTTGCGGGTGTAGTTCAATGGTAGAACTTCAGCCTTCCAAGCTGAATACGTGGGTTCGATTCCCATCACCCGCTCCATACATACATGGCGCGCAGGGCTGAGCAGGCGGTAAGTGTGCGACAGAGAGTTAGGCCCATATAGCTCAGTCGGTAGAGCACTTCCTTGGTAAGGAAGAGGTCACCGGTTCAAATCCGGTTATGGGCTCCAGTTTTTAAAGAGCTGGAGCAGTATGTTAAGAATTTTGTTGTTTTTAGGTAGTACGGTAAATCAGTGTCGGTTACACAATGTCGCCGGCGAAACGTTGAAGATAAATATTTATATTTAAGTAGCGGAGTGATTGAGTCATGTCCAAGGAAAAATTTGAACGAACTAAACCGCATGTAAACGTGGGCACAATTGGTCACGTTGACCATGGTAAGACGACACTGACGGCTGCGATTACGAAGGTAATGGCGGAAGCGATGGGTGGCGA